>Ga0116152_10001261_pt1 | contig 20990 bp, 21 predicted proteins | sample AD_UKC119_MetaG_FD_89894 | JGI IMG/M metagenome (GOLD analysis project Ga0116152, IMG submission 89894) | Active sludge microbial communities of municipal wastewater-treating anaerobic digesters from Hong Kong - AD_UKC119_MetaG | ecosystem: Engineered > Bioreactor > Anaerobic > Digestate...
CAAAAAAGAAAAAGAGCGTCGCGAAAATTATCTCAACGAAATCCTCGCTCAAACCGCTCTTTCGAATAATAAAAAATACTTAAACAAAACTTTAGAGGTTTTAGTTGATTCAGTAAAAATAAAAACAGGGGCTAAGTCCCCAATTGGGGACTTAGCCCCTCAAAATATCTACTTTGGCAAAACCCGCACGCTCAAAAATGTAATGCTTAAATCCAATAAAAAAAATCTGATCGGAAATTTTGTTAAAGTAAAAATTATTAAAGTAACACCTTGGAATTTGGAAGGGGAAATAAAAAAATGACCCCACGCAAAATATATTCGCATGAGGTCATTGTCACAAATCCAGAAGAAAAGATTATTTGGAAATCACGCCTACAAAATCTTTAATAAACAACCTGTCTCCAACAATATAGAACATAGGATTCGCTATGGCATATTTTCGATCCTTATAAGCCATCGGCGTAGTAAATTGTACAGCACGAAAACTATTATAATCTACCCACGCCTCTTTATAGTATTTACCATTACACTTTACTTCTTCTGAAAATTTAACTATAAATCCAGAGAAGTGAAGCATGGCTGGAGCGGGAAAAATGTTTCCACGATCAACTATATCCGTAAAAACCCTCACATCAGCAATAAGCAACTCAGAATATTTTTCCTTACAGTAGACAGTATCCTTATCCCTGAGCAAATATCCTGCGTAAAAAATCCCGCTAACCACACAAACAACCAAGATAATAACCAAAACATGAACGCGCTTCATAGCTGCTCTCCTCTGAAAAAGTTATTGGAAACGAACTCTGAGTTAATTTTACTCATCTTGACATTATACACCCAATCCATAATTTTGTCAATATTGCAGACTTAATTTTTGACATGTTATGCTGATTTTATGAAAAAATCAAGCCAAAATCAAGCCAAAGTTATCGTTATCTTGGGACCAACTGCCAGCGGAAAATCTTCCGTTGCTATTAAATTAGCTCAAGAATTTGATGGGGAAATTATTTCCGCCGATTCGCGCCAGATTTACCGAGGAATGGAAATTGGCAGTGGAAGAGTCACTTTAGAAGAAGAGAAAATGGCGCCTCATCATTTGATTGGAATTGTAAATCCAGAAGATAAATTTAGCGTAGCAAAATTTAAAAAGACTACTGAAGAAAAAATTAAAGAAATATTAAAGAGAAATCGTCTACCAATCATCTGTGGCGGAACGGGTTTTTGGATTCAATCAATTGTAGATGATATTGTCTATCCGGAAGTTAAGCCCGATTGGAAATTACGTAATCAATTACGTAATCAAAGTCTGGAAGAATTATTAACCAAACTAAAAAAATTAGATCCCGCTCGCGCCAAAACCGTGGACGCCAAAAACAAAGTGCGCCTCATTCGCGCTATAGAAATTTGCCAAACCCTAGGAAAAGTTCCTGAGGTTAAAAATAAAAAAAATTCTAAATATGAATTTCTGGAAATTGGAATTTCTAGAGACAAAGAAGAACTGCACAAAAGAATCAAACTCAATGTCAAAAACAGATTAGAAAATGGAATGATTGCTGAAGTGGAAAAATTAAAAGAATCAGGATTGAGCTGGAAAAAAATAGAAAGCTTCGGTTTAAGTTTTAAACTGATTCCGCAATTTCTCCGCGGAGAAATTAAAACCAAAGAAGAATTGGCGGAAAAAATTTATCTCGCCGAAAAAGACTACGCCAAACGCCAAATGACTTGGTTCAAAAGAAACAAAAAAATAAAGTGGCTAAAAGATTATTCTGAAATAAAAAAAGAAGTTAAAAAGTTTTTGGAAAAATAAATTTTAATCCTCTTCTTACCCCCTCTCCCCGAGGGAGAGGGTTGGGGTGAGGGTTGTTTTTCAATTTCAAATCACACCATGTTTGTCATCTCGAGCGGAGTTGAGTGAGGAACGAACGAAACGTAGTCAAGACTTGCCTACCGGCAGGCAGGGATCTCTATCACAAAACTTTATGAGATTTCTCCACTTCGCTCATTCGCCTATCGTCGAATTCGCTTCGGTCGAAATGACAAACTATTTATTGTTGCCTTTTTGGTATTTTAAAATTAAAAATTCAAAATTTTTTCATACAAAATACTAAATACAAGATGCCAGATACTATTAATCACATTCCAACGCCAACCTCAAATTCTTCAAATTCACTCGCATCTCCGAAAAATAATCTTTTCCTTGCGACAGCTCACCATCAGTCAATCCTTCAATTGGATTTAAAACCAAAACCTGCGCTCCGGTTTCATTGGCAATCGTCTGAGTTAATTCCGTATTGCCCAAACTTTCAAAGAAAATATATTTAATATCATTATCCTTAACAAATTGCGTAATCTCCGTCATTTGTTTAAGTGACGGCTCTTCTTCGGTTGAAAGCCCGGCAATCGACATTTGATACAAATCAAATTCTTTGGACAAATAACTAAAAGCTCTATGCGAAGTGACAAATTCCTTCTTCTGACAATTCTCTAATCCTTGCGAAAATTCGTTTTCTAAATTATTCAACTTAGCTTTTAAAATATCCAGGTTTGATTCATAGTAATTTTGGTTTTTGGGATCAACTTGAACCAAGCCTTGATAAATTTTTTCCGAAATTTTTATCGCCAAAGATGGACTCAGCCAAATGTGCGGATCTTTAACTGTTTCTCCAAATTCATTTTGGGAATTATCCAGCAATCCATCACCCACCATTAACACAAAAATATTATCATTTTTTATATTCTCTTTTACAGCATCTGCCCAAACCTCCAGTCCTCCATTAAGCACCAGCATTTGGCTCTTTTTTATTTTTAAAATATCACCAGAGGTTAAATCATATTCATGCGGTTCTGAACCAGCTGGAGTTAGGTTAAAAACATCTACCAAATCTCCGCCAATTTGAGAAGTAAAAAAATAAAGCGGGTAAAAACTCGTCGCCACCGCCAGCTTTCCACTTTTAATATTATTATCAGACATTTGCTGATTATTTTTTCCAAAAATAAAAAATCCCGCCAAGCCGATTAGTGCCAACAATAAAATTATAATTTTCTTTTTCATATTTTTGTATTTTAGAATTTACGCATTGGGAAAGAAATTTATTTTTTAGCTCTTTGATTTTCTTGAATTCTCACCGACTCTTTCATTATTCTGGAAAAAATTTCCGCGATAAAATTTTCGTCCAGATTTTTTCTTCGAGCTGATTCTTTTAATAAATTTATTTTCTTCTCCTCCACTTCCGGATAACAAATAGGCAACTTATCTTTTCTCTTGGCTTTTTCTATTTCTAAAGCCGTTTTCATCCGCCAAGAAATTAAATTTAACAAAAACCAATCAATTAAGGCAATAATTTTTCTATAAAAATTGAGCATAAAATTAGCTGGATTTTCATTTTAACATTTCAAAATCCACTTCTCCAATTCTGTCGAAAGATTTTTTAGATCATTAGCCAATGGATTTTCCTTCCAGCGACTCAGAATAATTTTCATTGCTTCTAAATAATTCGCCACTACTTTTTCTTTTGGTCCGCCAAAGCGATTGAATATCTCATCGCCACCTAAAATAAAATCATCAATCAGTTCCGCAACATTGCTAATGATATCTGCCGACTTGACCATTAGAGAATCATGATTGTAAGTTTTTATTTTTTCTCGCGCTTTTTTCTTTCGCTCTTCCCAATCCGCGCACTCTTTATCCTCGCTTACGCTTTTGACAATTTCCATCACTTCCTTTCCAAATCTATCCAAAAGCATCGCCTCGTCCACTTTTTTTTCTTCAACGCTATCCTCAATCGTATCGTGCAAAATTCCGGCAATCACCACTTCCTCGCGCGCTCCCGCCAGCGCCAAAATTGTTCCCACCGTCATCGGATGCGTGATATAAGCAATGTCTTTGCCTTTTCTTTTTTGCTTCTGATAAACTTCGTGCGTCTTTATAGAAAAACGAATAGCGTTTTTCATCCGCAATGTATAAATAATTTTTTTCATCTTTCTGGTATAAATTTCAAATCTTGCTAAATTTTATTTTTTCAAAACTTCATTCATTTCATTCAAATATTTTTGAACAATAATTTCCCAACTGTAATTTTCTACCACAAACCGCCGAACTTTTTTTCCAAATTCTTTTAGTGAATTTTTGTCTGCAAATAAAGAATTAATTTTATCAATATAAGCCTGCGCATTTTCCGATTCAACCAAAAATCCGTTTTGACCGTCTTTAATTGCATCTTGCAAACCTTCTAATCGTGAAGCCAAAACCGGAATCGCACATGCCCCGGCTTCGATCACGGAAATTCCAAAGCCCTCCATATCGCCCGCCACTTTAATATTCGGCTGCACAAATAAATCACCAGTCGACATCAGCATATTGCGCGTTTCATCTTCGATAAATCCCAGCACAATCACTCGCTCCTGAAGCCTAGTTTCCTTAATTGCGGAAAGAATATTTTCTTTATCCGGTCCATTGCCAGAAACAACGTAAATAAAATCTTCTGACAATTTTAGCAGCACGTTTCGAATAAACCACGCCACGCCTTTTCGCTTTGCCAGTCTTCCCGAGGTCACCAAAATATTTTTATTTTCTGTTTCCATTCCAAGCAATTTATCCAACTCATTGCGATTAGGGCGCGGATAATTTTTCTCGACATCCACTCCGTTGGGAATAAAAACCATTTTTTCTTTCGGCATTCCTCTTTCCAATCCCACCCGCACCGTTTCATTTCCAACCGCCACCAATTTATCCAGACTCGGAATAAAAAACTTAACCCAAAATTTTTGATAAATTCCAAATTTCCAAGTTAAGTCCAAACCGTGAATAACCGCTATCGCCGGTTTTCTATTTATTTTTTTTACCAGCCAGCCTGCCGGAGCTAGAATTCCGCTTCCCAAAATTAGCACATCGCAATCGCGAACTGCAAAAATCGCGCGTAAAACTACCAATGGCAAAAAAATCGGCAGCATTTTTCGGCTGCGATTGGCAATTAATTTCACCTCCACCGATTTGGAAAGCCAAGTGTAAAGCTCAAAATTCTGATTTTCTACTCCGCCCACCACCGGCGGAAAAGTGTGCGAAATAAAAAGAATTTTTGTTTTCTTTTTTTCTTTCATATCTTTTTATTTTTTATAACGCCATTTGCGAAGAGTATGCGCTTGGTCTTCAATCAATTTGCGCGCCGACTTAATCATATCGGCAATAAAAGCGAAAATTAAAAATTGAATTCCCACAATCAAAAGAGTAATCGCCATCAAAAGAATATTTCGATAAGGAGTTATCTTTAAATCATGAAAATATAAAATAAAAAAATAAATCCAAAATCCCAGCGAAGCCAAGAGCATCACCAAAGCCGGGAAACCGAAAAATCTCATCGGCCGCACATCTCGCACCGCTTCCAGAATAATTTTAAAACTGTTGTTTACATAACCGAAAATACTTTTTACCACGCGAGATTTTCGGCTGGCAAAATAAGTCACAGTCACCGGCACCCACTTCAATTTCAAATTTTTTCCAATTGCATCAATAATCGTCTCCTGTGTGTAAGTAAATCCAGGAACAATATTCAAGCGAATTAAAGTGCCTCGACTATAAGCTCTAAATCCGCAAGTCAAATCATCAATTTTGTATCCCAAAAATCCACCGATTATTTTAGCTGCCATCAAATTCAAATAATACTTAGACTTGGGCATATCCTTGGCTTCCTTATCACCAAACCGGCTGGCGCTCACCATATCAGCTTCTTTATTCAAAATCGGCGCGATAAGTTTCCTGATATCCTGTGGATCGAACTGACCATCCGCATCAATGTTTACCATTATATCCGCTCCATTATCCAAAGCGTGTTCGGTTGCGTTTTTAAAAGTAATACCAATTCCTCGATTCACTCCATTAGTGTAAACAAAATCCGCTCCCGCCTCCTTGGCAATCTGCATTGTTTTATCTTTGGAACCATCATCCATCACCTGCACCAAAATTTCATCCACCCCATCCATTTGTCGCGGAATTCGCCCAATCGTTTCGGCAATTTTCTCCTCTTCATTAAAAGCCGGGATATTCACTACTAATTTCATATTGTCTAAATTCTTAATTTTTACTTGGCTTAAGTATAGCTTAAATCTGCACAAATTTCAATAAATATTTTTCAGTTAAATCAAAACTGATAATTCATTAAAAATTTCATCATTCCAATCTTTTCTTCTGTATTTCTGAATTGCTTCGGCATTTTTACGGCAATATTCAAGTTCTTTTTGATTTTGATTTTTTGTATAATGTTTGAAACTGTCCAATGTGTCAGCTACTCGGATTATAAAAGCTTCACGACCGCCATTTGCAGATCGACGAACCAAATCATCAATTCGCGCATCTCCGTTTTCAATATCACGATTTTTAGTATTATTCTCAATTAATTTTAATACTTCTTTGCCAAATTCTTTTTCTATAATTTCGGAATCCATATCGCTCCATTCCAATACATCATGAAGCAAACCACCCAAAACAATTTCCTGCGAATAATCTTTTTCATATAAATATACTCCAACTCGAATACTATGAGAAAGAATTGATTTCCGAGAATTTTCTTCGGAAACTGGAAAATATTTAACTATAATACGCACCACTTTTTCAAATTCAAAATCGAATGTTTTTTTCATAAACTATTATTGATTATTTTTTATCTAATTTAAATATAACTTAGACCAACATAGATTTCAATAAAAAAACAGAAGTTAACCCAATGTCAACTCCTGTAAAATGTTTAATGCTAAAATGCTAACGTGTTTTCTATCTTCCAATTCCTTTGTAAATCACTCCGCTTTTAGTAATTCCGTCTTTGTCCAAAAAGTTTTTACCATCAATTACCACTTTTACTCCAAATTTCTTCAACATTTCTCCGGTCAAAACTTCAAACTCGCGATGATTGGTTACCAAGATTACAGCGTCGGATTTCTTCAATAAAGCTTCCATATTTTTCACGCTGGATTTTTCTTTAATATGCGGATCAAAAGAAAGAATCGCAGCTTTGTGTTTTTTTAAAGCTTTAATAATTCCATAATAAGGCGACTCGCGGTCATCATCCACATTGGCTTTATAAGAAATTCCCAACACTCCAATATTCGTTCCGTTCAAGGGCATTTTAATTTCATTTAATTTATCCTGTAATAATTCCACTGTGTACTCCGGCATAGAATTATTAATTGCTCGCGAAGTTTTCAAAAACTTATGATCAAAACCAGCCTTCTTAGCTCGTTCAATCAAATAGTATGGATCGACCGGAATACAATGTCCGCCAATTCCGCAAGTCGGATAGTGCGGCATAAAAGCAAACGGCTTAGTACTAGCTCCATCAATCACATCTTTCACATCAATTCCCATTACATCAAAAGATTTCGCCAATTCGTTGACAAAAGCAATATTAATATCGCGAAAAGAATTTTCTACCACTTTGCAAGCCTCCGCTTCGCGAATATGTTTCATCGGCTTAATTGTTCCATCCACAATTGATTCATAAAACTTTTTTGCTTTCGCCAAACCTTTGGCCGTAAACGCGCCCACCACTCGCGGAATATTGGTTACGTTCCATTTCGGATCGCCGGGATTGATGCGCTCCGGGCAATGCGCAATAAAAACATCCTTACCAATTTTATATTTATACTCTTCAAAAATCGGTTTAATAACTTCCTCTGAAACTCCCGGATTAACCGTTGATTCCAAAACCACCAAAGCGCCTTTCTTCAAATTCTCCGCCGCCATTCGAGACGCTCCCTCCACCGGACGCAAATCCGGATTATAAAATTGATCCACCGGGGTCGGCACGCAAATCAAAACAATATCCGCTTTTTTAATTTCCTTGGCGTCGCTAGTTGCTTTGATTGGAAACAATGGTAAGTTCTTCTCCAAAAAATCATCTTCGATAGGAGAAACTTTTTTGTTAATCATTTCCACTTTTTTGCTATCCAACTCAATTCCAATCACTTCATAACCGCGTTCTTTGGCTCGCACCGCCAATGGCAAACCAACATAACCCAAACCAATCACACAAACAGTTTCCTTTTTTTCTTTTTTTGTTGTCATAATTTTTAAACTTAAATAAATCTTACAAATACTAACTCTACATATTTTACCGCTTCACATCATTTTTAGCAATAATCTTTACTTTTCTAATTCCCCTTTCACAAATTCCATCAAATCGGCAATATATTCTTGCGACAAATCAAATTTTATTCCGGCGGTTTTGTAAACTTCTGGTAACGGCTTAGCGTAGGCAGTTTTCAGGAATTTTTTATATTGCGCGATAGTTTTCTTGGGATTTTTCTTATAATTGCGATAAATTGCCAGCGCTCCCAATTGCGCCATAGCATATTCAATATAATAAAAAGGAACTTCAAAGATATGCAGTTGTTTCATCCAGCGAATCGCTTTTTGTTTTTCCAAACCATCCCAGTCTCCTTCGATTCCATATTCATCTAACAATTTTGAAAAATATTTATCTCTTTCTTTTTGTGTGTGATTAGGTTTTAAATAAATCCAATGCTGAAATTTATCCACAACAACTATCCAAGAAATAGCCACCACTTTTTCCCACAATTCGTTTCTAATTAAATCTTTCATTTCATCTTTTTTAAAAAATTCATCCCAATACTCCAAAGTGATCAACTCCATACTCGTAGAAGCCAACTCAGCAATTTCCTGGGGTTTATAAATATATTCAATAAATTCAATTTCTTTTCCCGCCACATTGTGCATAGCGTGACCTGCTTCATGTAAAAGTGTTCTAATGTCTGTCTTTTTTCCCACCGCATGCATAAAAATAAAAGAGGAATCTAATTCAAAAATTGGATAACAATATCCACCTGGCGCTTTATTTTTTCTATTTTCCGCGTCAATCAAATTATTTTTTATCATCTTGGAAAACTCGTCACCAAATTCTTTATCAACTTTATTGAGAATTTTTTGGCTTTTCTGAATCAATTCATCGGTAGAATTAAATAATTTTCTATCTTCCAAATTTACATCCACATTCACATCCCAAGGTTTCAAAACTTTAATACCCAGCTCACCAGCTTTTTTCTTATTTATTTTTTTTATCAAAGGAACGATTGTCTTTTTGACTGCTCGATGAAAATTTTCTAAATCTTGCGGCGTGTAATTAAAGCGCCCCTTGGCTTGATGCACAAAATCACGATAATTTTTAAACCCGGCATTCTTGGCAATTTGCACTCGAATGGCTTTCAATTCATCAAACAATTTATTGAGTTTGTTTTGATCTTTAGCAAATCTTTGCCAAATTGCGCGCCAAGCTTTTTCGCGAATCTCCCGATCGTGATTTTCCAGGTAAGCGCTCATTTGCTGAACAGTTAATTTTTTGCCCTCGAAATCTATCTCCATCTTTCCAACAATCTCGCGAAATTTAACCGCCAGCTTTTGTTCTTTTTCAAACAAAGGAATATTTTTCTCTCGAAACAATTCAATCTGATTGGAAATTATTTTATTCAACAATTGATATTTCTGCGGCAATTTTTGACGGAAAGGACTCTCGTAAAATTTCTTATTAAGCTTAAAAACATACGGCTGACTTTTGGACTCAATATTTTTTATTGCATCATTAAAATCTTTTTTATATTTTTTATTATTGGAATACTGTGTCATTTTTATATACAACCACGCCAGTTTATCCTCTTTGATTTTAAAAAGTTCACTAAATTTTTTCCAAAACTCAATCAAATCTTTAGTGGATTTTATTTCATAATCCAAAAGTTTCTCCAACTCTTTTTTATAATCATTCCAAGAATTAATCTCGAAATTTTGTGAATAATATTTTCTTTGCATATTTTTTATAATTTAAAAGTCCCTTCATTCTAACAAAATTTATTGATTTTTGGCAAATAAAAAAATCCTTGACAAAAAATCATAATGGGTATATATTCATAATAGATAACAAATTATAAAAGAAAGGAGGTGCAAACATATGCCACAAATGGATAAAACTGGTCCACAAGGACAAGGCGCCGGAACCGGCCGCGGAATGGGGGGATGCCTAGGCGGATCTCGCATGGGTTACGGTTGCCGAAGGGGGTTTGGAAGAGGTTTCGGATTTGGAGGAAGATTTATTTCTCCTAAAAACGAACTAACTGCCCTCAAAGAAGACGCTGAAATGCTCAAAGAAGAATTGGCAACAATTCAAGAAGAAATCTCTGCTCTAGAAAAAGATCAGAAATAACTTCAGCGCAAACCGACTCCCAATTAAGGGAGTTGGTTTGAATTGAAGAGATAATTTAAACAAATCAGAAATTCAAAATTTCAATCCCCCTCTCCCCAATGGAGAGGGCTGGGGTGAGAGTTATTTCCAAAATCCTATTCAGCTAATCAACAACTTTTAATTTAATTTTATGCCTCGACCAAGACTCCGAAGAAGAATTCAATTTAATCCGACAGTTACTTATTTCAAACCTCAAGGCGTGCCAATGCGCAATCTTGAAATTATTGAACTGACTGCCGAAGAAATGGAAGCTTATCGCCTAAGATATATCAATGATTTAAACCAAGATGCTGCCGCCAAAAAAATGCAGACTTCTCAAAGTACTTACCAGCGCATTATTTATAGCGCCTGCCAAAAAATCGCCGACGCCCTCGCCAACGGCAAAGCCATTCAGATAAATAAAAAATAATTTTGTCGCATAACAAAAAACATTTAGCGGTCCAACCCCCAATTGGGGGTTGGACCGCTTTTAAGCCATCTCGCTTATTCTTTCATACATCAATATACTAGTATATTGATGTATTTTTTTTGTTACGTAGCACCCGCCTGTCAAAGCCTGCTCGCGCGGCGAGGGACAGAAAGTAAGTACCCAAGTACTTACTTTGAAGGCATCGATAGATGCATCTATCGATGCCTCTATTTTAAGAAATAAAAAACCCGAGAAAATCCATTCGCAGGGCATATCTTATCTTTAATAATAAAAATAAAATATTTTTACTTACCGGCGGGAGTAAGGAGGATACCCGCTTTCAAACTGCGAACGGAATTTCTTGGGTCTTAGGAATTTATTTAATCAACTCAAGTTAAATTATTATTGTCTTGAACTATAATAATTTAACGAAACAACCAACTTTTTCTTGGTATTCCAGCATAGCAAACTATTTCATTTTGTCAAGAGCTGTAAATAAAAAACCGAGCTTCACCAGAAACTCGGTTTTAATTTTATTTGAGAACAGAAAATTTTACATCATTCCCATTCCTGGCATTCCGCCGCCCATCTGAGGCATTGGAGCTGCGCCTTTTTCTTCCGGTAAATCAGTTACCACTGCTTCGGTTGTCAAAAGCATTGCTGCTACCGAAACTGCATTTTCTAAAGCCGTTCTCGTCACTTTCACCGGATCAATTATTCCGGATTTAATCATATCCTCTTCAAATTTATCATCCTTGGCATTGTATCCATAATTAACTCCCTTACCTTTTACTACTTCATCCAGAACAACAGCTGCTTCTCTTTTTCCAGCATTAATTACAATTTGTTTCAATGGTTCATTTAAAGCTTTGAGTAAAGTATTGTATCCGGCTTGATATTCATGATCACCTTCGATTTTTTTAGCCGCCAAATTTGCCACAGCTTTTGCTAGAGCAGTTCCGCCTCCCGCCACAATTCCTTCTGCTACTGCCGCGCGAGTCGCCGCCAAAGCATCATCCATTTTATGTTTCAAATAAGTTTGTTCAGTTTCCGTCACCGCTCCGACTTTAATCACCGCCACACCGCCGGAAAGCTTGGCCATTCTTTTTCCCAGTTTATTTTTATCAAACGCGCTTTCAGATTTTTCAATTTGATTTTTAATCTGCGCAATTCTTTCATCGATATTTTTCCTTTTTCCTTTGCCGCCGATGATTGTCGTATCCTCTTTGGTGGAAATAATTTTCTGCGCCTCGCCCAAATTATTAAGCTCCGCTTTTTCCAAAGTCATTCCGCGCTCTTCGCTAATCACCTGCGCTCCGGTCAAAACCGCTAAATCTTCCAACATATCCTTTTTTGATTCACCAAATTCCGGCGCCTTGATTGCCAAAACATTCAATACTCCGCGCAATTTGTTAACCACCAAAGTCGCCAACGCATCTCCGCTTAAATCCTCAGCAATAATGACCAAATCTTTTGTTCCGGATTTAGTTAGTTTTTCCAAAATAGGAAGAATCTGATTAATGGAAGAAATTTTTTGGTCAGTAATCAAAACCGGAACATCTTTAAGTTCAGCAGTTTGATTTTCTACATTAGTAATCATATATGGAGAAATAAATCCCTTGGAAAAATTCATTCCTTCCACCACTTCTTTAGATAAACCAAAAGTTTGCGATTCTTCCACTGTGATTACGCCATCCTTGCCAACTTCTTCCATCACATCGGCAATCATCTTTCCCATTTCTTCACTCTCAGCCGAAATAGTCGCCACCTGTGCAGTCTCCTCACGAGAAGAAATTTTCTTAGATTTCTTTTTTAAAATTTCCACAACATCATTTTTTGCATCCTCCATTCCCTTGCGGATCCCTACTGGATTAATTCCGGTCTCCACATATTTCAAGCCTTCATTTACCAAAGCCTGGGTAATCACAGTTGAAGTAGTAGTTCCATCACCCGCTGCATCATTAGTTTTGTCAGCCACTTCTTTAATAAGTGAAGCTCCCACATTTTCAAATTTATCCTCCAATTCAATTTCCTTGGCAATACTAACCCCATCATTTGTAATCACCGGCGAACCATAACCTTTATCCAAAATAACATTACGCCCTTTTGGTCCCAAAGTTCCCTTAACCGCATCCGCCACCTGATCAATCCCAGCTTTAATTTTCTTCCGCGCATCCGCGTCATATTTTATTTGTTTGCTCATTTTTGTCTGTGAGATTTAAAAAGCTAAAGCTTAGCAATTCAAATCATATCTTTAAAATAATTATATTCCCAAACCACAAGCTACTAGCTACAAGATACTAGCTGCTAACTTAGCACTCTCCTCCTCCAACTGCTAACTAATATTATAAAATTTTTAAATTTTAGTCAATATAAAAAACGGTTATGTACTTTCTACAAAACCGTTTTCTTATTAATTAGTACGATAATAAGATTTATGAGATCCAACGCCTTAGTAAATTTTTCCAACTAAATACCACTGGTGCTTCCTCCAAAAGAATATAATCATCTTTCTCTAATCTTATTATTTCAATAGAAATATCCTCAGATGATAAATGATCAGCATAGACTAATTGACCATTTTCGCGAATAGTGAGTTTTGTGCCAAAATAGTTCTCTTGTCCCATCAATGGATGCACAGGTACTTCCTCTCCATCAGTAAAAATAAATCTGACCATTCTCGCATTAAAAAGAATACTTATTTCTTCTGAATTAAATCCTAATACCCTAAATACTTCGCAGCCATTCGCACCTTCACAATTGGCAACCCTTTTTTGCTCAATTCGAAATAAAAATTTTTTTTCTTTCTAATTATCCAATCCATTTTTTAATTCCTCCTTCCAAAAAATTAAACAATACAATATGGATATTTCTTCATTAATCTCACTGACCATATAACATTAAGAAAATTATAGCAAAAACTTCCGAACAAAAACCATCCGCTTGGATCTACGGAGCTACTAATTATAGCAACCCCGAGCACACAACTCACAAAACAAGCTGTTTTTTCTGTCATAGCTCCTCCTCGTTATATTTTGAATTTTAAAAAGAACTGTTTTATTAAAATCAGTCTATTTAATTTTAGAAATTTAGTCAACAAAAAACTAACCGAGGTTTGTCATCCTCGGGCAAATACCTGTACTCAGGTATGCAGACCCGGGGATCTCGTAAATAAAATCACGATACAAACAAACTACTTCAATCTTTAGTTTGTGTCATACTAAACCTGTTTCAGGATCTCTTACACAATATTCTAAGATTGCCACGGCGGAGTACCACCTCGCAATGACAGTGTTTCTAAGGCTTTAAAATTAAAAATTGGAAATTAAAGTTCATCTCGCAGGAACCAGTCTCTGACTGGTTCCTGAAATTTTACAACAATTCAATTATTATCTGCTCACAAAAGAATAATTCTCTTTCAAAAAATATCAAAAACTATGCGAAATCCGCCTTAGGCGGACTCCTGCAGGATTTTTTACAATTATGGAATATAAATTGGAAATTAAGAATTTCTAACCAATCTTAAACTCCACGACATCCCCATCTTCAATAATATGATCTTTGCCAACTTGCTTAACTTTTCCAGCTTCTTTGGCTTTGCTCATTGAACCATGATTTAAAAGTTCCGCCCAATGAATCACATCTGCGCAAATAAATTTATTTTTAAAATCATTGTGAATCGCAGTTCCAGCCTCTGGTGCAGTGGAACCTTTTTTAATTGTCCATGCTCGAGTTTCTTTCTCTCCGGTTGTCAGAAAAGTAATCAACCCTAAAAGTTCATAAGATTTTTTAATCAGCTCATCCAAATTAGTTTTTAAATCCAGCTCCTTCATTTCTTCAGTTGTCATTTGCTCCAGTTCTTCCTCTATTTTTATATCGACTTTCACATGTTTTTTTTCTTCAAGCTTCTGATCCAAAACTTCATCAAAATCCGAAATATTATAAACATATAAAATAGGCTTCATTGTAAGCAATGACAATTCCTTAACAGCAATTCTAGTTGTATCATCATTCATATCCAGTTCGGTTTCATTGGCTAATTTTCCCGCTTCCAAAGTTTCCTTTATTTTTTCCACCACTTTTAATTTAGCAATCGCTTCTTTATCACCTCGTTTGGCATCCTTGGAAAGTTTTTCAATTCTTTTATTTATAGTTTCAAAATCAGCCAAAGCCAATTCAGTTTCAATCACCTCAATATCACCCAATGGATTAATTTCATTATGCACGTGAGTGATTGTATCATTTTTAAAAACTCGCACCACTTGCAAAATCGCATCCACCTCACGAATGTTGGCTAGGAATTTATTTCCCAATCCCTCACCCTCCGAAGCGCCTTTTACTAATCCGGCAATATCCACAAACTCTACCACTGCTGGCACGATTTTTTGTGTCTTGGACATTTCAGATAATTTATCCAGCCGCTCATCTGGCACCTCTACCACTCCCACATTCGGCTCAATCGTACAAAATGGATAGTTATTAATATCCACTGCCTTCTTAGTTAATGCTTTAAATAATGTTGATTTTCCCACATTAGGAAGTCCCACAATTCCAATTTTCATATTAGTTTAGTTATTAGCTTTTAGTAATTAGCAAATTAGATTTATAAATTTAGAATTTTCCATTTTTCTTTCCCCCTCTCCCCGAGGGAGAGGGCTGGGGTGAGGGTTAATCCAGCTATAAATCTTAGCTCAAACTCACCACCATAATACCGCAAATCCTCAAAAATAAAACCCTATACTTTTTTTCAATAGTATGCTAGCATATAAAACCAAGTAAGGATAGTTCATATCATAAATACTCCAAGAGAAAATTTCGAAAACATTAAACAATCAAAGTAACTTTAACTGAGAAGTAATTGTTTAAAAAAAGCTACATACAAATACATGTACAAACTACTTTTATCTACCAAGGAGGGGGAAAGTTATGGCTATTGCACATCGATACGGTTGTTGTGGCACGGCTCAGTTGGAAGACCAAGTTTCAAAAAAAACTAAATTCTTCCTGAACTACAAAAAAAGCAGCAAGATATATTGTAAGTCTTGCTATAAAAATAATGTGTCTTTTTTTAACAGAGTTAAAAACTCTGTATATCATTTCAGTATTTACATCAAGATGAATATATACCATTTCAGAAAAAAACTTGTTTTTAGGAAATTGTAAATATATAAAAAACAGTCGACCATATTAGACAAAATCGCGCTCGAAACGAAATCATTCGTTTCGAGCGTATTTTATTTTCAAATCTCAAAAACTTCTCTCGTATTTCTAGTAATTATTTTTCTCGCTTCATCTAAATCCATCCCTTTTAACTCAGCAATTTTTTCCAAAACATATTTCACATTCATTGGCTCGTTTCTCTCATCTCTCGCCAATGGTTTAGGAGTAAGATATGGACAATCAGTTTCTACCAAAATATCTTCTATTGGTGTGTCTTTGATAACTTTATCATAACTCACAGAATAAGTAATCACACCATTAAAACTTAACTTAAATCCTAATTCTCTAAATTCTCTAGCTGTTTTATAACTTCCTACAAAACTATGAATTATTCCTTTTTTATTCACAGGATGTTCCTTTAAAATTTCCAGTAAATCCTTATAAGCATCCCAACAATGAATTGCGATTGGCTTATCAACTTCATTAGCAACTTTTATAAACTCAATAAAAATTTCTTTCTGTTTCTCTTTTATCAACTCAATGTCATCCCCTTCTTGAAAGTGATGATAATCCAAACCCACCTCACCAATTGCCACCACTTTTTTATCCTTTGCCAAATCTAAATATTTTTGATAATCAAATTTCTCTCTATAATTAATATTTTCATTGCTAATTTCTTCTATTTTTTTTTCGTCATCCGTCCAAACATGAATCGGATGCAAACCCACAATCGCATAAACTCCCTCACTATATCGATTAGCATATTCCACAGCTCGCCGACTGGTTTTAAATTCCGACCCGACATTAACCACCCAAACATTATTATCCAGACATTTTTTCACTACCTCATCCCCATCATCTTTGAAAGCATTAAAATTCAAATGCGCATGTGAATCGATTACTAAATTACTAAATTGTTTAATTGCTAAATTGTTAAAATTGTCTTTCATTGTCCTAATTTGTCATTAGTAAATTTAATCAGTGAATTAATTTCTTTTGGCAATTTCTGAAGTTCGTTCAATATGTATTTATATTCTTCATCTTTTAATAAATTGCGTTTCATAGATTTTTCATTCCAATCTAACGATTCTTTCAATGAACCCATTGCATATCTATAAAATTTAATTTTATCTTTTTTACCAAATCTTCCAAATCCCTCCGCAATATTAGCAGAGATTGAATCTATCGCTCTTGCAAATTGTTTGCCAACAGTATCTTTTTCAAAATAACCCCACTTAATAACTATATTCCAAACATAATTACTTAAATTAAAAGCAGCCTTATAAGAATTTAAATCGTTCAATTTTAAAAAATTTTTAGCCATAATAACAATTTGACAATAAAACAATTTAGCAATTTACTTAATCCTTTCAAACAAAATCACCCTCTCTTTTGTTCCTAAAGCTTTTTTTATTTTTTCTGCTGTTTCTGGCAAAAATAGAGTTAACATTTCTGAAATTAAACTTAAATCATCATAAAGTTTTTGCATCACCTCTTTAAATTTATTTTCATCATTTTTTGCCAGCTCCCAAGGTTTAGTTTCTTCAATATACCTATTATCTTCTCCAATAACCTTCCAAATATTTTCTAAAACTTTATCTATTTCAAAATTTTCCATCAGTCTTTCATTTTCTTCGTCTAAAATATTTTTATCACTTTGATTTTTCAAATTCAAATTCTCAGAAAGTTTCACTACTCGGCTAGTCAAATTTCCCAATCCATTTGCCAAATCAGAATTATATTTATTAATCATTCTCTCCATTGTCAGATCCAAATCATCTCCAAATTTTCCTCCGCTCATCAAAAGATAGCGCGTTGCTTCCGCGCCGAATTTTTCAATCATTTCATCAATTCCAATTACATTTCCCAAAGTCTTGCTCATTTTTTTTCCGCCTGAAAGAATGTGCCCGTGAACAAAAAAACTCTGCGGTAAATCAATTCCCAGATTAAACAGCAACGCCGGCCAAATAGTAGCATGCACTCGCAAAATATCTTTTCCAATCATCTGCACTTCCGCCGGCCACATTGCCGGAATATTTTTATTGTCTCCATCCCAACCCAATCCGGTCAAATAATTCAAAAAAGCATCAATCCAAACATAAGTCGTATGCTCGGAATCGAAAGGCAACGGAATTCCCCAACTCAAATTTTTCCTGGAAATGGAAATATCTTCCAATTCTTGATTTTCCAAAAATGAAAGCATTTCTTTTTTGTATTGCTCCGGTCTGATTTTAAATTCATCGCTTTTAATTTTCTCAATCAAAATTTTCTGCCATTTATTCATTTTCATCAAATAGCATTCCTCTTCCATCTCCTCCGGAACAGTATTGTGATCGGGACATTTGCCATCAACTAATTCATTTTCACTTTTAAACTGTTCACATCCAACGCAGTAAAGACCTTTGTATGATCCCTTATAAATTGCACCGTTATCATAAAGGGTTTGCAAAACTTTTTGAACTGCCTGTTTATGATTTTCTGAAGTAGTCCGAATAAAAGCATTATTGCTAATATTTAGCTTGTCCTCTTTCCATAAATCCTGAAAAATTTTTACTATGCCATCAACAAATTTTTGCGGCTCCATATTATTTTCCTTGGCTTTCTTTTCAATTTTAGCGCCGTGCTCATCCGTTCCGGTCAAAAAGAAAACATTTTCTTCTCCCAGCCTCTTCCTATTCCAACGAGCCAAAATATCACACGCTACCGTAGTATAAGCGTGCCCAATATGCGGAGCCGCATTGGTATAATAAATAGGCGTAGTTATATAAAATTTCTTTTTCATAAAATTTTTTATTTTTTGAATTACGTAATTGATTACGTAAATGTTTACGTAATTCAAATTTATTGTTCTTTATATTACCAGCTTAACCAATTTTATTCTTTGCGACAAGTTTTTGCCTACCAAAAAATCCCGCCTAACGGGATTACTTTGTCGGAGCACCGGGACTCCCCTGCGAGAATAGGTGCAAAAACTTTTTTAATCTTGTCGGAGCACCGGGACTCGAACCCAGACTATACGGTCCCAAACCGCACGTGCTAGCCATTGACACCATGCTCCGAAATCTAACTTTTCAAACTATAAATCATATTATACCCAAGTTTTCATTTAGTCAATCTAATTTTTAGCCCATTTTCAAACTATTGACTTTTTTGCCTGAATATGCTATCCTTAAGCGATGTAAATTATGCATTAAAACAGTACCTTTCATCAACCATTTGGGGAGATTATATTATGAAAAACCGGACTCTTGTTTTAATTATAATCCTTTTGGGTTTAATTTGTATTGAACACTTAGCGAATAAAGAAGAATCACTACTTAATAAACTCGCTATTGCTACAGAATCAACAGCGGGGGATGAAAAAGCTCAAAGAGAAAAAGAGTTAACGGAAGGGAGCAAAGCTTTTTTCCGCGATAGTAATAATGAACTCATAATGGAAGTAACCCTCAGGAAATTCCTAAAGGAAAATCAATTATCCAACAGATATTATTACATTTTTGATGGTAAAAATTGGAGACCATATCCATTTCCTGTTCATACACTTGGAGTACTAAAAAAAGTCGATACCACTTCTCAAAAACCCTGGATGGAATTTGGAAAACCATTTTCCCCAAAAATAACAGGAGGAAAAGAACCGAGGAAATATCCCGACAGCATAGATGCTGGTTATAAAAAATAACCGACGCAACGGCTGGGAGATCAGCGATGATCTTCCGGCTTTTTAATTTTGCAATAATATTTTTATTTTTCAATCTCCTCAATAATCTCTGGAAAAGTTTCCTGCATAAAATGCCCCCTATCTTTAAAAATATGCAAATTTATTTCTGGTAAATCTTTTTTATAAATCTGCGCTTCACTAGCCGGCACAACTGGATCATCTTCGCTTTGGAAAAGTTGAATGTCATCACATTGTTTGGAAATATTATCCAAAGATTTTTCTATTTTAAAACTACCCACACCCAAGGTATTATTATGCGGAGGAGCTACTAAAATGATTTTTTTAATTTTCTTAGGATAATTATTTTCTGATAAATATTTAACCAAGAATATTCCACCCAGTGAATGGCCAATCATAATCACATCATTATTTACAAACGGCAACATTTTTTCAAACCAAATCTTCCACTCCTCATAAACTGCATTATTTTTATTGGGCATTTGGGGCATAAAAAATTGAAATTCATTTTCTAGTTTATTTGTCATATCATCAATCCACCTCTTTCTCCTATTAAACCAATCAATAGTAAACTCAGTTTCTTTTAAATATCCAAGATACTCATCATAGGAATCAAATGAATTTCCTCCGTGAATAAAAATAATTTGCTTTTTCATATTTGTAAATTTAAACAATCTTTTTAATAAAACTCCTATCATCACTATTTAAAATTTCTATCAATACACTCGCCAACTTATCACTATCATGACGAATAAATGAACGAGTGTCAGCAATTTTGTCTTTTTTATTTTTAGCAATTTTGACTTTGTTTAAAACATCCGCTCTTACAATCTTATAATTTCGCTCAATATCTTTATCTTCACAAATTTCAACAATAGATTTCTTTCCCTCTCGCTTCTCATACTTACTCTTCAATTCCTCTGAAGGTTTGTTGAAAGGAAAAATTACATAATCAATTCTTCTTCCGCCCAAAAACTTATTCATTTCTTCCACATATTTATCCACATCAAACCCAGCTGTCTGTCCTTTCTTGTTAGTCAAATTACAGTTATAAACCACTTTAGCTTTAGATTCTAAGATTGCCTCACTAATTCCAGATACTAATAAATTTGGGAGTATTGAACCGTAATGATCACCAGGACCAATCACAATCATATCCGCTTTTCTTATTGCATCAAGCGCATCTTGGTTAGCTTTAACTTTTGGCTTTAAATAAACTTTTTTTATACCTTTATTCCTAACTTCACTATTATGATCCAATTGATTTTCTCCAACTAAAACCTGATTATCATTTAATTGAATACATAAATTCATATCCTCCTCAGAAACTGGAATCACTTTTCCTTTTACTCTTAGAATAGTTGTTGCTTCCTCCACTCCAGCTGAAAAACCACCTTTAATTTTTTCCAAAGCTGACAAAAGTAAATTCCCAAAATTGTGACCTTCCAAACCGCCGTTTTCAAAACGATAATTCATCAATTCTCGAAGTGTGTCGGATGAGTTAGAA
>Ga0116152_10001265_pt1 | contig 20957 bp, 20 predicted proteins | sample AD_UKC119_MetaG_FD_89894 | JGI IMG/M metagenome (GOLD analysis project Ga0116152, IMG submission 89894) | Active sludge microbial communities of municipal wastewater-treating anaerobic digesters from Hong Kong - AD_UKC119_MetaG | ecosystem: Engineered > Bioreactor > Anaerobic > Digestate...
CCGAGAACTTAAGGCGCACAGCCATCTCACGAGCCGACTGCGTTCCCTGAATGAAGGTACGTCCGACATAACGGTTTTTCAAAAGTGCCTGACCGTATTGAAGACCGCTTTCTGCCGCATAACCCATTGCCGCCGCGATACCGGAATCCGGTGCAGCAACGACCAAATCAGCATCGCAAGGCGATTCTTTTGCCAAAGCAAGGCCTGTATTCATTCTGGATTCAAAAACACTCGCCCCATCAATAAAGCTATCCGGTCGGGCAAAATAGACAAATTCGAAAATACAAAGCTTACCATCTTTATGAGCAGAGCATTGTGGGACTGTATAAATGGAAGAAAGACCAGCTTCGCTAATTGTAATGATTTCACCCGGAAGAATATCACGAATAGTCTCCGCTCCAATGGCATCAAATGCACAATTCTCCGAAGCGAGCAAATAACAGTCATCCTTCTTTCCGAGAATCAAAGGACGGATACCGAGCGGATCACGGGCACCGATAATCCGGTCATCACTCATTATGACCATAGAATAAGCGCCCTTTATTTCTTTCATCATGTTTTGAATAGCTTCTTCCAAGGAATCAGCCGAAATACGATTGCGTGCAATCAAGGAAAGCAACACTTCAAAGTCAGCCGTTGTCTGGAAAATAGCACCGACTTCCTTTAATTGATCACGGATTTCGGATGCATTGATGATTGCGCCATTTGTCGCAATCGCTAATGAGCCCGCGCGCGATTTAATTTGCATCGGTTGAATAACATCAAATCCAGATTCATTCGGAGAAGGAAAACGAACATGTCCAATGGCCGCATGTCCGGTCATCGTACCAAGATGTAGCTCATCGAATACTTCCACGACGAGGCCTTGTCCCTTATGTCCAAGAAATTGACCTTCGTGGTTCACTACGATACCGGCCGACTCCTGTCCGCGATGTTGCAGAGAAAAAATACCGTAATAAGTCGTTTTTGCGATATCCTGAAGCTTCTTTTTGGTATCGAATATACCAAATACGCCACACTCTTCTACGATTTCTCCATTGCTCATAAATTACTCTCCTATATGTGCTATTTTTTCCTGTAAACTCTCGTTACGTTTCTCGACAGACGCTGCCAAACCCGCTTTGTAATCTACCAGCTTCGTGGATAATGCATCATCCGACAGGGCGAGCATCTGCATCGCCAAAATTGCCGCATTTGATCCGCCGTCAATGGCGACCGTCGCTACCGGAATACCCGTCGGCATCTGTACCGTGGCATAAAGCGCATCCACGCCATGGAGTGCTCCGCCCTTGCACGGAACACCGATAACCGGCAATACCGTATGGGCGGCAAGAACGCCGGCCAAATGTGCCGCCAAGCCTGCCGCAGCAATAATCACCTGATACCCATCAGCCTTCGCCGAAGATGCAATCTTCGCCGCCAAATCCGGGGTACGGTGTGCCGAGCAAACGCGTGCATCAAAGGAAATATTGAACTTCTTTAATAAGGAAAAACAGCCTTCCATCACAGGAAAATCAGAATCACTTCCCATGACAACTAAAACCTTCGAACTCATTTTATATGCCTCCCATATCAAAATGACAACGTCTATTATAAACGAAAACAAGTGCGATTACCAAAGAAATACATATGAATTTCTTGTAATAGCACTTGATTTTTATTCGCTTTCTTCTGACCAATGCAATTTTTCCATGACACTTCTGTAACGTTCACTATCAACTTCGTATGCCACCGGACAATAATCATTTCCCGGAAATGTCGATGTCATCGAATACGGAATCACCGTTAATTCGTATCCGTAAGACCCGTCTTCCTTCTCCGTAAAACGACATTGCACAATGCACGTTTCCGGATCTGTCAAATTCGGTTGGCCGCCAAAGCAGAAATTAGAAAGACTATAAAGAATATAGTGACCATTATAGTATTCAATCGGTTGGAGTCGGTGCGGATGATGTCCAACATAAATATCCGCGCCGTAATCGATGATTTGATGTGCCAATGTCACCGCCGAAGCCTCAGGCTCATACATGCGTTCAACACCGGTATGACACGAGATAATGACGATGTCGCAACCTTCTTCGCGCAATTCATCAATCGCATCATAAATTGGCTGAGTCTGGTACGGGAAAAGGAAACCAGCCATACCAATCTTTACACCGTTCACCTCATAGGTAGAAAAATATGAACTATCCGACCACACAATCCCAGCGGCTTCCAATGTTTCTCTCGTATCCCGAAGTCCGGCATCATAATAATCATACGAGTGATTGTTAGCTAAATTTACCGCCTCGATGCTACCGTTTTGCAAAATCTGAACATACTCGAGCGGCCCTTTGAAAGTAAATTCTTTATCTCGATACGAATCCGATGTCGTCAAAGTGCCTTCAAAATTCGCAAGTGTCATATCATCCTGCCCTAAGACTTCTACGGCATTTTTGAAAGGATACTCATAATCCTCACCTACAACACTTTGGAAGCTATATGATGCCGGAGCGACACCGCGGTTCTGCCCGAGCGTTGTATCACCGATAAAGCTCACCAACACCGTTTTCGGTGTCGGTGTCGGTATCGGAGATGGAGTCGGTGTGTTTGTCGGTGTTGGTGTAGGTGTATCTTCCGGGCCAAGTGTCGTCGTTCCCGTAGTTAGTAAAGTCGGCTCCTTGGTCGTTTCGCCAATTGGCAAAGAACGGCATCCGGTCAGGGTTCCAATCATGATAACAATGATAACTGAAAATACAACAGCTCCGGCAAGTTTTACCTTCATCATTCTACCTATCAAAAGAACTTCTCCAATCTGTGGTTCGTTATTGCTTTACTTGCATCTCGTGGCGCAAATAGCCATGTAAACATGGTGTCATTTAAGATTCCGGGACCTCGAAAGGAACACCCAAAATCAAAGAGCGTACAAACAGACCCGAACGTGTGATGAACTTATCCGGCCAGTGACCGGCTTGCTTTTGCTCAACCGTCAGCATTTGCGAACTCAGCTTCAATGTGTTCGATGTTTCCGCGATAGTTGAACCAATCGACCAATTGCACCAGCTTAGATTATGCTCATTAATGAAATCCATCCATTCATAAGTCGCATCATAAGCAATATCACCGGAGCCAGATGAATTCGTCGTGCCCCATTCAGTAACGAAAATCGGAAGACCATTATTAAGCGCAGTGGTCGCCTTGTCGCGCAACTCCTGTCCGTGCGAGCCAGCATAGAAATGTAGTGTATACATTAAATTGGTGCCCTCAACCGGATTATTCGAAGCAATATCCACATCCTGACTCCACGTGGAAGAACCGATAATAATGATATTATCCGGGTCATTGGCGCGAATTGTCGAAACCAATTCTTCAGCGTATGGCTTTACATTATCTTCCCATGTAACCACTTGTTCCGGCGGATCTGCATGACCGTTATTCGGCTCATTGCAAATTTCGTAGAGAACATTCGGTACGTCCGCATATTTTTCGGAGATACGATTAAAGAAATCAATCGCCTCCGTCTTGTATTTCATTGGGTCACCGTCATTCAAAATATGCCAATCGACGATAACATAGATGCCTTGATCCACACAAAGATCAACACAACGGCATACTTCAGTAAAATACTTATCAGGAGCCTTGATGTAGTCATCTGAGTCACTCTCTGTATAAACCGCCAAGCGAATTACGGAACAACCCCAATCCTCAGCTAATGTCTTCACTACATCGGCATTTAAAAAGCTACCAATGTGATTCAAACCATGTGTACTCATACCTCTTAATTGATAAGGTGTTCCAGCGGAATCGCATAAATCCGTTCCAATAACCTGTAATTGACCATGGGTATCCACTACGCGTTCTGTAATAACAGCAACACTATTGGGTCCGATGCCTTCCTCTTCGGGTGCGGTTGTCTCCGTCGGAGCGGCGGATGATTCAGAGGATTCTGTCGTGTCATTTGTTGTCGTCTCAGTTGTCGTCGCAGAAGTATCGGAGGACTCTTTTTCATCCTTCGTGCATGCGGTCATCGCAAGCAACATCGCAACAGACAATACAATAGCGAGAAGTTTTTTCATAAAAATGTCACACACCTTTCTATCGTCAATGGTTTGGAAAAACTCGAATGGAAATGTGACGGAAAATGTCACAAAAAATCGAATCATTCACACACGAAAAAATTATATCACAAACCACTAGGAAAAGTTGTAATCTTTTATTTTCAAGGTATTGCAAAGTAAAGCAATTCATGTTTTTATTATAAAGAAAAGGTTCATTCACATTTACGAAACATTCTTTTTACAAAGTCATTGCTTCTTTAGTGTGGTAATCTGGTCAATAAAGGCGCATAATTTACTTAAGATACAAAACGGAAGGGGCGATCCGGATGGCAAGAATTGATAAAGTAGCTGAAAAAATCGAGAAATTAGGGAAAAAGCAAAATCTGGGTGCGCTGGCGAAGATGGTTGGCGATCCGAATGATGACGTTCGCGAAGCAGTTGCAAAGGCAATTGGACAGATTAAATCCTACGAGAGTGGCATGTATTTGATTCCTTTATTCCGAGATTCTTCTCCGATGGTACGCGCTGCAGCAGCAGAAGCCGCTGGAAACATTAATGCGAAGCATTGCGAAGAATACGTAAAGAAGCTAGCATTCGCCGATGCAGACCCGGGAGTAAGAGCAGTCGCAAAAGAAGCGCATGATAAGCTGAAGACACCGGTTGTATGATTGAAATGAAATAACAAAGAGCACCAATGGTGCTCTTTTTTTGTTTGAAAATAATGGTGTTTCATGCGCCTTGAAACGGAGACTCCAAGCGCTAAGAAATCAGCAATTTTTAATGATGACTCTTTCCATCGCATCTGCGACATTCTCGACAGAATCAAGTGTATCTTCCAGAGCTTGATAAATCGACTGCCAACGTACGATTTCGAGTATATCTTTCTCCTCAGAGAAGAGTTTCTTCATCAGATTATGAAAGAGTGTATCCCCTTCTTCTTCGATATGGTTAATATCAACAATCAGCTTCGAGAGATTTTTCGATTTCTTGAAGTTTTTAAACTCGACTGTCGCAGCGACCAAGGCAGTCGTCGCACGATTGATGAGCATGCACATCTCCTTGGCGCCTTTTTTTGCTTTCTTGGCACAAAGCATATCGAACATTAGGGATACTTCGTCGACGGAATCAATTGTGTCTTCAATACGTGATGAAATCTCGATAATATCTTCTCTTTCAATTGGGGTAATGAATGAACGATTCAATTGAAAAAAGACTTCGTGAATAAGGTCGTCTCCTTCGTGCTCAATGACATGAATCGCTTCCGATTTTTCTTTCGCATCGTCGATGTTGTCCATAAGCTCAGCGAGACTGTTAGCAGCTCGGTCACTAATGGATGCGGCCTTAATGAACAAGTCAAAATAATCGGGTTCTTTGTTGTTTTTCATTTTCATGTACCCCCTGTTAATCCATAATCATCATAATTTAGAAAATCTGTAAAAACAATTTTGCCATTCCGAATGCAATGAGTCCGCATCCGGGGAAAGTGAGTACCCAAGCGAGCACCATTTCACGTGCGACACTCCAATTTACATTTGAAAGTCTTTTCGATGCTCCAACGCCCATAATCGCCGTGGTCTTTGTATGAGTTGTACTAATTGGAATTCCTGTGATGGTCGAAATGAATAAACATATGGATGCTGCGACATCTGCGGAGAAGCCCTGGTACTTTTCGAGTTTTACCATATCCATGCCGACGGCCTTGATTATACGATAACCACCGATCGAAGTACCGAGCCCCATGGTCAATGAACAAACTACGATAAGCCAGAAGGGAATCTGGAAGGCGCCGTCAGCGCCTGTCGATACCCATTTGGAGTTATATAGAAAGATTCCGAGAAGGAAAGTACCCATGAATTTCTGACCATCCTGAGCGCCGTGTAAGAACGCCATAAAAGCGGCACCAATAGCCTCTCCCCAATGGAAGAATCTGTTCGCCTTGGAACGACGAACATGTCTAAAAATCAATTCAATAAGCTTTGTGGTTCCGAAGCCGGCAAAAAAGCCTAATACGGAAGAAATCAGTAATCCAATAATTACCTTGGCCCACTGATCCATATTGATAGAGCTCGCGCCCCCGAGCGCTATTGCTGCTCCAGAAACACCGGCTATCAATGCGTGGCTCTCGCTTGTCGGAATTCCGAAAAACCAAGCAGCAACGGCCCAAACCACGATCGCAACCATACCGGCAGATAAAACGATAAGTGCTTTGTCGTTTTCGCCTTCCTCAAACTTTACCATCGTACTTAGCGTTTCAGCCACTTTCGAGCTCAGCAGCGTCATAACCAAAGCGCCAAGGAAATTCATCACAACGGCCATTTTAACGGCAAAAGACGGAGGTAAAACACGCGTGGAAACAGCGGTTGCGATGGCATTTGGAGCATCTGTCCAGCCATTAACAAAAATGACGGCTAACATTAGTACAACAATTATTACTAAGGCAACTGACATATATTACTCATCCTTCTTCTGTTCAGAAAAGAATACTTTCAACTTATGCAACGCTTAAATAGTACCATACCCCCCTTCTTTTGTATATTGATACTTGCACCATTTTTTAACATGTGACACAATGCACCAAAGAGGATTTTGCACGATTTTTTCTGAATGCATATACGTACGAAGGAGTTTTTCATGAATATCGGAATCATCGGTTGTGGTCAAATTAGTGACATTTACATGCAAAACATGAAAAAGCTTGATGGAACGACTCTATACGCTTGTGCCTCGCTTCACCAAGATAGTGCTGCAACAAAGGCAAAAACATATGGTATAAAAGCGATGTCCACTGACGAGATGTTTGAGGATCCGGCTATCGATATTGTGGTGAATTTGACTCCGACACTTTCGCACTTTTCACTCACAAAGAAAGCATTGGAATCCGGAAAGCACGTATATACCGAAAAGGTTATTGCACCTTCTTTTTCAGAAGCGGATTATCTCGTTTCACTGGCAGAGGAACAGAATCTGTATTTGTGCGCAGCACCGGATACATTCCTTGGCGCGGCAATACAGACGGCATCGTATTTACTCGCAAATGATGAAATCGGTGAAGTGACTTCCGTTCAGGCGACGCTCAACCGCGATGCTTCGACGGCATATACACCGGGACGATTCACAACGCAAAAAGGCGGAGGCACAGGCTACGATGTCGGTATTTACTATTTGACGGCCGTGCTTTCAATACTCGGCGAAATCGACGAGGTAAGTGGTATTTCATATCAATCCACACCGAACTTTATCGTCTCGGACGCAAAATCACCCTATTGTGGTCAAGCATGTTCTATTGATAATGAGGACATGATGATGGCATCGTTTCGGATGCGAAACGGCGTACTTGGCACATTTCATTTTAACGGACATACCATCTACCCTGAAGTGCCCGCCATTACCATATTCGGTACAAAAGGAATAATAAAGCTTCCCGATCCGAATTGCTTCGGCGGAAAGCTGCAATGTATTCATTATGGTGATGATGATTATTCAACCGTTCCGCTTACCCATGCTTTTGCGGATAATTCTCGAGGAATCGGCGTAACAGAGATGGTTCATTCTATAGCGAACGGCAGAATCGCTCGCACAGATGCAAAAATGGGACTCCACGCGATTGAAATTCTCGACCGAATCGTTTTTTCATCCGCAAACGGAATGCGGCAAAAGGTCACTTCATCTTTTCTTTTGCCTCGTCCGCTAGAAGCAGGACATTTTGCTAATCCGGAAGAAGCCTTACGCCGTTGATTTCATTTTATCTTTTAAAGTTCACTGATTTCTTTTTGAAGCTTCTTTGTTAGCTTATGTAAAACCAACTCGTAAGAATGATCAATCAATTGACGAAGCATATCGTCAGGGAGACTGCCATCCAGAAAAACAGAAATCCAATTTTGCTTATTCATATAAAATCCGGGGATGATGTCTTCGTGGTCGGCGCGTAATGCTTCTGCCATCAACGGATCACATTTTAGTGTCAACAACTCACGGCAATCGTATCCTTGATGCGTGGGCCCCGGCGTGCATGTCGCGGCGAAGAGCTTTTCTCCCACCTGATAACGCCACCAGCCCCACTCTTCTTTGTAATCCTTTAGACAGCCTTGTTTTGTCAGCAGGTAAGAATCAAGCCATTCGTATTTATTCATAAAATGCTCCTTCCATCGGTTAACAAATTGCTGAAACAAAAAAAGACCGAAATCAAATTTCGGTCTTTTGGTCGAGGTGAAGAGGCTCGAACTCCCGACATCTTGCTCCCAAAGCAAGCGCGCTACCAACTGCGCTACACCTCGTCGGTTAAAATGGTTCTTTACTCAAGAGCCGAAAAGTATTATATCGAATCAATGTCCTGAACGCAAGTGTTTTTCGAAGAATTTAGAACAAATCAGCCTAAGGCGCCGCTCAAGTATTGGACAAGTGCAATAAGCAAGAAGGATGTGACAAGAATAACGATAATCATCCAGACAATCTTTAGGAATTTCTTGATGGCATTAAATACGATACGACGGTCTTGTTTGGCTATTTCTTCGCGAGTAAGCTTTTTACCTGTCGGTGCACCTGCTCGATAGAGGAAAGTGCTACACTTTTTACATACCGTACGATTATCATTTTCCGTTCCGCAACGCGGACATTTCATAGGCTTGCCTCCGCTCTATCGAGTGTACTCTTCTGCTAATCGATTTAATTATACTCGAAAAATGCGATTTTTTTCATTGCCATTTCTTCAACTTTTCTTACATACTCCAGAGGGTCCTTTATGCAGGAGCATCGCTCCACGCGATGGGCTGGGAATGCACGTTTGCTCATGCCACCTGCGCCAAAGGACAAAACTGAACGTTGATCACTCATCATGGCGACGTTGTAGACACATGGCGTACCATTACGTTCATATCCGACATTTTCGTGGCCACCCATGGTGTCTTTTTGGCGATAGAGATAATACGGGCGGTATTGATTTAATGCAAGCAAATCGGCGGCAAAGCCAAGCATGGCATCGAGCGTATCTGTCTCACCGGCATGCAAAGCGAAATAGGAATCCTGTGTTAAACGTGCACTTCTCTTCTTGTAGAGCGAATGGATGGTTATGTTTTCGGGTTGCAACGAAATGATTTTTCGTAGCGTTGTCTCAAAATCGTTTTGTGTTTCACCTGGCAGACCAGCAATGAGATCCGTATTAATGGAATGAAAGCCCATTTTTCGTGCGAGGTCGTATTTTGCATAAAAATCCTTTTCCGTATGACGTCGTCCAACGCGCTCGAGCGTGTCATTACAAAGTGTTTGAGGGTTTATACAGATGCGCGAAATACCATACTCACGTAGTGCAAGCAGCTTACTTTCCGTAATGGTATCAGGCCTTCCCGCTTCTACGGTTATTTCATTTGCTCCTGAAATTGCGGGAAAAGAAAAGACACCATCGCATAGTCGGCGAAATTCTGATTCGCTAAAAACGGTCGGTGTTCCGCCTCCCATATAAACCGTATCCACAATAATGTCCTTGGAATGAAGAACCAGCTCCATCTCATGCAATAATGCATCAATATATTCCGGCAGTATTTTTAAGTGCTTCGTCGCATCCTGTGAAATGAATGAACAATACGAACATCGACTCGGACAAAAGGGTATACCGATATAGACGTTCACATGGTTTTCCTTCGTTGAAAGCAGAACCGTATCTTCATTAGCGGCCGTTTCAAACGCAAGACGCGCTTTGTCATTACGGGTAAAATAGCGACGACTCATTTCTTCAGGCGTTTTCAGTTCTCGTGCGACGCCTGTCGGACGTATGCCAGTCAAAGACCCCCACGGAAAAGAACGGCCTGTCCATCTCGATAAAGCTGCATATAGTTGACGCTTCACTTCTCGATTGGGTGGGAGTTGGAAATCATTCGATTTCGATGTGAAATATAGCGTGGCATCTTCGTCCGATATGGTTTCTACACTTCCGTTTTCATTAAGAATACTGCGAATCGTAAGGTCTTCCTCACACGGAGCCTCGAGGATATTCGTTGATTCGGTAGATACCGATGCTGTTCCATAAAACATACGAAGAACGTCGCACAACGGGTATTCATATTGATGTCCCGTCATAATAACTCGAATCATCTTTGTGCCTCATAGTAGAAATAGAAATCTGCGACCGCGCAATCGAAAACAATATTGTAACTATCAATGCCGTCTTCCTGACCATTTAGCTTCAAGTACGTATCATTCACTGAGGTAGAGATGTCTTCGATAATCGGTGCGCTCTCCTCGAATTGCTCCCAATACAAAGCCTCTTGCGCCATATCGGTATAATACTCTTCACAGACCGGGTATTTCTCACTGATGGATTTATATGCGTCTATTCCGCCACATTCTTGAATGGCGAAAACAATCTGCTGCCTAGCATTTGAATATCCCACATAACGAGCCATAGCGTCTTCAGAAAGAAGACAAACGAGAAGCGATGCCAGCTCGGCATCTCCTTCCTTCGCCATACCACAGGTGTGTGCCAATTCATGAAAAACCGTTGATGCAATTACCGTGTCAGGAACATCCATATTAATGTTGGCTTCCACAAAAAACGGATTATACATACCCGTAATACCCGTATACGACCACAAATGCGACAAGGCGACTGGTTTTGCATCGCACGCCGTTCTACCAAGCTCCGGAATCGTTTGTGCGGCTTGCTCATATTCGCTGGCATAATCATCGAGTATGTCGTATTTACCATTCTCGAAGACAGGATATCCGTCTTCATCTTCCGGCAATTCACTTCGTGCCTGATTTATTCCATTCACCGTCCAAGCATAAACCTCTTCTAATTCTTCCAAAGTGTATTCATTTGTTCCCATCGGCAGACGCTCTCGAAGCGGTTCACGATAATAATTGATTCCGTGAAGCAAGGTGAAGAGCAAAACACCAACGAAAGCAATCCATGCGACGCCAATACCCAGGTGAACCAGAAATATTTTGACTAATTTCTGGCGAATATAGTAAATCAAGTGATAGATTGCGATGGCAATCAGAATCGGTGCCGTAAACACGAGTCCGACAACAGCGACTTCCGTTAATGAGATCGGGAAGAGATTCGCAATCGAGCTGATGATAACTGATATCACAGGAAAAATATGAAGTGCATATTCTTCAGCCGCGCTCGTGTTGTTAGACAAAAGTGCAAACAGGAGCAAGGTAGCAATCAAAAAGACAATCGGGAATCGGAGAAGAACAAAATCATGATGCTTCTCTTCATCGGAATACTCCGTATGGCAGTTCCAACGTGGAACAATTATTCTTTTAAATCGATTATCCCGATATTTCCTAATCCGTAGATGACCCATTATATGATCCCTCCCAAACGTAATAAATATAGAATGCCGAGAACAATCGGCTGATGAATCAAATAAACAAGCAATGAATGTCGTCCAATAAATTCAAACGGCTTGGTTATTTTCTTTAAAACAGACGGAGCATTCGGGAAAAATGTCTCCTTCTTTTCGTAACAAAATCGTCCAAGCAAAACACCGATAATGAATACACCGAGCCACGGAACCATCGGCAAATAATCACCCATCTCTACGAAATTTCGAGATTGAATACCGAATGGTATCAAAAGCTTCGTTTCTACCATGCCATCATAGTAGTCAAACCCGTCTACGAGGAATAAGAAAGTCAATGCCAAAAGAAGCAGCACGGCATTCCCGACACGTTTATTTCCTGAATTCTGCGATTTTTGCTCCCACCAATCAAACAAGGCAAATAATGCTGTTCCAACAGTTAATAAATGGATGATATTAAAGTAAATGGCAACACCGTCGATGAAAAAACGATCTACAATAACCGTCGAAGTCGTAAGGATTACGGAAAAAACCAATAATTTTAGCGCACGTTTCGGATTACTCCGTGAGAATTGGCAACATATTCCGGAAATAACGACAAAAACACATACGAAAAAAGGCTGAATAAATGCCCAAAAATAGTCTCTTTCCTGAAATGCTAGGATATTTAAGTCAAAAATATATCGTAAATCATAAGCCGTATGATGAAGAACCATCAAAAAAAGAGCCAGACCGCGGAGCGCGTCTAGTTCAAAGGCGCGTTTTTTCGAATCCATTAAAACTCCTCCGTGTAGATTGCAGAACCAATGGCGGTTGCATATTCTGACAATTCCGGTACAACGAAGTTGATATTATAGAGGTGAGAAAAAGCTTCGAAAAGACTTTTGCATTGAGGAACACGCGTTGCTTGGCCGGTAAATACGACGTCATGAAGACCTAGCGTTCTAGCGGATAAAACTGCCATGGTACCGACGGATTGGAAAACGAGATTGAAAAGTCCAAGCGCGATATCTGAACGCGATGCATCATCCTGCATTTTTCCGAAATTCGATGCAGTTGTCTCCATTGGCAAGCCGGGAATTTCCACCTTGGAAATATCGGATATTGTGAGATCAACATGGGATAGATTGCCGTGTGATGCAATTTCGGTAATTAATTCGAAATCACGAATATTGAGTGAGCTGTTTGCAAGCCCGATTAATGTTCCTCCGCCGACACCAGAGCCGATAATATGACGAACCTTGTACTTTTTCGCTTCAACAAAAGCTGTTCCTGTGCCCATACTAACAACAACAGCATGGTCAAGTCCGGACAAGAAAAGTCCACCCAGTCCAGTAGCTAAAAACTCCTGAACATGCGTGGTCTTAATACCAAGAAGATCACCGTTGGGGAACGAAGCTCCCACACCGGTGATCATCAATTCGGATATATCGGAGATAGATAGATGGTTTGTATCAATAAATTTTCCTAATGCGCCGAAAGCCGAGGTAACAGGATCATCTGCTTTCACAATCTCTGTACCGACAATCTCTCTTTGCTTCATGCCAACCACTTTCGTGGTGCTTCCGCCAACATCAAGACCAACTACTATGCTCATGCTCTTCTCCTCGTCATTTTTCATTTGTTACATAATACTACAAATGACGGGAACAAGAAAAGTGTTTTGATTATTGAGCCATCGTATGATAAATCTCTTGGTTTTGTGTTTGCTCTTCATTCAAGGTGTCGTGGTTAGAAAGCTTAACTGTACGAGGAGCTACAACAAATGTTTTGCGATTTGCATCAATCGGCTTTACATCACCATCGATTGCATATGCAGCACCTGAAATATAATCGATAACGCGTTGTGCAACAGCACGATCCACGGATTCAATATTGCAAATCACGGTATGACCAGCACGGATATGATTGCAAACCAATTGAGAATTACGGATGCTGTCTGGTGTCAGAATGAGAACCTGTTGTTCTTCACGACGAACACTCTGAATTGGAGTTGTGTTCATGGTTGGCTCATAGAATGTAGTATTCTGAACCGGAACTTGTTCTTCGTAGGAATCTTCTACCTGTGCATCATATTCATAATCGTTGTTTGCAGATTCATCCCAAGTATCATCTGTACCCGTAAGTTTGTTCATAAAATTGTTAAAAAATCCTGCCATACTGACCTCCCATATTTTGCATTATTGATGCATATCGCATCTCGCTTGTTCACTTGGTGTCAGTATATGCGAGTCCAATTTTTCGCGCAATGGATTTTGATGTTTTGAAAACTAACCTTAACAATCGAAATATTATTGCAATATTCGCGGCCCAAAAATGGCTGTTCCGATGCGAATATGGGTTGCACCCTCACGTATGGCATCTGCGTAGTCTCCGCTCATCCCCATCGATAGAATATGCCAAAGCTTCTGATCAACACCCGTTGATTGCAACGAATCGAAGAAAGCTTTTGTTTCGGAAAAAACTTTACGCGCATCTCCTGCGTATGTCTCTATCGGTGCCATTGTCATTAAGCCGCGTAAGGAAAGTCCTTCCATAGAAAGAAGTGTGTCCATGGACGCTTGTAAATCTTCCTTGGTAAACCCGTGTTTGCTTTCTTCAAGAGAAATATTCACCTGTAATGTCACAGGAGTAATCACGCCTGCTTGTAAGGAACGTTTATTGATTTCTTCCGCCAATTCCATCGAGTCCACAGAATGAATAAGATATGTTCTCCCGATAATCGACTTCACTTTTCGCGTTTGTAATGTACCAATCAAATGCCAATTCGGTGTAATCCCCATTGGCATCAGTTCGTCCTGTTTCTGTATCATTTCCTGTACACGATTCTCGCCTAAATCATGAAGACCGAGTTCGTATGCAGCTTTCGCATGTGACGCCGGAAAAAACTTCGATACGCCGATGAGCGTGATATCCTTTTCGTCACGACCGCATTCGCGTGCCGCTGAAGATATCCTTTCTCTACAGGATGCGATTCTATCCTGCATTTGCAGAATATCGCTTTCAGATAAATAATCCGAGCTCACGTTTCTACCTTCTCTCCCTCACTCACCGTTTGTGGGTTCGTAATGACGATAGTTTGTTCCGACGGCTTATCTGCACCTTCTACCGGAGAAATAATTGCATATTCACGGTCGTAATCTTCAATGACAACTGTCACTTTTCTTGCATATCCACTCTCATTGACTAAGACGGAAGCATATCCGCGGTCATAATCTGCATCAACCAACGCAGTCACTGGGACACGAAGTCCAGTAGTCTTTGATTGCACAATTTCGATATCGATTGTTCGACGGTCCAGAAGTCGTTCCACACAATTCTGTGTTGAGAAAACCACAAATACGCCGTCATTACTGACCGCGGAGCGAATAACTTTGCAGTCTTCAATTACGATACCCTCGGAAGGTACTCGAATCGCATGAAGTGTTTCTAAAGCAAAATCATTAATATTACCGTCTTGAATGACGCATGCAAAATATTGCACTTCATTTTGCACGATACGAAGGACCGGTTTTCCGGATTCCACAGTCGTCACGTTCGGAATAATACTCTGAGCATTGTCAATTATGCGTTCGCATTCGACATCCAACATCGACATGATATAGTCGTATGTAAGCACAGATTCATTTCCATCGAGCTTATACGAAACAATGCCCGGAGCCGAAGAAGTTACATATGCGGCTTGCGTCGATAAATTATTCTCTAGTCTTTCTTTGTTCGAAAGAAGTGTTGTCAATCTTTCGTCATCAAAATCAATACGATTCAGATTTGCATCACGAGAATCCATCAACACCTGAATGGAGGATGAATAGCTTGTCATATTGGCCATCGTTCCCGATTGCGCATCACTTCGGATCATATTCATTATTGGTAGAATTTGTGTATCCGTATCAGCATAAATGGACGAAGCGCCCTCCCCGAGTCCGGAATACATTAGCTCACGTTCAATATCGACAATCTGCTGTTCTGTTCTCCTTAGTTCAGCTAAAATATCCTCCGAACCAGACGGAATAACCATGGCAAGTGATTGATCCTTTGCGACACGACTGCCTTCTGTCGCTTGGGCAAGCAAATCACCTGAAGTATTCGCATTGTACACCGCTTCATCACGTACAATTAATGCGCTCGCGCCGATCGTATGCTCAACCGAGCCAGTAGTAACAAAAGTATATGCCGGTTTTGCGGCAACATAATCCATGACGTATAGAACTGCGATACCTGCAAAGGCCATCAAAAGCGGAACTATTAATGCAATAAACAATGCCGAGGTCAGCATGCTTTTTCTTCGCTTTTTTTCTATGTGACCACTGTGTTCACGTAGTGAGGTCGACTCGTGTATCGTCGGTACTTCCGGGTCGATGACCTTCGGTGGCTTCGGTGGCTTCGATGGCTGAGTTGGTTTCGTCGGTTGCGTCGATTGAGTCGGTTGAGTTGGTTTTTTCGGCGGTGTCGTCGTCGATTTATGCGCTGTCGTATTGAGCGTTGGCGACTGCACCTGCTTACCATCCGTGGCAGGGATAGCGCTTGTCGACATAGTTTTATTTTGGTTCTCTGCCTTAGAAGAATCCTTTTTCGTGTTGAAGAAGGAATGCTTTTGTTTTTTCGTAGCATTCTTGGCTGACGCCTTCGAAGAAGCCTTCGATACGTTCATCGTATTCGCTGTGGTAGGCTTCGGAGAAGCCTTCGATACGCTCGTCGTATTCGCTGTGGTAGGCTTCGGAGAAGATGGTCTTTTCATTGATGGTGATGAATGCGTGACTGGCGCAGAGGATTTCGCGGGACTTCGCTTATCAGAATTTCCAGAAGAATGCGAAGAAGGCGAACGTTTCGCATTAGATGGATTCCCACCGCGTGAAACGGGGCCTTGCTTGCGATTGGTCGGATTGGATTTCCCTTGATTCCGCTCGTCGTCTTTCATGTCATTCCTCCAACATGGTGTTCACGGCGAGCATAATCGCCAACTTCACCTGTTCAAATACTAGTCCGCCTTGCATGTAAGCGATATACGGCGGTTTGACCGGTCCGTCCGCAGACAACTCAATCGAAGCACCTTGAACGAACGTTCCTGCCGCCATTACGACATCATCATCATACCCAGGCATCGCCCACGGTTCAGGCGAAACATACGAATCAATCGGAGAAGCCGCCTGAATCATCTTACAAAAGTTTATCATTTTCTCTGCTGACGGGAAAGCAATACTTTGCACAATATCGCCACGCAAATCGTCGAAGGACGGCGCGCATTTTCCTCCGATTTTTTCTAACATGGATGCTGCGAAAACGGCACCCTTCAAAGCTTCAGCCACTGTATGTGGAGCCATGAAAACGCCCTGAGCTATAGTCCGATTAAAGCCCAATGTCGGGCCGACATGCGAACCGAGTCCAGGTGCGGAAATGCGTTCCGCGACACGTTCGACCAAGTCTTTTCGACCTGCAATATATCCGCCACTCGGGCACAAGCCTCCACCGATATTCTTAATCAGCGACCCGGCGCAGAGATCTGCTCCCACCTCGCACGGCTCACGAGTTTCGACAAATTCACCATAACAATTATCAACAAAAAGAATAATGTCTGAAGATACCTTCTTCACCGCCGTGGCCACTAAAGCAATATCATCCGCGCGTAGACTTCTTCGGTCCGTATATCCGCGTGATTTTTGCAAAAAAACTACCTTTGTTTTTTCTGTAATAGCACCAACAATGGCATCAATATCTGGTGTGCCATCAGGCTGCAAATCAACTTCACGATAGGTAACGCCATAATCTCTAAGCGTACCGCGGAACCCTTCGCTCTCAGGCTTATTGATACCGATGGCCGTCATTAAAGTATCATAAGGACGTCCGCCAGCAGCAAGCAGTTCATCACCCGGTCCTAAAAGAGCAAAAAGAGAAGACGCAATTGCCTGTGTACCCGAACTAATCTGAATGCGAACATAGGCTGCTTCCGCACCGAAAACCATAGCGACCAATTCTTCAATCTTTTCACGACCGATATCGTCATATCCATAGCCGGTCGTCTGCCCCAAATGTGCTTCGGCAAACTTGGTTTTTCGGAACGCATCAAGCACACGTAATTGATTGTATTCTTTTATTTCGTCGATATGTGAAAATGTCTCTCTGATGGCATTCATCGAATCAGAAGCCATGGAGAGGACATCTTCACGCAAATTGAATGATGCAAAGGATGAATCCATTAAATTCCGTAGACCTCCTCTGATGAAAGAATGCGAATATTTGCTTCCGTCAGTTTTTCAACCGCCAGATTCGGATCTGAAACGCGAATGACGACAACGGCATCAGAAGAGCTACGACCGACATAGCCATAAAGATATTCGAGCGATAAGCCCTTCTCCGATAACACTCCAATCGCTTGGTCTAATGTTCCCGGGACATCCTTGATGGCAATCGCAATAACCGGAGTCGAGCTTACGGTAAATCCCGCCTGTGTCAATGCAAGAAGTGCATCGTCCGGCTTATCAAGAATCATACGCAAAATGCCGTATTCCGTGGTATCTGCAATATAGAGGGCACGAATATCAATCTGATTCTCACTTAATGATTTTGTCACCTCTGCTAAACGTCCGGATTGGTTCTCGAGAAAAACATTGATTTGTTTCACTAACATATTCGAATCCTCCTTAAATTATGAAAAGCATCTCGCGATAAAGCTTCACTATCTCGCGGGATGCCTCTCTCTATAATGATTATACAAAAAGCAATTGGATTAGTCACCCGTTACAAACGTTCTTCCCTTCGAAAATGCCATCAGATTCATCGGGATGAGCTTCGACTTCGTAGCAAAGGCCTCTTGAATAGCCGCTTCCCAAAGCTCAACAGGAATATCCATGCTCGCAGAAAGTGCACCAACCATAACCATATTCACGGCCTTCACACTTCCGCATTCCATTGCAGCAGAATATGCATCAAATTCAAAGATTTTTGCACGGCCCTCGCCTGCCTTTTGAAGCGATGCCGCGATGTCCGTAGGATACTCGGCTTTGCCAAGCAAAACTGGCAAAGACTTAATCTTCTGATTATTCACTAACAACGTACCGTTCTTCTTGAGGAGCTTACTCCAACGAACTGATTCGACTTCTTCAAATGCCAAACAATAGTCGGCTGTTCCCTCTTCGATGATCGGCGAATTTACCTTATCACCCATGCGTACGTATGTGATAACCGAACCGCCGCGCTGACTCATACCATGTACTTCGGAAACCTTCACATCAAGTCCCTGTTTCATAGCCAAAATACCGAGTAGCTTGCCGGCAATTAATGTGCCTTGACCGCCAACACCAGCCAAAACGATGGAAACATCATTACTCTTCATCGTCTCATGCCTCCTCTTTCTTTTTCAATGCGTCAAACTTACAAATATTGACACACAAACCGCAAGCATTGCAGGTTTCCGGATCGATAACCGGCCTTCTGTTCTCATCAGCAATCAATGCAGGGCACATAATCTTCGAACAAGCGCCACAGGATTTGCATGCGTCATTATCCAAAACGATATTCACACCGCGTGGTTTCTTTCCAGTCGGAATCAATGCACAAGGACGGCGTACAATCACGACAGAAACGACATCGCGCTCGAGTTCTTCCTTGATAACCTTTTCTGTGCCAAATGTATCGGCCGGATCCACCACACGAACGGATGCAACACCGACGCTACGACAAAGCGCTTCCAGGTCGACCGCCGGAGCTGCTGCTAAGCGAATATTCTTACCGGATGCCGCGTTTTGCTGGTGACCGGTCATGCCTGTAATTGAATTGTCCAGAATCAAAACCGTGATACTACTTTGGTTATAAACTGCATTGATAAGATTTGTAATTCCGGAATGGAGGAAGGTCGAGTCGCCGATAACAGCCACTGTTTTTTTCGAATCAGCACCATCACTGGCCTTATCAAAACCATGAGCCATACCAACTGAAGCACCCATGCAAACCGAAACATCCATTGCAGAAGTCGGCGGCAGCGTTCCAAGAGTATAACATCCAATATCACCCATAACCTGTGCCTTCAAGCGATTCAATGCGAGAAAAACACCCTTATGTGGACAACCGGCGCAAAGAAGCGGCGGACGACCCGGTGCCGTCGGAAGTTTATCAGCATCCAAAGCGACTTCCGGAAGTGGTTCATCGGTCAAAGCAGAACGAATCATACGGGCTGTGTACTCTCCCTGAAGCGTAAACAGATTCTTACCTTCACATGCGATTCCTGCAACCTTCATTTCATTTTCAATGAATGGGTCGAGTTCCTCAACGACCACCACGCGATCGACCTTTTTCGCGAAATCGGCGATCAAATGCATCGGAAGTGGCCACACCATCCCGAGCTTTAAGACGGATGCATTCGGTACGGCATCCTTCACATATTGATAGGAAGCACCAGCTGTGATGATACCGATTTTCGTATCATTCATTTCAATCTTATGTATTCCGTCTACCAAAAGTTGATTTTCAGACTCATCAATCAAATCCAATGTGCGTTTCTCAACAACGACATGACGCTTGATGGCCATTGCCGGCATCATGACATATTTATCTACATTCTTCGTATACTCGCGAACGATTGTCGGCTCTGCCTCTTCGCAATTCACGATGGAACGCGAATGCGATACACGCGTGTGTAAACGGAGAATAACCGGGGTATCGAATTTCTCGGAGAACGAGAATGCATATTTAGCAAAATCCTTACATTCTTGACTATCTGAAGGTTCGAAAACCGGAAGCTTCGCAAAACGTCCGTAGTTTCGGCTGTCTTGTTCATTTTGTGAGCTATGCATACCTGGGTCATCAGCGACAACAAATACCAAGCCTCCGTTTACTCCTTCGTACGAAGCAGTAAACATCGGATCTGCCGCCACATTCATACCAACATGCTTCATGCATGTCATCGCACGTGCGCCACGAATAGATGCGCCGATGGCAACTTCCGCGCCAACCTTCTCATTTGTAGCCCATTCACAGTAGATATTATCGTACGTTGCGATGGTCTCTGTAATTTCAGTACTCGGGGTACCCGGATATGAGGCAACAACCTTCACGCCGGCTTCATATGCGCCACGAGCAACTGCTTCGTTACCTAACATAATTGTTTTCACTTTAGCTTTCCACCTTTTCGAAAATCTAGTATCTCATAGTATACACCAAAGAGAGCATTTGACACGACCCTAAATAAAGTCAGATAAATAGTTAATGAAAAAGTCAGACCGCCAATCGATCAAGCGAAAAGCGGTCTGAAACTACCTCTGTATTATTTCGTGAAAATTCATTCCCGCATTATGTTATACCAACAGATTACTTAACTTCTGTCTTCGGCAACACACGCTTTTGTGGCGCTTCGACAGGAACATCATAACCTGCAAATGCATTTGTGATCGTTTCCTTTTTCAATTTCGGCGTAATGAACGATACCAACGGTACAATAATCAAACCGAAAATCATCGTAAACGCACCGGCATTAATTGGCGATGCAAGATTGATTGGAAGACCTGTCGGGAAAGCGAAATCGTGTCCGAAAAGCGCGCCATTCGAGAGAATCAAATGAGCGACTGTGAAGGTTACGCCACAGATAAATGATACCCATACCGAAGCCTTGGTGACACCCTTCCAAAAG
>Ga0116152_10001267_pt1 | contig 20943 bp, 16 predicted proteins | sample AD_UKC119_MetaG_FD_89894 | JGI IMG/M metagenome (GOLD analysis project Ga0116152, IMG submission 89894) | Active sludge microbial communities of municipal wastewater-treating anaerobic digesters from Hong Kong - AD_UKC119_MetaG | ecosystem: Engineered > Bioreactor > Anaerobic > Digestate...
GTGATTATCTGTTCGAACCAAACGGTGCCTTCTTCAGCGTGCTTTCTTAATCTTTCAACAGCTCTTTCATGTCTTCCTTTCAGATAGTCGTCAATGGAATCGGCATTCTGGAAGTATCTTTTTTCTTCATCAAAGCTTTCTGAAGGAATCTGATGATTGTTGCCAGCTAATACCCATCGTGCATCTTTTTCATCCATACATGTTTTCAACTCTTTCATAAAAGCCTTGACAAAAGCCGGGTATTGATTTGGTGAACTCCCGACAGGAAGAATATTGATCCGTTGTTGAAGATTCACATCCAATGATTTTGTTTCCACCAACTGCTGAAATCGATTCATGATGCTTTCGATTACACCGGAAACACCCAATAATTGGGTGAAGTATATGTAGATGGCGTTGTTCTTTTGACTTAAAAAGTATCTGGCTAAGAAAATGATTCGTTTGATGGTATTTTCATCTGTTTCAATTAGCTCATCCATGTAGTCCTGAATATCATCAGCTGAGCACGTGTTTAAATCACTCCCTTTTACATTCAGAAATTGTTGAAGTTTTTTGACTGTTTGTACGGCATAATCAATTTGATCATCTTCGATTCCTTTGTCTTTTAAATAGGCAACATAGCTGTTTTTTTCCATGATGGCCCTCCCTGTGATTATTTCATAAAGTAATCCACACCGTTTTGGAAGATATTCTGGATTTGAATCTGGGGAACATTTATGTACAGACCTGGACGCACCCTTTCATTGTGCCCCATTTTCCCTAACACTCTCCCATCCGGGCTTGTTATTCCTTCTATGGATGCCAAAGATCCATTGGGATTTGAAATACCCATTGGATCAATTGTCCCATCTTCTCCACAGTAGCAGGTTGCAATCTGATCATTAATTTGAAGCATTTGAAGCATCTCTTGAGTGCAATAGAATCTTCCTTCCGTATGGGAAAGTGGAATTTTGTATTGTTCTCCTAACTGCTCTGAACCAAACCAAGGTGAATGGGTTGATATAATTTTTGTGTTTGCAATGGTTGACAGGTGTCTTCCGATGTGATTGTAGGTCAATGTTGGCATGGTGTCATCCGGTTGACGGTATTCACCATACGGCAGTAGTCCCAACCGCAGCAAGGCCTGAAATCCGTTGCATATACCAAGTATCAGACCATCAGAGTCATTTAACAGTTTTTCTACAGCTTGTTGGATTTTCATATTCCTGAAAACGGCCGCTATGAATTTCCCGGAACCATCCGGCTCGTCCCCGGCACTAAATCCTCCGGGTATCATCAAGATTTGGCTTTTGGAAATTTCCTGTGCAAATATTTCTGAGGATTCTTCAACAGAAGATGGGGTCAGGTTTCGAAACACGATCATTTGACATTGAGCACCGGCTCTCTCAAAGGCCATTTGTGTATCGTATTCACAATTTGTTCCTGGAAATACGGGAATAAAAACCCTTGGTTTTGTCTTTCTGATCATGTTAATCTTTTTGTTTTCAACTTGCTTCCTCGGCGTTGTCAGCAATCTGAATTCTGGTTGTTCGCTGCCTTGGATGTTTTCTTTTAAGGGAAATATATCATCAAGCGGGTTTAACCAAATCTGTTCGAGATCAGACAGTTTTTTTGTTTTTCCGGCTACTTTGATCACCTTTTCCCCAATGGTTTTTCCAATAACCTTTCCCCCATGTAGCAGGAGCTTTTCAGAGCTGTCTGTATCACATTCGATCAGAAAGGATCCTGGTAATCCCTGCAATAAGTCCCATTCATTGGTATCAAAGAGTTCAAAACCAATTTCATTTCCAAACCCTCTCAAACAAAGATTGTACAAAATCCCATAACGATCCAGAGAAGAACAGGAATGGATTTTCTTTTGCTGAATCATCTCATAAACAAGTTGAAAATGTTTTGTGATTGTTTGAAAATCGGGCATGAGGTTCTCGTCTACCGGTGTTTTTAAGTAGATGATGTCATGATCTTTGCCTTTCAGCTCATTACTGCACAAAGCATTCGCTTCAGCGACACTCACGGCAAAGCTGATGAGTGTGGGTGGAACATCGAGATCTTCAAAAGAACCAGACATGCTGTCTTTTCCTCCGATAGCCGCATATCCCAATTCTCTTTGCGCTTTGTAAGCTCCCAGAAGTGCAGCGAAAGGTTTTCCCCATCGTTCGGGATCCTCCCTTAGTGCTTCAAAATATTCCTGGAGACTCAACCAGATTTGATTTGGATTTCCTCCAGCGGCTATCAGCTTCGTGCAGGAATGAATGACGTTGTAAAGTCCTCCGTGGAAAGGACTCCATTGGGTTAAGTACGGATCATAACCGTGAGCCATCAAACTGATCGTTGAGGTCTCAGCTGTTTCAACTGGTATGTAAGCTGCCATCACTTCGGTCGGGGTTCGTTGTTTTTCTCCTCCAAACGGGAAAAAGGCCGTTGAAGAACCGATCGTGCTGTCAAAGCGCTCGCCCAATCCCAGCTGAGCACAGGCGTTTAAATCAGAAAGTTGTTCTTCTAATATGGTAACAGGATCTCTTTGATACCGATTGTCATGATACCCCTGAGTGGTTTGCGGAGCTTTGACAAATACTTCTCGAACTTGTTTTGCACCGTTGGTGTTGAGGAAGTCACGGGATAGATCTACGATGGTCTGATCTTTCCATCGCATCTTTAGGCGGTTTGAGTCAGTTACTTTTGCAACCTGATAACATTTGAGATTTTCTTTGTTGGCAATCTCTTCAAATAAATCATAATCATCGGGTGAAATAACGACAGCCATTCTTTCCTGCGACTCCGATATGGCCAATTCCGTCCCATCCAAGCCAGTGTATTTCTTTTCAACGGCATCCAGATTGATATCCAACCCATCTGCCAGTTCCCCTATGGCTACACTGACGCCTCCGGCACCAAAATCGTTACATTTTTTAATTCGCCTGGTGATCATTGGATTGCGAAACAGCCTTTGTAACTTCCTTTCCATGGGTGGATTTCCTTTTTGAACCTGAGCCCCACATTTTTCAATCGACTCTTTTTCATGGCTTTTTGACGACCCGGTGGCGCCCCCGCAGCCATCCCTTCCAGTATCTCCTCCAATCAATAGGATAAGGTCACCTGTCACAGGTCGCTCACGTTTGACATGCTCAGAAGGAACAGCTCCGATCACCGCCCCGCATTCCAATCGTTTGGCCATGAATCCCGGATGATAATATTCTTTAACCAATCCCGTTGCAATACCAATTTGATTACCGTAAGAGCTGAATCCATGTGCAGCTTCTGTTGTTATCTTTCGCTGGGAAAGTTTTCCCACTATGGCCTTTTCTAAGGGTGTTCTAGGATCAGCACTGCCTGTTACCCTCATGGATTGATAAACATAGGCTCTTCCGGATAACGGATCTCGAATGGCTCCTCCAAGACAGGTTGCAGCACCTCCAAAAGGTTCAATTTCTGTTGGATGGTTGTGTGTTTCGTTTTTAAAAAGTAAGTTATAGGGGATTTTACCTTTTGGAGTGTTCACTTCAATCTCTACCGTGCAAGCGTTGATTTCATCGGATACAACCAATTCTTTTAATCGCTTGGCTTTCTTTTGCACTTTCATCTGTAATGTGGCCATGTCCATTAAAGTTAGCGGCCGATCATTGCCATAATACTTTTCAAAATCGTCTTTAAACTCTTTGAATGTCTTTTTTAACGGTTCGTTTGAACGTGCCTGTTCAAATTGGACAGATGAAAGGATACTCGAAAAGGTGGTGTGCCGGCAATGATCAGACCAATAGGTATCGATTACTTTCAGTTCCGTGATGGTGGGATCTCTTGCTTCTTTTCGGAAATAATCCTGACAAAGGACCAGATCATCTAAGGACATGGCCAGTTGATAGTCATGATGACATTGATTCAATGACTTCTCATCCATCTGGATAAAGCCGCCCAGCCACTGGACTGGTTCAGGATTCTGTGAAGAAGCTATCAGGCTGAAGGGTTTTTCTGTTTCCGCTGATTTTGAGTCAACCGGGTTGATCAGATAGGCTTCAATCTTTTTCTCTTGTTCTTGAGAGAGTGTGCCAAAGAGGGTGTAAATTTTGGCAGTTTGCACGATTGGAACTGATTCATTGAGTACTATTCGAATGCACTGTTCGGTTGAATCTGCCCTCTGATCGTATTGACCAGCCAAGTATTGTGAACCAAAACTGTAATCCCCCTGTGGCATGGCACATAACGGGTTGATTGTCACCTGATCGATCATAGCCGGTAATTCATCCGTATAAACCAAATCAACTACCGGATCACACAGGATTAAATTGATGACGATTCTTAATTGCTCTCTTTCAATACCGCCGATATCATAACGATTGTACAGGTGAAGATCTCTCAATCCTTTAATTAGAAGATGTTCTCTCAGATCTTCCAAAAGGTGTTTCGCTTCTACATCGAAGCCTGTTTTTTTTCTGACATAGATTCTGAAGATATCATTCATTGCTGCTCTCCAAGGTTAAATCGTTTGTATATTGCATCCACATTTTGAAGGTAATGATCAGGTTTAAAGATTTGAGAAATTTCTTCAGCATTCAGAAACTCGATGATTCTCTTGTTTTCCAGTACAGCAGTTTTAAAGTCTCTGGAACGGTTCCAGCATTCAAGGGCTTCTTGTTGCACCGTCTGATAGGCTTCTTCTCTGCTTAATCCTTTTTCGATCAATGCCAACATGACCCGTTGGGAATAGACCAGGTTATAGGATTGTTCAAAATTACTCAGCATGTTATCTTCATTGACTACCAAATTTTCCATCATCCAGATCATTTTATCCAGCATATAATAACTGATCAAACAGGAATCGGGAATGATGATTCGTTCAATGGACGAATGGGAAATGTCTCTTTCATGCCAAAGGGCAATATTTTCCAATGAAGCATCAGCGTTGCTCCTGAGCAGTCTGGCCATCCCGCATAGTCTTTCGCTGATGATGGGGTTCTTTTTGTGAGGCATGGCTGAAGATCCCCTTTGACCTTTCCTGAAGGGTTCTTGAGCTTCCTGGACTTCGGACCTTTGAAGATGTCGAATCTCGAGAGCTATTCTCTCCAGTGAGGCGCCCAACAAAGCCAATGAACTCAAATACTGGGCATGAACGTCTCTGGGTACTACCTGTGTGGAGCATTCACAAACCCTTAATCCCAATCTGGCAAGTGCTTTCGCCTCAACTTCGGGTGTGATATTGGCATAATTGCCCACGGCTCCTGAGATCTTCCCTTGAGAAATTTGATGCAGTGCTTCCTCAAGCCTTGCCTGATTTCGTTGTGCTTCACTTAAATAAGATAGCCATTTTAAACCAAATGATGTAGGTTCGGCATGAATGCCGTGGGTTCGGCCCAAAGTGACAGTATCTTTGTACTTCACAGCTCCTTTTTTCAGCACATCGATAAACAGCAGGTTTTTATCAATAATCAACTGCATCGCATCTCTCATGACCATCGACCAGGCTGTATCCACCACATCCGAAGAAGTCATCCCCATATGAAAAAACCTGGCTTCATCTCCCATGTTCTCTGTTATGCCTTTAATAAAAGCAATCACATCGTGACGGGTCATCTCTTCTATGGATAAAATTTTTTCCACATCAATATGGGCATTTTGTCGGATCTTTTCGGCGGTTCCCCGAGGGGCTTTCAAAGTCTCCTCAAAGGTTTCTACCACCGACAGTTCCACCTCCAACCAACGTTGATACTGCGCTTTTAAGTCCCAGAGTTCCTTCATTGGAGATAAGGAATATCTCTCAATCATTGTCCTCCCCCTTTTTTTGTATGCATAATCAATAGAATTTTTAAACAGCTTACGGTGAAATCATATCATGATCAAGCTGAATCGGCAACCCTACATAGTTAAAATGGATGTAAACACAAACGAACAAAGACCTTGACAAAAACTGTTAAATTGTGTATATTAATTCATTGAGTGGAGAAATCAAATGGAACGAGAGTTCTATCGTTGAGGTAGAGTATGAAAAGATTTATCTGTAAATCTTGCTTCAAAACTTCCTTCTCCAGTTCTTCGGTAAGCAATCAAAAAGACCTCAATTGCCCTTATTGCGGGCATGAGGAACTGGTTGAGATTCACCCTGGTATTAAGATTGGGGAGTTGCTTTGTCTTTTAGGGGTCCTAAATGAAGATAAGCTGGCCGTTGCTTTGGAACGTCAAAGAATAATGAATGAGAAGATCGGTAAAATCCTGATTCTTATGAACATGATCACTTCAAGAGACTTAAAAAAGGCCTTAAGTATCCAATCACAGAGGATTTAAAAAGAAAGGCAATTGGGAAAAGCATTAAGAATATCAAATGAAAACACTCATAGGTTAAATAGTCAGTGTTCATCTTTGTTGAGGTGTAGAGATGGTTTGCGAAGTAATCTGTGTTGGAACAGAGCTTTTGTTGGGATCCATAGTTAATACCAATGCAGCTTTTATCTCTGAAAAACTTTCCGGAATGGGCGTATCTCTTTATAAACAAACAGTCGTAGGTGACAACAGTAACAGAATAAAAGAAGCCTTAAAGCTGGCTTTTCAAAGTGCGGATTTGGTGGTCATGTGTGGTGGTTTAGGACCTACTCAGGATGATATTACCAAAGAAGCTGCGTGTGAGTTCTTTGAACAGGAACCGATACTCCATGAACCCTCTCTTGAGAGACTCAAAACCTATTTTACAGATCGTCCCATCAGCAAATTTAACCTCAAGCAAGCCATGTTCCCGAATCATTCCATCATTATCGATAATGACAACGGAACTGCTCCCGGGGCAATTCTGATCAATGGCAACAAAAGGATTGTGCTGCTTCCCGGCCCCCCCAATGAGTTACAACCCATGTTTGAGAAAGTCTGTCAGATTCTTTCAGGTTATCAAAAGGGTATCTTCCTATCAAAAGAACTCAAGATGTTTGGCATCGGTGAGAGTACGATGGTGGAAGTAATCGAAGACATCATTGATAATCAGACCAATCCAACCATAGCACCCTATGCCGGAGATGGAGAGGTCAAATTGCGATTAACTGCTTCAGCCGATACAGAGGTTGAAGCTTTGACAATGATTCTTCCAGTTGAACACCAAATAAGAGAAAGATTGGAACAATATATCTATGGAATTAATGATGATACGCTGGAAAGTGTTGCAGTGAAAAGACTGATTCAAGAATCGTTAACCATTTCAACTGCAGAATCTTGTACGGGCGGTCTACTGGCTTCCTCTATTGTGGATATATCCGGCGCTTCTGAGATATTCAAAGGTGGATTGATCACCTATTCAAACGAAGAAAAGATTAAAAGACTGCAAATCGATGAAATGCTTATCAACAAGTACGGAGCGGTTAGTTCTCAAGTAGCTCAAGCCATGGCAAGCGCCACCTGTGCCACCATAGGAACCAACGTCTCTTTATCAACCACCGGTATCGCCGGTCCCGGTGGCGGTACAATTGATAAACCGGTCGGCACTGTTTTTATAGGTTTGTGCTTCAACGGCCAAACAACTTCGAAACAATTCCTCTTTAAAGGAAACAGAAAAAAGGTCAGAACAAGAACCGTTAAAGCTGCTTTAAAAATGTTGTTAGATAAAATAAATTCTGAGAATTGTTCTAATAATTGATTTCATAAATAGTCATGGATAACTACTGATATCACTTACCAACGCCCTTTCTTTTTTAAGTCTTCCTGTGTATGATTAATAAGCTAAAATATGACGATGAATCCTTCTGATAACTGATTTTTTATTTTTTCATCGATTAACTATGATTTGCTTCATGTATTGACATGGTGTAATGGATCATGTTATAATGTGGTCTAAAATGACAATTTTGGTTATTTTAGTGTACACGAAAGTGGGTAGATTATGGAGCTTGGTAATAAGATCAGAAAACTGAGGCTCTCTTTAGGATTGACTCAGGAGGAAGTTGCGGCAAGAGCGGATTTAGCCAGAAGCTTTATTTCTCAGGTTGAAACCAGTAAAACTTCACCTACACTAGAGAATCTCGAACGGATTATCAAGGCTGTGGGCAGTGATTTAAAGTCCTTTTTTTCCGATTATAAATCTCAAAAGGTCCTTTACAAAAAGGAAGAAAGAGTACCGGTATACGATGAGCCCCGGGGAGTGACATCACATATGTTGATGAATGAGGTTGAGGACAAAAAGATCGATGCATTCATGACTATTTTGGGACCCGGAGCAGAAACTGAAGCGGAGGATTTTCATGAAGGGGATGAATTTGGGTTTGTTCTGGAAGGGGAATTGACACTAATTCTGGACGATAAACCCTATGAGCTGGAAGTTGGAGATTGTTTCTATTATCAGGCTGATAAGGTTCATCAGATTAAAAATCACAGAAAGGACAAACAGGCAAAAATACTTTGGATCATGATAGATTAAAGATGAAAGGGGATGAGAGTATTGAAAGCATTGGGCAAGCATCTTTTGGCTGAATTTTACGATTGTGATCAATCCGTTTTGGATAATGTGGATTTTGTAGAAAATCAAATGAATTCAGCTGCAATTATTTCCGGGGCAACGGTAGTTAAATCGGGGTTTCACAGGTTTTTACCTCACGGAGTCAGCGGTGTGGTCATCGTTTCGGAGTCCCATTTAACCATTCATACCTGGCCAGAATATGGTTATGCGGCAGTTGATGTTTTTACCTGCGGCGATCATGTGGATCCTTGGAAGGCTTTCGATCACTTGAAAACGGTGTTTAATGCCAAGCGTACTGTAACGGATGAATTTAAAAGAGGTAGTTATAAGGCCATTGGTATACAAGAAAATGCGCCATTTAAAGTAGAGGCTATTTAAGTATGACTGACGGTAAATGCGATTTCGAGCGTGGAAAACACTTAAGATTTGAAGAGTATTATCAGGGAGAAAATTGCGGTTATTTCATTAAAATAAAAGAATGTCTTTTTTCGAAGCAATCAAAATATCAGCGAATTGATATTTTTGATTCATACGATATGGGATGTGTTTTCGTGCTTGACGGTATTATTCAAACCATCGAAAAATTTGAGTTTATGTATCATGAGATGCTTGTTCATGTCGCCATGTTTGCCCATCCCAACCCCAAAAGAATACTGATTATCGGTGGAGGGGATGGTGGCACATTACGTGAAGTCCTCCGGCATTCGTGTGTTCAGCAAGCCCAAATGTGTGAAATCGATGAGGAAGTTGTTCAGGCTGCAAAAGTATACCTTCAACCCCTTTCCTGCGCCATGAATGACGAAAGAGCAGTAATTCATTTCAAAGATGGGGCAGCATATGTTTCTCAATTTGAAGACTATTTTGATGTGATCATTATAGATTCGACAGACCCAACAGCAGGAGAAGGTGGAAATCTCTTCACTGTTGATTTTTATAAGAATTGTCGTCGTTCACTCACAAAAGACGGCTTACTGGTAGCGCATACGGAGAATCCGGTTTACGATACCAATTGGTTGGAAATGGCTTATTCTAGAATTGACGAAGCCTTTGAAAAAACCAGGTTGTACACAGGTTTTTCTCCCCAGTATCCTTCCGGTTTTTGGACCTACACCATCGCAACTAAAGGAACAGATCCTTTGATAAGGGTTAGAGAGGACAAAGAGGTAGAAAAAGAACTCCAATATTACAGTCCACAAATACATTCGTCTTGTTTTACTCTCCCGGTTTTTTTAAATGATATAATTAAACGCTAAAAAGGATTTCGCCGATAATTTCTCAATTGATCATCGTACAGGGGGGATTGAATGAAAAAGGTTTTTTTCTTTGTTTTGCTTTCTTTATTAATAAGCACATCAATGTTTTCCTTAAGTTGGAAGTGGATTCAGGAGGGGGATGAATTTTTATTACTTGGAGTCGGCGGAAAGTCCATTGAATTAGGCTTTGCTTTAAAAAACGCCTGGCTTCCCGTCCAATTATATACCAACAACAACTATTTTCTCTTCTTCGTAGACGCCAATGACGTTTTAAGAATCTATCAGTTGCGACCGTCTTCTGGTTCGTGTGTCTTAAAATCAAGATTGGATTTTCCTCTTCAATCCGAATGGGGAAGACCTTTGCGGATTGATCCTTATGCAGATGAGACAGATGATGAAATCGCAATTAGATTTGGGGATGGGAAAACCAGGGTATTTTCCTATAACATTGAGGCAAATATCATCGAAATGATTAGAGAACATTATTAAAAAATACTCCGCTACGACCAAAAAAAAGCCGCCCTTAAAAAGGGCGGCTTTTTTTTGGTATTTCTTTAATCTTGAGCTAATTTTTTGTATTTGTTGTATCTGAAGAGCATATCTTCTTCGGCTTTTTTGCTGAGCTTTTCTGCTCTCTCCGGGAACATCTGTTTCAAGGATGAGTATCTGATTTCGCCATCCAGGAAATCCTGGAATTTGCCGTCGAGTTCTTTCGGGCCATCTAATTGGAACGGATTCTTGCCTTCGTCAGCCAATCTGGGATCATATCTGTATATTGGCCAGTATCCGCAGCTTGTTGCCTTTTTCTCTTCTGCAATCGTAGTGCCCATTCCCGTCTTGATTCCGTGGTTGATACAGGGCGTGTAGGCGATGATAAGAGATGGGCCTTTGTAGGCTTCGGCCTCTTTAATGGCTTTAAAAGCTTGATTCATGTTGGCACCCAGAGAAATCTGAGCCACATAAACGTAACCGTATGTGGTAGCCATCATTCCAAGGTCTTTCTTTCGAATCGGTTTTCCGGCTGCTGCAAATTTCGCAATGGCTCCGGTTGGTGTAGCCTTTGATGCCTGACCGCCTGTGTTGGAATAAACTTCCGTATCCATAACCAAGACATTGATGTCTTCGCCTGAGGCCAGAACGTGGTCTAATCCACCGTAACCGATATCATATGCCCATCCGTCTCCACCAAATATCCAAACTGATTTCTTGACAAAATAGTCTTTTAATTCCAGGATATTTTCGAGTGTACAGCGCATTTTACCTGTAACGGTTGGTAATGCAGCGATCAAAGCCGCTCTGAGTTTGGAATCAAGTTCTTTGGTTGCCTCGGCGTCTTCACGTTTTTCAATCCATTCTTTGAAAAGTTCAACCAATCCGCTTTCGATCCCCGCATCAATTGCCTGTTCCATGAGATCATGCAATCGGTCTCTTGTGGTGTTGATGGAGATGGACATCCCAAAGCCGTATTCGGCGTTATCTTCAAACAGCGAATTGGCCCAAGCAGGTCCTTTCCCTTCTCTGTTGGTACAGTACGGTGTGGCCGGAGCGCTTCCGCCGTAGATTGAAGAACATCCCGTTGCGTTTGCGACGACCATTCTTTCTCCGAATAACTGGGTAATCAACCGGACATAAGGTGTTTCTCCACAACCCGGGCAAGCGCCATGATATTCAAACAACGGTCTGTTGAACATGGCCCCATTCCACATTGAATCTCCGAGCGGATTTCTGTCCGGAAGTTCCTCTGTGAATCGGAAGTTGTTCATGCTTTCTTCTACAACTTCTTCGATAGGCGTCATGACAAGGGCTTTATTTCCACCTTTTCCAGGACATACCTGTGCACAGTTTCCACAACCGGTACAGTCCAGTCCACTGATCTGAAGGGTGAATTGATATTTTTCTTTAAGTTTAGGATTCATCGGTGTAATGGTTTTCAGCGTTTCAGGTGCATCCTTTAATTCTTCTTCGGTGACTAATCTGGGTCGAATGACTGCATGCGGACAGACCATGACACACTGATTACACTGAATACAGTTTTCAGCATCCCATTTGGGGATATTCACGGCTACGCCTCTTTTTTCGTAGGCAGTTGTTCCGTTTTCGAAGGTGCCATCCGGTGAGAACATTGAAACAGGGAGGGTGTCTCCCAACTTCGCATTCATGACATCGGCAACTTCTCTGACAAATGATGTTTTATCCATGTCGACTGGTTTTTTCTCAACTTGCAACTGAGCCCATTCTGCTGGTACCGGAACTTCAACATAGGATTCTCCCATGTCTACTGCTTTATAGTTCATCTCGACGATGTCTTTTCCCTTTTTGCCGTACGTTTTTTCAATGGCTTTTTTCATGTACCCTTTGGCATCTTCATATGGAATTATATCGGCCAATTTAAAGAATGCAGATTGCATGATGGTGTTGATTCTCTCGCCCATTCCGATTTCTGCTGCAATCTTGAACCCGTCAATAATAAAGAATTTGGCATTTTTCTGAGCCAATTTTCTCTTAAGGGAGTTTGGTAATTCTTTTTCCAGTTCTTCTTTGTTCCAGTTCGTGTTGAGAAGGAAAATTCCTCCGTTTTTCAATCCGTCTACCAGTTCGAACATATTGACGTATGCTTGTCTGTGACATGCTATAAAATCAGCTGTTTCAACCAGGTATGGTGATTTGATGGGTTTAGGTCCAAATCTCAAATGGGATCTGGTAACTCCACCGGATTTTTTTGAATCGTATTCAAAATAACCCTGAGCATACATGTCCGTATGGTCTCCGATGATTTTGATTGAGTTTTTGTTGGCACCAACTGTACCGTCTGAACCAAATCCCCAGAACAAACATCTCTTAACTTCAGAACTTTCAGTGATGATCTGTTCATCCACTTCAAGGGAAGTAAAGGATACGTCGTCTTTAATGCCGATGGTGAAATGATCTTTTGGCTGTTTGCCTTTGAGGTTATCAAAGACTGCTTTTGCCATTGAAGGTGTGAATTCTTTTGAACTCAGGCCATAGCGTCCACCAACGATAGTTGGAGCATTCTTTTGACCGTAGAAAGCGAATTTGATGTCTTCGTAGAGAGGCTCACCGGCAGAACCGGGTTCTTTTGTTCTGTCTAAAACAGCGATGGATTTCACTGTTTCAGGAACAACAGCCAGAAGATGTTCAACAGAGAAAGGTCTGTAGAGTCTGACTTTGATGAGACCAACCTTTTCTCCATGAGCATTCAAGTATTCAACAGTCTGTTCAAGTGTATCCAAACCGGATCCCATAGCAACAACAATTCTGTCAGCTTCAGGATGTCCCACATAATCAAACAATCGGTATTTTCGACCGGTAAGTTTTTCAACCATTCTCATTTTTTCTTCCACAATAAAAGGTACCTTGTCGTAATAAAGGTTTGCCCTTTCTCTGTTTTGGAAGAATATATCTGGATTCTGTGCTGTTCCCCTGGTTACAGGTTTTTCAGGTCTTAATGCCTTGTCTTTAAAAGCCTTAACAGCATCGTAGTTTACCAATTTTGCCAGATCATCGTAGTCAAACAATTCAACCTTCTGGATTTCATGGGAAGTCCTGAATCCATCAAAGAAATGTAAAAACGGAACACTTGAATCCATTGCTGCCAGATGTGCAACGATGGCCAAATCGTGCGCCTCTTGAACACCGGCTGATGCCAACAAAGACCAACCTGTTTGTCGGCAGTGCATGACGTCAGAATGGTCTCCAAATATAGACAGAGCATGAGTTGCAACGCTTCTTGCCGATACATGGAATACTGCTGGAAGTAGTTCGCCGGAAATCTTATTCATATTAGGGATCATGAGTAATAATCCCTGTGAAGCTGTGAAAGTAGTTGTTAGCGATCCTCCCTGAAGAGCTCCATGTACAGCTCCGGAAGCGCCTCCTTCGGATTGTAATTCGGATACTTTTACTTTCTGTCCAAAGACATTTTTTCTTCCCTCTGCAGCCCAGGCATCCGCAAATTCACCCATTGGTGAAGATGGTGTAATCGGATAAATGGCAGCAACTTCAGAAAAAGCATAGGCCACGTGCGTGGCGGCGGTGTTACCGTCTACAGTTACCATTTTCTTACCCACAGTTTCATCCTTCCTTTCATCTGAAATGTTATCTTCTAATTTGAGAAAATTATAACATAAACCCCCGGTCTTTTCTATCTTATTATATGGCCGTTGTCTTATAATAGGGTTCTCTACATATCTGTGATATGAGAAAACAATCATATCATTTACACAATTTGCATTTTTTTGCTTATGTATGTTATACTGACTATGCTGCGAGGTTTCCGACTTCTATGTGCATTATACTATATCATTATACGTCGATAAGTTAGATGAATGTGTTTTAAATCCACCAAGGGTTTTTTTAATACTGTTGCACTTTTAAAAAGGAGTGTTGAGATTATTAACCAATTTTTTATGTGAGGTGATTTAGATGGGTAACACACAGCAATTAAGAAAAGAGATTATCAAAATGGAAAAATGTTTGGAAATGTCCCAAGCTAAAGGCGAATTCAATTTTGAGCTGGAATCCAAAATCCAGCAGGCAAAGGCATTACTCCCTGAATACAATTTCAACAAAATAACAGAAAGCTAGATCGCCCTTTTGTTGATGTTGTTCAAGGGGAGCTTGATGCTCCCTTTTTTTATTTCACCGATCATAATGATCTTTCTTCACTCAAGTTTATGAGAACTATTCCGATAAACAGTTGTAAACGGAAAATAATTTGTCATTAAGAGGTGTTGGTGATGATTGACCCAGGTGGTATCAACAGGATAAATTCGACTGATTTATATCAGCAGCTAAAAAAAGCCCAAAATCAGCCTAAGCATGATGATAAGGTTAAGGGGGATCCATCCCTTTTCAAGACAGAAAATCTTGAGAAAAGCGGCCATATCAAACAAATGCTGGATGAAGTGCATCAGATTCCCGAAGTCAGAGAAAAGCTCGTTAGTCATTTCCAGGAAATGATTAAAAATGATGCATATCATACGGATGCTGATAAGATCCTCCACAAGATATTGGGGCTTTGAACGGGGGCAAGCTTTGGAGCAGTTAACAAATTTCAAGAATCACATCACGTATTTTACCGATCTGTTTCGGCAATATGGTGAGATATTAAGGAAGAAAGAGGTCGATATTATCAACGGGAAATACGATGATCTCACCCAATTGATTCCTGAGGAAGAAGCCATGGTCGTTGCGATTGAGCAGGGTGAAAAAGAAAGGGAAAGACTTTCAAGTCTTTTGTGCCATGCGATAAACCTTTCGGATCATTCTTCTGTTTCAGAGATTGCTGAGGCTTTGGGAGAGGAAGAAGGCACTCAGTTGATGATTCTGATCGCCAGGCTTATGGAATGTTTACAGGAAATCAGCCTATTGCATTTGAATATCGACCGTATGATAGGATTTCAGTTGAAAAACATCCGGATATTACAGGATACCGCAACCGGTCAGGATAGAATCAACACATATGATATGAAAGGAAAGTATCGTCCGGATAATCAAAAAAAACTTTTTAACGGAGAAGGCTAATGACGGGAAGGTGTTATAAATGAGAGTTAATCACTCCATGCTTCATAATACAATATTGCAGGATATCACAAGAGATTATAAGCGAGTGGCTCAGTTGCATGAGCAAGGTTCTTCGGGGCTGAAAGTCAAGTACCCTTCCGATGATGCCATTATTGCCACAAGAGCATCCAACGCCGGCTCACGATTAAGAGAGATGGAACAATCCAAACGCAACGGGAATACGGTAAGCACTTATCTGCAAATGTACGATAAAGTCACCCAGGAGATGTCCGCCCTTGTCACCAGAACCAGAGAATTAACCGTACAGGGAGCCAATGGCACATTGACGCCTAACGACAGAAAAACAATCTCTCAGGAGCTCAGCAAAATTAAAGACCAGATGATACAATTGGCGAACACCAATCTTGGCGGCGAGCACATATTCGGTGGCGCAGATGCCTCTCATCGACCTGTTAATGATAACGGGACCATTGAATTAGCTCCAAAAGCGGATATTCCGCAAAGCGTCGATTTGGGAGGGTATAGCTTTGAATACGGAATCACCGTTTACGACTCTTTTGTGGTGAACGGAAATGAAAGCGTTTTCAACCTGTTGGACAACATCATAAAAAACCTGGACAAAGAGGATCCACAATATTATCTCAACGACATTGCCTTGGCGAAAGTAGAACGGTTTGAGTACAACATCCAGCAAATAACGGCGCAAAATGGCGCTTCACAGCGCTTTCTTGAAATGTCCACCAATCGTTTCGAAGAGTATTCGACATTCTTAACAGAATACGTCTCTAAAGAACAAGATGCCGATTTTCTGGAGACCTATACAAAACTTCAAAATCAGCAAACGATTCTTCAAGCAGCACTGAAGACAGGAGCTAACGTCATGATGACATCGCTGGTGGATTTTGTAAGATAACATATGTGAACAAAAAACGATCAATAGATATAGAAGGGTCCAAAGGTCAGTTCCTAAATGAATTGGCCTTTTTTCTTTGTGATTTGAAAAAACAAAAAAGAAATACCTACCATTTTGTTGTTTGTTAATGATCTATTTGATCTGTTTCAAACTAAAAAACCGTGTATAATCACAATAACAAAAGAAAAAAGCGAGGTCTTTCCAATGAAAAAATCAATGTATTTGTTGAGCTTATTGGCTTTTACAATCTTCATGCTGCCAGGCTGTTTTCTGCTTTCTCCGCAACAAAAAGAATGGACACTGATGCTCTATCTGGACGGAGATGAATCCGCTATGCAGCAAGATTTCGTTGCTGCCTTCCATGATATGATTGCAAAAGGGGTGGGGAGTTCACAACAGGTGAATGTGGTGATTCAGTTTGACAGAATCCCTCAAAGAGAAGATTTTGGTGGATGGACTATCGCCCATCGATTTTACTATATTAACGGTATGGCACCGACTCCAGATAACGCCATTGCAGACTGGGGTGATGGAACAGGCGGACGAGAAGTGAATATGTCCGACCCGAACACCTTATCCGATTTTATCAATTGGGCTCACAAAACCTATCCAGCCAACAATTATGCCCTGATGGTTGCTGACCACGGTTATGGCTGGAAAGGACTGATGATAGACCAAACAAGTGATGGGGATTTTATGACGTTAAAACAATTTGCAGGTGTTTTGGAAAATGCCGAACCTGATTTTGACATTCTGATGCTCAATGCCTGTCTGATGCAGATGATAGAAGTTATGTATGAGATAGAGGACAGTGGCATCAATGTGGTTGTTGGCTCTGAGAATTCCGGAACTTCTTGGCCGCTATCAAATATCATCGAGACCTTCTCTACCCACCCTGATTGGACGCCCGATGAATTTGGCACTGAAATTGTGGATCTTTACATTGAAGCTCACCCCGGCGAAGACAGTATCACCCTCTCAGCTCTCAACCTACAAAACATCTCCCTTTTAAACCGTCATTTTACGGACCTTGTGGATACCATCCTCTCAGATGATCCTTTTACAACCGTTCAAGAAAAGGCACAAAGTGTTTTGGACAAATTGGATGAAACCATTATTCACAAACGCAACGGTGCAGATTGGATCAATGCCGGAGGTCTATCCCTTTACTGGCCACAAATCGAAATGGGTTTCATGCCCCAGGATTTTTTTTATAACTATATTCCACAAAACACCTCGTTCTCAACAGATGCCAATTGGAGAGATTTTTTATACATTTATTACAATCCAATGAGTTATGAAGGGGTAATTAATGGAGAAATATATCAAATACGAACGCAACTGAAAGAATTTGAGGACCCTAATATTGATATTTACCAGTTTTGCAAGGCAATTACTGGTTATTCTGAGTAAGATCCGATTCGAAGCTCAACAAAAAACGAGAAGAGATTTCACAAGAATGGGTTTATCGACATGATCATTTTGAAAAGTGCTGTTTGAAAAACATAAGAATCCAGTCCGTCTCTTAAAAAGATTTCATCTTTAAATCAGAGATTAAATGATCACGTCAAGTTTTCTAGAGTATAATTTATAGCTTTTTTTAAATTGTCCTGTACCATTCGCCGGACAATGAATTTGAACCAATTTAATACTTTAGGAGGGATGATAATGATTTCCAATGCAATTACCAAAAAAGCGATCTCAAAAAACAAAAAAAATAAGTTATAATGAAGAGATGAATTTGGTATCTTGATAGAGGAGGGCATATTATTCAATGAATAGTTTACAAATTGCGATTGTTGTTTTTTGCTTTTTAGAGGGATTAAACATCCTGGTTCTTTATACCAAACCAATGATGAAAAAAGGTAATGGCATTGGTGTATTTAATGTTATAAATGAAGTAGATCAAAAAAGTCAACTGTTTTCACTGATTAAATATCTCACCAATTGGGTGGCAAACGTCAAAGTGATCTTTATCGCTTTATCGGTAACTATCGTGATTTTTGGAAGCGAAACCACACAATTTTATGCTGTCATTGCATTAATATTATCTATCCTTCTGTTTTATGCCACACTCTTCCCAATATTAAAAAAACTCGATGATGCAAACATGTTAACCCCAAAAGGCTATTCAAAAACATTAGCTTATACCATATTGTCATTCTTGCTGATGTTCATCGTTGCAATTATAGTATTTTTAGTTATATAACGTTAACATCCAAAAAAAGAACTGAGTAGACAAAAAATATTAGGGGGTGAATGCGTCATTCACTTTGTTCTCATAGTCTTTAACCAAACGCCCACTAATAAAGTGTAGCAGCAGGGCCTAAATTAACAAACAAGCCTTGTAAACCAAGGCCTGTTTGCGTTTAAGAATAGTTAGCAATGTGTAGATCGTTTGATTTCTATCAATTGATCTCCTACTTTACAACGGTCTTGGCGATACGAAAGCCCATATGGCTGCCGTAAGAGTCAGAGTAACCTCGGTAAGCAACCCGACAGAACATGTCAACTGCGTATACCTCGTGCCCGTACCAACTTCCGCCTCGTTTGATCCGGTAGGATGAACCGACTCCGATGGGATTTGTGTGCGTTCCGGCTGAATAATCTTCAAACTGATCATGGCACCATTCCCAAACGTTTCCGCTCATATCGTACAGTCCCAGTTCGTTGGGCAGTTTTTGCCCCACTTCCTGAGTGGTAGAACTATTGTATCGATACCAAGCGACCTCATCGACCGTGTTGCTTCCCACATATTTATAATCGTTGGCTTCCACACCGTTCGTGATGTCTTCATGCCCGCCTCTGGCAGCATATTCCCATTCAGCTTCTGTCGGAAGGCGATATCCTTCCACTTGTGTGATATCAGTGGTTACCTCTCCGTTTTTATCCAGCAGATCCTCGTAATGATTACTATCATAAGCCGGTTGCAGTCCCTCTTGCTCACTCAGCCAATTGCAGTAGGCGACGGCTTGGTCCCAATTCACGTTGATTACCGGTCGCTGACCTCTGCCCCATTCTGCGTCTGAGGGCTCGTTTATTCCTGCTGCTTCACAGTATACATCAAACTGATCAAATGTGACCTCGTATTTGCCTATCAAAAAATCATAGGTCAGGATTACCGTGTGGACGGGTTTTTCTCTTTGGTGAACATTATTTCCTTCGTCTCTTGTGTCGCCCATCTGGAAAGTGCCACCATGGACGAGAACAGTTTCGGGGGTATTAGAAGAACTTCCCGCTTCAAAGTTCGCTACCAGCGTCACATTTTCCGATGGCATGGTGTAGGTGTAATTGGCCTGAGTGCGATGATTTCTCCGTTTTTCGTCCAGTTGACGAAACGATAACCACTGTTGGCTGTGCCGGAAATGCTGACCTGTTCTCCGACTTCATAATTGCCACCCCCGGAAACACTCCCCCAGGCGGTATTGTTTCTGTTCAACGTCAAGGTGTAGGTTTGAACCGGACCATCACCGCCCTCACTTCTGGCAAGTCGGAAACCCAAATCGTAGTAAATGCTTGCAGGCATGTATCTGTAACGGTTTGCCACACGGGCGTGAATGGCCAGGTAGTCACGACCACTACGTAATACCCGATAAGATCCATTATTGGGACCAATTGGATTTGTGCCCGGACTGTTTTGATAATAGTTGTCAGCCCACCAGTCATGGCACCATTCATTGGCATTTCCGCTCATGTCATACAGTCCCAGTTCATTCGCTTTCTTTAGCCCTACTTCTTGCATTTTTCTTCTTCCGTCTTCATTTGAGTTATCCCAGTACCATGCGACTTCATCGATATTATTGCTCCCTGCGTACTTATAATCTCCCGTACTTTTGTGTCCGCCACGTGCTGCATATTCCCATTCCGCTTCTGTCGGGAGGCGATATCCTTTGACTTTTGTTATGTCTGTCGTTGTTTGACCACTTTCATCGATAAAGCTTCCATTACTGTTATAGGCAGGTGGCAAGCCTTCTTTTTGACTCAACCAATTACAGTAATTGATGGCATTCCACCTGGTTACATTTAATACTGGTCTTTTTCCTCTTCCCCAACCTTCATCTCCCGGTTTCGTTTGACCGGTATCGTCACAATATGCATCATATTCTTCAAAGGTTACTTCATATTTGCCTATCCAATAATCATATGTCAAATTCACGGTATGTACAGGCTTTTCCCAATCTTCCCCCTCACTGTCATTCCTGGTGTTTCCCATCTGGAAGCTGCCTGCCTTTACTTCTACCATTTCTCCAGGTATTACAGGATTTTCACTTTGTGAGAAATTGGCTTTATAGTTCTTATTCGAATTTGCATTGAATTGATACAACTTGTTCGTGCTCACCCGATTATTTCCATCGTACCAGCCTTCAAATGAAAATCCGCTTGTTTCCAATGCCTCTAATGTCACGACAGTACCCGAATTCACTTCCAAAGTTTTATTCGTTCCCCATGGACCACTATTAATCCTAACTTGTCCGCCGGTGGTCGGGCTAGATTGTGCGGTTATTGTATAACTTTGCGTCTGCACGCTCCTAAACTTAGCCACATATTCCGCATTTTCTTGTGCTTGGAAGGTGTATGGATTGTTTTCAATCGCTTCTGTCGCTTCAAGCCAATATTCAAATTCAAATCCTGTGGCAGGGGCCGCTTCTATGCTTATTTGCGTGCCGATTGCAACGGTAATCGTATCGCTGTTTTTCCATTCCCCGCCATTTATCCTTATATATCCGATATCATTTCTGCTCTGGGCTCCAGCAAATGGATCATACATAACCTCGACGAATATGGTTACTTCGTCTCCTGTAGCGGCTTCA
>Ga0116152_10001268_pt1 | contig 20942 bp, 21 predicted proteins | sample AD_UKC119_MetaG_FD_89894 | JGI IMG/M metagenome (GOLD analysis project Ga0116152, IMG submission 89894) | Active sludge microbial communities of municipal wastewater-treating anaerobic digesters from Hong Kong - AD_UKC119_MetaG | ecosystem: Engineered > Bioreactor > Anaerobic > Digestate...
GACGAGACCGGAGAAATTCCCAAATATAATTTGCAGTATTTGCGGTATTATTTTGAATTTGAAATTGAAAACGCGCCGGCGCATGATGCAATGGGTGATGTGCGGGTTTTGGAAGCGCTGTTTGATTTTTATTTCAATCAGATGCAAGAAAAATTCGGGGATGAAAAATCGACGCTGGAAGAAATGCTAAAAATTTCCGAGTTGCCGGTTTTGATCAAGAAATTTAATTTTGGAAAATACAACGGAAGGATGATTGCGGAAGTGGCGCAGGAGGACGAGGGATATTTGAAATGGCTCTTGGGAGAAAAAATAAAAGAGCAGGACGGCGGAGCGAGGGACAACAGCGATTGGATTTTTACTTTAAATAAATATTTAAACGAAGGAAAAGCAACTTTGTTTTAAGAATTAATCAAGCGATTGAATAAAAAAGTCGCTCAAAAAAAATATGAAAGTCAAAGATATAATGTGTGAGAAAGTAATTTCTGTCCGGCCGGATATGAATATTTCCGAGGTTGCCAAGCTTTTGGTGGAAAATAAAATTCACGGAGTGCCGGTGGTGGATGAAGACAAAAAAATCGTCGGGATTGTTACCGAGACCAATTTTTTTGCCAAGGCGGACGACAAATGGTATCTCTCTCAATTTATCAATAGCGTTAAAGAAAATAAACTGCCGGATGTCGGAGACTTGAAAGAAAAAGATGAACTGGGCAAAGAAACCACAGTGAAAGATTTTATGACTGAAGGCTGTGTGACTGTCGATCCGGAAATGGAAGCTGATGAGCTTTTTGAAGTTTTTCGCAAGCGCGGATTTCACACAATACCGGTGGCGGATGCCGAGGGAATTCTTTGCGGAATTGTGAGTGTGGCGGATTTGATTGCAATGAGCGCCAAAAAAGATTATACCAAAGAAGATTAAATTTTTTTATGCAGTTTGATATTGTGACAATTTTTTCTGAAATTTTTGGTTCGTATTTTGGCGAGTCGATTTTGGCGCGGGCGCAAAAAGAAAATTTGATAAAAATAAATGTGCACAATTTGCGCGATTACACGACGGATAAACATCAAACAGTGGACGATACGCCTTATGGAGGCGGAGCGGGAATGGTTTTGAAAGTCGATCCGATTTACAAAGCGGTGACAAATATTTTGGACAAAAATTCTCAAGGAAAAATTTCGGTTTTGAAAAGCGAGAGAAAAGCGGACGAAAAAACCAAAGTGATTTTGTTTTCCGCCAAAGGGAAAAAATATACGCAAGAAGACGCCAAGCGATTGAGTAAAATGGAAAATTTAATTTTGATCTGCGGACGCTATGAGGGCGTGGACGAGCGGGTGGCGGAAAATATTGTCGATGAGGAATTTTCCATCGGCGAGTATGTTCTAACCGGCGGAGAAATTCCGGCGATGGTGGTGGTAGATTCGGTAAGCCGATTGCTTCCGGGAGTTTTGGGCAATGAAACTTCTCTGGATGAAGAAAGTTATTCATCAGATTTGAATTACCGCGAATATCCGCACTACACTAAGCCGGAAGAATTTAATGACTGGAAAGTCCCAAAAGTTTTATTAAGCGGAAATCATAAAGAGATTGAAGAATGGAAGAGGGATAATAGTATTTAGGATTTTGTATTTGGTATTTTTTATCAAGGAATTTTTTAATTGTTTAATGTTGAGACGTGGAATTTTATTTTGCAGGAGCCAGTCTCTGACTGGTTTCGCATAGTTTTTGATATTTTTTAGAAAGGATTTTTTTATAGAAAAGAAAAAAATTAAATTGTTTTAAAATATTAGGACGGTGAAAAATTTCAGGAACCAGTCAGAGACTGGTTCCTGCAGAGGGATTTTATTGGAAATTTGATATTTGAAATTACAAAAAACCCTCACCCCGGCCCTTTCCCTCGGGGAGAGAGGTAAATCCATTTATTTTTTAAAAGATTAAAATTATTTTTCGATGCCTCTATAGATGCCTCTAAGGTAAGTACTCGAGTACTTACTTCCTGCCCGAATTGCTACGCAAAACGTTGCAGGCGGGTGCTACGTAACAAAAAAGAAAAATCAGTTTATAAATTCGTATTAATTAGTGCTTCGTAGTGTCAAAAAAACAAGAAAAACAAATTGATAGAACGATATTGACGATAATTATGCTGTTGTCGGTTTTTGGTTTGATAATGATTTCGAGCGCCAGTGTTTTGTATTCCAAGACGCGTTTTGATGATCCAAATTATTTTTTGACTCATCAGCTTTTGTACGGTTTTATCCCGGGAATTTTGGTGCTGTATATTTTTAGCCGGATTGATTATCATTGGTGGCGAAAGATGGCAGTGCCGTTTTTCTTTGTGACGATTTTGGCTTTGATTTTGGTTTTTATTCCGGGAGTGGGAAAAAATATTTATGGAGCCAGTCGTTGGATAAATCTGGGTCCAATTTCTTTTCAGCCGTCGGAGATGGCAAAAATTTCTGTTATTTTATATTTGGCGGCTTGGTTGGTCGGGCGTGGAAAAAGTCGCATCAAGGATTTTTATGAAGGCGTGATTCCGTTTTTGGGAATTTTGATGGTGATGGGTTTTCTGATTATCAAACAGCCGGACACCGGAACTTTGGGCGTGATTATTTTAATTTCAATGTCGATGTTTTTTATTTCTGGCGCTAATATGTCGCATATTTGGGGAATGGTTTTGGCAGGTGTGGTGGCGTTGGCAGGATTGATTGCAGTGGCGCCGTATCGTTTAAATCGGATGTTGGTTTTTTTAAATCCCGAACATGATCCGCAAGGCGTCGGTTATCAAATTACGCAAGCACTTTTGGCAGTGGGGTCGGGAGGATTTCTGGGTGTTGGATTGGGACACAGCCGACAGAAATTTAATTATCTGCCTGAGCCGGTGGGTGATTCGATTTTTGCAATTGTTGGAGAAGAGCTGGGAATGATCGGTGCTTCAATCGTGGTGATTTTATTTTTGGCTTTCGCTTTGCGCGGACTAAAAATTGCTCGAAATGCTCCGGATGAATTTGGAAAAGTAGTGGCCATCGGAATTGTGAGCTGGGTAATATTTCAAGCTTTTGTAAATATTTCAGCAATCTTAGCAATTATTCCTCTAACTGGAATTCCTTTGCCGTTTATTAGTTACGGAGGAACTTCGTTTATTTTTCTGATGGTAGCGATGGGAATTCTTTTGAATATTTCCAAACAAAGCAAGATTTAGCTTTTGAAGTTCTTGAAAAATATAACAGAAAATTTTGAAAATATTTTTGTTTGGCAGAAGTTAAAGATGCTAATTAACAATACCTTGAAACACTATCAATTTTAGATCGTTTATGCTAGACTTGATTGATGTAAGCTAAGCGTTATATGATATGGCGCAATGGTTAATTAAGAATTAAAAATATTTTATGGTAAAAAAGATAAAACAGATTTGGCTAAGTTTAAAAAAGCATAAAAAATTAGCAGTATTTTTATTGATAGTGCTGATTGTCGGTTTTGTGATTTACAAAAAAGTTAATAAAAATGATGAAATGCAGGAACAGCAACTGCAAATCGAAGTTGTTGATAAGGGCAATGTTGTAAAAAGTGTAAAATTTGTAGGAGATGTGGAAATGAGAACTGAACAAAAATTGCGCTTTAATCAAGTCGGAAAAATTACAAGTGTAAATTTTGCTGAGGGAGATAGCGTTAAAAAAGATGATTTGATTGCTACGATGGATAATGTTACGGCAATGAATGAAATCAAGCGAGCACAAATTGATTTAGAAGATGCACAAAAAAATTATAAAGATACCTATGATGATAAAAAAGATGAAAAACATAATCTGAAAAATAGAATTAATCGTTTGGAAGATCAAAAAGATGTATTGAAACAAGAACTGCGAGAATTAATTGATGATAGCGAAGATGAGTCAATAATTGAGGCGAAGAAAAATGAAATCAATGAGATTGAAGACGAGATAGATGATGCGGAGGATGAGTTGGACGATATGGATGAAATAGACGAATTATATAACGTGCAAAATGCAAAAAATTTAATTGAGATACAAAACTCAAATCTTATTGATGCTAAAAAAGGTTTGGAAAATTATGAACTTAGAGCGCCATTTGATGGAGTGATTAGAAAAATTGATTTGAAAGTGGGTGATAATTTGGTGGCAGACGATGAAAAATATGTTTATATTGAAGATCCAGGTTCACTGGAAATTGTTGCCGGTGTAAATCAATCAGATGTTATTTATCTTAAAGAAGGACAAGCAGCGGAAATTTCTTTTTCTGTTATTGAAGATAAAATATTTACAGGTAAGCTGATTGATGTGGACAAGCGGCCGCAAACTTCAGAAACAAATAGTAAATTGTATTATCCTGTGCGAATTTCTATTGATGAATCGGACGAACGAATTTTGCCGGGAATGAAAGTTCGCGTTTCCGTGGTTGTGGATGAGCGGGAGAATGTTTTGCGCGTTCCGTCGATTGCTGTTAAAAATTCACAAGAAAAATATTATATTACAAAACCGTCTAATCAAGAAGGCGTGCCAGGTGAAACGCAAACTGTTGAAGTTGGTTTGCGAGGAAATGAATATACGGAAATTGTCAGTGGCGTAGAGGAAGGTGATGAAATTGTTGCGTTTAATTTTACCAAATTAGAGGAGATGAATAATTACGAAATGGAAAATGGCGGAGAGTTGCCTCCGGATGATGAGTTTTAGTCTAATCTTGAAATTAAAAAAGCATTTGATATGAAAAAAGGCGACGTACTGATTCAATTGGAAAAAATTAATAAGCATTACATTCGTGGTGAAGAAAAATTTCCTGTTCTTCACGACGTGTCTTTGCGAGTTAAGAAAGGTGATTTTTTGGCGATTATGGGGCAATCCGGAAGTGGCAAGTCAACTTTATTAAATATCATTGGGCTTTTGGATAATGCGAATTCCGGGAAATATTTTTTAGACGGGAAAGATGTTTCTGGTTTGGATGAATATCAGCAATCGCTTGTGCGCGGAAAGCGTATTAGTTTTGTTTTTCAACAATATAATTTAATTCCGCGAATGACAGTTTTAAAACAGGTGGCGCTACCGCTTTTTTATCAAGGATTTAATAAAGAAGAACGCTTAAATAGAGCAAGAGAAGCTTTGAAAAAAGTAAATTTGGAAAATTTCTCTGACAGAAAACCAAATGAACTTTCCGGCGGACAACAGCAAAGAGTGACGATTGCGCGCGCTATAATTACCAACCCTGATATTATTTTGGCGGACGAACCAACAGGCGCGCTTGATTCCAAAACAGGAGAAGATATAATGAAAATTTTTCATAATTTGCATAATGACGGAAGTACAATCGTAATGATTACACACGAAAAAACAATTTCACAGCACGCAGAAAAAATTATTCATTTAGTGGATGGGCAAATTGTAAATGAATAAAAAATAATAAAGCATATATGAGGAAACTTTGGGAATACATTATTTTTGGCACAGAATTTATTCGAGAACACAAATTGCGTTCGTTTTTGGCAATTTTGGGAATTGTAATCGGCATCATTTCAGTGACGACAACATTGTCAGTTGGATATTCTATTAAACATACGGTTGAGAAAAGTTTGCAATCGCAAATTAATATTATTTCTATTTTTCCGAGTGTATCCATAAATCAAAAAAGACTTGAGAATTATGAGATTGAAAGTTCGCTAACAGATGAAGATAAAAAAGTTGTGGAAGATGTAGTTGGACAAAGAGGTTTAACCTCCGTTTCTTCGGCGATGGATGTTGAGATAGAAGTGAATGGCGAATTTGAAAACAGTACTGTTGCAATGATAAATCCTGAATATTTTGATATAAAAAACAATATTATGGTGCTTACGGGCGGAAGATTGTTTACGAACCAGGAAGAAAAGATGAATGAAAAAGTTGCCGTTATTGGAAAAGAATTGGCAGAAAAAAATATTTTTGATGGAAATCCAATCGGTAAAGAGATTATGATTGAGGATACATATTTTACTGTGGTTGGGATTGTAAATAATGTTTCTGATGAAAATGAGGATGCAATTTCGCTTAGCACGAGCGATGTTGGCAATACGATTTTTGTTCCGTATATGACCGCGAAATTAAATCTTTCATCTGCCGAAGATCCTCAATCAATCATTGTGCGTGTTGATAATAAAGATGAAAAAGAAAAGATAGAAAACGAAATTACTTTTGCTCTGATTCGTTCGCGAGATATTATGGCGATGGATGATATCGATTTTATGATTAATCCGAATGAGTTTTTTGAAAATATGGACAAAAAAGTCGCAACATATATAACGCTTTTTCTCGGTTTAATTGGCGCTATTTCGTTGATTGTCGGAGTGATTGGCGTGATGAATATTATGCTTGTTTCTGTGACGGAAAGAAAAATGGAAATTGGTATTCGCAAAGCGCTTGGAGCGACGCGTAAAGATTTGCTTGCACAATTTTTGGTAGAATCAATATTACTGACGTTGCTCAGCGGTATTATCGGAATTGTGATTTCTTTCTGCATACTTTTTGTTATTAATTTTTTTGTAAAAAAATCTACGGAAGGTGTGCTTAAAATTACATTATCTTTGGAATCTCTTATTTTAGCGTTGGCTTGTTCTATTATTGCAGGAATTATTTCCGGTGTGTATCCATCGATGCAAGCGGCAAAACTAAAAACGATTGAAACTTTGCGCGCGCAATAGTATGACTTTGTAAAAAAAGAAAAGTTGAATTTATTTGATTTATAAATTATTATAATATTATCAAGTTTCATTTTTAATTTTATAAAATTTTATGCCAATTTCTCAAATACAAACAATTCCGGAAGTAATTAATGTTTTTAAGATTTTGATAACCGGGCTTTTGGGATTCGGGGTGGCTTTTGCGATTACACCGATTTGGACCAAGATTCTTTATAAATATAAAATTGGAATTAAAATCAAAAAAAATTCGGTTGATGGCAAGAAATTAACTTTCGTCAATAAATTGCACGCTAAGAAAGAAGGTACGCCGACGACGGGTGGATTGATAATTTGGGTGGCGGTTTTGATTTTAATTTTTGTTTCGGATTGGTTTTTTCCAATGATTGCCAGGTGGACGGATACGAATTTTATTGCGCGGTTGGATTTCTTGAGCCGGTCGCAAACTTGGCTGCCTTTGTCTATTTTGGTAGCAGCAGGTATTCTTGGTCTTTTTGATGATTTTATGAGCATTAAAGGAGTTGGTTCCAATAAAGGTGGAGGAATGCGATTTGCGATGCGATTTTGGTGGCTATTTGCGATTGCGGCTTTAGGAGCATGGTGGTTTTTTTATAAATTAGGTTGGGATAAATTGCATCTGAGCGCGATCGGGGATTTTCATATCGGCTGGTGGTATATTCCGATTTTTATTTTTGTAATTCTTTTTACGGCGATTTCTTCCAATGAAACAGACGGACTGGACGGACTTAATGGCGGAGTTCTGTTTATGGCGTTTTCTTCGTTTGCGATTATTTCTTTTGCGCAGAATCGAATTGATTTGGCGGCTTTTTGCGCGGCGATTTCTGGAGCTTTGCTGGCTTTTTTATGGTTCAATATTTATCCGGCAAGATTTTTTATGGGGGACACTGGAGCGATGTCGTTGGGAACGACGCTGGGAGTGGTGGCGATGCTTAATAATTCTATCATCCCGCTTTTTATTATTTCATTTATTTATATTTTGGAATCTTCTAGCGTCTGCATTCAACTAACTAGCAAAAAATTATTTCACAAAAAAGTTTTTTTAGCGGCGCCGATTCACCATCATTTTGAAGCCAAAGGCTGGCCGGAACCAAAAGTGGTAATGCGCGCGTGGATTATTTCAATTGTTTTTGCAGCCATTGGAGTGATTGTGGGGATATTGGGGATGGATTGATATTGAATTATTTAATTAAGTAACGTATTAGTAAAAAATAAAAAAATAGTATGCAATTAAAAAAAATACAAGATGCTGATTTAAAAGGCAAAAAAGTTTTGGTGCGGGTGAGTTTTAATGTTCCTTATGAGGGGAAGGAAGTGAAGGAGTCGTTTAAGATTGAGTCGGTTAAGGAGACGATTGATTATATTATAAAAGAGGGCGGGAAGGTGACGATGCTTTCTAATTTGGGACGGCCGGAAGAATATCAAAAGGAGCATCCTGGAATGGAGTGGATGAATAAATTTTCTTTTAATAATTTACTGGGTGATATTGGGAAAATTTTAGGAATAAAAATAAAATTGATTCCTAGTTGTGATGCTAATGTCATTAAGAAGCATCAAATGAATTTTTCCGATCAGTGCGATGCTTTTCTTTTGGAAAATATAAAATTTTATCCAGAGGAAACAGAAAATGATAGTGCTTTTGCAGCGCAGTTGGCGGAGAATTTTGATATTTTTGTGAATGAATCGTTTAGCGATAGTCATCGCGGATATGTTTCTACAGTTGGATTGGCGGAAAAATTACCGGCTTATGCAGGATTCCAAATGCAGCGTGAAGTAGAGAATTTGGAAAGAATAAAAAATCATCCAGAGCATCCGGCAGTGGCAATCATCGGTGGAGCAAAAATCGAAACCAAATTGCCGCTGATAAATTCTTTTGTAAAAAATTATGATTTTGTTTTGGTGGGAGGAAAAATTGCCAACGAAGCAATTGATGCTAAAATGGATCTCGATGCCAAAGTAATTCTGCCAATCGATTTTGCCAATGAAGGACGATTGGACATTGGAGAAAAAACAATTGAGAAATTCAAGGAAATTATTTCTCATGCCGAGACGATTGTTTGGAATGGACCGATGGGACTTTTTGAACAGTCGCCGTATGACAAAGGAACGCGAGAAATTCTAAAAGCGATTTCTGAGAGCGGCGCCTTTTCCGTCGTTGGCGGAGGCGAGTCTATCCAAGCGGTTCACGATAGCGGTTTGGAACACGAACTTTCTTTTGTCTCCACCGGAGGCGGAGCGATGTTGGAATTTTTAAGCGGCGAACCAATGCCGGGAGTGGAAGTTTTAGTTAAAAATTAGTTGATTGGTTGAATAGTTTTTGGAAATTTTGAAAATTTTAAAAGGCGGAAACTCGATTGCGAGTCTCCGCCTTTTGTTCATGAATATGGGATTTCACCACAAAGGTTCAAGGATAAAATTCCATGCAAAGTCATCCTCTGTGCAGCGTTTTTCTTTTTTGGAAATTTCTGATAGATAGCGCACCCAGTTTTCATAGAAATCATCATCATCCCAAAAGTCAGCCTTAATTTGATGTCCCACTTTAATTTCTTCTGGGATCATTTTTGCTGTGAGTTTTTTCTGCTCACTGCGTTTATAACCGCGTCCAAAACCTCGTTGGTTATGATTTTTCGCCATGGTGTCCTCCATGTGGCTGGGGTTTATGTAAAAATAGCTATCCTTAACTGACTTTAAATACTAGCATATTTGAAGAAAAAAGTCAATAGTTGGCTGGAGGGCGGATTTGGGGTATTATAGGGGTGTATTTGCTGAAATTTGATAGTTTCAAAATAACCCTCACCCCGGCCCTCTCCCTCGGGGAGAGGGGGTGAGCAGCTTTTTAAAATGGGAGATGAAGATAAAAAAATAATTCAATATTCTAGTATATTGAATTGTGAATTTTTTTAATTTAAAAAATAAAATGACAAAGTATAGAAAAAAACACGAGAATTATAAGGAATTGATTTGGATGTTGGCGAAGACGGATTTTAAGTTGCGTTATCACGGAAGTTTTTTGGGATATTTGTGGGCGTTGTTAAAACCGCTTTTGACTTTCGCGATTTTGAATTTCGTTTTTTCTTCGATTTTTAATCCGCGGGGAACGGGTGCTAATACTTATTCTTTGCAATTAATTGTCAGTTTGATGATGTTTTATTTTTTTTCCGAGGGGACGAACGCCGGATTGACTTCGCTTTTAAATAAAGCTCAACTGGTGACCAAAATTTATGTTCCGCGCTGGGCGATAATTTTGGCTTCGACGGTAAATGCCACACTGATTTTTTTGATGAACCTCGTGGTAGTGATTGCGCTTTTTGTTTACAAAGGTTTTATGCCGAGTTTGGCGTCAGTATTTCTTTTTTTACTTTTTGCAGTTTTCATTTATGTTATCATCTTGTCATTCTCGCTGATAACCGCACCGCTCTATGTAAAGTTTCGTGATTTATCAATGATTTGGGATGTGTTTTTGATGATTATTCTTTATGCTTCGCCGATAATTTATCCACTGGCGACTTTGCCGGCACAGTATCATAAATTCATTTTATTGAATCCGATTGCGTTTATCGTACACTTTAATAAAGAGGCGATGATAAATAATCATTTTGCCGGATTTGATCAATACATAATTTTTGTGGCTATTGTTTTGGGTGGGTTTGCTTTTAGTATTTGGGCATATCGCAAATTAATTGTCAAAGTGGCGGAAGATATTTAGGGAGACATTTAAATTTGCCAATATCAAAATTCTGGAATATAATCGGGGATATGAGTATTCAAAATAAATTAAGATTAAAATTTGGAGCGATTATCGTTTTGACGATTCTGGCTGTTTTGACGGCTTATCCAAAAACAGTTGAGTCAATTCCTTTTTTGTATAATTTTTTTAGCAAGCCGGAAATTAATTTGGGACTGGATTTACAGGGTGGCTATCGATTGGAATATGAGGTGGATACTTCCGGAGTGGATGACAACAAAAAAGATGATGCATTGCAAGCGGCGCAGGATGTGCTGGAGCGCAAGGTGAACGCAACCGGAACCAGCGAGGCGCTTATTCAAACAGTGGAGAGTGATCCACCGCGGATTATTGTGGAGTATCCGGGGGCGACTAGCGCGGATGATTTGAAAAGCAAAATAAAAGAAACGCCTTATTTGGAATTCAAAGAAGAGAAAAATGAGGAAGAACAGCAGGCAGAGATAGAAAAATACAATGAAATGTTTGCTTCTTCCAATGAGGAAGCGAAAAATAAAGCGCAGGAAAAATTACAGGAAATTAAAGACGGAAAAAGTTTTGGCGAAGTGGCGGACGAGGTGAATGGCGATGCAACTTCAGGAGGAAGGGTTGATGATTTAGATTTTGTTAAAAAAGATTCGATGTTGCCGGAGTTGAATGAAGTGATTTTTGAAAAAGGATTGGCGGACGGAGAAACTTACGGCGAGTTGGTGGAAACGGATTATGGTTGGAATATTCTTTATAAAGCGGAAGAGCGCGGTGAAGGTGATGCTAGAGAAATACACATCAAAGACATTTCTTTTCAGAAGCAAACCGCTGAGATGTATCGGGATTATTGGATTTACAAAGAAACCGGATTGACCGGAAAAAATTTAAAAGATACAGCGGTAGTTTTTACCAGTCAGGGATTATCCGAACCGCAAGTGCAGTTAAAGTTTGACGGTGAAGGAAAAGATTTGTTTGCGGAAATTACCAAAAGAAATGTTGGTAAGAGAGTAGCGATTTATTTGGATGGAGAAATTATTAGCGCGCCGACAGTGCAAACGGAAATTACCAACGGCGAGGCGGTGATTACTGGGAATTTTACTGTGGATGAAGCCAAAGAATTAAAAAGAAGATTAAATGAAGGTGCTTTGCCGGTGCCGATTAGTTTGGTTTCTCAGCAGAGCGTGGGTGCGTCTTTGGGAAAATTATCATTAGAGCAAAGTTTAAAAGCGGGCGTGGCGGGATTGATAGTAGTGGGAATTTTTATGATTTTGTATTATCGATTTTTGGGATTGGTGGCAGCGATTGCTTTGTTTATTTACGCGGCGATGATGATTAGTATTTTTAAACTTTCCGGAACGCTTTCCAACTGGCCGATTACTTTGACGCTTTCGGGAATTGCCGGATTTATTTTGTCGGTGGGAATGGCGGTGGATGCCAATGTTTTGATTTTTGAAAGAATTAAAGAAGAATTAAAATCGGGACGCGGACTAGAAAGCGCGCTAAATGAAGGATTCAGACGGGCGTGGCCGAGCATTCGCGATGGAAATTATTCCACCATCATTACTTCACTGATTTTGATTTGGATGGGAACAGGATTTATTAAAGGATTTGCAGTGATTTTGGTAATTGGTGTTTTGTTCTCGATGTTTACAGCCATTGTAATTGTAAAAATAATTTTGAATTTCGTCGCCGGCAAATGGCTGGAAAAACGTTTATGGCTGATTGCTAATATTAAGCAAGATAAATAAATGATAAACATAATTGATAAAAGAAAATATTCTTATATTTTTTCTGGAGTTCTGGTAATTACTAGCATAACTTTGCTTTTAGTTTGGGGATTGAAATTGGGAATTGATTTTAAGGGTGGAACTTTGATGGAAGTGCAATTTTCTTCCAATCAAGCACTGGAAGAAACTGCTGAAAATTCGGAAGCGGAAAATTCTGAAGAATTTAAAGCGCCGACGCGAGATGAAATAATTGAAAAATTAAAAGATTTGAATTTGGAAAGTTTGAATGTTCAGGAATCAGAAAATAATTCTGCGGTGTTGCGCTATATTGGTTCAAGCGAAGATGTTAATGAGCAAGTGATGGAAAAATTAACAGAGTTTGATGGAAGCGTGGAGCAAACTCGCGTGGATTTTGTGGGTTCGTCGATTTCCAAACAACTTAAGAGAAATGCAATTATGGCGGTGATTTTGTCGGTGTTGGGAATCGCGCTTTACATCGCCTGGGCGTTTCGAAAAGTTTCTTATCCAATCCCGTCTTGGCAATATGGAATTGCAGCTATCGTTGCTTTGGCGCACGATATCACGATAACCCTGGGGATCTTTGTTCTTCTGGGAAAATTTATGAATGTGGAAGTGGGTGTTTCTTTTATTGCCGCTTTGCTGACGATCTTGGGCTATTCGGTTAATGATACGATTGTGGTTTTTGACAGGATTCGGGAAAATTTAATTAAGTCGAGCAAGAAAGAAGATTTTGAAAAAGTGGTCAATAAATCAATTAATGAAACTTTGGCGCGTTCGATAAATACTTCTTTAACAGTAATGATTGTTTTGGTGGCGATTGTTCTTTTTGGCGGAGAATCGGTGAAATATTTTTCCGTAGCGCTGTTGATTGGCGTGATTTTCGGAACATACTCTTCAATTTTTGTGGCGTCTGCATTACTGGTGACCAATTATCGGAGAGAGCAGAAAGTTAAGGAAAATTAAAAAATTTTTGCAATCCACTTAAAGTGGATTGTTTTTTTGCGCGAAGAAACTTTTTTATATATTTAGGACTTACGCATTTGTCTCAAAATTTATTGTTCCGCCGAGGTATAAATCGGTATTAGTTGGAAATAAAAAATCTTTTTGAGAAATTTATTGATCCATAGATATATCGGGCTCCAGGAATAAATTTTTCGCCAAACGCGTAAGTCCTAATATTAATATTTTAGTAATCTAATTTTTAAATAATAAATTCGTATGTTCGTACGAGTTCGTAATTCGTAGGACACAAAAAAGACAATGGAAGAAAATAATATTATAATTGTTTCGTTGGGCGGGTCATTGATTGTGCCTGATGAAATAGACGTGGAATTTATTTTTCGGTTTAAAAAGGTTATTGAAGAGCAGATCGGAAAAGGCAAGCGGTTTGTGATTATTACCGGCGGAGGAAAAACGGCGCGCACTTATATTCAAGCGGCGGAAAAAATTGATAATATTGATGATGAAGAAAAAGATTGGCTGGGAGTGCACGCCACTAGAATGAATGCGCATTTTATTAAGACGGTTTTCAAGGAATACGCACATCCGAGAATAAATAAAAATCCGCGCACCAAAGAAGATTTGTTGGAGCATTTTTCTGAGGGAGAAAAGGTTATGGTGGCAGCTGGTTGGCGGCCGGGCTGGTCAACGGATTATGTGGCGACGATTTTAGCGGAAAGATTTAAAGCCAAAAAATTAATCAATCTTTCCAATATCCAATATCTTTGCGATAAAGATCCAAAAGAATTTAGCGATGCCAAGAAAATAGAAAAAATTAACTGGGCGGATTTTCGAAAAATTGTCGGAGATACTTGGGATCCGGGAATGAATGCGCCATTTGATCCAATTGCCGCCAAGTTGGCTCAGGAAAATAATTTGGAAGTGGCAATTATCGGCGGGAAAAATTTGGAGAATATGAAAAAATATATCGAAGGAGAAAAATTCGAAGGCAGCGTAATTTCTGATTAACTTTTATAAAAAATGGATTCAAAAATAAAAAAGATTTTAGAGAAAATTGACTCGTTAAATATTTCTTTGAAAAAAGAATATTCAAGATTGGCCAAGCAATACGGATTTCGTGTGATAAAAAGGCGAGTAGTTTTTCTCAAAAAAATAAAAGAAAAAAATAGGCGCTTTAAAATTCCGGCTTGGAAATATGTTATTCCCAAAAATGTCCGCCACGTTCTTTCGATTCCTTTTATCTACTCAATGATTATTCCTGCGGTAGTTTTGGATATTTTTATTTCTATTTATCACGCGGCCGCTTTTCCACTTTATCGAATTCCCAGGGTGAAAAGAAAAGATTTTATTGTTTATGATAGAAAATTTTTGGATTATCTTAATTTTGTGCAAAAGATAAATTGTCTTTATTGCAGTTACGTGAACGGATTATTTGCCTACGCAGTGGAAATTGCCGCGCGAACAGAGCGCTATTGGTGTCCGATAAAAGCGGCTAGCAAGCCAAAGAGCAATCACAACTGGTATAAAGATTTTGCCGATTATGGAAATCCGGATGAGTGGAGTGAAAAGTTTAATGATCACGAAGCCTTCGAAAAATTGGTGCAAAAAGAAAAATCAAAAAATGATGTTGACAAAAAAATATAATTCTATACAATAAGGTTGTATGAAAAACTTAACCATAAAAACAATTATGTTTGTCATTCTGTTGCTGACTCAAGAAGGTCAGGTTGTTTTTGCGGGTAAATAAAAAATACTTTGCCAATAAAAACTAGCTGACCTTCAAAAGAGAGTCAGTTTTTTAGTTCGTTGAAAGTTGAATAAGATAATAAAAAAGAGGGAGTGGAGTTATGTTTCAAATTGGAAATATATTTCGCGCTATAATAAATTGTAAAGATTTTTTTAAAAAAATCTCTCAACGATATAAGAGGAGGAGATTATTCAAGAAAATCAAAGAAAAATTTGCTGGGATATTAGAGGAAGGACACTTTCTGGTTGTGATTGTGAAGGGCAAGGAACTTCGTAAGCACAGTATTAAGCCGATGAATATTTCAGAAAGATGTGGTCTTGATTTTTATCTTAACAAGCAATGTATTGGAGCAAAAAGTTATACTCATTCAAAAATTGTTGTTTTAGTTAAGATGAATAATAACGTCATTATTATCATTTACAATGATGAACCAATAATTGTAAAAGGAGGGAAGATTAATGAGCACTATGCTGCCAGTCAAAGCTTGCAATAATCAGAATAATAAGGAAACGAAAATTTATACCAGGGAGGTTTTAGAGAAATTTTGCTCAATTATCAGGGGAGATGGTTATGGCGCAGTTATTGCGTTAAATAGAAACGGTGATTGGATTATCTATACTTTTGGAAGTCATAAGGTTGATGATGAAAATGATTTAATAAAAACAGCTGCTGTTTGCGCAATGCTTTTTGAATCGAAGGTGTTTATTTTGTGGAAAGGGCATGATGAAAATTTTCATGCCAAAAGTGTAAAAATAAAATAAAGCGGAGGTAGAGATATGCCTAAAGCTGAAACACTGAATTTTTTTGGAATGGAAAATATTTCGCCTATTCCTGAATGCTTTAACTCCGGAGTTGGAGAAGGTAATTGTCGTGGCATGGTTAAACACGGAACTTGTCCTGTGGTGAGTACAAATTCTTCAGGAAGATTTCCTGGGTGCCATGATTTTGCAGCGCGTATTCGCGGTGATGCTGATCAGTGGCCAATTTTGCAGAAAGCTCGAATATGTCGGAATCCTCTTATTTAATTTTTTTTTATTTTATTTGATGTTTGTAATCCCTATGCTAGTTAATGCGCTGGCATGGGGATTTTTTATTGGGAAAAAGCGGATTAGCACTCGGACTTGACGAGTGCTAATTATTTGTTATAATGAAATTGCAAGGATTTTTAAATTATTTTTGTATGAAAACAATTAGCCCGCGGCAAGAAAAAATTTTGGAATGCGTTATTGAAGAATATACTTCCACGGCAGTGCCGATCGGTTCGAAAGTTTTGGTGGAGAAATATAAAATCCAAGCCAGTCCGGCAACGATTCGCAATGAGATGGCGGAATTGGAAGAAATGGGATATTTGTACCAGCCGCACATTAGCGCCGGAAGAATTCCGACAGATAGAGGTTATCGTTATTTTGTGGAAGAGTTGATGGGTGACAAAGAATTGACCAAGCGGGAGCAAAATAAATTGCAGGAAGAATTGCTGAAATTGCGCGCCAAAAATATGCGGCTTTCCCGTACTAGTGCTAAACTGCTTTCGGGAATTACCGGAAATTTGGCGATTGGCGGAATTTTGGATAAAGATGAATTTGATGATTTTGGGATGCGCGAGCTTTTGAGCGAACCGGAGTTTCAGCAGTTGGATGAAGTTTGCCGTTTGGCGGAGACGATGGATTATATTGATGAGATGTTTGATAAGATTGTCAAAGAAATTAAAGAGGGTGAGACAAAAATTTTTATCGGAGCGGAAAATCCAATTGGAAAAATTTCTAACTGTTCGATGATTGTTTCGCCGTATAAGTTGAATAACGGACAGCGAGGTGTGTTAGCATTAATTGGTCCTAAGCGAATGAAATATGCCAAAAATAAATCGCTGATTGAATATATTAAAAAAATGTTGGGAACAAGCGGGATTTTTTTAATGATGTTGTTAATGAATTAAAGTACATGTCATTTCGACTGGAGCGAGGCACGAGCGGAATGGAGAAATCTCATTGAATTTTGTGGCAGAGATCCCTGCCTGCCGGTAGGCAAGTCTCGACTGCGTTCACTCGCCCGCCTGCCATGCAAGCAAGGCGTTGCGGGCAGGTTCCTCGTTCACTTCGCTCGAGATGACAAGCTTAGAAAATTAATTAAAAAATATTTTATGAAAAATGAAAATAAAAAAATGGAAATTGAAAAAGGTTGTTGCACTCAGCTAACTGTGAAGGCTGTGATTGTTGATAAAGACCAAAAGGTTTTGCTTTTGAAAAGAGCGGCGGAAGGCGTGAAAAATAATGGAAAATATGATTTGCCGGGCGGATGGTTAGAGGAAGATGAAAGTGTTTTGGAAACTTTGGGAAGAGAAATCAAAGAGGAAACTGATTTGGAAAATGTTGAAATAGGCGAGGTGTTGAGATTAGATGAATTTGAAAAAGACGGCAAGGTTAGCAATCTTAGAGGTTTGAGATATATTGGTTTTTATAACGGCGGGGAAATAAAATTGAATCCGCGCGAGCATCAGAGTTTTGAATGGCTGAGTTTTGAAGAGGCTTTGAAAAAGTTTGATTCCAAAGATAGTTTTGAGAATGAAAAAAGAGAAACAGTTTTGACTGCGCAAAAATATTTAGCGGCGCAGAACGCGTTGGAGGGTTGGAAAAGATGTTTGGCGGAGTTTGAGAACTATAAAAAAATGCAAGCGGAAAGTCAGAAAGATAGAATCAGATATGCAACGGAAAATGTCATTTTGCAAATTTTGCCGGTGATTGATAACTTTCACGCTTCCACTGATCATATTCCGGAAGAGCAAAAAGATAATCCGTGGGTGACAGGAATAATGTATATTCAAAAGCAATTGGAAAATGTTTTGACGGAAAACGGAGCGGAAGAAATAAATTTGAAAGCGGGAGATAATTTTGATGCGAAATATTGCGAGGCGGTGCTGGAAAATTGCGATGGAAAGAAATGCGAGAAAAAAGAAAAGTATAAAAACAAGATTAAGAAAGTAATTTTAAAAGGTTATAAAATCGGTGAGAAAGTGATTCGTCCGATGCGAGTGATCGTGGAATGAGAAAATAAAAAATCCCCTGACGGATTTTTGCTGAGGTGCGGGAAACGATGTGGCAGGAGGGTTGGAGCCACGGCACTAAAAATCGTCAGGGGATACTCGGTGAGCATTGCTCAAATAAAGAACTAGGAAAAGATGGCTGGTTTGATTGGCAGGATTATTGTTTTTTGCCGGAAGTCGCTGCAATCGCTCTCCAGCCATCTTTAATGAAATAAGCCTACATTAATTTAAATAATAAGTCAAGTAAAATTTAGAGAAATTAAAAATAAGTAATTAACACAATTTTTCTCGATAATAAAAAATTGTCGGGCAAAAATTAAAAAAGATATGGGTAAAATATTGGGAATCGATTTAGGAACTACCAACAGTGCTATGGCGATAGTGCAAGGTGGTAAGCCGGAAATAATCGAAAACAAAGAAGGCAATCGAACTACGCCTTCAATGATTGCTGTAAATAAAAGCGGAGAGAGATTGGCTGGTTTGCTTGCCAAAAGACAAGCGGTGACTAATCCGGAGAACACTCTTTTTTCTGTGAAGAGATTAATTGGAAGAAATTTTGATGACAAAGATATTCAAGAGGATATCAAATTGATGCCGTACAAAATTTCCAAGAAAGACAATGGCGGAGTAAATGTAAAAATGGGCGATAAAGAATATACTCCGCGAGAAATCTCCGCGATGGTTTTGCAAAAGCTAAAAGCCGATGCGGAAGAAAAATTGGGAGAAAAAATTGAGGAAGCGGTGATTACTGTACCGGCTTATTTTGACGACTCACAAAGAAAAGCGACTAAAGAGGCGGGAGAAATTGCCGGACTTAAAGTAAAAAGAATTATTAATGAACCGACTGCGGCTGCTTTGGCTTATGGATTTGATAAAAAAGCCAATGAGAAAATTGCCGTGTATGATTTGGGTGGAGGAACTTTTGATATTAGTATTTTGGAAGTTGGTGATGATACAGTGGAAGTGATTTCAACCAATGGCGACACTCATTTGGGCGGAGATGATTTTGATCAAGTTTTGATAAATTGGATTATCGATGAATTCAAAAAACAAGAGGGTATTGATTTGAGTAAGGACAATTTGGCTTTGCAAAGAATTAAAGAGTCGGCTGAGAAAGCCAAGATTGAACTTTCTACTGCGCAAGAAACAGAAATTAATCAGCCGTTTATCACGACTGACGCCAACGGACCAAAACATTTGGTGATGAAAATTTCTCGCGCTAAATTGGAAGAGCTGGTTGGCGGATTGGTGGAAAAAACAATGGAGCCGGTTAAGAAAGCTTTGGCGGATGCAAAATTGGAATCCAAAGATATTAATGAAGTGGTGATGGTGGGAGGAATGACTCGAATGCCTTTGGTGCAAAAGAAAGTGGAAGAATTTTTTGGCAAGAAACCAAACGCGACTGTGAATCCGGATGAGGTAGTGGCTTTGGGAGCGGCGATTCAGGGAGGAGTTTTGACTGGGGATGTGAAGGATGTTTTGCTTCTTGATGTGACGCCTCTGACTTTGGGGATTGAAACAATGGGAGGAGTTTCTACTCCGCTTATCGAGAGAAATACAACTGTGCCGACCAAAAAATCGCAAATCTTTTCAACCGCGGCTGACAATCAACCAAGTGTGGAAATTCACGTGCTTCAAGGTGAACGAGAAATTGCCGAGGGAAATAAAACTTTGGGACGATTTATTCTTGATGGGATTGCGCCGGCGCCAAGAGGAATTCCGCAAGTGGAAGTGACTTTTGATATCGATGCCAACGGAATTTTGAACGTAAGCGCAAAAGATAAGGCAACTGGCAAAGAACAATCAATCAGAATTGAAGCTTCTAGCGGAGTAAGCGAAGAGGAAATTGAAAAAATGAAAAAAGACGCGGAAGCTCACGCTGAAGAAGATAAGAAACGCAAAGAAAAAGTGGAAGCTAAAAATATTGCCGAGAGCTTGGTTTACTCAACTGAAAAAGCTATAAAAGACGCGGGAGATAAAATCAGCGAAGACAAGAAAAAACCGGTGGTAGAAAAAATGGAAGCTTTGAAAGAAGTTTTGAAAAAAGAAGAATCGACTACTGAGGAAATCAAAAAAGCGACCGAAGAATTCTCCGCCGAAGCGCAAAAAATCGGCGAAGAACTTTACAAATCCGCCGCTCCTCAAGAAGGACAACCCGCTCCGGAAAATGGCGAAGCTAAAGAAGGCGAAGTAAAAGACGCTGAAACTGAAGAAAAGAAAGACGAAGATAAAAAATAAATCTTCAAAAAAGATTTCAAAAAAACAGAGATGTTGTATTCTCTGTTTTTTTGTTTGTAAGAAATGTTAATTTTATAGGTTTATAGCAAAAGGAGTTCATTTTAAATGATGTGTATAGACTAATGGTCTGTCTGTTTCTTTTTTATATTTTTAAATCATTTAATTTTTTTCATCTTATTATGTTCCTTGTAATACTATTTACTTGATGATAACATAATAATATCTAAATATTTATTTGGTTATAAATTAGTGTAATATGAAATTTTCGCGTATTAGTTATGCAGAATTATTGTAAAAAATGTTTTCGAAGTATATCAAATCCTGGAGATCATCAAACATGGTGCCCAGATTTTTGCTTGTCTTCTGTAGATAAAAAAGATGATGTTCACAAAAGGATATCACAAATTAAATTTGATAAAAATTTTATCAAACGACTTCTTGAGAAACTAAAAGTTGGTAATACTCGGTCTATCCATTTAAATTCAATTCCTGGTCGATCAGCGACCAGATTGGATTTGTTTCAGCTTGAACAGGTTGAAAAAGGAACGCCAGAAAATTTTATTAAAACTATTTTGAATGATAGTTCTTTTTCCTTTACAATATCTTATGATAAAATTGACCTTAGCAGTGTCACTGAGGAAGAAAAAAATAGGTTAACTTTAATATCTAGGAGGTTAAATACTATTGTAATTGAAAATACTGATAATTTTTTAGAGTTTGGACTTAAAAATTTTGGCTTTGGTTATCCTATTTTAGTTAAACGAGATAGAAATGATCCTGAAAAAATTATAAAAGCTCCATTGTTTATATGGCA
>Ga0116152_10001270_pt1 | contig 20927 bp, 20 predicted proteins | sample AD_UKC119_MetaG_FD_89894 | JGI IMG/M metagenome (GOLD analysis project Ga0116152, IMG submission 89894) | Active sludge microbial communities of municipal wastewater-treating anaerobic digesters from Hong Kong - AD_UKC119_MetaG | ecosystem: Engineered > Bioreactor > Anaerobic > Digestate...
CATTACCCGTGAGCAGATGGCGGCGATGATCGTGAATGCAGCCAAACTAACTTCGGAGTCAGCAGAGCTTTCCTTCGTTGATAGCAACAGTATATCTGATTGGTCTCGGGAAAGTATGGCAGCTGCAGTACAAAATGGAATTATCACTGGATATCCGGATAACACCGTTCGCCCCCAGGGCAATGCCACCCGAGCTGAGGCAGTAACGGTTATAATGAATGCTTTATAAAATAAACGGTCAATAAGCAATCTGTACAAAGAAGCCAGGCGGGGTAGTTTAGCAAATACTCCGTCTGTCCTTCCTTTTTTATTAAAACGTTTTACTACACTAAATTTATAAGTAATATTACGGTAGAGATAAAAACCAGCCTCGATTTTTTATAGGAGGCAGAGGGTATGCAAAAAAAACACCTGATAAAAGGCAAAATAGTTATTTTTACTGCGTTAATTCTGACAATTATCTGCATTTCAGGATTGGGATGTGCTTCATCAGAAAAAGCACCTTCTGGTGTACTTCTTATTGAAGGGAATGCAGTTAAAGATAAAGCTGCCTTCACTTTGGATGAATTGAAATCCATGGAAGATGGTTTGGTTGAAGCTGATTATTTTTCCATTAATTCCTACGGAACGAAAGGCTATACACATTTTAAAGGAATCTGGGTATGGCATTTGTTAAGCAAACAAGTAAACTTGAAGGAAGATGCATCCAATGTTACCTTTATTGCCGAGGATGGGTACAAAGTAGAATATACACTTGAAGACATTATGAAAGAGGACTATATTGACGAACAAACTCCGGAAACCAAGTACAAAATGATTCTGGCCTGGGAAGAAAACGGTTATGAATTGGATCCTAAAACAGGTATGCCTTTGCAGCTTGTTGTTGGACAGCGGGAACCGGGTGATGTCAATAAACCTTATTGGGTCAAGAATGTTATAACGATCCGCGTTGATTGATACAGTTATTTTTAAAACAGGGTTTAAGATTATTCTTTATTGGAGGCAAACATGGAGAGAACAAGTCGAAAAAAATACTACTTCAGCAACCGGGACTTACTGGTGATAGCGATATTAAGTGGTATTGGCGGCGTAATGAGCACTTATATCGGGTATTTGGGTAATCTTTTAAACCGTATATTTGGCGTTCCTTTTGGTGCCGGGCAATTTGTTTCGGGATTGCATATCTTCTGGTTTATCCTGGCAGCCGGTTTAATAAGAAAGCCTGGTGCTGCCACGGCGGCCGGTCTGCTCAAGGGAGTGGTTGAAATGCTGACCGGCAGTACTCATGGGATTGCCATTATTTTAGTTTCCTTAATGCAAGGCCTGATGGTCGATCTTGTACTTCTCATAGTCAGGCGTCATAATTTGTCCAGCTACATACTGGCTGGCGGTATAGCGGCAGCTTCCAATGTTTTTGTTTTCCAACTGCTCTACTTTTCCAATGCACCTATTACCTATTTATTATTTATAGGTCTAATAGCGTTTGTTTCCGGTGTCCTTCTGGCAGGCAGTCTGGGACACAGCGTACTGGAAATAGTGCTGCAAGCCAGGCCTTTCCATATTACTGATACTCCGGAAGAGATAGCTGCCCCGGCATCAGCAGTTCATAAGAAAAAAAAGGCTTTTACTTTCAGAATCGCCGTAACCGGATTTTTAGTAGGGTTATTATCAATAGGTGCAGTTTATTATTATGCGGCTGTATTTGAGCCTCCCTGGACAGGCCCGCGCTGTCAGGTGGAGGGGGAAGTTGAAAACCCACTTTCTTTCCGGTTATCCCATTTTAATGAGTACGAAATAACCATTGCGGCTGAGTTGAAGGGGAAGATCAGCTATGTTCCTTCCCAGGAGTATACTGGAATTCCCGTACAGGTTATTATTAAGGAGGCATCGCCGCTGGAAGGCGCTGAAAAGCTTCATGTTATAGCCAGTGATGGCTATGAGGTAGAATTTGATCTGGAAGAAGTCCTGCTTGATGACCAAATGATATTGATTGAGGAAAATGATATGCTGCGCTTGATCGCAGGGAATTATGGCGGGGAATATTGGGTCAAGCAAGTAAGCAAAATGGTCGTTCAATAGTTTTATATACAAGAAAGGGACTATTATGGCTGAACCGGTGGCAGATATTAACGGACTATCTTTTACTTACAGCGGATCTGGGTCTCCAGCCCTGGAAAACATAAACCTGCAGATTTACCCAGGTCAGTTTTTGACGGTCACAGGTCCCAGCGGCTGCGGCAAATCAACTTTGGCCTTATGTCTGGCTGGTTTTATTCCTCATGCTTATGCCGGAAAAATGGAAGGCTCGGTACGTATTCAGGGGAAAAACACCAGAGATTATCCTGCCGGCGGACTTTCCGGGATCGTCGGTCTGGTGCAGCAGGACCCGGAAGCGCAGCTTTGTACACTTACGGTATGTGATGAAGTAGCTTTTGGCCCGGAAAATCTATGTATACCTGCGGAGGAAATACGGGAACGAGTGTACTCTTCTTTAAAAGCTGTGGGAGCACTTGAGTTAATAGACAGGCAGGTTCATACACTTTCCGGAGGTGAAAAACAAAGGGTGGCAATTGCCTCAGTCCTGGCAATGAATCCTGCTCTGCTCATACTGGACGAACCCACAGCCAATCTTGATCCCTCTTGTACCAGGGAAGTACTGGAAACCTTAAACAGGTTAAAGGAAAATCATGATGTGGCGATCATCGTCATTGAACATCGCCTGGAAAGGCTTTTGCCTATCTCAGATCGGTTTCTGTTGATGGAGAACGGAAAGATTGCAGAAGAAAGCGCTTCTTCGGAACCATACAAAAGATACATTACATCCAATCATGTGCTTTTAAATAACGAACCTGAGCCACAAGGAAAAGACACTGCGGATTATATGAAAGCGGCAGAAGGATCTCCGCTCTTATTAGTGAAAAACCTGAAAGCCGGTTATGAAGGAAGAGATGTTATCACAGATGTAAGCTTCTGCGCTTTTCCGGGTGAAACAATTGCAGTCATGGGGAGCAATGGCAGCGGAAAGACGACCCTTTTGATGGCTTTACTGGGAGTATTAAAACAAAAAGAGGGGATCATTTTTCTGCATGGAAAAGATATAGTCAAACAGAAAGTAACACGTCGAGCCAGGGATATGGGACTTACCTTCCAAAATCCCAATCATCAGATTTTCGAAAATACTGTTTTCAAAGAAGCGAAAATGGCTTCACGATTCTTATCGGATAAGAATTACGCTGAGATTGAATTTGAAGTGAGTCAATTATTGCATGAGTTCGATTTGCAGCAATACAGAGATAAAAACCCTTTTTCCTTGAGCCTGGGGGAGAAAAAAAGGCTTAACCTGATTTCAGTTTTGGCTTATTCACCCAGGATCTTAATTTTGGATGAGCCTATTGTTGGCCAGGACAGCGGCCGGCTTGCTCTTCTTGTTAATGCTTTGCAAAAACACAGTGAGGAGGGAGGAATAACCTTAATGGTATGCCATGAACCTGATGTGGTTGCGGCTTGCTGTCAAAGGGTCCTTTTTTTCTCACAAGGAAAGCTGATCATTGATGCTCCGGTAAAAGGGGCATGGGAGATTCTAGCACAGTTGGGAATGAACGAATATCTGCCTTCAACATATGAAACGGATATGGGCGGGAAGGTACAACGATGAGCTTTTTTCCGAACACAATTTATAATAAGGCTTTATCAGCAGTAAAAGGTGCTTTCCCGGGGCTGATATATGTTAATAAGGAATCCAAATTGCACAGTATGCATCCCCTGGTGAAACTTACCATGCTGTTGTGCTTTAGTATCTCTGTTTTTGCTGTCCCCTCATGGCTGGGCGGCGTAATTTTACTGGGGGCAGTGCTGGTTGCTTATCACCTGGCCGGGTTGGGCCTGGCTTTTTTTTATCGTAAGCTGCGTTTTATATTGATTTTTGGCTTATTTATTCTAATTGTTCAGGTTCTGGCGGTCAAAGACGGCTTATTGATCTGGCAATTCAGCCTGGGCTCGTTGTCTCTGTCTGTGTGGTCAGAAGGGCTTCTGGGCGGCTTATGCATGATGCTGCGTTTCGTTAATATTATCAGTTCCAGTTATCTGTTTATAGCCACAACGGATCCTAATCGTTTGGCCTATTCTCTTATGCAGGCGGGATTGCCGTATAGATTTGGTTTTATGCTTATAACAGCATTACGATTTATACCAGTATTTCAACAGGAATTAGAACAGGTGAAGAATGCCCAGATGGCAAAAGGTATTGACATGGAAGGCCTTTCACCCCGCAAGCTTTTAAGAGCGGTACGGTATCTTTTTGTACCTCTGGTAATATCGGCGTTAAGCAAGGTGGATTTTTTAAGCAATTCGATGGAGGGCCGTGCTTTTGGACTTTATAATGAAAGAAGTTATATGTATACTCAAGCGTGGTCAAAATCCGATAGAATAGCCGTGGTATTAGTACCAATTGCTTTTCTTATCTTTTATCTTGTTCTGGGCTAAAAGTCTGATTCATTAAAAGAAGGAGGCGTTATTTTTGCTTAGTGCAGATTTGGCGGGTTATGTGATTGAAAAGAAGTTTAAAAGCAAAAAGAATAACGTTTTTCTTCTTAATTCAGGTCAGACGGGCACAAAAGGCAAATACCTGGTTTATAAAGAATATTCCTGCCCAAATCGAATGCAAAAAGAGGTTGAAATGCTATCCATGTTAAAAGAAAATGGCTTGCCCGTTCCCGAAATATTAGTCACAGGTAAAGATTATATCGGGCTTGAATATCTGGAGGGGGATTTATTACTCGATTGCTATTGCGATTTAGAAAGGACCGATGATTTATCTATCGAACCACTACCTGAATCTGCTTACCTATTTATTCATGCATTATGCTCCTGGTTTAAAAAATTTTACCAGGTAACGGGGGATATGACAGGTAAAAGAATTATCATGGGAGACGTAAATTTTCGCAATTTTATCGTAAAAGATGTAATGTACGGTATTGATTTTGAAGAATGCCGGGAAGGTTCTATCGAAGAGGAAATTGGAAGCTTATGTGCCTTTGCGCTCACCTATGATCCATCCTTTACGGTATGGAAAAAGACAATGGTGAGTGAATTGCAGCGATTTTTTATAGATGAGCTGGGTCTTGATAAAGAGCTTTTAAAAAAGGAAGTAGAGAACCAACTCTTATTCCTGGCCCGGATCAGAGGGAGATCATCCACTGGTAATTTACCTGAGTCGTGATCAGGCGAGACAAGCGATAGTTAATTTTAATGAAATTTTCAGAGTTGAGTAGTATAGTAAGTCATGGTCATTTTAGCATTCGTGTTAATTGAAAAGTCAGTATTCTCATAACAACTCATTTTTAATCTGATACCATCAACTTAACGCTTTCAGATACTCTTAGATGCGCCATATCTTAAAGCAAACTATTCCAATAACGAGATGTTTGCGGTGAATGAGCGTTATATAACTCATCAACAGCAATCCATAGAAATACAAAAACCGCGCAATCCTGCGCGGTTACTTATTTTCAGATGGTGGGTCATCCGCGACTCGAACGCGGGACACCCTGATTAAAAGTCAGGTGCTCTGCCAACTGAGCTAATGACCCAAGTAGTTAAAAGTGGCTGGGGTGGCTGGATTCGAACCAACGAATGACGGAGTCAAAGTCCGTTGCCTTACCGCTTGGCTACACCCCAACATTTAAAGAGTATACATAGATATAACACTTACTGTCAAGGGTTATATGGGGTGGATGATGGGACTTGAACCCACGGCCCCCAGAGCCACAATCTGGTGCTCTAGCCAACTGAGCTACACCCACCACAAGCCGTTTTTGTTTCTATATGGCGTCCCCAGAGGGATTCGAACCCCCGACCTACGGATTAGAAGTCCGTTGCTCTATCCAGCTGAGCTATAGGGACATAAAAATGGAGCGGGTAGAGGGAATCGAACCCTCGCAACCAGCTTGGAAGGCTGGGGCTCTACCACTGAGCTACACCCGCCCGCAAAGAGTATTATACCTGTTTTCAAAAAGCATTACAAGGAAGAATTATTTTTTTTGTAATGCCTGAAACAAGGCTGTGCAGGCGACTAATGCCACAAGCGAGTTTAGTATGCCAACAATTTTGTATTTTAGCATAGTTATGCTTAATAATAAAGTAAAAATTTTGATCCGGGGCAGAATAATCGGATTATTTTTTACGATGTATCTACACAAGGCTCGGATAATCATATATATTAGTAATAATGGATACTGACTATATAAAGTGAGAAAGCTTTTAGTATGCAGAGAACATCTCAGGGTAAAAATACTTTTGCCCATCAAACCTAAACATAAGATAAAAAGTAGGAGGCGGTCACGTGGAAAAAGTATTAGTGGAAATCTTTGCAGGTGTAAATGAATTTAGAGGCGGCTGCGCAGGATGTGCAGGGGGATGTGCCCCTGTCGATTCAAAACAGCAGTATGAAGAAGCTAAAAAGTATTTGGGTGAAAAGTATGCTGACCTGGTAGAGATCAAGTTTACTGACACCAGTGATCAAAAAATTGAGGATTATCCGGAAGTAGATCAGATCATTAAGCGCGGCTATGAATATCCGATCACATTCGTAAATGGTGAAGCCCGCTTAGCCAGCCGGGTATCGGTGGAAGCGCTGGAAGAAATCATCGAAGAGCTCAAAAAACAATAAGCAAGGCGATTTATTGATGTATCGGCGTATTTTGATATTGATCCTGGCAGCAGCGTTGTTAGTGATGGTTGCCTATAAGCAGCACTGGTATCCGTTTATGCAGGAGCCGGCTGACTTGGATTCTGCCCAGTCTGCGTTTGCAATCAATGAGCAGATGCAGCAAGCTTTTGATGCCGGGCAGGGAGTATGGCTGGTATTCAGTTCTGCCACCTGACCTGCTTGTGTTCAATTGGAAAAGCTGGCCGGTCCGGTTATGCTGGAATACCAGGGGAAAGTTTCATTGGTTAAAGTCGATGTCAATAAAGCGGACAACCAGGATATGCTAAGGCAGTATCCGATCCAATATGTACCTACAAGCTATTTCATGGATAAACAGGGTAATATCAGTTTCAGTGCGGTGGGTGTTTTGGAACCTGATGAAATACGGGCAGAATTAAATAAGGTGGTAAGTGATTAGTGGATTTTATAAATGAACTGGCACCGCAAATGCTCAGCTCATTTTCTCTGTATGGGTATATTCTGGTCTTTATAGCCGGAGTTATTGCCGGGATCGGTCCCTGTAATTTAAGTATCATGCCAATCTTAATGGCTTATGTCGGTGGAAGCGAAATCGGTCGTCAACGCGGTTTCGCTCTTTCCTGTTTTTTTACCCTGGGCTCCGCGGTCACTTTTGTGCTGTTGGGTATTTTTATTGCAATGATCGGCGGTATTTTTGGCACCAGCCGCAGTGTCCTATACTATATCGTAGCTGCGGTATGCATTTTAATGGGATTGAATCTGACCGGGATACTGAAGTTCAGCACTAATTTCGGCAATCGTTTGCTGAATAAAACGATGGAAAAGAAGGGACTTACCGGTAGTTTTGTGCTGGGTATGATCATGGGTCTTGTGGGCTCTCAGTGCGGGACCCCGATCCTATTGGTTATTCTTTCTCTTGCTTTTGCCAGCGGACAGTGGATATATGGAGCGACCCTGCTGTTCGTTTATGCATTGGGGCAGGGAATACCAATTATTTTAGTTGGAACTTTCACTGCATTGATCACCCGCATGGAAGTGTTTGCCAGATGGAACGCCATGCTGGAAAAAACAGCTGGTATCATCATCATTATCATGGGAGTTTATTTCCTGTGGCTGGCGTAAAGCTTCTCGGTTAAATCTTGTTTTACCCGTATTTCCTGATCAATCCTTTATCCTTCCCTCACTGATTCGCAAGAAAAAATGAAAAAATTGCAGGAATATGCACATTTTTAAAGAAATTAACCAAGATATGTAATTGTTTCTATTTGATGTTAAGCATCTTTTTGTAAGGAAGGCGAAGTTTTGAAGAGCATTGGGGCTAAATTGATGATCAGCTTCAGTCTGGTCATAATGCTGGTATGTATCGGATTGGGATATATTGCATCAGCTCGTGCCAGTAATGCTTTACATGAAATGGCCATCGATAATCTTGTTGCCCGGGCTGAAGTTGAGGGTAAGCTCATCGTAACCGATCTGGAAGCGAATCTTAGTATTGTTGAAACCATTGCCAGAAACAATGCAATATATAATATGAATTGGAATGAGCAGCTGCCAGTATTGATCGATGAAGCCAAACGACTGCACTTGAAATCTATAGGTGTTGCAGCGCCTGATGGAATGCTGCGGTTCATTGACGGTACATCAACACAGATCAGTCAAAAGCCATATTTTGAAAATGCAATAAAAGGAGAAAAAAGTTACTCCCAGCCTTTTAAAATCAATGATGATAATTCAATGAATATGGCTTTTGCTGTACCTATAGAGAGCGGGGGGCAGATTGTCGGAGTGCTGGTAGGGATAGAGGATGCCGGTATTCTTAGTCGTATGCTAAGTGAAATTAGTAACCGGCCAGAAAGCTATTCCTTTATTTTGAGCGGAGATGGAACTATTCTGGCTCATCCTGATAAAGATATGCTTTTTAGGCCATATAATGAACTTACAGAATTTGATCAGCTCGCAGTCGATAATATGCAAGATGTGAGAATCACCGCGAGTACATATTATACTGAATATGTTCTTAATGACGGCACTGCTATGATAGCAGGTTATGCTCCCATTGAAAAAACCAATTGGTCGATTGCGGTAGCTGCACCGAAGAAGGAACTGCTGACGGGCTTGATATCGTTAAACCGAGCCATACTTATTGCTTCGGTTTTTGCCATCATGTTGGGTCTATTTTTTGCATTTAGGTTTGGGCGCACCATCAGCCTTCCCATAAATATGATAACTGCTTATTATAGGAAGATGGCAGAAGGTGATTTCAGCCGGCGGCTGGACAGTACCTGGACAGGGAGGAAAGATGAACTGGGAGCCTTAGCCCTTGGCTATAACACCATTAATTTTAATGTGGGGCTAATCATTGACCAGTTGGCGAAAAGTGAGTACAATCTCCGTCACATCACTGATAATATGACAGACATTATAATTCAGGTAGACAGTGTTGGAAGATTTGTTTATATAAGCCCTTCCTTATATACGATTACCGGATGGCAGCCTGAGGAATTACTGGGAACGAATATTTTTGATTTAGTTCATCCGGAAGATGCTGCAAACGCTTTAGATATTGTTCGTGAATGCATCCGGGAAGGAACTTCCGGTCGGGCGGAGTTTCGATTCAAGACCAGGCAAGACGGGTATAAATGGCTGGAAGGGATTGGCCGGGCTAACTATAATGATTCCGGTGAGATGATCGGTGGGATCATTAATTACAGAGAAATCGAAGAACGTAAAAAAGCGGAAAAAGAAATACAATATCTAATCGATTATGATGTTTTAACCAAACTTTACAACCGCAGTTTCTTTGAACGCAGGGTATCAGAGCTTGATAATTCAAATACTGTACCTGTAGCGATTTTGGTTTGTGACGTTGATGGTTTGAAACTGGTAAATGATACGCTGGGGCATACGGTGGGGGACCGTTTACTGTTAAATGCAGCTAAACTATTGAAAAACTGTTCTCCGGCTAAGGCTACTGTTGCCCGTATCGGCGGAGATGAGTTTGCCGTCCTGATCCCCGATTATGGTGAAGAAGAATTGAATGAATTACTGGATTCCATTCGCAGCGACATAAAACAGATAAATGATGCTGCCTCAGATATACCGATCAGTATTTCATTGGGTTATGCCATAAGAGTAAGTCCTCAGGAAAAAATCATGGAAGCTTTTAAAAGGGCCGATGAAGCCATGTACCGTGAAAAATTAATGCATAGCCGCAGCAATCGCAGTGCCATTGTAGAAATGGTAATGAAAGCCCTGGAGGCACGGGATTTTATTACTGAGGGACATGCAGATCGAATGCAGAACATTGTTGTAGCTCTCGGAGAAGCGATAGGCATGCATGAACATGAGATCAATGATTTATGCTTATTCGCCCGCTTCCATGACATAGGCAAAGTAGGAGTCCCTGATCAAATCCTGTTTAAACAGGATAAACTAACCAGCGAAGAATATGAGGAAATGAAAAAACATTGTGAAATTGGCTATAGAATTGTACAGTCTTCCCCTGATTTTGCTCACATTGCCGACTGGATCTTAAAACACCATGAATGGTGGGATGGCAACGGTTATCCATTGGGTTTGAAAGGCGGCGATATTCCTCTGCAATGTCGTGTGCTTGCTATTGCAGATGCTTTTGATGCAATGATGAATGACCGGCCGTATCGAAAAGCCATGGATATAGAAGAAATTAAAACTGAATTGCGCAGATGTGCCGGGACCCAGTTTGATCCGATCCTGATCGAATACTTTTTAACCATTCTTGAAACCCATGATTTCTCTTGCCATCAAAACAAAAGGGCAGTATTGTTTTTCTCCGATGGGAAAAACAATACTGCCCTTTAATACTTTATATTGTTAGCGCAGGATATACTCCATGCCTTCTCCTATCATTACCAGGGCTCCATCCTGGTTGACACATTTGGTTTCTACTTTGACCATATTTTTTTCATCCAGCTTTTCAATAATCGTACCCGTTGCGGTAATCGTGTCTCCTATATAAACAGGCTTCAAAAACTTAATGGATTGATTGGCATAAACATGACCAAAAGTAACCTGGGTCATTACATTTGAAACCAGGCCAAGAACCAGGACGCCGGGAACCAATACGTTGCCAAAACGCGTGGATTTGGCGTATTCCTTGTCGATGTGAATGGGATTAAAGTCTCCTGTTAGTCCAACCCATAAGATAACATCAGTTTCTGTCATGGTTTTGGTAAAACTCGCTGAATCGCCAACCTGCATATCATCCCAATTGCGGACTTTATTCTCATAGCCCATATTAGCAAACCTCCTCCCGTAAAAACATGGCGCAATAACTGATTAGCGTAAAATATTGTTGGCTATAACGACTCTTTGAATCTCACTGGTGCCTTCATATAATTCAGTAATTTTTGCATCTCTCATTATGCGTTCCACTGGATATTCCCTGGTATAACCATACCCGCCGTGGATCTGAACCGCTTGATTGGCTACCCAATTGGCTGTTTCTGAAGCTTTTAATTTGGCCATGGCAGCATCGATGGCATATTCCATATCATTGCTTTTTCTCCAGGCAACATCGTAAGTCAGCAAGCGGGAAGCTTTTATTTCCAGAGCCATATCCGCCAGTTTAAACTGGATCGCCTGCAGGGCAGAGATGGGTTTGCCAAATTGAACTCTGGTTTTCGCATAATTCAATGCCTCTTCAAAAGCTCCCTGGGCAATTCCCACTGATTGAGCAGCGATGCCGATACGTCCTCCATCCAGAGTAGACATGGCAATCTTAAAGCCTTCGCCTTCTTTACCCAGGAGATTTTCTTTGGGAACCGGGCAGTTTTCAAATATCAGGTCACAGTTCTGGGTGCCGCGGAGCCCCATTTTTTTCTCAAATTTGCCGAAAGTGAAGCCGGGATAACCCTTTTCAACGATGAAAGCGCTGAAGGCCTTGCTTTTCAACTCAGCTGGGCCGGTACGGGCAAAAACGATATAGGTGTCTGCGGCTTCGGCATTGGTTATAAAGATTTTGCGTCCGTTTAAAATATAATTGTCCCCGTCAAGTACTGCTTTACAGGTCATGCCCATGGCATCACTGCCGGCATTGGGTTCGGTCAGACCAAAGGCTCCGATTTTTTCTCCGGTTGCCAGAGGCACTAAATATTTCTGTTTCTGTTCTTCGGTTCCGTATTTATAGATCGGCCAGGTACCAAGGCTTACATGGGAGGATAAGGTATCTGCGGCTGAAGGATCGACCCTGCCAAGTTCCTCAACTGCTATAGCATAAGCCACGTAATCCATGCCGGCTCCGCCATAAGTATCTTCAAAGGGGATTCCGGTCAGGCCAAGTTCTGCCATTTGTGAAAATACAGACCGATCAAAATATTCCCGCTCGTCACGGTCTGCTACATTTGGTTTCAAAACATTTTCTGCAAAATCCCTGACTGATGAACGTATCATTTCATATTCACTGGTAAGTGCGAAATCCATTATTTATTCCTCCTAACAAAAATTTTAGTACGATGCAAGGAGCCTATCAGGCTCCATAATACAGCTTTTTAGCGTTGAACATGATTTCATCCCTGAAATCCGGATGACTGATACCAACCAGTGCTTTCAGCCGCTCCAGATTGGTTTTGCCTGACAGTTGCGCAACTCCAAATTCAGTTATTACAAAATCCACTTCATTTCGGGTGGTTGTCACTGCAGTTCCTTCGTAAAGAGAGGGCACGATGCGGCTTACTTTGCCGCCTGAAGCGGTAGAAGGTACAGCAATAATTGATTTTCCTCCGCCAACAGAACGTTTAGCTCCGCGAATAAAATCGATCTGTCCTCCTACGCCGCTGAACTGTTTGGGACCGATGGTATCAGCCGCCACCTGTCCTAAAACATCAATCTGCAGTGCCGAGTTTATCGACACTACTTTGTAATTTTGGGCGATGACCCAGGGATCATTGACATAGTTTTCAGGGTGCATTTCTACTAAAGGATTGTCATCCAGCCATTTATATAAAGCTTTGGTACCCATCATGAAGGTAGATATTATTTTATAGGGATGAATCGTTTTCTTTGAACCATTGATGACACCCATTTCAACTAAGGGTACCAGACCGTCGGAAAACATTTCGGTATGGATCCCCAGGTCTTTTTTGTTGACCATGGCAGCCAGTACTGCATCAGGAATAGCGCCTATCCCCATCTGCAAAGTAGAACCGTTTTCGATCAAATCTGCGCAGTAATTGCCAATTTGAACTTCTACATTCGTCTGAGTTGCAGGTTCAACTTCCATTAAAGGGGCATCAGACAATACAAAGTGGGCAATATCTTTTACTGACATAAAACTATCACCCAGTGTTCTCGGCATATTAACGTTAACTTCTGCAATCACTGTTTTGGCCATCCTGGCAGCCGGGAGAGAATAATCAACTGAAATACCCAGGCTGCAATAACCGTATTTATCCGGGGGGCTTACCGTAATCAAGGCAACATCTACAGGAATATGCCCTTCCAGAAACAATGCCGGTGTTTCAGAGATAAAACGGGGGATATAATCAGCCCGTCCTTCATAGATGGCTTTACGGGTATTGATGCCCCCAAACAATGAAATATGACGGAAGTGTTCTTCCATACCTGGCTGGGCATATAAACATTCTCCCATACCCACCCGATGTACAACTTTTACATCGCGAAGTTCTGCATAACGTTCACTCATAGCTTTGGTTAAGGAACGAGGTTCGCCGCAGGCATGAGATACAACAACATAATCACCTGATTTGATACTTTTTACAGCATCATCTGGTGTACAAATTTTACTTTGATAATGATCCTGCCAGTTGATCACAGCAATTCCTCCCTAGCAACAATTTCACAGATCCATCCAGCATATTATTTATAAACCTAAATAGGCTTTTTTGACTTGCGGATCATTGATTATTTTTTCCGCAGAACCTTCCAGTGCAATCATACCGTTTTCCAAAACGTAAGCGCGCTGGCTCAATTTCAGTGCTTGTTTCACATTTTGTTCCACCAATACAACGGTGATTCCCTGGCTGTTGATTTTAGAAATGATCTCAAAAACCGTCGATACTAACTTTGGCGATAAGCCCAATGAAGGTTCATCAAGCATTAAAATACGTGGCATACCCATAAGTGCTCTGCCTATTGCCAGCATCTGTTGTTCACCGCCGCTTAGCGTACTTCCAACCTGAGTTTTTCTTTCAGCCAGCCGGGGAAGTAATTCAAACACACGTTCAAGATTATTCTTACGTTCCTTAATGGTTCTCGGAAGAACCGAGCCAATAAGCAGGTTTTCATAAACTGTGAACATAGGGAATATACGTCTGCCTTCCGGAACCTGGATAATGCCCAAATCCGTAATCATATGGGGAGGGAGATGCTCGATCCGCTTCCCGTCAAAGACAATTTCCCCGCTTTCTGCTGGGATAACGCCGGATATTGTTTTCAGAAGGGTAGTTTTACCCGCTCCGTTGGCACCAACAATACTGACGATCTCACCAGTGTTTATTTCGAGCGAAACATTTTTGATGACCTTTATATCACCATATCCTGAGTTAAGATTTTTAATTGTTAACAGCTTCATAATCATCACCCAAATATGCCTTGATAACTTCAGGATTACTGGTTACTTCCTGAGGGGTACCTTCGGCAATTTTCTTTCCATAGTCTAGGACTACGATGTGACTGCAAATCGCCATCGTCGCCTGAAGAACATGCTCGATCATCAAAATGCTTATTCCGCTCTTGTTGATGGATTTAATCATTTTTACAGCCTCCTCTATTTCGGTCGGATTCAATCCGGCCAGGACTTCGTCCAGTAAGAGAAGTTTAGGTTGAGTAGCCAGTGCCTTTGCTACTTCCAGCCGTTTACGATCTGATAAAGTCAGATTCTTTGCCAGCGAGTTAATCTTCCGCTTTAAATCTACCTGCTCAATCACCTGCATCGCAATTTCTCTTGATTTTGAACGTTTGCTGGTGTGAACAAAGCCGCCCACCATAACATTTTCCAGAACGGTCATGGAACCAAAAGGTTTGACCACCTGGAAAGTCCGGCCAATGCCTTTGCGATTCACTTGATAAGGGGTTAAGCCGGTTATATTTTCGCCATCAAAAAAGACCTGACCATGGGTAGGTTTATAAACACCGGAGATCAAGTTAAAAGCAGATGTTTTGCCTGCGCCGTTTGGTCCGATAAGACCAACGGCTTCTCCAGTGTTTACTTTCATGTCTAATTGGTTAACTGCGATCAGTCCGCCAAAATTTATGGTAAGTTCATTAACTTCCAGCAGTGCGTTTGACACTTTTCTCATCCTCCCCCCGGTCAGTTATACCTAAGAAGCGATTATAGTATTTTTGTAAAATTTCAATAATTCCCTGAGGTTTAAACATGATCATAAATACAACGATCAAGCCGTAGATAAATAAATGCAGCCCTTGTGCCAGATCACCAAAATAGAACTGGATCACTTCACTGATGGCATGAAGGGTGATGCCGCCCACAACCGGGCCTAATACAGTACCGCTGCCGCCGACTACCGCCAGGAAAACCATTTCATTAGACATCATTGGTCCGGCTATGGCATTGGGCTCCAGATACCGTATCAGCATAGCGTAATAAACGCCGCCAATGGCTGTGAAAAATGCGCTGTAAGCAGCGGCGACCAATTTAGCATTGCGTACATTGATACCCAGGGCTTCGGCGGCTTCTGGATCCTCTTTCAGCGCTGAAAGGTAATAACCCAAGCGCGAATTCTTGAGCCAAAAGGCAAACAGAACCACAATAATCAGCATGACCAGTGCAATATAATAGTAAGGCTGTTTGGACATAAACTGAAAGAAGGCTGGTGCATTTCCCATCAGCTTAACGATCAATCCTTCTGCGCCGCCTACACGAAAAGGACCCAATGCCTGTGTATTCTCAATCAAAACCACGACCCCTGAACCAATTGCTACGGTTGCCAGGGCATAATAAGCACCACGGAGTTTAAAAGTCGGATAACCGATCAAAATACTGAGCAGTACTGCTGCCCCAGCTCCTGCAAACATACCGATCCAGGGAGATATGTTGTAGTCATTAAAAAGCATCACTGCTACATAAGCTCCCACAGCTGTAAAAACACCATGTCCTAAAGAAAGCTGCCCGGCAAATCCACAAAATAGATTCCAGGAAGAAGCAAGATAAGCCCATAACAGACACATTGTAATAACGTGTAAATAATAAGGCTTGGTGACAAACTGGGGAATGATAAAACCAATAACCAAAAATAATACGATTAAACTTATTTTCTTTGTTTTCACTGCATCCATTTTAGCCACCTACCATTCCAAGCGGGAACCAAAAAGGCCCGACGGTTTTATGAAAAGTATAAGCAGGAATATTGCGTAAACGATCACAGTCGTTAACGTAGCCGTCATGTATTGGGCACCAATTGATTCAATCAATCCTATTATGATACCGCCAAGCAGAGCGCCGGGAACACTGCCCAGGCCTCCCAAAACCACAACGATAAAGGCTTTGGTCATGAAAACATTTCCGACGGTAGGATGAACATAATAGAATGGCAACAGAGTAATAGCGGCTACAGCCAATAAGGCTGTTCCAATACCAAAGGCAATAGCGAAAGTTTTAGGTACATCAATCCCCATTAACGAAGCAGTATTTCTGTCCTGACCGCAGGATCTAAGTTTGCGGCCCAGTTCAGTGTATTGCAGGAACAGATAAAATCCGCCGGAAATCACCAGAGCAATAATCAAGGCGTAAAACCTGGCAGCACTTAATGTTACTCCTCCAAAAGCGATAGTGGCATCAGTCACAGTTGTTTTGGCCATGACATAATCTGCACCAAACAACATTAAGGAGAGGTTTTCAAGAACTATTGCAAATGCTGCTGTCAAAAGCAAAACCGCTATGGGTTCACGAACATCTTTTTGTGCATCCAAAACCGGTTTTATGAAAAATCTTTCCGTAGAATATCCAATTACAAACATCACCGGTGCGATCATGATGATCAACAGGTAGGGGTTGATTCCAGTATATTTCCAGGTCCAGTAAGAGCACATCATGGAGAGCATCAAGAGTGCACCATGGGCAAAGTTAATAATTTTCATGATACCGAAAATGAGAGTCAGACCCAAGGCAATTAGTCCATATATCGCGCCCATACTTATTCCGTTAACGATGACAGAGAGAGAATCCATTTTGTACATCACCCCTTTACATTGTCCGGTAAAGCCCAAAGGCTTTACCGGACCGGACTACAGACTAAATTATTTGCCTACGCCGGGATAGGGCCATACAATTTCCATCCCCGGACGAGCTTCTTCCTCAGGCCATACACTGACTCTTTCCATTTTGCCATCAACTTTGCGCATTTGGGAAATAACCAGAGGAGCATTCACCATTTGGCCAGTTTCATCAAATACCACTTCAGAAGCGTACATCTGGGACGGACCTTCCGTAATATTGGTTTCAGACAAAGCTTTTCTTAAAGCTTCGGGATCAGTCGAACCAGCTCTTTCCAAAGCATCAGCGATAACATACATGGCGGTATAAGCTTTGACTGCTTCGGCATTCATGGAATAGCCATATTTTTCTTTGAAAGCCTTATTCACATCAGCAGAGAATGGACGGTTAACGTCTGGTTCCCAGGTGGCAATATCGAAGTAGTATTCACAGTTGTCGCCGGTGAGTTCAAAGTAAGCAGGATCAGCAAAGCCTCCGCTGGTGCCGATATATGCTTTCGGCATCACCTTATGCTCAGCAAAAGTATTGGTTAAAAGAGCAGCATCAGATACATAGGATACCATCATAATGATGTCAGGATTGAGGTTTTTAGCCTTTAAAACCACCGGGGTCAAATCTGATGAATTGGAGGGATAGGGCTCTTTTAAAACGATTTCAAGGCCGGCTTCAGGGATGTATTTTTCCCAGGCACGTACTGCCCCTTGTCCCCATGCAGTATTCTCATAGATCAATGCAACTGTTTTAACAGGAGTATTAAATTTTTCTGCCATTTCTTTTATAAAGGTTACCTGGTCACGATTTCTCCAACTGGTTTTTTCAGCCAGGCGAAATACGTTTTTGAAACCACGTTCAGTAATAGCGTCTTCAGAAGGAACAGGAACTACGAACGGAATCCCATATCTTTCCGCTACTTCAGTAGAAGGCATGGCAACACCGCTTTGATAGGTTCCGGTGAGCAGTGCTACTTCTTCAAGGGTTATCAGACGTTCAGCTTCAGAAACACCGGTTGCCGGGTCGCCTTTACTGTCAGCATAAAGCATTTTGATTTGAGCGCCGCCCATGGATTTGATGCCGCCAGCGGCATTGATTTCTTCCACAGCCATGTCACGGGCTTCCTGGCCTATTTTACCCAGGGGAGCAGCCGAGCCGGACAGAGGAATGATGTTTCCGATTTTGATTTCTTCAACTGTTGTGGTCTTACTGTCGCCACCACCACAGCCAGCGACCAAACTAAGCAACATGACCATAACTAACAACAACCCAATTACTTTTGTACTGCGAATTTTAATCATTCAATGAGCCCCTCCTTTTTCTTGTTAAGAATAGATTAACCGACAACCTCCAAAATAGACCTCCTATCTGAGTAATGCTTCATAATTTTAACTTGCAATTTTTTTGCCAGATAACAATAAAATTGATTGTTAAACAAAAACGACAGGGTTTAAGCAATGATTTCAAAGTAAACGTATTCGAATTTTGAATAGACCGTAGAAATAGAATATGATATCGAACCGTTATCAAATCATGTGCAAGGTCATATATTAAGTTTTTACAGGAAAATTGTTTAGAGACAGTTGGCAGTAACGGCACAAGCTCATAAAAAAAAGCAGTTGAACCAATTACGGTTCGACTGCTATAAAAATGACTCGCTTTGTTTTAATGAAGCCCCTCATCAGTTAGCTTAATATCATACATGGCTGCTTTGCGGCAAAAAGTTGACTGGCTGATACCCAGGGCTGCAGCAGCTTTACGTGTGCAGCCAAATTTATCAAAAGTAGTTTTTATATAATGTTTTTCTATTCCCTGTACAATATCTTTTAAACTATCAGCTGCTTCCAGTTTCAATGTGTTATCGTCACCATATTCATTGGACTCAAGTATAATATCTCTTATCAATTCATCGGGACTTGTTACAACCGCTCTTTCTATCACATTGCTCAACTCCCGTACATTTCCCGGCCAATCGTAATTCATCAATTTATTTATCAAGCGCGGATCTATTTGCTTGTGCAGTTTATACTGGCTGTTAAACTTATCTAAAAAGTGATGCACCAGGGCCGGGATTTCTTCTCGCCTCTCCCGCAATGAGGGTACTCTGATTGGAACAACATTCAAACGATAAAATAAATCTTTGCGGAATTGGTTATCTTTTACCATTTCATTAATATTGCGATTGGTAGATGTAATGATTCTCACATCGATTTTGCTAGTCTTGGTACTGCCGATACGAGTTACTTCGTTTTCTTGTATGACTCTTAATAATTTGGCCTGCATGCCCATGGGAAGCTCACCAATTTCGTCCAAAAGCAAGGTGCCACCGTTGGCAAGTTCAAAAATGCCTATTTTACCGCCCTTTTTTGCACCGGTAAAAGCGCCTTCCACGTAGCCAAACAGTTCTGATTCCAGAAGATTTTCGGGTATCGCTGCGCAGTTGATACGAATATAGGGTTTCTCGCTCCGCGGACTTTGCAGGTGGATCTGATGGGCTATTATTTCCTTGCCCACCCCTGATTCACCTGTAATTAAAACCGCCGAATCAAACTGCGCCAGGTGAGAAATTTTTTCCATCAATTCCACCATGACCGGGGCTTCTACAACGAAGTCTGACCAGCCTTCTACTCTCTTCAACTCGTTTTTGTAATGCTGGCTCAAGCTCTTGACGTGTTCTACTGCATCTTTCAGTTCATTGAGTTCAGTAATATCGCGGCCATTGGTAATAACGCTGATCAGTTTGCCGTTTTCATCAAAAACCGGGTTCCCGGTAACCAGAACTGTGCGTCCAGTCTTGATCTTCTGTACAAATGTTACGGGTTTTAATGTTTCAATTACTTCCACGCTACAAGAACGGTCATAAAAACCCTGGGCTACTAATTCATACATGGTTTTGCCGATGACCTCTTCGGGTTTGATTCCAGTGATCCGGTAATATGCCTGATTGGCTTTGGTTACTCTGCCTTCAGCATCGGTTACAAACAAGTAATCAAAAGAGGCTTCAAAAACAGCATCCAATTGCTCCTTCATCAGCTTTACATCTTTTAAATCTTTTATTTCCATATTATAATGCCTGATCAAATCAGAAAAGGTAACGATACCGACTACTTTCCCATCTTTAATGACCGGAAGGCGGCTCAAGTCTTTATCGAGGATGGTATCGATATCATCATCAGGGTGGCAGGTAATGACTTCAGTAAGCATAATTTTTTCAATGGGACAGTTAAGTGCGGTGTTTTCAGCCAAGGCCTGGTATAACTGAGTCTTTCCAATAAGTCCGATCAGCTGATTTTTGGTGTCTACCACCGGAGCACCATCGATATGATGACGTAAAAACAGTCTGGCAGCTTCGACAATGGTTTGCGTTGGTGATAGTACATGTGGTTTTCTGGTCATAATCTCAGATATTTTCATTATTAATCACCATCCTTGTTATTAAATAATAATTTATTCACAGCTTTGAATCAACTACGGTTCACTTGGAAATCACAGTAAAGGATTTGGAAACGGCGAATGCGGAATTGGCTGATTTTGAAAGGGCGAAGAAATCTACTATCGTGTCCCGCAAATTCCTGCAAAGTTGTGACAATGACAGAAACTTCGAAGCCAGGCAGCGTGTCATTTTGGATGATTGGAAAAGCGTACCAGGAAAGTGTAAAAGTTGTAGCAACAGTGGAACAAAAAAAAACCGCAGGAAAACCTGCGATTTTTTGTTTTTATAATGGTCGGGGCGACATGATTTGAACATGCGACCTTCTGATCCCAAATCAGACGCGCTACCAAGCTGCGCCACGCCCCGAACTTCTTTATAATACACAAGCTTTGGGGGAATGTCAATTATAATCAGTGTTTGCGCACCTTCAATCAGGGCCTCACGCTGAAAATTTTGCTGTCTGAAATTCAATGACTTTCCTGATTATTGATCAAACCCATGCGAGAGCGAAAGATTAATAAAGATAAAAAATCATTCATTACAAAAGAGGATTTTTTATGACAAAGTGTAATAATTTAAAGAGGGAG
>Ga0116152_10001271_pt1 | contig 20922 bp, 17 predicted proteins | sample AD_UKC119_MetaG_FD_89894 | JGI IMG/M metagenome (GOLD analysis project Ga0116152, IMG submission 89894) | Active sludge microbial communities of municipal wastewater-treating anaerobic digesters from Hong Kong - AD_UKC119_MetaG | ecosystem: Engineered > Bioreactor > Anaerobic > Digestate...
AAGTTGTTCGCAAATACCTACCTTGCGCTGAGGGTGGCCTTTTTCAACGAACTCGACAGTTACGCAATGGCGCAGGCGCTCGACAGCCGGCAAATCATCGACGGTGTCAGTCTCGACCCGCGCATCGGGCAGTATTACAACAACCCGTCTTTCGGCTATGGCGGCTACTGCCTGCCAAAGGACACGCGGCAGTTGCTGGCGAATTACGAAACCGTTCCGCAAAGCCTGATCCGCGCGGTGGTCGAGGCGAACGCGACCCGCAAGGACTATCTTGCCGAGCAGGTTCTGGCGCTGAATCCGCGCCATGTCGGGGTCTACCGGCTGGTGATGAAGGCCGGGTCCGACAATTTTCGCGACAGTTCCATCCTGGGTGTGATGGAGCGGATCAAGGCCCGGGGCATCCCGGTTACGGTGTTCGAACCCCGTTACGCGGGCGATCGCTTCCTGAACGCGCCGGTCGAACGCGACCTGGCCCGGTTCAAGCAGACCGCCGATGTGATCCTTGCGAACCGGCTGTCCGCCGATCTGTCCGATGTGGCGGACAAGGTGTTCACCCGCGATCTTTTCGGCGCCGACTGATCCACGGCGCGAGGTGCGGCGCACTGGGCGCCGGGGAAACCGAGTTGAACTTTGCGCGCCGAAACGCTAATCACGATCCCGAATGCTTGCCGGTTTTCAAGGGCCTGGCACCCGCGCGCCATGGGCCTGCCGGGGGGCCGCCCCGGAAATCCGCGCCGGGGGTTCGCGGGTCATTCGGGTGCGGGAGAACGTCATGCAGGTTGAAGCCACCGCGCTGCCGGGTGTTCTCAGGCTGACCCCGCGCCGGTTCGGGGATGCGCGCGGCTGGTTCAGCGAAAGCTGGAACCTCAAGACGCTGGCCGACGCCGGGCTTGTCCTGCCCGCGTTCGTTCAGGACAACCACTCCTTCAGCGCGGCCCTCGGCACTGTCCGGGGCCTGCATTATCAGGCGCCGCCTCACGCGCAGGGCAAGCTGGTGCGCTGCGGGCGTGGGCGGCTTCTGGATGTCGCGGTCGATGCGCGCCGGGGGTCCCCGACCTATGGCCATTGGCTGACCGAGGAATTGAGCGCCGAGAACGGCCGCCAACTCTGGATTCCGGCCGGGTTCCTGCACGGGTTCGTCACACTCGAACCCGCGACCGAGATCGTCTACAAGGTGACCGATCACTATGCGCCGGATTGCGACGGCGCGGTGCATTTCGCGTCCGTCGGCATCGACTGGGGGATGGACCTGTCCGCGGCCGTTCTGTCCGGCAAGGATGCGCAGGCGCCCGCGTTTTCCGACTGGACCTCGCCCTTCGTCTGGGGGGATGCATGAAGATCCTGATCACAGGCGGCGCGGGGTTCATCGGCTCGGCGGTGGTGCGGCAGGCCGTTGCGGCGGGCCACGCGGTGGTCAATCTCGATGTGCTGACCTATGCGGCGTGCCTGGACAACGTGGCCAGCGTGGCCGACAGTCCGCTCTATGCGTTCGAGCAGGTGGATATCTGCGATGCGCCTGGTGTCGCGCGGGTTCTGGCACAGCACCGGCCCGACGCGGTGATGCATCTGGCCGCCGAAAGCCATGTCGATCGCTCGATCGATGGGCCCGGCGCCTTCATCCGCACCAATGTCGAGGGGACGTATACCCTGCTCGAAGCGGTGCGCGCCTATTGGCAGGGCCGGGGCCGCCCCGGGGAATTCCGCTTTCACCACATTTCGACCGATGAGGTGTTCGGCAGCCTGGGCGCCACCGGCAAGTTCACCGAAACCACGCCCTACGATCCGCGCAGCCCCTATTCGGCGTCCAAGGCGGCCTCGGACCATCTGGTGCGCGCCTGGCACGAGACCTATGGCCTGCCGGTCGTCCTGACCAATTGTTCGAACAACTACGGGCCCTTCCATTTCCCCGAAAAGCTGATCCCCGTGGTGATCCTGAATGCCCTCGCGGGGCTGCCGATCCCGGTTTACGGCGCCGGCGAGAACGTGCGCGACTGGCTTTATGTCGAGGATCATGCCGAGGCGCTGCTGCTGGTGCTGCAAAAGGGCGCCGTGGGGCGGTCCTACAACATCGGCGGCGAGAACGAGGCCCGCAATATCGATCTGGTGCGGACGATCTGCGCGATTCTCGATGAACTGCGCCCCGCGCCGCGCCCCTATGGCGCGCAGATCACCTTTGTGACCGACCGGCCCGGCCACGACGCTCGCTATGCCATCGACCCCAGCCGAATCCGCGCCGAACTGGGTTGGCGTCCCTCGGTGACGCTGGACGAGGGGCTCAGGCGCACCGTGCGCTGGTATCTCGACAACGAGGCCTGGTGGCGCCCGTTGCAGGCCCGTCAGGGGGTCGGACAGCGCCTGGGCAAGGGCTGATCGCGGCCCGCCGGGCTGGTCAGGGACACGGGCTTGCCGCCGCCCGGTCACGCGAATGCCGCTTTCGCCTGTCATGCAAGGCAGGACAACGAGGACCCAATGCCGCTGCTCATTTTCGGAAAGACGGGACAGGTGGCACAGGCGCTGACGCGGCTGGCGCCGCAGGCGCTGGCCCTGGGCCGGGCCGAGGCCGATCTGGCCGACCCCGCCGCCTGTGCCGCCGCCATCCATGCCGCGCGCCCCGGCGCCGTCATCAACGCCGCCGCCTGGACCGCCGTGGACCGCGCCGAAACCGAGGAAACCGCCGCCACCGTCGTCAACGGCGCGGCCCCGGCTGCGATGGCGCGCGCCTGCGCGGACCTGGGTATCCCGCTGGTCCAGATTTCGACCGACTACGTCTTTGACGGGCACGGCACGGCACCCTTTCTGCCCGACGATCCGGTGGCGCCGCTCAATGCCTATGGCCGGTCGAAACTGGCGGGCGAGCAGGGGGTGCGTGACTCGGGGGCGGTTCATGCCATCCTGCGCACCAGTTGGGTGTTCTCGGCGCAGGGGCAGAATTTCGTCAAGACGATGCTGCGCCTGGGCCGCGAACGCGCGGAACTGCGTGTCGTCGAGGATCAGATCGGCGGGCCGACCCCGGCGATGGCCATCGCGCGGGCTTGCCTGACCCTGGCCACGCACCTGCAAGAGGACCCCGCGGTGACGGGCACCTATCATTTCGCCGGGGCGCCCGATGTCAGTTGGGCCGGTTTCGCCCGGGCAATCATGGCGCAGGCCGGGCTCGACTGCCGGGTGACCGGCATCGCGACTGCGGACTATCCCACCCCGGCACAGCGCCCGGCCAACAGCCGGCTGGCGTGCCCGGATCTTGCGCGCGTCGGTCTGGCGCGACCCGATTGGCGGGCCGCCCTGACCGAGGTGCTGACCGAACTCGGAGCGACGACATGACCCAGCCCCCCAAACGCAAGGGCATCATCCTGGCCGGCGGATCGGGCACCCGGTTGTATCCGATAACGCTGGGCGTGTCGAAACAGCTGATGCCGATCTATGACAAGCCGATGATCTATTACCCGCTCAGCGTGCTGATGCTGGCCGGTGTGCGCGAGATCGCGATCATCACCACCCCGCACGATCAAGAGCAGTTCCGCCGCGCGCTTGGCGACGGTGCGCAATGGGGGCTGAGCTTCACCTACATCGTGCAACCCTCGCCTGACGGGCTGGCGCAGGCCTTCATCCTGGCGCGCGATTTCCTGGATGGGGCGCCCTCGGTGCTGGTGCTGGGGGACAACATCTTCTTCGGTCATGGCCTGCCGGAACTGTTGGCACAGGCCGATGCTCGGCCCTCGGGGGCGACGGTGTTCGGCTATCGGGTGTCCGATCCGGAACGCTATGGGGTTGTCGGCTTCGACACCGACGGTCGCGTGACCTCGATCGTCGAGAAACCCGTGGCGCCGCCCTCGCGCTATGCCGTGACGGGGCTTTATTTCGTCGATGCCTCGGCGTCCGAGCGCGCCGAACGCATCGTCCCTTCGCCGCGCGGCGAGGTCGAGATCGTCGATCTGCTGCAAGGGTACCTCGATGACGGGTTGCTGGATGTCCAGCGCATGGGGCGGGGCTACGCCTGGCTCGATACCGGAACGCATGGCAGCCTGCTGGACGCGGGCAATTTCGTGCGCACGCTTCAGGCCCGGCAGGGTCTGCAAACCGGCTGCCCCGAGGAAATCGCCTTTCAGAACGGATGGATTTCCGTCGAGCAACTGGAACGGATCGCCGCGCCATTGGCCAAGAACGACTATGGGCGCTACCTGCTCGATCTGGCGCGGGGCGACGGGCGCTGGCGGACCTGACCCTGATGGTGCCATCGGCGGCGCTGCCCGTTGGATTCGCCGTGCGGATGTTCTAGATTTGTCCCATGTGGACCGATCCCGCCCTCTCTGGCTGTTTTCCCCTGCGCAAGACCCGCGTGCACGAGGTCTGCGGCCCGGGCGCGGCAGCGTTCTGCGCGCTGGCGGCGGCCTCGGGCGAGGGGCCGGTGCTGTGGGTGGTCGAATCGCACCGGACCGAGGGGCTGAACCCGGTGGGCCTGGCCCCGCTGCTGGCGCCCGAACGGGTGCTGACGGTGCGCACCGGCACGCAGACCGACAGCCTCGCCGTGGCTGAAGAGGCGCTCAAGGATGGCGCGGCGCCCTTTGTCGCGATCGAGATCTCGGCCCCCCTGGATCTGCGCGAGGGGCGGCGGCTGCAACTGGCGGCGCGCGCGGGGGGAACCACCGGCCTGTGCCTGATCCCCGAGGGGATGGGCTCGAACGCGGCGGAAACGCGCTGGCGGGCTGCGGCGCTGTTCGATGCGACGGGGGCGGTGGACTCGACTCTGATGCGGTGGGAGATTATCAAGAACAAAGAGGGAACACTTAGGGCCTGGAATGTTCGATGGACCCCGGAAACAGGTGGTTTGCATGTGGTTCCCCCGGTTGCCGAGCGACCGGGTTCTCAGGGCGCGTCCGGTTGACGGCCCCTTTGCGCTGACGCTGACCCAGGCCAATACCCAGCGCCTGTACGACCTGAATCGCGCGGCCGAGGCCCAGGGCCTGCATCGGGGCATGAGCTATGCCGATGCGCGGGCCTTTTGCCCCGACCTGATCAGCCACCCGGCACGGCCCGATCTGGACGCGCGGTTTCTGGCCGCGCTGCGCCGCTGGGCCACGCGCTATTGCCCCTGGGTCGGGATCGACGGGGGCGACGGGCTGGTGCTGGACGTGACCGGCGCCACGCATCTGTGGGGCGGGATCGGGGCCATGCTCGACGACATGCGCGCCCGGGCCGCCCGGGCAGGGCTGGACCTGCGGCTGGGCCAGGCGGGCACCCGGGGCGCGGCCTGGGCGCAGGCACATCACGGGGGGGCGGATACCCCCCTGGACACGCTGCCGGTGGCGGCGCTGCGGCTGGACGAGGGGACAGTCACCGGGCTGCAACGGCTGGGCCTGCGCCGCATCGGGGATCTGGATGCCACGCCCCGCGCCCCGCTGGCGCGCCGGTTCGGCCCCGAGGTCCTGCTCAGGCTGGATCAGGCACTGGGCCGCGTTTCCGAGCCCCTGAGCCCCGGGGCCGAGCCACCGCATTTCGGTTTGCGCATGACCTTTCCCGAACCGATCGGCCTGGTCCATGACGTGATGGCCGCGACCGAGCGCCTGCTGGTCCCGCTGTGCGACAGGCTCAGGGCGCACGAGGCCGGGGCGCGGCGACTTGTGCTGACGCTCAGGCGGGTCGATCAGGGCAGCCAGCAGATCGAATTGCGGCTGGCGGCGCCCATGCGCGAGGCCGCGCGCATCCTGCCCCTGTTCGACCGTGGCGTGGCCGAGGTGGACGCGGGCTTCGGCATCGACCAGATCCGCATCGAGGCGGTGCAGGTCGAACCGCTGCCCGTGCAGCAGATCGGCACCGGCGCGACCGGGCAGGCCCCCGGCCGGATCGAGGATCTGATGACGCGCATCGGCACCCGTATCGGGCTGGAGAACGTGCAGCGGTTCCTGCCCGCCGACAGCCATATCCCCGAGCGCGCCTTTTCCCTCGCGCCCGCCGCCTACAGCACGGCCGAAGGCGGCTGGGCCAGTTCCAACCCCCGCCCGCTGCGTCTGTTCCCGCCCGAGGCCATCGGGGCCTCGGGCAACACGCCGCCCGAACGCTTCCGCTGGCGGCGGGTGTCCTTCATCACCGGCCGCGCCACGGGGCCGGAACGCATCGCGCCCGAATGGTGGCTGGACGATGACGCCTGGCGGTCCGGCGTGCGCGATTACTGGCGGGTCGAGACGCGGCAGGGCCGGCGGTTGTGGCTGTTCCACACGCCGCAGAACCCGGGCTGGTTCGTGCAGGGGGAATTCGCATGAGCTATGCGGAACTCTGCGTCACGTCGAACTTTACCTTCCTGACCGGCGCCTCGCATCCTGAGGAGCTGATGAAACGGGCGGCCGAATTGGGCCTGTCTGCGTTGGCGCTGACCGATCGCAACACGCTGGCGGGTGTGGTGCGGGCCTATAGCGCGCTGAAATCGCTGGCGAAAGAGGGGGCAACCGGGTTGCCCCGGCTGATCGTCGGGGCGCGGCTGGTGTTGCGCGACTGCCCCGTCGAATGGCTGGCCCTGCCCACGGACCGCGACGCCTATCACCGGCTGGCGCGCCTGCTGACGCTGGGCAAACGGCGCGCGGGCAAGGCGGAATGCCATCTGGATCTGGCCGACCTCGAAGCGGGCGCTGCGGGCCTGATCCTGATCGCCCTGCCGCCGGCCGCCGACCCGGATACCGCGCTGGCGCCGATCCAGCGGCTTCAGCGGCGCTATCCTGGCGCGGTCTTCCTGGGCGCCGCGCCGCGGTATGACGGCTCGGATCAGGGCTGGTTCGACACCTGCGCGGCGCTGGCGCTCAGGGCCTCGGCGCCGATGGTCGCGGTGGGGGACGTGCTGATGCACCGCGCGCAGCGCCGGCAACTGGCCGACGTGCTGACCTGCCTGCGCGAGGGGGTCACCATCGACCGGATCGGCACCCGTGCCCTGCCCAACGCCGAGCGCCGCCTGAAGGGCGCGGGCGACATGGCCCGGCTTTACCGGCACCATCCGGCGGCCCTGCGGCGTACGCTGGACATCGCCGCGCGCATCGCCTTCGATCTGTCGGAACTGAGTTACGAATACCCCGACGAGATCGCCGAGGGCGGCGAAACCCCGCAACAGCGGCTGGAACGGCTGGCGCGCGCGGGCATCGACCGGCGCTATCCGCAAGGCGCGCCGCCGCGGGTATTCGAGCTGCTGGACAAGGAACTGGCGCTGGTCGCCGAACTGGATTTCCCGGCCTATTTCCTGACCGTGCACGACATCGTGGCCGAGGCCCGCAGGCGTGGCATCCTGTGTCAGGGGCGCGGTTCGGCGGCGAATTCGATCCTGTGCTACCTGTTGGGCATCACCGATGTGTCGCCCGACATGATCGGCATGGTGTTCGAGCGGTTCCTCTCGCGTTACCGGGGCGAGCCGCCGGATATCGACGTCGATTTCGAACACGAACGCCGCGAGGAGGTGATCCAGTGGATCTATGAACGATACGGCCGACATCGCGCGGGCCTGTGCGCGACGGTGATCCATTTCCGCTCGCGTGCGGCGATCCGCGAGGTGGGCAAGGTGATGGGCCTCAGCCAGGACGTGACGGCGGGGCTGTCGGGGCAGATCTGGGGGATGTCGAACGCCGGCGCCGATCCCGAGAGGATGCGCGAACTGGGGCTCGATCCCGGCGACCGGCGGCTGGCGCAGACGATCCGTCTGATCCACGAGATCATCGGCTTTCCGCGCCATCTGTCGCAGCATGTGGGCGGTTTCATCATCACCAAGGGCCGGCTCGATGAGCTGTGCCCGATCGAGAACGCGGCGATGGAGGACCGCACCGTCATCGAATGGGACAAGGACGACATCGACGCGCTGGGTATCCTCAAGGTCGATATCCTCAGCCTGGGGATGCTGACCTGCCTGCGCAAGAGCTTCGAACTGCTGCGCGACCACGAGGGGATCCGCCACACGCTGGCCACCGTCCCGCAAGAGGACCCGGCGACCTATGCGATGCTGCAACGCGCCGATGCCGTCGGGGTGTTCCAGGTGGAAAGCCGCGCGCAGATGAACTTTCTGCCCCGGATGAAACCCGCGACCTTCTACGATCTGGTGATCGAGGTGGCGATCGTCCGCCCGGGCCCCATCCAGGGCGGCATGGTCAAGCCCTTTGTCCGCCGCCGCCAGGGGCTGGAGGCGCCCGAACCCTTTGGCCCGGCGCTGGCCAAAGTCACCGAAAAAACGCTGGGCGTGCCGCTGTTCCAGGAACAGGCGATGCAGATCGCGGTCGTCGGCGCGGGCTATACCGCCGAAGAGGCCGATCAGCTGCGCCGCTCGCTGGCCTCGTTCCGGCGCATGGGCACCATCGGCCAGCACCGCGACCGCTTCATCCAGGGGATGCTGCGCAACGGGTATTCGCAGGCGGTGGCCGAACAGTGCTTTGGCCAGATCGAAGGGTTCGCGGATTACGGCTTTCCCGAAAGCCACGCCGCCGCCTTTGCCATGCTGACCTATGTGTCCTCGTGGCTGAAATGCCATCATCCGGCGGTGTTTGCCTGCGCGCTGCTGAATTCGCAGCCGATGGGCTTCTATGCCCCGGCGCAGATCGTCCGCGACCTGCGCGAACACGGGGCCGAGGTGCGGCCGGTCTGCGTCAACACCAGCGCCTGGGACAACACGCTGGAGCGGCGCGCCGACGGGCGGCTGGCACTGCGGCTGGGGTTCCGCCAGATCAAGGGCTTCCGCGAGGACGACGCGGCCTGGATCGTCGCCGCGCGGGGCAACGGCTATCCCGATCCCGAAAGCCTGTGGTTGCGCGCGGGGATCACGCCTGCCGTGCTGGAACGCCTGGCCGAGGCCGACGCCTTTGCCGGGCAGGGGCTGGGCCGGCGCGATGCGCTGTGGCAGGTGCGGGCGATCCGTGCCCCCGCGCCCCTGCCGCTGTTCGCGAACCCGCTGGATGGCGAGGGGCTGCGCGAGCCGTCGGTGACCCTGCCGCCGATGCATCTGGGCGAAGAGGTGGTCGAAGACTACATCGCCCTGCGCCTGACCCTGCGCGCGCATCCGATGGAACTGCTGCGCCCCGGGCTGCCCGGGCTGACGCCGCATGACCAGTTGCCCGTGGTGCCGGCCGGGCGCATCAGCGTCTGCGGGCTGGTCATCACCCGGCAGCGGCCCGGGACGGCCTCGGGCGTGGTGTTTCTCACGCTCGAGGATGAGACGGGCGTGTCCAACGTCGTCGTCTGGCCCAGGGTCTACGACCGCTTTCGTCGCAGCGTCATGGGCGGGCGGTTGCTGCGTGTGACCGGGCGGCTCGAACGCGAGGGGATCGTCGTCCATCTGATCGCCGAGGGGATCGAGGACCTGTCGCACCGGCTGTCAGAGCTGGGCCACCCGCTGGACGACGCCGTGGGCATCACCGAGCCGCAGGCCGACGACGCCCCCCGCCGGCCGCGCACGCCCCCCCGCGCGCGCCATCCGCGCGAACAGGCCAAGCGGCTGTTCCCCAGCCGCGATTTCCACTAGACGGGCAGGCCGCGCTGATCGGCGATGGCCTCCATGGTGATGAACGAGGTCACGGTATCCAGTTCGATCCGCTCGATCAGGCGCTGATAGACCGCGTCGAAGGCGTTCATGTCCTCGGCCACGATCTTCAGCAGATAATCGTAATCGCCGGCGATGCGGTAGAAGTCGATCACATTCGGGATCGCCAGAACCACGCGGCGGAACTCGGCCAGCCAGTCGCGCGAATGGTGCCGGGTGCGGACCATGACAAAGACCGTCAGGCCCAGCCCCACCTTGCCGGGGTTCAGCCGCACGCCCGACCCTGTCAGCACCCCGGCCTCTTGCAGCGCCGCCAGTCGTCGCGCGCAGGCGGTTTGCGACAGGCCCACGGCCTCGGCCAGCGCACGCTGCGACAGCGATGCGTCGCGTTGCAGGGCGCGCAGGATCGCGCGGTCCAGCGAATCGAGCGGCTTCATCCTGTCTCCTTCAGGCGGCGTGATCGGCCTTCAGCACGACATGCGCGGTCGCGGGGTCGATCCCGTAGGCATCGGCCAAGGGATAGGGCGCGCGCGCCAGGCTGTCCACGGCGCCGATCAGGAAATCGGTCTTGGCCTCGGTCAGGAAGGCCGACAGGTTGAGCCGCGTCCAGCCTGGTTTCACCGTCTCGTCGCCCGCCAGGATGGCGCCGCGCAACTGGTCCGAGCGCGCGCGGTCGATCCCCATCAGCCGGTGCCCATAGGGCCCGGCGCAGGCGCAGCCGCCGCGTGCCTGAATGCCCCAGCCGTCGGACAGCATCCGCGTCACCAGATGCGGGTGCAACCAGCCGCCGCGCGGATCGCGGATCCGCAGCGAGAAGATCGGCAGCCGGTCGGCGCCGGGCAGGCCCAGCACCTCGATCGCCGGGTTCGCGGCCCAGGCGACGCGCGCGCGGGCGGTCAATTCGGCGTGGCGGCGGTCCAGAAAGGCCTGTCCGGCCGCGCGTTTCACCGCCATCGCCAGCCCCGCGCGGATGTCGCCCAGGATGTTCGGCGTGCCCGCTTCCTCGCGCGCGACGGGGTCCTGGGCATAGTCCTGCCCCCAAGGCGAAACGAAGCGCACCGTGCCGCCGCCCGGCTGGCTGGGGGTGGTGGCGCGGATCGCGTCGCGGCGCAGGACCAGAACGCCGGACGCACCCGGCCCGCCCAGGAACTTGTGCGCGGAAAAGACCACCGCATCCTTGGCGTGATCGGTTCCGGGCGCCATGTCGATGGCGGTATAGGGCGCGGCGCAGGCATAGTCCCAGACGCAAAGCACGCCGCGCGCCCGCAGCATCCGCGTCACCGCGACGGTGTCGGTCAGGATGCCGGTCACGTTCGACGCGGCCGAAAACGCGCCGATGCGCAGCGCGCGCCCCTCGGTCTGGTCCAGAATCTGGCGCAGGTGGTGCAGATCGGGGCCGCCGGTGGGGGACTCGGTCAGTTCGATCACCTCGGCGCCGGATTCGCGCCAGGGCAGCAGGTTCGAGTGATGCTCATAGGGGCCCAGGATCACCACCGGCCGCGTGCCCCGCGCCACCGCCTGATCCACGCCCAGCAGGTGCACCAGCCGGTTCAGCCCTGCCGTCGCGCCCGAACCGGCAAAAATCACCGCGTGTTCGGCGGTTGCGCCGGTGCCCAGGGCAATCTCGGCGCGGGCGGCCTCGCGCAGCGCCGTGGTGACGGCACCACAATGCGAGGTTTCGGTGTGTGTGTTGGCATACCAGGGCAGCACCTGGTCGCGCATGAAATCCTCGACCTGCATCAAGGCGCGCCCCGAGGCGACGTAATCGGCATAGACCAGCGGGTGGGGCCCAAAGGGGCCGGGCACGGGAATGCCGTCGCCGATGATCCCGGCGCGGATCGTCTCGGGCGAGGGCAGGGCGTCGCGAAATGCGGCAAAGGCAGGGTGGGGCATGGCGGCGGTATCCTTTGGGCTTGGCCAAGCCTAGGCCGCGCGGATTGGCGCATTCAACGATGAATGACCCTTGGGTTGCCGGAATATTCGATCATTTGCGCCATGAATTCCGCCTGGTCCGCGCAAATGAAAACGGGCCAGGGGTTTCCCTGGCCCGTGTGATGCGTGGCGATGCCGGCTCAGCCGCGGCCGCGACGCCCCCCCCGGCGGCCCGACGACGCGGCGGCGGCGGCGGCCGAGGCTTCGGCGAAGCTCGCGCCTTCGTTCATCGCTTCCAGAACCTTGGCCAGGCGGATCCACTCGCCACCGTTGGCGTCGTGGTTCATCAAGAGGTTGGCCGCGCGGATCGCTTCCATTTCCTGCGCGCGCACCGGGTTCATGATGGCCGAGGTCATCCCCGCGCCGATCGCCATCGGCAGGAAGGCCGCGTTGATCCCGTGACGGTTCGGCAGCCCGAACGAGATGTTCGAGGCTCCGCAGGTGGTGTTCACCCCCAGCTCGTCGCGCAGGCGGCGCACCAGCGCAAAGACCTGCTGTCCGGCGGTCGCCATCGCCCCCACGGGCATCACCAGGGGGTCCACGACGATGTCATGCGCGGGAATGCCGAAGTCGGCGGCGCGCTGGACGATCTTCCTGGCCACTTCGAAGCGGACATCGGGATCGGGGGAAATGCCGGTGTCGTCGTTCGAGATCGCGACGACCGGCACGTTGTATTTCTTGACCAGCGGCAGCACCAGCTCCATGCGCTCTTCCTCGCCGGTGACCGAGTTCAGCAGCGGGCGACCGTTGGCCGCCTGGAGGCCGGCCTCGAGCGCGCCGGGGACAGAACTGTCGATGCACAGCGGCACATCGGTGATCGCCTGGATGCGCTCGATCAGGGCCTTCATCAGCGGCGGTTCGACAAAGTTGTTGTCGGCGTAGCGCGGGTCCTGGGCCATCTTGTTGGTGAAGACCGCGCCCGAGTTCACGTCGAGCACCGTCGCGCCGCACAGAACCTGTTCGAGCGCGTCCTTTTCCACGGTCGAGAAATCGCCCGCTTCCAGCTCGGCGGCCAGTTTCTTGCGGCCGGTGGGGTTGATGCGCTCGCCGATCACGCAAAACGGTTCGTCAAAACCGATGACGACGGTCTTGGTGGCGGATTCGAGGACGGTTCTGGTCATGTGGGGTCCTTTTGGGGTCAGCCGCACCGGAAGGCAGGCACAAGACCCACCCCCGAGGCGCGAGGGAGAGAGGGCAGGCCGACCCCGGAGGGTGTCAGCCGATGCGTTGGCAGGTGGTTTCGACGTCGCCGCCACCCTGAGGGTGGAACAGCGGATACAGGGTGTCGGGGGCGTCGATCCATGCCGGGCGAATCGGGAAACGCACCATAGTGCCGGGCACGCTCTGCATGGGAACGAAGGTCTGTCCGGGGGCCGAGGCCTTGGGCCCGATCGATCAGCGCGCCGGTCCCCGGATCTGATGACAGGCCGAGGACCCGTTCAGGACATGGGTTCCCCGCGCGGAAACCGCGCCCGGCGCGCCAATCGCAAGCGCGCAGGACGCAAGCCAACGACCCATCGCGAACGTTCCCAGGCCTGAAATCCCGGGAAACAGCTTCGCGGCTTTCCGGGATTTCGGTAAAGAGGGCGCGGCGAGTCGTCGGCATGATTTCAGGCGGCCTGCGCGGGCTGCTGGCCGTGACGGTGGGTCCATTCGGCGTTGGTCTTGATGCCGCCCAGCGGGAAGAAGTGCACCGATTCGATGCCGAAATCGGGGTTCGCCGCCTTGTGCTCGGCCAGCGCCAGCAGGAAGTCGTCGGGCTCATAGGGCAGCAGCAGCTTGGACACGTCCATCGCGCGTTTTTGCAGCACCTTCAGCGACGGGCCGACACCGCAGGCGATCGCGAATTTGATGAGGGTTTGCAGCTTGGCCGGGCCGGCGACGCCGATGTGCACCGGCAGGTCAACGCCGGCCTCCTTCAGGCCGTTCACCCAGTCGATGACGGGGCCCGCCTCAAAGCAGAACTGCGTGGCCATCGCCATCCGGGCGTCGGTGCGCTCGCTGAACGCCTGTTTCCAGCGCGCCGCTTCCATCACCATCCGGTCCGAGCCGTCGGGATCGATGTCCTTGTTGCCTTCGGGGTGGCCGGCGACATGCAGTCGTTCGAACCCGTCGAACGCACCGGATTCCAGCAGTTGCATCGACGAATCGAAGGCGCCCAGTTGCTTTTGCGGGTTGCCGGCCAGGATCAGCCCTTGCTTGACGCCGGCCTCGCCCTTGTAGCGGGCGACCCAGTCGGTCAGCATGGCCTTGTCGGCGATGATCCGCGCCGGGAAGTGCGGCATCGGCTCGTAGCCTTCGTTGCGCAGGCGCGCGGCGGTGGCGACCATTTCCTCGATCGGCGTGCCCTCGATATGGGCGATGTAGACGCGCGTTCCGGCGGGCAGAAGGGTGCGGAAACCCGCCACCTTTTCGGCGGTGCGCGGCATCACTTCGATGGAATAACCGGCGAGGAAGGCCGTCAGGGCCTCAGATCCGGTTGCGGTCGCGGCGGCCTTGCGGCCAAAGGGGAACAGAGCCATCAGAGCCTCCCAGAGGTTACCCACGCGCGTCCCAGCCGTCATTGGCGATCAGCGCCTTGATCCTGTCTGCGTCGTAGTCCGCTTCCAGGCGGGCGGCCTCGGCGCGGGCGACCTGTTCCTGTTCGCCAGCGACATTGTAGGGGTCGGCTTTGCGCCATTCGGACAGGTAGGAATCGGTGTCGCGCGCGCCCACCTTCATCGCGCAGCGGTCGATGGCCTGCTCGAAGCGTTCGGGCAACTGGACTTTGGCGCCCCTGCGCCCCTTGCCGACGATGACCTGCGCGGGGATGTCGCGCCAGTAGACGATGGTGACGGGCTGAAGGGTAGCATCTGACATGGGGGGCCTCGTGCGGTTGGTTCCCGTTTCCTCGCCGGTTTTCCGGTCGCGCGTGGTGACGATTTCGACCTGCGCGCGCCGGGATGCGACCCCGGTGTCATAGCAGGTCCGGCGGGGCGGGGGCCACCGGGACTAAGGCGAAAAAACTTCACCAAGGACATGAGCCGAACCGCAGGGCGACGACCCCGCGGGACCGTGTGGTCCCTGGCGCCGGCCATCGCGCCCCCGGTTTCAATCTTGCGCGGCGCCGGGGGGCGGACTAGGGTAATTGCAACACGAAATGGAGGGCGGCCATGACGCCCGAGCGTCCCGCAGGCGCGGCGGCGCATCCGAAATCGTCGAGGCCGCCCCGTCAAGGGCGGACTCCGGGCGGACCAGAGCCGAAGCGCCAGACTATGCCCTCGGACGGGGGCCTTTATGCTGCCCTCGATCTGGGCACGAATTCCTGCCGCATGTTGATTGCGCGCCCCAAGGGCGCGCAATTTGAAGTCATCGACAGTTTCTCGCGCGCGGTGGAACTGGGAACCGGACTGGAAAGCACCGGCCGTCTGGGGCACGGGCCCATGGCGCGCACCGTGCAGGCGTTGCGCATCTGCCGGCGCAAGCTGGACGACCATGCGGTCCTGCGGATGCGTCTGGTCGCAACCGAGGCCTGTCGCCGCGCCCGCAATTCGGCGGAATTCATCCGCAAGATCCAGCGCGAGACCGGGCTCAGGCTGGAAATCATTCCGGCCGAGGAAGAGGCGCGCCTGGCGGTCATCTCGTGCGCGCCCCTGGTGGCGCCCGAGACCGAGCAATTGCTGGTCATCGACATCGGCGGGGGATCGACAGAACTGGTGTGGCTGGACTTGTCCGAGGTTCCGCCCGAAGAACGGCGCGCGTCGATCCTGACCGTCAAGCTGGGGCTGGCGGCGGTCGGCACCGCGATGCCGCGACCGGGGCAGTCGCGGGTGGTGGACTGGATCAGCGTCCCGCTGGGCGTCGCGACCCTGCGCGAGCAGTTCACCGATGTCGAGGACGACGCCGCCCGCTTTGCCCTGATGAGCTGGCATTTCGAAGAACAGTTGCACAGCTTCTCGCCCTATGAGAACCCGGCGCCGCGCGAGGGGTTCCAGATCATCGGCACCTCGGGCACGGTAACGACGGTCGCGGCGTCCTATCTGGGGCTCAAGCGGTATGACCGCAACAAGGTGGACGGGTTGACGATGACCTCGGCGCAGATCGACAAGGTCATTCACGATTATCTGGCGCTGGGTCCCGAGGGGCGGCGCACCGATCCCAGGATCGGGCGCGAGCGTCACGGGCTCATCATGTCGGGCGCGGCGATCTTGCAGGCCTTGATGCGGGTCTGGCCCACGGATGTCATGTCGGTCGCCGACCGTGGCCTGCGCGAGGGGTTGCTCTATGCGCAGATGAGCCGCGACGGCGTTCTCGACGGAATGTGAAGGAAGACGGACGGATGGCAAACCCGCCGGGAAAGAACACCTCGGGGCGCGGACAGCGCGACCTGAAGGTCAAGGTAAAGACCGCCAAGGGCCGCAAGCTCAGCTCGACCCGCTGGCTGGAACGGCAGTTGAACGACCCGTATGTGGCACGCGCGCGCCGTGAGGGATTTCGCGGCCGGGCGGCGTTCAAGATCGTCGAGCTGGACGACAAGTTCCGTTTTCTGGTGCCGGGCGCCCGGGTGGTGGACCTGGGCTGCGCCCCCGGCGGCTGGTTGCAGGTCGCCGTGGACCGGGTGAACGCGCTGGGTGCAAAATCGGGCAAACGCAAGGGCACCGTCCTGGGCGTGGACCTGCAAGAGGTCGAGCCGCTGGCCGGGGCCGAGGTCCATGTGCTGGATTTCATGGCGGACGGCGCCGACGCGCAGGTCAAGACCTGGATGGGCGGCCAGGCCGATGTGGTCATGTCGGACATGGCGGCGGCCTCGTCCGGGCACAAGCAGACGGACCATTTGCGGATCATGGCGCTGTGCGAACACGCCGCCTGGTTCGCGTTTGACGTGCTGGCGCCGGGCGGCGCCTTCGTGGCCAAGGTTCTGGCGGGCGGTGCCGAGGGCGAATTGCAACAGCTGCTGAAACAACGCTTTGCCAAGGTGCACAACGTCAAGCCCCCGGCCTCGCGGTCGGATTCGTCCGAGAAATACGTCGTGGCGATGGGATTTCGCGGCTTGGTCGCGCCCACCGAAGACGATGACGGGGTATGAGCCGCTCAACACCCTGAAGCCGGTCGCTGCCGATCTGTGGGTGGTGGACGGTCCCGCGATCCGGTTCTACGGGTTGCCGTTTCCGACGCGAATGACCGTCGTTCGGCTGCCGGACGGCGGGTTGTGGCTGCATTCCCCGATCGCCCCCGATCCCGGGCTGCTGGCAGCCCTGGCTGCGTTGGGGCCGGTGCGCCATCTGATCGCCCCCAACTGGATCCACTATGCCCATCTGCCCGCCTGGCAGGCGCTGATGCCCGAGGCCGTGACCTGGGCCGCGCCCGGCGTGGCCGCGCGCGCGACCTCGCGCAATCTGGCGCTGCGGATCGACCGGGTGCTGCCGCATACAGGGCCCGAGTGGGGCGAGGCGATCGACCATCTGCTGATCGCCGGCAGCGACCTGCACCGCGAGATCGCGTTCTGTCACCGTCCCAGCCGCAGCCTGATCCTGACCGACTTGATCGAGAATTTCGAACGGCGCGCGGTGGCGCCCTGGATGGTGCCGCTGTTGATGGTGGCCGGCAACCTGGATCCCGACGGCAAGGCGCCCATCGACATGCGCATGAGCTTTCGCAAGGGGCGCGCCGCCTTGCGCCGGTCGGTTCAACGGATGCAGGCCTGGAACCCCGAGCGCATCGTTCTGGCGCATGGCCGCTGGTATCCCGAAAACGGCGCCGGTGAACTGGCGCGCGCCTTTCGTTGGGCGCTGGACTGAGGCGGCGCAACGCGCGCTGGCCTCAAGCCCCCTTAAATCCGTCTTGCTACCCCCTGTGACCGCAAGGCCGGCAAACGCGCGGCCTTACCGATGCGTCTCAACACAGGGGTCTGACATGAACAAGGCAGTGACCGAGGGGCTGATCCTGATGCCTCCGCCCTTTGCCGACGGGCTGAACGTCTGGTCCAGTGGCGACGGCACGCCCGGCGCACCGACTTATGACGGTGCGGCCAACGCGGCCTTCGTGCCCTCGGACCCGGATTTCGAGGGCTGCCTGGAACTGCTGAAGACCGCCGCCACGCAGAAACTGCGCTGGATGGGCAGCACGCCGATCCTGAACGGGTGCTATCTGCGTGTGACCGCGCGGGTCAAGGCCATGTCCGGCGCTTTGCCGACGGTGCGGATCGCGGGTTTTGCGGCCTATGCGGGCGGGGCGGCGGTGCCGGGCATCACCGTCACCGGACCGGCCGTGCCGCTGACCGCATATGGTGAAACGGTCGAAGTCAGCGCGATCATCGCCACCGCCGCGCGCACCGGCGTGGACATGGCCTGGCCCGGCGTCCACCATGGCTATCTGGGTCTGGATCTGACCGGCCCCAACGGCGGCGTGGTGCGTATCGACGACCTGACCATCGAGGACGTCACCGGCTTCTGGCTGCGGGACATGATGGACTGGGTCGATGTCCGCGATTATGGCGCCCTCGGCAACGGTGTGACGGATGATTATGACGCCTTTGTTGCCGCCGCCGCCGATGCCGTGGCCACCGGGCGTTCCATCCTGGTGTCGCAGGGCGTGTTCTACATCGGCCAGACGCTGACGGTCGAGGCCCCGGTCCGCTTTCAGGGCACGCTGACGATGCCCGATGCCGCCCGGCTGCAACTGACCAAGAACTTCGACTATCCCAGCTATGCCGCGGCCTTCGGCTCCGAGGGATTGGCGCTGCGCAAGGGGTTGCAGGCGCTGTTCTGGTATACCGACCATGACACATTCGACCTGGGCGGGCGGCGCATCGTCCTGGATGCGCCCATCGACCTGGCGGCGACCACCGGGCTGACCTATTACGCCATCCGCCGGGTGCTGAAGAACGGGCTGATCGAAGCCAACGATACCAACGCCTGGAACACCGTCACCGTCACCTCGCAGGCGACCTATTCGACCAGCCAGCCGGCGTTTCTGACCGGGGTCGCAAATGTCGCCAACATCCCGGTCGGCTCGCGGGTTTCGGGCAGCGGCGTCGGCCGCGAGGTCTATGTCAAGGCGCGCAACATCTCGGCGCAGACGCTGACACTGAGCCAGCCATTGCACGGTGCCGCGGGCACGCAAGTCTACACCTTCGAGCGGTTCCAGTATGTCCTGGACATGTCCGGCTTTGGCGTGCTCGAGCGGTTCGAGATCGACAGCGTCGAGTTCCAGTGCAAGAACCTGTGCAGCACGTTGAACCTGTCCACCGAAGGGCCGATCTTCACGCTGCGCAACTGCACCTTCAACCGGCCCAAGGACAAGGCGATCACCTCGATCGGGCGCGGCTGCCAGGGTATGCTGGTCGACAATTGCCTGTTCCTGTCGGGCGAATCCGCCGTGCGATCCCAGGATCGGGTGACGGTGGCGATCAACGTCAACGCCAATGACGTGAAGCTGCGCAACAACCTGGTCCAGCGGTTCGGCAAGTTCGCGGTGATGTCGGGGACCTATCACCTGATCGAGGGGAACCACTTCTACCACGGCGACAACGAGATGAACGCCGTGCGCCAGCCGGGCCTGGTGCTGACCTATCCGAACAGCATCACCACGATCACCGGCAATTATGTGGACAACAGCTTCATCGAGTTGACGAACGAGCATGACGCGACCCCGAACTGGGGCGGCGAGTTCACCTTTGGCGGTCTCAGCATCACCAACAACGTGTTCCTGGTGTCGAACGTCATCTCGAGCTTCCGGTTCCTGTCGGTCAAGCCGTATGGAACGGGTCACTACGTGCAGGGGCTGATCGTCACCGGCAACGTGTTCCGCACCGTCAACGCCGCACCGGCGCGGCCGGAAGGCGTGGACACCAGTTTTGCCGACCTCGACTATTCGCGGTTCCGCAACGTGATCTGGCAGAACAACACCTACAACGGCATTCCGGGTCAGACCGAAAGTCCGCTGGTGCTGCGCCACGATCAGGGTTCGGCCAATGCGACCTGGACGGTGGCGACCGGCGGCAAGCTGCCGTTCTCGGGGTGGGCGCGCACCGTCAGCGCGCTGGTCATCGAAGGTGCGGCCACCGATGGCGGAAGTCTGGTGCGCACCTCGTTCCCCTATGTCACCGTGCAGCAAGGGGCGAACAGCGACGACGTGCGGCTGATCTGGCCCAGCGCGACCCGCGGCCGCGCGGTGGTCACGGTCCGGGTGGACAACCCGATCTGATCCGCCGGGCAGGCGGATCGGCAGCGCGTCCGCAGCGGCGGACGAAGGGCGGCGCCATACGGCGCCGCCCTTGTTTCGTTCACGTTCGCGAGATGATTCGCGTGAAACGCGTGATCGCCGCGCCGCGCGATGGCCCCGCCGCCTGGGGGCCGGCGTGGATCCGGCGCGCGACGCACGGGGCGTCAGGGCTGCGGTGACGTGGCGTCACGGCATTGACTTTCGGCCGACGGACAGGGGGCTGAAAAACATGGCGGAATTGTGGCAGGCCTGACAATGATTTACAGATTGCCACTTTGATCCGTCAAGAAATTTACAAAAAACTCGTTATTAAAAAAAGAGTTACCTAAAAATTGACCAATACGGTATAGTGGCGCTCGGATGGAGGATCGGCAACGCCGTGCCCGGTATGGGGCGACGGTTTGCGTGCCGGATGCTGGAGGAGCGTGAATGTCGGACCAGGTGCAATCGGGTGTTTACCCGGCGTCGGCGGATTTTGTGGCCAAGGCGCATGTGGACGCTGCGACCTATGAGGCGATGTACGCCGAATCGGTTTCCAACCCCGAGGGTTTCTGGGCCGAGCATGGCAAGCGCATCGACTGGATCCGCCCGTTCTCGACGGTCAAGAACACCTCGTTCGAGTTCGGCAAGGTCGATATCAAGTGGTTCGAGGACGGCACGCTGAACGTCTCGGCGAATTGCATCGACCGGCATATCGCGACCCGCGCCAACCAGACCGCAATCATCTTCGAGCCCGACGATCCCTCGGCGCATGAGGCGCGGCACATCACCTATCTTGAGCTGCTGGAGCAGGTGAGCCGCATGGCGAACGTGCTCAAGGCGAACGGCATCGGCAAAGGCGACCGCGTGGTGCTGTATCTGCCGATGATCCCCGAGGCCGCCTATGCCATGCTGGCCTGCGCGCGGATCGGCGCGATTCATTCGGTGGTCTTCGCCGGCTTCTCGCCCGACGCGTTGGCCAATCGCATCAACGACTCCGAGGCCAAGGCCGTCATCACCGCCGACAGCGCCCCGCGCGGCGGCCGCAAGACGGCCCTGAAATCCAACGCCGACAAGGCGTTGTTCGACTGCTCGGAAAAGGTGAAGTGCTTCGTCGTCAAGCATACCGGCGACCAGACAACCTGGATCGACGGGCGCGACATCGACATCAAGGCGGAAATGGCTGCGGCCAGCCCCTATTGCCCTTATGCGGAAATGAACGCCGAGGACCCGTTGTTCGTCCTCTATACCTCGGGTTCGACCGGGCGGCCCAAGGGGGTCGTGCACACCAGCGGTGGCTATCTGGTCTATGC
>Ga0116152_10001272_pt1 | contig 20916 bp, 17 predicted proteins | sample AD_UKC119_MetaG_FD_89894 | JGI IMG/M metagenome (GOLD analysis project Ga0116152, IMG submission 89894) | Active sludge microbial communities of municipal wastewater-treating anaerobic digesters from Hong Kong - AD_UKC119_MetaG | ecosystem: Engineered > Bioreactor > Anaerobic > Digestate...
GCCCGGTCAAGAAACCAGTCCACGGACAGGATAAGGCCAAACCCTTCGACCGGAATACCGATCACGGACATAATCATAAGTGTCATCAGATAGCCGCCCTGCGGTATCCCGGCCGAGCCAAAAGCGGCCAATACACTAAGCAGGATAATGGTCAGATAATCATCGAAGCCGAGAGAAATACCGTATACCTGGGATAAAAATATTGCTGCAGCGGCCTGATAAACGGCGGAGCCATTCATATGAATTGTAGAGCCAAGCGGAATAACAAAGCGGATTGCGCTTTTCTTCAAACCGTGTCCTTCAGTATATTCAATACAGGTTGGCATTGTTGCCGATGAACTGGATGTACTGAAAGCCGTAATGACCGCCGGCATAACATCACGGATATAACCAAGTCCCTTTCCCGTTAAGAGCTTCATGACAAAAAAGAGCAAAATACCCTGAAGAATAAGCCCGCTTACCACGGTCAATACATAGGCCCCCACGGCACTAAAGCCGGAAATCACCGCGGCTCCGCCCCCGGCCTGGGCAATCGGCAGGGCGACAAGGGCAAAAATACCGAAAGGAGACAGATACATGATCCATCCGACAATCACCATCATGACGCTATTTATCGCTTCAAAAAAATTTACAATGACTTTTCCCTTTTCACCGATCACTGTCAGGGCCGAGCCGAAAATAACTGAAAATACAACAAGTTGCAGAAGCTCCATATTTGCGGCTGAAGCAACAATATTGGGAGATATCATGCCCAGAAGCACGTCCCCGACGCTTGCCCGTGATTGGGTAATATCCGCGTCAGGAATAGTACTAAGCTGAAAATTTGCCCCCGGATCAATTATTTCAGCAACAGTAATACTTAAAACGGATGCGATAACCATCATCACAACAAAGAAACCAAGTGTAATGGCGCCCGAGCGCCCCATATGACGAATATCCCCGAGCGAAGAAATGCCGGTAATGATTGCCGCAACGATTAGCGGCACCAGGATCATTTTTAGGGCATTAAGAAATAATGTCCCCATCCATGAATACATCAGCGCATCTTTGCCCATCGTCCAGCCTGCAATGACCCCGAGAATGACAGCAAATATTATGACGTAAAGCAATTTTACAGAATGATCTTTTGCCATTTTCCCTTTTCCCTTTCTGCTTCCCTATCTGCCTCCCAATCTGCCATAGGAAAAAATAACATTTTCATCCGGTGCTTTTATTCTCTTTTCCCCGTCCGGATAGTCTACATTGGCCATAATATGTCTGATGACATTAAGTCTGGCGATTTTCTTACTGTCGGTTCGCACAATATACCATGGGGTGACCGGATTGTCGGTCCGCTTGAACATTTCATTCTTCGCTGCGGTATAATCGTCCCAATGGTCTATGGCCACCTCATCAATCGGGCTTATTTTCCATTGCTTTAGGGGGTCATGGCGGCGTTCTTCTAATCTTTTAGCCTGTTCCTCTTTTGAAATATCGAGATAATATTTCAATATCTGAACGCCCGATTTAACCAGCATCTGTTCAAATGTGATGACCGTATTGATAAAATCCTCATATTCACTGTGACTGCAAAAGCCCATAACCCGCTCCACCCCGGCGCGGTTATACCAGCTCCGGTTCATCAGCACCATTTCCTGTGCCGACGGAAGATGAGCGACATAACGCTGAAAATACCATGAACTGCGGTCTTTATCCGATGGTTTACCAAGGGCCACAACCCGGGTTTCCCGCGGGCTTAAATGCTGAATGATGCGCTTGATGGTACCATCTTTTCCTGCGGCATCCCGTCCTTCAAAAATAATCAGAATTTTGCGGTCATAGCTGATGATATCCCGTTGCAGTTTGACCAGTTCGATCTGTAGCTCACGTAATTCCGATTTATAGTCTTCCTGATTGATACTCATCTGTTATCTCCTGCTTTTTCACGGGCATAAAGATAGGCTGGAAGCGCACAGCTTAACCCCACCGTCAGATTTAAAACTATAAATAAATAAGGACTGGGTCCATCCGATTTCTGCCGCGCCTGAAAAATATAAATCCAGAAAACAAGAGAAGAGATAACAAGGTCAGTGGTAAAGCCGGCAGAAGCACCGTTTGAAAAAAGAGCCCTGATAAAATTTGGAATTTTAAAACCTTCCTGCTCAAAAAACTGACCCAAAAATATAAAGGGAATGATGCCGCCGACTATCGCCAAAATAAGGTAAATATTTTTCATGTGCCAACCCCTCTTTGCTTATGTCTTTATCATTAGCAGATTGATGAAAAGCCGTCATCAATTTATATGTTAGCGCATCTGCCTTTTCTGGCGAAAGCTGATCGCTTCGGAAAGATGAATTTTATTGATATTTTCCGCCCCGTCCAGATCGGCAATGGTGCGCGCAACCCTTAAGACCCGATGATACCCACGCGCAGTCAGTTTCATCATTTCCACCGCCCGCATCAGTATTTCACGACATTCATCATCAAGCGCACAAACCGCTTCAAGCGCTTCGCCGTCCACCTCCGCATTTGAGGAAACACCCTCCAGATGCGCATATCGCTGTTGCTGAATTTTACGTGCTTTTGCCACACGCCTGGCAACCTCTTCGCTGCCCTCGCTCGCGCAGGGCAACGCCAGATCATTGGCACTGACTGCCGGCACCTCAATATGAATATCAATACGGTCCATCAGCGGGCCTGATACTTTTGACTGATAATCAATAGCGCATTTGGGCACGCGACTGCAGGCAAGGGCTGGATCATCAAGATGGCCACAGCGGCATGGGTTCATGGCGGCAACAAGCTGAAATCTTGCCGGATAGGTCACATGTTTATTGGCGCGCGCCACCACAACTTCACCGGTTTCAAGCGGTTGACGAAGACTATCAAGCGCCACACGCTGGAATTCCGGCAATTCATCAAGAAACAATACCCCATGATGCGCCAGGGACACCTCACCGGGCCGTGCCTTCAAACCGCCACCGGTCAGGGCCGCCATTGACGCCGAATGATGGGGGTTTCGGAATGGCCGTTTTCTAGAAATATTATGGTCAGTCAGGTTACCGGCAATACTGTCTATCATGCTGCTTTCCAGCACTTCCGCCGCGCTCATTGGCGGTAATATACCCGGAAGCCGCGCCGCCAGCATCGATTTACCTGATCCCGGCGGACCGGTCATGCGGATATTATGCCCGCCTGCTGCCGCAACCTCCAATGCGCGTTTCGCGCTTTCCTGACCTTTGATATCCTTCAAATCAAGATGAAATGCCGGCGTATCATCAATCACTGCCTCTGGCGGGGTGAGTTGCTGTTGTCCTTTTAAATGATTGATCAGGGCCAGTAAATTTTCCGGCGCAATAATATCAATATTCTGCGCCCATGCGGCTTCACCGCCGTTTTCAGCCGGGCATATTAGGCCCAGATCCTCACCACTCGCCGTAAGGGCCGCCGGAAGCACACCGGGCACCGCCTGAATTCGCCCGTCAAGGCCAAGTTCGCCCAGCACCAGGTATCCTTCCAATGTATCACTGGGCAGTGCTTCCATCGCCACCAGAATACCCAGCGCAATGGGAAGATCAAAATGACTTCCTTCCTTCGGCAGATCGGCAGGGGCAAGATTGACGGTTATCCGCTTTGGCGGCAGGGCCAGCCCGATAGCACTAAGGGCTGAGCGCACCCTTTCCCGGCTTTCCGCCACCGCCTTATCAGGAAGCCCGACAATGGTAAAGGAAGGCAGGCCGGAGGCAACATGAACCTGAACATCAACCAGCCTTGCCTCAATTCCCAGAAAGGCAACCGTTCCGATATGTGCAACCATATGAGTATCCCCCAAAAGACCACTTAAACCAGCCGCAACCCTACCAGAAATTTTAAATTCGGCACAAGGTTAAATATTAAAAACTTTCAGGGCATTGCCAGAACGGATAGCTTTACACTGATCATCCGGGAGCAGCGCGGTATTGGCAAAAGCCCCTTTGGTATCAAACACCTGATGCGGCCAGTCAGTTCCGAACATGACATGCTCATGGCCAACAATAGAAATCAGATACTGCATGGCCCGTGCATCATAATTGATGCAGTCATAATAAATATGACGAAGGTAATCAGTCGGCTTTCTTTTCATCTTGCGACGCTCGGCAAGCTCCACTTCGTCCCCTTTTTCAAAACGTCCAACCAGATAAGGAAGCGCACCACCCCCGTGGGAGGCAATGAGTTTAAGGTTCGGATATTTATCAAAGAACCCGTCAAAGATCATCCGGGTGACCGCCAGCGTGGTATCAAACATAAACCCAACAGACCAGCTTAAATCATAAAGCCCCATATCCATGGAAAGTGCGCCGGGCGGATCTGTCGGATGCAGTAATACAGGAAGCCCGCGTCGATCAATTTCGGTCCAGATCGGCGCAAATATCGGATCGGTCAGGCTGCGTCCGGCAATATTGGCCAGCACCATAACGCCACTGGCACCAAGGGCACAACTGCGCTCAAGTTCCTTAACCGCACGCTCAGGATATTCCCACGGTAATGACGTATACCAACGAATGCGGTCCGGATATTTGTTCTGTGCTTCAACCATGCTGTCATTTGAAGCAACGGCCGCCTTGCAACTTATTTCTTCCCCACCCCAATAAACATTAGGGCAGGTTAGTGAAACAATGGAAATATCAATGCCGGTTGCATCCATCTGTTTAATACGCAGATCATAATCAAAATGACCGGGCTGCGGGAAGGCAACAGGAGTATTTTCCTTAAAAATCTCCTCCTTACCGTCAGGGCGAATCTGAATATTATATTCACCGCCGAACTTGCGCAGAATTTCGTACCATTCCCTTGTATAGGCATGTGTGTGGACGTCAATGACCGTCATTATTGCTACTCCTTCAAAAAAACTTGGCTTAATCCATTAATTATAGAAACTGGCTATAAATACAATTGCAATAGCACTTGGCACAAGATAGCGCACGATAAAATGCCAGTATTTGTAATATTTTGGGTTGGTGTTGTTGGTGAATTCCTCAGCCCGCATTTTTTCCGTAATCATCCAGCCGACAAAAATGGATATTAAAATTGACCCCATAGGCATTGCAAGATTAGCCGTCAGATATTCGACAGACCCAAAAATACTCAGATCCTTCAATGAACTGATGAATGACAATGGTCTGATTTCCGACCAGATGTTAAAGGAAAAAACATTAAAAAGCCCGACCAGCCATGTCGCTATGCCAACGATCAGCGCACCGGCAACCCGGCTTACGCCACGCTGATCCTTAAACCAGGCCACCACAGGTTCAAACATGGAAAGACCGGTACTAAGAGCCGCCAGCAACAGAAGGGTAAAAAACAGAATGGCAAAAAAATCACCGCCCGGCATTTGTCCGAATGCAACGGGAAGGGTCACAAACATAAGGCCGGGTCCCTGATCCGGCACAAGACCATATTGGAAGACAATAGGAAAAATCATCAATCCCGCCAGCAGGGCAACAACAGTATCCATCCCGGCAATCACAAGACTGGATCTGGGGATCGAAACATTGTCACCGATATAGGCGCCATAAACCAGCATCCCTGCCCCGCCAACGCTTAGTGTCAGAAGCGCCTGCCCGACAGCAAGCAGGATCACCGACATGTTAATTTTGCTGAAATCCGGGGTAAACAGAAAATCAAATGCTGCGGCTGCATTACCATTAATAAGCGAATAAATAACCAGACAAAACTGAATGATAAATAACGCGGGCATGATCATCTTGACCGCTTTTTCTATGCCCTTACGAATACCTTTGCCGACGATAAACATGATCAGTCCCATAAAGACACCATGCCACATCGACATACGAACCGGGTTTGCTTTAATATTGTCATAAAGCATTCCGGCATTTGAGGCATTAATACCATCAAATCCGTCTGTAATGGCAAAGGATAGAAAATCAAGAATCCAACTGGCAACAACACTGAAAACCGTCAGCAAAAAATAGGCACTTAAAACCAGAAGCCAGCCAAGTGCCCCCCATTTCGGGCTTAAACCTTCCTGTCTGGACACTTTTTCAAGACACAGAATGGGATTGCATTGCCCCCGGCGGCCAACCATAATTGTGGCGATAAGGGCCGGAATGGAAATGAGCAAAATGAAAGCCAGATAAATAATAATGAATGCGCCACCCCCATTTTCACCGACCAGATACGGAAATCGCCAAAGGTTTCCAAGTCCGATTGCACTGCCAAGAGCCGCCAGTATAAAGGCAAATTGTGAAGACCAGTGTTCATTCACTGAGGTATTCTCTGACATTTTTATTTCCCCTAAAGTTTAAATATACGCTGCGCATTTTCGCTGCGAATTTTATGTTTTGTTTTTTCCGGTAGCTTATTGACCCGACTAAGGCATCCGGCCATATCACCAAGATTAAAGGGATAGTCAGAACCATAAAGAACATGATCTTCCCCGCCAACATGCACACAAAGCTCAAGTGATTCCTGCGCATAAGTGACGCTGTCATAGTATATATGTTTCAGATATTCGCTTGGGTGTTTGCTTATTTTAACCTTGGCCCGGGCAGTCGTATCAAATACCCGGTCAAAACGTCCGGCAAGATATGGAAGTGTCGCCCCGGCGTGCGAGGCAATTATTTTAAGGTTTGGATAACGGTCAAAGAAGCCATCAAAAATCATTTTTGAAATGCAAAGGGTGGTATCAATCATAAAACCGGTGGAAGCTATCAATGCATAACGGTCCAGTTCCATCAGTTCCGTCCCGATCGGAAACGTCGGATGAACCAGAACCGGAAGCGATCGGTTATCAAGCTCCTGCCAGACGGGAGCAAAAAAGGGATCAATAAGATGTCGTCCATTTATGCTGCCGTGAACAATCGCCGCCACCGCACCCAAATCACAGGCCCGCTTTAATTCCTCTACTGCCAGTTCAGGATGCTCCCAGGGCAGGACGGCCATCCAACGAATATGTTCAGGAAAATCTATCTGTGCTTTGGCAAACTCATTATTGGTCATAACGGCCGCTTCCAGACTTTCATCACTGCTGCCCCACAAAACGCCGGGGGGTGGCATGGAAACAACGGCCATATCCACACCAGCTTTTTCCATATTTTTTATGCGAAGCTCAAAATCAAAATGGGGCGGCTCAAGTACGCAAAAACTCGCCCCTTTGTAGCATACTGTCCACGGGCTATCGAGGCCGACTTCGACTGTCAGATCTGGTCCGCCTTTCCTCATTAATAGATCAAGCCAGCCGGCCGTGTACATATGTGTATGTACATCAATAACTTTGCTCATGTGTCCCCTTTTTAAGTGAGATTTTTTATCTTCTAAAACTCTATACTTATTCCCAATACCAGTATAGAGTTAGAAAAACGATATTTTACCAGTACAGTTTTGATCAGAGCCTAACTGTACTGATATTTTTTTATTAAACTGTATAGTAAATAATATGAATAAGACCCTTTATGGCCAGATTTCAGCCAAAATTGCAGAACAGATTGAAAATGAAGTTTATCTTCCCGGCGATAAATTGCCGTCCATCAGAAAAGCCTGTCAGCAATTTAAGGTAAGTGTTTCAACGATACAGCAGGCTTATTCTCAACTTGAAAATTTATATCTTGCGGAAGCGCGCCCACAATCCGGCTATTATGTGCTGTCTCAGAATGAAAATCTGACCGAAGAACCTGAAATGACCGATACGGGTACACCAATCCCGGTTTCGGTAAATGATGGTATTTTCCAGGTAATCAAGGAAACAGAAAATTTTAAGTATAATTTTGGCGCGGCTTATCCTCATTCCGATTTTCTGCCTGTTGCGCAGCTCCAAAAAACGATCCGAAAAATTTCAAGGCACCATTTAAAGGATCTATTGACGACAGGGTCATCGATTGATGTTAATCTATTGCTTAGGCGCCAGCTCGCCCAGCGGATGACTTATGCCGGATGCCAGCTTTCAGCCAATGACATTGTTACAACAAGCGGGTGTAAGGATGCACTTTCCCTGTGCCTGAATGCCGTGGCAAAAAAGGGGGACGTAATTGCCATTGAATCACCGGCTTTTCCGGGAATTCTTCAAGCCATTGAAGCTTTGGAAATGAATGCCCTGGAAATTCCGACACATCCGAAAGAAGGGATCAGCATTGATGCTTTAAAGCTTGCGCTTGAACAATGGCCAATCAGAGCCTGCGCCCTAATTCCGACCTTTAACAATCCGCTTGGGTCCTCCATGCCCGAGGACAACAGAAAAGAATTGGTTGAATTGCTTAAGATACGGGAAATACCACTCATTGAAGATGATCTTTTTGGCGATCTGGGAACATATGGTCAGCGTGCCAATGCACTAAAATCCTATGACCGTGACGGACTGGTGCTCTATTGTTCATCCGTATCAAAATCATTGGGCCCGGGACTTAAGGTCGGTTGGATATCCCCGGGGCGATATTTAAAAAAAATTCAGAAACTTAAATTTTTAAACAGCGTAACGGAATCAACCTTATCACAGATGATCGTTGCTGAATATTTTGCCACAGGGAATTATGACAAGCATATACGGCGTATCCGGAACATTTATGCCCAGAACAGAAAATTGATGGCCGCGTGCATAGCAGACCATTTCCCAAAAGGCACCACTATTTCAAATCCATCCGGCGGATATATGCTTTGGGTGGGACTTCCGGCTGAAATTAATACCTGGAAACTCTATAATCTTGCAATTAAAGACAAAATTTCTTTTCTGCCGGGCATTTTGTTTTCACCAACAGGAAAATATAATAATTTTCTACGCCTTAATGCCGCCGTCCCATGGAGCAGTGAAACCGAAAATGCCCTTATAAAATTAGCAAAACATTCATTAAAAGCAATTGATTGACAGATGCTATCAATTCCGCCTAACGTGCTAAATAAAAAAAGCTAGGAGTAATTTTATGGGGAATATGTCATGGGGCGTAAAAAGCGCCCACGGAAATCTTAAATCCGTTTTGATGCACCGCCCCGGTGTTGAAATTGATGTTGTCACTGAAGAAAATAAAAAAGTTTTTAATTTTGATGAACCTGTGAACCGCGAAATATTCCAGTCGGAATATGACATTATGGTTGAACAGTTTAACAGCCATGGTGTTGATCCGGTCTTTCTGACGGACGTATTAAAAGACGATGAAGACAGCATCAATTATATCAAACATCGCCCGAATATGACCTATACCCGTGACCTGGCCGCCGTTTTTAAAACCGGTGCCGTCCTGATGGGACCGCATCTGCTTGGTCGCTGGGGTGATCAGGACATCGTTGGCCGTGCCTTAAAAAAACTGGGTATTCCGATACTTGGCTCAATTGATTGCCCGTCCTTTCTTGAAGGGGGCGGTGTTACGATGATCGGTGATAACACGGTTGTGGCCTCCATATGTGACCGCGCCAATCAGTCAGGGACCCGGGATCTGCGTAATCTGGTGCTGGGTGAAAATGCTAAATATTTTCTGGAAGTGCCGCTCCCACCCGGACATATCCATATCGACGGGCTTTATATGACACTGGATGATGATCTGGCGATCTGCCATAGCCCTGATCTTAATATTTTGCCATGTCGACTTTATCAGGCAGGACAGTCCGAGCCACGCCATATTATGTTTAATGAATTTCTCAGCGAGCGGGGAATTAAAGTTATCGAAATTAATGAGCAGGAAATGCGCGGCGGCCATCTTAATCTGGTGGTGACCCATCAGGGCAAAAAAGCAATCGGTTTTGAATGTGCAGGACGATTATCAAAAGAAATGGCAAAATACGGGTGGGAGGTTTCAACCTTCCCCTCAGACACATTATTTAAAGGAAACGGTGGCGCCCACTGTATGACAATGCCCATGCATGTAACGTAAGGAACAAAAATGAGCCTGCAGAGAAAGCTTGGTTTTACCACGATATTTGCCATTGTTACCGGTAATATTATCGGCTCTGGCTTATTTTTTACGCCCGGAGAGCTGGCCGCAGTCGCCGAAGCAGAATGGCAGGTTTATTTCTTCTGGACCCTTTGCGGTTTTATTGTTCTTTGCGGTGCCCTGACCTATGCCGAGCTTTCAATCCTTCTGCCGCGTCCCGGGGTTATGTATCATTCGCTGAATGAAGCTTATGGCCCTTTTGCCGGGTTTTTTCAGGGCTGGGTACAGATACTAATCAGCGGACCAGGGTCAATTGCCGGCGCATCCATATTTTTTGGTGAGCTGGCCAATCAGGTGCTCGGCATTGAAAATAATGAACTCAGATTAATGTGGGGCGCTCTGGCCATTATATTTTTCGCCATTATCAATCTTCAGGGCATATCAATGGGCGGAAAAACACAGGTCATCATCACCACCGCCAAGCTGACCGGGATCATGGGACTAATTATCGGGGCGATATTTTTTGCCTCTCCCGTTGAATGGGTCAGTGAAACAGCAAAAGCAACAAAGGAAATTGATCTTTGGAGCACGATGCAGTTTATCGGTCTTGGTGTCGGTATTGTGCTTTTCACTTATGATGGCTGGGCTGACGCGTCCCATATGGCCGGCGAAGTGAAAGACCCCAAAAAGAATTTACCTCTTGGTATCGGTGTTGGTGTGCTTAGCGTTATTGCCATTCATCTACTGATCAACTATGCATTCTTAAGCGTGGTACCGCTTGATTTTATGCGGGATAATCCGACAATTGTCGCAACCACAGTGGCCGAAGCGGCTTTTGGATCAAAAGGGGCAACTGTCATTCAGGTCCTGATCTGGATTTCTATATTCGGGGCCATTGGCGGCCTGGTCATGTCAATTCCCCGGCTATATTATGCCACAGTATCCGACTTTAACGAGGATGCCTCAAAAACATTCATGGGCCCGTTTTTTAAGGCATTATCCTATATTTCACCAAAAACATCCGTGCCTTCAGGGTCAATTATTTATTCGGCGGTGATGGCGATTATCTTCCTGTTGTTTTTTGGGACCTTTGCCAAAATCGTCACTTTTCTAATGGTGCCGCTTCAATTTATTAATATCTGGATTGTTTCCAGCATATTTATTTTGCGTCCGCGCTTAAGTAAGGCAGACGATTTTAAAACGCCCCTTTACCCGCTTGTGCCGCTGATTTTCATTCTTACAATGTCGATCCTGATTATCACCGCGCTCATTTATAACACGGAACAAAGCCTCTATGGCATTGCGCTGTCCTTAACATCCATTCCTGTTTACCTCATTCTAAAGAACGCAAAATCAAAATCATGACACATTTCAAATCGCTTTTTCCACGCGAAAAACCAATCATAGCGATGATTCATTTACCCCCACTACCGGATTATGAAGGCTCCCCCGGTATGGATGCCATTATCGAAAGTGCCCTTCATGATTTAAGCATCCTTGAAAAATACGGCATTGACGGTGCGTTGATTGAAAATGAATATGACAGACCCCACAGGGTCAAGGCGGAACCGCAAACTATCATCGCCATGACAGAAGTGACCAAAGCCGTGGTTAAAGCGAGCAAAAATTGCGTGATCGGGGTGGAAATATTGCTGAATGATGCCAAAGCTTCCCTTGATGTGGCGAAGGCGGCGGGGGCAGGATTTATCCGCACGGATTATTTTGTCGACCCGATGTCACGGCCCGAATTTGGCGAATTTGATATTGATCCCGAAGCGGTTATCAAATACAGAAAATCCATTGACGCTGAAAATATCCTGATCATGGCCGATATTCAGGTTAAATATGCAAAAATGCTTGTTAAACGCACCATTGAGCAATCCGCTAAACTGGCCACAGACCATCACGCTGATGCCGTCGTTGTCAGTGGTGATGCCACTGGCGATGCCCCGGTTATTAATGATTTGATTAATGCCGGGAAAGGTGCCGGTGTCCCCGTAATCATCGGCAGCGGTACGGATGCGGAAAATGCATCAGAGCTTCTATCCCATTGTGACGGGGCAATTGTTGGCACCGCGCTGATGAAAGAAAAGATTGTCAATGCAGCACAGGTTGAAAAATTGCTGAAAGCATTGGGAAGGCTATAAAATGAAAATAGCATGCGTTGGCGATTGCGGGGTTGATCGTTATCTTCCATCAAACAGTCTGCTTCCCGGTGGCATTACTGCCAATTTTACAAGACAGGCGCGCCGCTGTTTCAAAACGGCTGATAAAATAAGCATCATTTCCATGGTGGGAAATGGTGAACCGGAAGCAACTGTCGCACTAGCCGCCGTTCGGGTCACCGGCATTGATTGTTTTATCACTGTCCATCCCGGAACAACGCCCGTGCAATATATCGAAATCACAAAAAGCGGGGAAAAAAATTTCACCCGATATGAACCCGGCATCCTTGGACATTTTGATCTGGACGTCGCTCAGCGTCGCATTTTAAAAGAAGCTGATCTGGTGATGACGCCGGTTTACTGGCAAATCCATAATGTATTTGAAAAGGTTCTCGCCTCAGATATCACGGGTACACTTGCCGTTGATTTTTCGGACTTTTCCACCGATCCTGATTTCGACCTGCTTGAGCAAAATATCGAAAAAATCGATATTGCTTTTTTCGGGCTTAACCATCACCAAACTGAAATGATTGACCGCATAAGCAAAATTACCGAAAAAACAAATAAGCTGATGGTGATTACGTTAGGGGATATGGGCAGCATAGCGATAAAAGGAAATAAAAAAATCAGCAGACCTGCCCTGCCCGTCGATCAGGTGGTTGATACCACGGGCGCTGGTGATGCCTTCGCCGCCGGTTTTTTATCCAGCTATATGCATGATCAGAAAATCGATCTTGCCCTTGAAAAAGGCGCCGTTATCGCTGCCGAAACCATTCAGCATGTCGGCTCGGTCCCAAACTGAGTTTAATCCCGAAGCAAATAATATTCCATACCTCCAACCGTTTCGATAAGGTCATATCTGCTTTTTATAGATTGATAAATTCTCACTGAATTTTCCGTGTTATATTTATCATCCGGCGTATAAAAAACCATCCTGGGCGGATTGGTTTTAAGTGTCGACAAAACATTTTCAAATTGCTCCTCCGAATGGATGCCGAATGAGCTGTTAAAGAAGCGAAACGGGTTTTTCCGCCCCGTAATATAATAAATTTCAGAGTTCGACGGAAACGCAAATATTGTTTCCTGCCTCCCGACATTTTTATCAACTATGTCAATAATATGCTGATAGGTTGACACCTCACTTTCCCTTAACCAAAGATTCACATTCCCGGCAAAAAACACTTCTTTTTCGTCCGTTCTAGCACCACGCAAAATTTCTGGGATAAACCGGTTAGAGGATTGCCCCGCATGGAAATAAAGGGCGATGGCGCAAATATAAATACTCAAAAATAATACACTGTTTCTTATTTTGAAATTGCCTGAACCAATCATCCAGAATATGGCACAAAGTGAAAGTCCGACCGTATAATATAAATATATGAAAATCTGATAATGAACACTGACCAATGCATAAAATACTGCCATCATCGGAAAGGCCGAAACCATCAACTTACCCTGATTTTGACCGCAAATTTTTATAAGGGTCATTATTCCAAGTACAGGGGTTACCAAAATTAAGATAATCCAGTATAAATTATTTAAAATCACATCAAACGTCGGCAGTTTAGTGATAGAAACCATGCTGAAAATCAGAAAATCAAAAAAACTTCTTTTCTGTATGAAATTCAAATCCGTCAGCGACAGCGCAGAAATAACCGTGTCATTATACCAGCTTCCAATTGAGTCATGATAAAGATGATAAAGTATCAGCGGTACCGCAGCCAGAATGCCCCCGACCAGCATGTGGACCAGAATTTTTGATAGCGTTTTATTATCCACCGACACACGAAATAACCCGTTTACCAGCAGCAATAAAGGCCATAACCCTAATAATATTATTGCGGAGGCTGGCACCTTCATAAACAGATAGCCGCAAAGCCCCAAAATCATAACGGTAAACAAAAGTTTGGAAAGCACCGCATTTTTAAGCGGGATTTTTTCCGCTCTCGAATAAAGAATATAACACACCGCCCCCATTGAGGCGATAACACCTGAAAGCTGCCGAAACAGAAACAGGGTGATCAGAAGATAGCCAATGATCAGAAATTTATATTTGAAATTTTCCGGTATTTTCTGAAAAGCGACAATGGTCATGATCGTCAGGAAAAGACCATACCAATTCGCTGTCGGATTTAAATACTGAATGAATGAAAGCGAAGAAAGCACAAGAACTCCGCATAATGCCACAACCGGACCTTTCGGGTTAAGCAGCCAGAAAATCAGTGCCGCCTGAATAAGGCCCATTATGACAATGGGAATACGCATGCTGACCATTTCATTACCGAACAGGGCAAAGGCAGCTGCATTCATAAAATTGATATAACCGAAATGAACATCATGAATATCCAGGTTCAGAATTTCACCGGATAAAATCCTGTCCGCCACATGGGCATACGCCCCGTCATCGGGTGGATACAAGTAATGATTATAAAAATGGATAAGCACACTGAAGCTGAAAATCATGCCAATGGCGAAATATAAATACTGCTTTGACAGTGTGATCTTATTGTTCATGATCTGCCCCTAGTCTTTCCGCCAAAGGGAAAGAGTGGCAAATGAAAAAAAAGCACCGATGAAATTACCATAAAATAACCGGTCTATAAGAAATGTAAGCTTCACCAGCCATTTGCCGCCAATATTTAAAAAGGGAAATGCATCGGGATTATAAAATAGCACATATGATAAAAGCCCGGGATACCTCAGTCGCAGTGGATTAAGCCCAGCATTTTTAAAAAATTCTTTTAGTTCGGAAACGGAAAAATCCCGTTCGGTTTCCTCATCAAAAAGGGCGTTTTTCTGATAAATTTTCCGGCGCACCCATTTTGTAAGCATGTTTCCGTATGTCGGTTCGAAATTAATGAAAATCCCCCCCTTATTAAGACCGCCACTTAAATTCTGAACGACCTGCCCTGCATGATTTGGCACATGGTGGAGCCCACCGATTAATATTATAATATCATATGAATTAGCCGCCGGATTAAAGCGTGTCGCATCTTCCTGCCGGATATCAAGGTCTGGATATTGTGCTTTAAGATCATTCACCACAACATCACTATAATCAAATCCGCTATAATCTATATCAAGTCCAAGATGGTTGACGATAAGCATGCGTCCTTCAGCAAAGCCGCACATTGCTTCAAGCACTTTATATTTTTTGGTCTTATCAAACGGTAGTCCCTTAAGACAATGATGCCAGATTAAATGCTTGATCAGCAGATGTTTATCCCCGCTTCTGGCTTCCTTATATTTTTCAGCGATTGAGTTAAAATGAGCTTTCTGCTGCTCTATTAGCTGCTTTTCCTGATTGTCGGAATTCATATATGTGTCTCACCCGTTGCGACAAATGTAATCCCGGCAATAATCAAAGCCACACCGATCAGGTGGGTAAGGCTCAGATTTTCCTTTAAAATAAAATATCCGGCAATCTGGGTGGCGACCACAAGTCCGCCTGCTGCAATTGGAAAGGCAATGGATAAAGCAATTCTGGTCACAATCACATACCAGATCAGAAAGCCAAGACCGTAAAAAAATACCCCGGCAAACCCCTTAGTGGAAATCAGCGCCCCATCAGACTGTTTAAGATAAACAAGCCCGGTAACACTCGTAATGATATAGACCAGCATAATTAAACTATTTGACAGAATGGTCATTGTTAAATCCCTTTCCGGTCAGCGCTATAATCCTCACTGATAATATAGGGCGGACGCCCCTGCAGCGATTTATGAATTCGGGCCAGATAAATGCCGATAATGCCGATATTAAAAAACAGCACCCCAAAAAGAAGCGATGTTACCCCGATCGTTGATGCCCATCCCGGCACAGCAACCCCTTGTGTATAAATATAGAAAGTATATCCAAGCTCAATAAAGGACAGAATACTGGTAATCGCTCCAATCCAGACCCCGATTTTAAGGGGCACTGTAGAATATGAAATGATTGCACCGGTGGCGAGCCGTATCATCCGGCCAAGTGTAAACTTGGTTGATCCCAAATGTCTGGAGCTGGCCGTAAACCTGACCTGCTTAACATCAAAACCAACCCATTGAATGGCGCCTCTTAGAAAAATATCCACATCACCGAAGGAAATAATTTCGTCCCTGACCTGACTGTCAATAAGCCTGAAATCCGAACTTCCCTTTTCAAGAGGAAGGTCTGAGAGAATGGAAAAAATTTTATAAAACTGCTTTGAAAAATATCGTTTAAACGGTCCTGCCGTTTCTTTATCCTCACGGATGGTATTGACGATCTTGGCCCCGGCTTTCCACTCATCAACCAGTTTCTCAATCACTTCCGGCGGATGCTGCAAGTCCCCGTCCATACTGATGATTGCCCGCCCCTTTGCCAGCTTTAAGCCGGCAAAAATCGCATGCTGATGTCCAAAATTTCTTGAAAAGCGGATGGCTCTGACAGCCGGGCACTGATTACAGGCATCCTGAATATTTGACCAGCTCTGGTCACGGCTACCGTCATCAATCAGTATAACTTCATAGGATAGACCAATATTTTTTAAGGATAAATCAAGCCTTCCCACCAGCGTGGAAATGTTATCCTGTTCGTTATAAAGCGGCACTACGACCGACAAAACCGGGTCCGATTTACTTGTTGTCACTCTGGCCAACCTTTTTTAATCCTAAAAATTACGTTTAAAACTGCGCGACCGCATTTTCATTTATCGAACGATAGAATAGTTGATTATAGCTAATTAAAGGTTAAACTTTTAACGATCTTTGTAGATGGATAGAAAACCCAACAAGCCACAAATCTTACTTGAAATTTACACCCATACCCACTACCGTACCCTTATTCAAATAAGGGAATAAGAATATGAAAAAAGACATCACCCGCCGGGATTTTCTTAACGGAACACAAATTGCCATTGGCGCAACGATAATGACCCCCTGGATCGTATCATGTGGCGTTGAGCCAAATGCAAAATCAACAGAAAATGGTTTTACTTTAAGCAAAGACTATTACCCGCCCGCCAAAAACGGACTGCGCGGAAGCCACGATGGCTCATGGGAAACAATGCACGCACGCGTCATGGGCGAAGACTGGCAAACAGACATCGTTGATGATGAATATGATCTGGTTGTTGTTGGTGGCGGTATCAGCGGTCTTTCATCAGCTTATTTTTATCGTCAGAAACACCCGGATGCCAAAATTCTTATCCTGGATAACCATGATGACTTTGGCGGACATGCCAAACGTAACGAATTTAAACATGGCGACAATACACGTATCAGCTACGGCGGCACAGAAGCCATTGACACTCCCTCATCATACCCTCAGGTCGCCCTTGATCTTTTAAAAGATATCGGCATTGATCTGAATAAATTTTACACAGCCTTCAAACAGGACCTTTACCCGTCCAAGGGGCTTGGTTTTTCAATCGTGTTTGATAAAGAAAATTTTGGCGAAACAAAACATGTGACCGGTTACGGTCAGAAATCATGGGAAGAATTCGCGGCCGAAGCACCACTGACGGACAAAGCAAGAGCGGATTTCATCCGCGTCCAGACGGCTGAAGTCGATTATCTTGAAGGAACACCGGTTGAGGAAAAATTCAAAATCCTTAAGAAAACAGGATATTCAAGCTTCCTTCGTGATTATGTGAAGGTTGATGAACAGGTCATCAACATTTATCAGCATTGGGGGATGAGCTTCTGGTGTGTTGATATGGAAGAAGTTCCAACAACATCCGTTCAATATTATGATGGCGGTATTCCTGGTGTTGATTATACATTGCCAATCCATACCGGTCGTGGGGATGATCCCTATATTTTCCATTTTCCCGATGGCAATGCCTCTGTTGCGCGTCTCTTGGTTCGAAAACTGATACCTGAAGCAATGCCGGGTACAACCATGGAAGATGTCGTGACCACGAAAGCCGATTATTCGAAACTTGACCGCAATGATCAAAATGTCAATATCCGCTTAAACAGCACTGTCGTTCACGCGGTTAATACAGAAGATGGAAAAGCCGTAGAAGTAACCTATGTGCGTGATGAAGTACCTCATAAGGTTCGCGGCAAAAAATGTATCATGGCCTGCTATAATATGGCCATTCCTTTTATCTGTCCTGAAATGTCTGAAAAACAAAAGGAAAATCTGGCCTTTAATGTGAAAGTTCCGCTCGTTTATACCAAAGTGCTGATTAATAACTGGCAGCCGTTTATCAAAATGAAAACCAGCTTCGTTTATTTTACCGGCGGTTTTTATAAACAGGCCGAGCTGGATTACCCAGTCTCCATTGGCGATTATAAATGTTCTGAATCCCCTGATGAGCCGATTATCGTCCATATGTGTCATGTGCCCTTATTTACCGATATAAAAGGCCCGGAACAATGGCGCGAAGGACGCCGGCAAATCCTGACAACCACCTTTGAAGAATTTGAAGGCCACGTCAAAGAACAGCTTACACAGGCTTTCGGCGAAGTCGGTTTTGATGCTGACCGCGATATTGAGGCTATTACCGTCAACCGTTGGCCGCATGGGTATGCCTATAGCAATGACCTGCTCTGGGGTGAGGAATTCGCAGAAGAGGATAAACCATGGGTTATTGGCCGTCAGCCATTTGGCAATATTCACATTGCCAACTCAGATTCTGATGCCAATGCAACAACAAAAGCAGCCATCAAAGAAGCCCACCGTGCAGTGAAGGAAATTCTGGCCTGATGAAAAAAGCGGTTTTAAGCGAAATTGACTGGCCGGAATTCGGCATCGGCGAACGCCCGGCCGATATTTCACTGGATGAATATCTTAAAAGACTTCAAATGGTTCGTGAGGCCATGGAAGTCCGTGGCTATAGCCATCTTCTGATTTATGCTGACCGGGAGCATTTCGCCAACCTTACATGGATGTGCAATATTGATCCGCGTTTTGAAGAAGCATTGCTTATTTTACGCTTTGACGCCAAACCCCTGATCCTGATCGGTAATGAATGCGAAGGGTATTTGCCCCACAGCCCGCTTTATAAAAGTGGCGATATGCGATCAGAGCTTTATCAACCATTTTCACTGCTTAATCAGGGGCGTGATAAAAGCAGAACGCTAGGCGAAATATTTGCCGAAGAAGGCATGGATGAAAACGCCAGAATCGGCGCAGTCGGTTGGAAATATTTTGGGGAAAATGAGGATCCTGCAGGACAACTTGCCCTTGATATTCCCAGCTTTATTGCAGATGCGGCACGTAAAGTCGCCGGCCATGATCAAGTCGATAATGCAACCGATCTTTTCATGCATCCGGGATATGGTTTTCGCTCTGTTGTTTCTGTCGATGAAATTGCCATATTTGAATATTCCAACATTAAAACATCAGAAGCCGTAAAAAGAATTTTGTTCGGCATGCGTGAGGGAATGAGTGATTTTGAGGTTGCAAAATTTATAGAATGGGATGGAGAGCCGCTCGGCTGCCATCCGACCTTTGCCAGCGGAAATCTCCCCGGTCTATGTGGACCACAAGGCAGAATCTTAAGCAAAGGTGATGTCTTTTCATTTAACGTCTGTTACTGGGGAAGCAACATTTGCCGTGCCGGCTGGGTCGCGGAAAGTGCCAATGATCTGCCCGCCGGAGCTCAAGATTATATCAATGCTTTTGCAGCACCCTATTTTGAAGCCATGGCAAACTGGTTTCGGAATTTGCGGATCGGCACCAAAGGCAAACTGCTCCATGATATAATTTATGGAACACTTCCTTTTGAAAAATTCGGTATCTTTTTAAATGCTGGCCATCTCATTCATCTTGATGAATGGGTCAGTTCGCCGATCTATGAGGGATCGGACCTGCCCATCCGCTCCGGTATGATGTTTCAGGTAGACGTCATCCCCTCGTCCCCCATTTACGGTTCAACCCGAATGGAAGACGGCATTGTTATTGCTGATGCGGAGCTGCGTGCAAAGCTTAAAATAATCCATCCGGAATGCTATGATCGTTGCATGAAAAGACGCGATTTCATGATCAACACACTCGGGTTTGATTTGCCGGAGGAAATATTGCCTCTGTCCAATATTCCGGCCATTGTCCCACCATGGTTCTTAAAACCGGAGCATATTCTGATACTGAAATAACAACAACGGATATAGGGTTAATCACATGCTGCAAAAATATTTATATTTTTTGATTTTCTTCATGATATGTCAACCCTCCTTTGTGAATTCCGCAGAACTCTGCCATATTGCCAATGCAGGTTTTTATGTATCAGACGGAAGTAGTAGTGTGTTATTTGATGCATTATTTGCGGACGGTCTGGAAGGTTATGCAACAGCCACTAAACAACTTGAGGAAAAACTCGAAAATGCAGAAGAACCATTTGATAATGTAAAAATGATAGTCGTCACTCATTTTCATGATGATCATATGAAACCTGCACCGATTATAAAGCATTTGTCTTCCAACCCCAAAGCCGTGGGTCTTATGACCGAACAAGCCTATAACATATTAAAAGATGATAATCTGTCCGAAAATAATGACCATAGAATAATGCACATTACACCTTTTATTGGAACACAGCATTCATATATTGATTTACCCTTTCCAACCACAGTATTTGGTATCAGCCATGGTGAGAAAAACCCAACTGAAAATATTGGTGTCATGATTGAAATTGACGGACAATCAATAATGCATGTAGGCGATATTGATGCCAAACTTGAAGATCTCCTCAAGGCCGGAACCAATCTGGCCAAGATAGACTGGTTACTTATACCTTATTGGGCTCTTACCGATGAGGAAGGAATTAATTTGGTAAAAACCGCCTTTAATGCCAGACATATAGTACCAATGCATTTTAATACAGATGAAAATAACTGGATTAAAGAGCATGGTGGTATGACAGCGATCAAAAATAAAATTTATGAGTCTTTACCTAATATGGTTAAACTGGACAAAGAAATGCAGTGTATAAATATAAACGGTAAGAA
>Ga0116152_10001273_pt1 | contig 20909 bp, 15 predicted proteins | sample AD_UKC119_MetaG_FD_89894 | JGI IMG/M metagenome (GOLD analysis project Ga0116152, IMG submission 89894) | Active sludge microbial communities of municipal wastewater-treating anaerobic digesters from Hong Kong - AD_UKC119_MetaG | ecosystem: Engineered > Bioreactor > Anaerobic > Digestate...
CGGAAAAGTAAAACCGGAATTCCTTCAGCAATGGTATCTTTAGCCACATCGTATGTAAATGATTGAGCTTGATCATCAACTTCATTTTGAGAAAACTGTGTAACAGATTCACCTTCGGACAATGAAACGGTTAATCCTTCATCGTTTCTCACAAGATTATACATTGTAAATTCTTTTCGCACATTCAGTTTTAACTTATAAGCATAAGTTTTAGCCACAAGATTACCGAAATTCACAATTGAATCTTTCTTTGAAACAGGCATTTGAATAATTCCAAAATCCTTATCAACATAATACGGATTGGCTATCTGAATTCTGTATGCAATAGAATCTGTACCGAAATATTTTTCAGGGATTGAAAATTTAGCTGTAATTTTTCCAAGACTGTCCGATTGAACAACCGTAGAAGCAATTTTTACATAATTTATACCATCGATAAGTTCGGAAGGTAAACTATTAAAGAGTGAACCATTTGAAGCACTGACTACATTTGCAGCCGTTTTAGAATTCTGAATTTTTAAAGCAGCAATAGTAATTTCTGAGTTTATAACCGGGTAAATTTCCGGGAAATTCCTGAAACTGTATGAAATCACAGCCTGCACGGGAATTTTCAACGCCGGGGTTTCATCAGTAATCCGTTTAAATATAAAATTCGGGCTGACTGTAGTCGTAACAAGTTGGCTCTGGTCATTGTATATCTTAATTGTAGCTTTATAGGTTGCACCGTTTTCAAAACCGGAAGCCATGGTCTGGGAATCTGTCAACTGCAAATTATTATCAATTGAGCCATTATTATCTCTGGTAAATTCTTTTTTAATTACTGTTGTAGTAGCATTCGACTTTAGTTTTGCCACTTTTTCAATTGTCAGGTAATATTTCTTAATATTTTTATCCAGAATAACTTCATTATCCACAATGGCAGAAGAATCGACGGATAATTTTTTAATCCAGCACCAGTTGAGCAACATGTCATTTTCATTATTCACTTTAAGCGTATCTAATTTTCCGGCTTTAAGCGTTTTAGGATTCAGAAAGACAAACTCTGCACCATTAGATGATGTTCCTGTATCATTTGAAAATCCCGGCATTGGCTTGTACATAAACTGTATAGGTTCACTTTTCCCTTCATTCTTAATGAATGCATTTTTCGATACTCCCGTAACCTGCAACGCATATACAGCACCTGTATCAAGTTTAATCCCGCTTGCAAGATCAAGGGCAAAATTTGTGGTTTGAATGTTCGATTTTTCAAGAACAACCTGAGTAGAATAATTTAATGCATCGTATAAACTGACATGTGGTAAAACTTTCACTACTCTTAAGCGATAAGTTATACCCTGAGTGTATGGCGTAACGGGAGTCCATGAAATATTTACATACTGTGGTGTTTTTGCATATTCAGTTGTATTATTAATCGGAGTTGTAATTTGCGGGGGTTCGCTGTAAACAATAAACATTGAGCGACAATCTTCTGAAAGGAATGCACCTGTATTATAATCTTTAACTCTTACACAAAAATTGTAAATCCCTTCGGGCAATGCCTGATAAGTGATAAGGTCATTTGTTGTAATTCCTTTCATTATTAAATCATTTATATTTCCATTTGCAAAAATATTTTGCAATTGCGCTCCGGTAAGTGTTTTAGGAATATTTGGCAATAAGGTGATAGGAATTCCCGGACGATAAGTTTCTTTTACTTCGACTGAAATACTGTTATCATCTTTCCGGATGGAACCTGAAAGATATACCTGAAGAGGTGTTCCAGAAGATGGATTTGTATATAAAAGTGTTATCAACGACTTATTATTTGTAACATAACCCATATAATCTCTGATATAAGGAGAATACGGAGGAAGTACATTCAAAGTGATATTTACCTGTGAAAAAACTGTAGAAGTCAAAAACAAAAAACAGGTAAATAACAACGCTTTAATATCTTTTTTGAAAGTTTTCATATTTCAACGTACTTAGAAATTTAACTGATAGGTAGCCATAAATCTCGACTGATTGAAATCGGACAAATTATAAATTCCGTTTGCAGGCGAGTACAAGTAGTTATATGCCAGATTGATAGTATTCCGTTTTAAGAAATTCCATGCAGCATTTAAATCTATCGACACAGTTGTTCCATTTCCTGTGCCGTTTAGTTGATTATATAAAATCGTATTATTGTTCGACAATGTAAATGAATTGTTGAACAAGGTTTTACTTACTCCCGCAATTAAGCCAAAACTTTTCAATATACTAAGAGAAGTAACGGCTGAATTATAGTTCACTCCAGCATTTATATTCCAACCGCCATTATATAGCATAAATGTATTATTTAGCGTGGCATAAGTATTTTGTATGTCATTTGATACGCCGTTAATCTGGTTGTTTTTCATGCCGGTATAACTTGTAACAAGCGATATAACATCCGAAAATTTTTCAGTGGTGAAAAATACACGCGGAGACAACATGAACATTTGGCTGTTTTGTGATGATTGTATAGAATCAGGAATTATCGCTGTGGTTTTCAGTTGCGAAATGGCGCTGTTGTTATAGTTGAAATCCAATCCGAAATGGTTCGATAGGTTCAGTGACACTGATGAATTAATCAATCTGCGTTTAGTTGTCAGCATTTTATAATTATTCAAATTGTCCGATTGGAACTGTATGACATTATTAAATCTAAGTTTTTGTTTAAACATGCTCCACGAAGGCTGAATGGTAAGCAGATTCAAATCAGTCATAAATGAATTTATTCCCATACTTCGGAAACTTGGTTCTGCTCTCTTATAGGATGTCAGCAGTGTAAAATTAGGATAAGTTATATTGAAATTGGCTTCGCCAGCCCATTGTAATTGAGTAGTTGAGCGAATAGTGATAATATTATTTATCAAATCAACCAATGGAATATCAATCGTCAGCGGATCAACGTTTGTGTTGTAAGTATAAGCGCTTGCGGCGGCATTTATCCCGAATGCAAAATGTTTTTTAAACCGCTGGAAAATATTCAATCCAAAAACAACATTTTCTTCAGGTAAAATATTTAATGTACCGTCATCAGTTATGCTTGCCGAATTATCATAGCCTTTGAAAAAAATCAGGTCGATAAAATTATCAGCATTGCCATAACCGATTCTTCCTCCCCATGCCATTCGGGAATATGACGCCTGTGTGGAATAATAATTTTTGCCGTTTTCATAAGTTATATTCAGTGGATATGAACCGGGAATGTTTTCTTCATAAAGCTTTACGGAATCTATTTCAACAGCCTGACGCAGTCGTCCGGTAAAAAAACCAAGTCTGAATTTTCCCGGATTTAACTCAATTCCTCCTCCGAAAATGGTTTGACCGGAAACAGTAAAAGGTGAATAAGAAAATTGCCGGTATCCGGCATGAAGCGTAACCCATTTGTAACTCGGACTTATACCAAACTGATTAAAAGAATTGGCAAGTGTAAGTTTTCCATTGGTATAAACAGCCGAAAGCGGTATCTGAATTCCATAAATACTAAAATTCAGATTAATATTAGTACCCCAATATGCCGGCATTGGAACGCGGTTACTGTCGTTTGTTATTGTAGAAGTATAGCTCAGACCTATTCCACCATTAATTGTAAATGGCTTTTGCTGTCCGATATTTTCGATATTTTGACTGCTTATTCCTGATATTAGAAAAACATTCAACAAATAAACAATTATCAATATTGGAAGTGTGTTTTTCATGAATATGGATTCTTTTATAATGTTCAGACAATAAAAAGAGATTCAGAAACTACAAATATAAAATATTTTCAATAACTATTTAAACACATTTCATGTTAAGGTTGTTTTAGATTTGACTAAGTTTTATAACAATTATGCATCAGAATGAATTAATCTGTCGCCGTCCGGCTGTAGCTGGGAAATTTTATCCTGCACAAGCGGAGCAACTCGAAAAAGAGGTAAGCGGATATTTGAGAGAATCAAAAAGTAAGAATCTTGAAAATATTCAGGGAATAATAGTTCCTCATGCGGGATATGTTTTCTCCGGACAAACAGCAGCATCTGCTTTTGCACAATTAAATCCGGATAAAATTTATGAAAACATTTTCATTATCGGTTCTTCGCATCATCACAGTTTCGGGAATGCTGCTGTATATATAGATGGAGACTGGGAAATGCCTTATGGCATAGAAAAAGTGAATATTCAAACCGGGAAGGAATTAATTGAAAAGTTCCCCCGAATTTTTACTTCAAATTCATCATATCATCGCGAGGAACACAGTCTCGAAGTGCAACTTCCATTTTTGCATTATCATTTAAATAACGATTATAAAATAGTACCGATAATTTTGGGAACTTCAGATCCGTCGGTTTGTGAAGAAATTGCCATGGCGTTAAAACCTAATTTCACAGAGAATAATCTTTTTGTAATCAGTACCGATCTTTCTCATTATCCTTCTTATCTGGATGCAAAAAAAGCAGATGAAACAACCATAAATGCAATTCTGACCGGAAATCCCCAAAATCTTATTGATGCATTAAATGGCAATGCCCGAAAACGAATTCCCGGTTTGGCTACAAGTCTTTGTGGCTGGACTTCTGTACTTACTTTTATGATAATGACCGAAGAGGAGCAAACTTACAAATACAATTTAATTAGCGCCTGTAATTCCGGCGATGCTAAATATTATGGTAAAAATGACAATGTTGTAGGCTATTGCAGCATCGCCATAGCAAAGGAAAAAATAGAAAAAAGCGAATTTTCATTAACTTCAAATGAAAAGGAAACATTGCTTAAAATTGCAAGAAGAACCCTGGAAAACCATTTTTCAAAAACCAATTCAAAAATATTTGAAAAACCTGAATTAACTTCAAACCTTAAAGCATCATGCGGCGCATTTGTAACTTTACATATAAACGGAAGGTTACGTGGTTGCATTGGCAGAATGACAGGAAATATTCCATTGCACGAACTGGTAAAGGAAATGTCGCTCAGCGCAGCATTTCATGACCACCGATTTACTCCGCTTCAGGATTCTGAACTTGACAACGCCGAGATAGAAATATCAGTTCTGTCTCCACTAAGAAAAATTCACGACATTGACGAAATTATACCCGGCAAACATGGAATTCTGATTGAGAACGGTTATCGTTCAGGAGTATTTTTACCGCAGGTAGCCACTGAAACAGGTTGGGATATTGAAGAATTTCTCGGTCATTGTGCCCGCGACAAAGCTGGGTTAGGCTGGGAAGGTTGGAAAACTGCAAATATTTATATTTTCACTGCTACGGTGTTTTCAGAATAAAGAAGAGCCATTTTAAAATGGCTCTTGTTTAAAATCAATGAAAACTTGAATGTTTCATTTTGTTCCTAAAACTAAATTTCAAAATTATATAATGGTTATATTTGTTTGATTCAACTAAACTTTTAATGATTTAATTATTTCAATATATAATAAATTTCCCTGATTTATTATTTTGATTATTAATTTCATAAATTAAATAAATCCCTTTTTGTAAATAGCTGACCGATATAAAATCTTCAATTTCTCTAACACATAACAATTTTCCAGATACATTAAAAATTGAAATGCGGGTATTTTTCGGCACATCAACAAATCTTATTATTTTTTGATCAGGATCATAAACCCAATTTTGCGATGATTTATCAGAGATACTTGTTCCAGCTACAATTTCATTAATTTTTAGACCATAAGAATTAGCTGAACCACATGATATTTTTTTCCACGTCCGGTATGTCCCAACTTGCATTGGACATGTATTATATGTTATTGAAGGAATTCCTATTCCTAATTTCCCTACTTCATTACTTCCCCATGCCCAAAGTGTTCCATCGGTTTTTATCGCTAAAGTATGTGTATTTCCGCCTGCAACCTGAGTCCAATCTAAACTTGCTCCTACTTTCTCAGGAGATTTTCTTATACTTTGTGTGCAATTACCAAGTTGCCCCATACTATTGTTTCCCCAAGTCCAAAGAGAACCATCATTTTTTATTGCCATACTATAAGAATCACCACATGCAATTATTGCCCAATCTTTAGCTGTTCCTATTTGAACAGGACTTGTACGAAGAGTTTGTGTACCATCACCCAATCTTCCATCATAATTTTCTCCCCATGCCCATATAGAACTATCGTTTTTCATCGCAATTGTATGATAATTTCCACAAGCTACCTTAATCCATTTATTTTCAGATCCTATTTTCTTAGGTATTGAGCTATTATTTTTTGTTCCATCGCCCAATTGTCCATAACTGTTATCTCCCCATGCCCATAATGTTCCATCTTTTTTAATCGCTGTAACAAACTGGAAACCACAGGAATACTCTACCCAGTCTTTATCTGTTCCTATTTGAACCGGAGTTAGTTTGTTTACAGTCGTATTATCACCTATTTGACTAACTTCATTTGCTCCCCAACCCCAAAGCGTACTGTCAGTTTTTAAACCTACATTAAAAACCCATCTGCATTTTACTGATTCCCAATTATTATCTAAACCTACTTTTGCAGGTGTCGGTCTGTTGGTGGTTGTTCCATCACCTAATTGTCCATAATCATTACGACCCCAACTCCATAACGATCCATCATTTTTTATAGAAATGCAATAATTCATTCCTCCTGAAATTTCTTTCCAGTCCCATGTGCTACCTATCTGTACTGGGGAATATCTGTTAGTATAAGTTCCATCTCCGACAGCATCAAATACTAGATTACTTCCCCATGACCAAAGTTCCTGAGAAAAAATATTCAATTCATTCCCCAAAATAAAGTTCATGCAAATAAGAGAAACTTTTATTATTGGCTTAATTCCACATAGAGTATCGAAAAACAAACTTGTGACTTTTTCAGTTTGTTTATTTATTTTTTTTATAAAAGTATTCATGTAAATATTTTAAAAGTAAAATTTTAATTTTAGGGATTACTCCTTTTCAAAGTTTTGTTCAGTACGAGAAATATATTTGCCAAACTAATTCATTTTTTCTAATCATAGAAAAAAAATCGTTTTGTAAATTCTGATAAAATAATTCAATAAACTTGTTGATATAAATTGTATTTGAGATAAAATTTATCCGGAGAACTGTTTTTAAGATATAACTTATAAATCTTTAAATTACACTGTTTATAATCATATCCTTCAACTTGTGTACCTGGATAATTAGTAATTTCAGAAACATAAAATTTATTTTCAAAAAGTTTTTCAATTCCATTTTCTCCAACTTTATATGAAATTATATTACTAAAAACAATAGGACTGTTTGTTGCAGAAAAGTTTTGAGATTTAATTTCTGATACAAGAGGGTATAATTTATAATCACAATCCTCATAAAGTTTATTGGTCACTTTATATTCATTGATAATTTTCGATTTACCTGAAGGAATACAAATCAACCTATCTTCTTTCAATGTTACCGATGAATATCCACCTGGAAAGTTCCCATAATAATCTGCTTTATTTATTTTGGTGTATGTTCTGTCCTGAAAATAATTGTACGCAATACCGTTCAGTATATAAAAAGTCTTTTCTTTGTTTATGTAAATTTCCTGATTTGTTTTATTGTGAAATTCAAATCCAATATTTCCCTGACTATCCCAAAGATTATAAATCACAGAACAATTTTCATCCTGATAAATTAAACAATTTGATTCAACTGCAATATTTGAATCAGGTTTAACTTTAAAATATTGATAATATACAGTTGGTGTACATGATGAAAAAATGTACAAACCAACAAATAAAATTAAATTCTTAAGTTTCATATTTTCTAATTTTGATTCTCTTTTTATTGGATTTTGATTCCAATCAATTGTCTTTTATACAACGAACACTATAACCCATAGATTTGCTGCTTGTATGTATAACTAAGTAACAATCATCATACGTCAGTTCTCTTATCCACGCAAGGGTTGCATTGTATCCGGTTGAACTCCACCAATAGCATTGACTTCCAGCATCGGAGAAACCACGTTTCCCTGCAGGTAATGCCGAAAAACCAGTTTTGTTGTTTTTAGTCAGATCACAGCCAATTGCCCCGTTATAGTTTGAGGGAGTCCTTTCCCAATCAGTAGTAGCTGCCAATGCTTTTGCAAAGTAATTTTCGTAAGTAGTACCATCGTAATTGTATCCATTTTCTATTAAGTAATTTTCAAGTGCTATCCATTCATTATTTGTAGGGACATGCCAACCTTTTGGCGCTAATTTTCCTGTATTCACAGCATTCCAATTATAAAGACATCCATATTTACGATATTTAGAGTCATTGTTATAAAAACAATATCCACTATAACCGCCATCATTTAATGCCCACCATCTACCATCATCTGTTACATTAGGTATCAATGTTCCATCATTATATGTTGTAGTTTTTAAGTTCTCAGCCATCCAAACTTGTGTTCCAATTTTTACAGTTTTATATACATTTCCGTCTGCATCTGTAACTGTGGATGTAGTAGTGGATTGACTATTGGTTGACTCTATAGTATCATTATCGTCGCTACAACCAAAAGGAAACAAAATAATTATTCCCAAAATAAAAATTAATCGTATTAACTTATACATAATTCATAAATATTTTTGCCTACTCTTAAAGCTTTTCGGCTACTGCTTTTTAATCTTTATATATTCACTTAAATGTGAAAAAGAATTTCTGCAAAAGTATATTTTCAACTATCACTTTGATCAAAAAAAATAGTCCCATTATATAATGGGACTATTTTTTTTATAAATAGACGACAAAATGCAAATAAATACAATATTTATAAATTCATTGTTTCACTATTTTTACAGTTTTCAATAAATTTTATCGGGGAAATTCCGTAATGTTCTGAGAAAAGTCTGTAAAAAGTTGTTCGGGAAGAAAACCCGCACTCGAACATTAATTCTTTCACTGTTTTTTGGGATTTTTGTGAAGCAAGTAATTTGAAATGTTCAAGCCGTAAAAAATTAATATATTCTCTGAAACCTGTAAAACCGGCGCTTTTTATTGCCTGTATAATCGTGTTATCGTTGACTTTTAACTCATCTGCCAGTTGATTCAAATCATAATTGTAATTTTTAAAGGGACTGAATTCTTTCAGGTATTTTTCTATTTCGTAAAATACGGGGTTTATTTTTGGGTTATCCAAAAATTCATTTTCAACTTTACCTAAATGGATTGACAAAGGATTTTCAGAACGCAAATACAAAAATGACATTGTAATAGCAAATAAAATAGATGCTATGCCAAATGCATTGAAAAAGAAAGTATTGATACTTAATGTGAAAAAGACATACAAAAAGAGCAGAAGAAAATTAAAACCTAAAAATAAATACATGTTCAGGCTAATCTTACGATAAGTTTTCCGACTTAATAACGGATAAAGAAAATAAGTAAGAGGTATAATAATTGAGATCAGAAATGTAAGAACTCTTAGTCTTATATTAAAATCGCCTGAATGTTGAAGAATTTGATTTACTGAATGAACTTCAGTAAGTTCAGGATTGGACATCAGGTAAGTAATTGTAATTGCACTTACCGACATAAATGGCAACAGATAAACAATCACCCTTTTTCTGTTCAAATAACCAGGTCGAAGCGATGCAACCGGGAACAACGAAACGAAAGTTGCGGGTGCAAACCACTTCAGCATTTTCTCAATATTCAGAATATCATCATATTTATATTTCGGATTATTGAGGTTTGTGATAACCCAGTTTATATTTTCCGATGAAAAGAAGAGACCAATGATGATAGAAATTACGCCCCAATATAAGCGTGGTTTGTTATCTTTAGTTCGAATAATAAGAACTACACCCAAAACAACGGCGATTAGATCAGCAATTAATTCTATTATCAACTCGAAAAGTGACATAAGAATAATTTAAATAAATAAAATTTGATTGTAGAAGAAATGTTTAACCTGTAAAAACTAAAACTTATACCTAAAAAACTCTTTAATGTCGAAATTGACTATTATAATTATATTTAAAACAATCAAATTACATTATGATAAAATAAAATGCAAAGATACTTTATTAATTTATAAAATAGGGTGCAAATTCTGTCATATTATCATACCATCAAGTCATCTATTTTAATATCAAATCAATTAAATATCACAGAGTCAAGCAATAAAAAATATTTACAACAGAATAAAAAAAGCCATCCGAAGACAGCTTTTTATTTTGATTTTGAATTTTGGTTTAATTTTTCTTTACAGTTTTCAGTACCTCCTGATTTATCACTACAGGATATTTTTTGCGTAACATTTCAATCCATTCTTTTTCGAGATATTCCTGATAATCGGCGGTTACAAGTCCGCGTACATCTGTGTAATCTTCAGGCATATATTTCAGATTTTCGCCTACTACAAATACATAAGGATAATCTTTTGACTGCTCTACAGGCGTTTTAACCTTGAAAACATCATGATCAACATATTTATTTTCGCCAAGAGCATAAATGCCTTTATCAATTTTCACATACTGAATACTATCGTTTAAGCGCTGACGAAGATATTTGTCAATGGAATCATTATTTGAATGTTTAACAATAATTTTTGCCTTACTCATTATCTTCTTTGTTTTACACTGAATTATTCTTCCTTTGAAATGAGGTTTTTCCCACTTGTAATCTTCTTTGTGTTCGTTAAAATATTTTGCAAGTCCTTCAGTGTCTTTAGTTGCTTTTTCCCAAACTTCTTTGTTGCTTACTTCAAATAAAAGAATTCCATCATGATATTCCTGCATCAGGAATCTGAAATCATCATATTTCTTTTCAAGCTGTGAATCTTCGTAATCAAGTATTTCTTTATCAGAATAGGTTGCAAATTTATCTTTAATAATTTCCGAAGGAGAAGTCTTATCAGTATATGCGTTTTTCTTCAAAAATTCAGCAAAATCAGCCTGATTATACGTTTTTCCATTAACGGTAAATAATGGTTTATTCAACTTAGCAATTTCCAACTGATAAATTGAATCAGCCAGAGTTTTACCCTGAAGCATTTTTTCAAATTCCTTGAGATTATCGGCATTTAAATTGAAATTATATTCAGTTTTAAGTTTAGTAATAAATGCCTGTTTTCCCTGATTTGCTCTCTCGTCACGTTTTACTTTTCTTTCAATTTCCTGTTTCAATGCATCGAACGAAGCAAGCGGTTTTCTGTCGAGAAGTTTAATTATATGCCAACCATAAGCTGACTGTACCGGTTGTGAAACATCACCTATATTTTTAAGTGCAAAAGCTGCATTTTCAAATTCAGGAATCATGCGTCCTGTTCCAAACCATGGAAGCTCACCGTTTTTCGTGGCAGAGCCTCTGTCTTCAGAATGATCGGTAGCTAATTTTCCAAAATCGTCACCTGCAAGCACACGTTGATAAATAGAATCGATGGATATCTTAGCCTGTTTATTTTTTTCAACTTCACCTTCGCCGGTAAAACGCATGATATGAGCAACAAGAATTTCGCCCAATGAATTTCTACGTGCATTTACTTTTATAATATGATAACCGAACGAAGTGCGTACAGGTTTTGAAATTTTACCAACAGGTGTGTTGTAAGCAGTGTTTTCGAATGGATAAACAGTGCGGAAAGCCGAAATCCAACCAATATGACCACCATTTTCAGATGCTGACTGGTCTTCCGAAACTTCTTTGGCAACTTTTGAAAAATCTTCCTTGGCAAGACGTTTCTGAATACTTAAAATTTTATTCCATGCAGCCAAAGTGTCTGCAGGAGTGGCTCCGGGCTGTACTCTGATAAGAATATGACTAACATCCACATCTTCCTTCATTCTTTCATACGCTTCGCGGATAACATCTTCATCCACTTTTGAATCGGTAAGATACGGTTTTGTTAGTTGTGAGCGATAACCTGAAAGTTCACTTATGAAGGCTTTGGTTGTATCGATTCCCTGTGCTTTTGCTTCTTCAACCTTTAATTTAAAGTTGATAAACAAATCTACATATTCGTCAAGAGTTTTCTTGTCGAGTGAGTTATTTGAATTGTTCTTGTTATAAATGTATTCAAATTCCGATTTTAAAACCGGATTCCCGTTTATGGTCATTAAAACCGGGTCTTTAGACTGTGCTGAAAGCGAAACTGAAATGATTAAAAGAGATAAAAAGATTAATTTTGGTTTCATAATATACAAACTAATGTAAGTTTTTTTCTGTTACAATTGAAATTAACGTCCAAAATTACAATTATCTTGTATTACATAAGAAAAATTTTAAGTTTTTTTTTATTCTTGTCTGATAAAAAAATTTCAGATTCTTCACTTAGTTCAGAATGACAGGTGATTACATTTATTTCAGTAAAGAAGGTGATTGATTGGCGGCGAAGTCACCGATCGATCCTTTTCACACGTAAATCCCTGAGATTCATTCTGAACGTAGCGAAGAATCTATCTGAAAATACAATTCTCTAATCTTTAAAAAAAGAGATAAATAACCGAAAATTCATTTATTACACAAAAAAGATAAAAGAAAATCATATTTTGAATAATTTTCAATATTTTTGCGTCAGATATTTTAAAACAAAACAAACAATGAAATCAACAAGAATTTTAGTAACTGTTATACTTTTAAGTATATTCGGAATAATTGAAGCTCAGGTTACAGAAGGAGAGAAAAATCTGAAAACACTAAGTACCGATACTGTTAGCGGATGGAAAAAAGGTGTTGCAACAAGTTTGAATTTTAGTCAGACGGCGCTGGTAAATTGGTCGGCTGGTGGTGAAAATTCCTACGCACTGAATGCCATGATTGGAATGTTTGCCAACTATAAAAACAAAATGAGCGCATGGGACAATTCACTGGATATGGGTTACGGTTTACTTAATCAGGGAGATCAGGGATTAAGAAAAACAGATGACCGCATTGAACTGACCTCAAAATACGGACGTAAAGCGTTTAAAAATTTCTACTGGGCAGGTCTGTTCAATTTTAAAACTCAGTTTATGCCGGGTTATAAATATACAAGCACCACCGAAACTAAAATTTCTAACTTTCTTGCTCCCGGATATTTCGTGGCTGCCCTAGGTCTCAATTACAAACCCGATAATTATTTCAGCGCATTTCTGGCACCCGTAACAGGAAAACTAACCGTAGTAACCGATGAAGATTTATCAGCGATAGGAGCATTTGGTGTAGAAGCTGGTAAAAAAAGCCGTTCGGAGTTCGGAGGTTATGCCCGTTTCAATTATGCAAAAAACGACTTTAAAGCTGAACTACTAAAAAACATCAGTTTGCAGTCTAAACTCGATTTATTTTCCAATTATCTTGATAAGCCTCAAAATGTGGACGTAAGCTGGGAAAACATCATTTTAATGAAAGTTAATAAATATATCGCAATAAGTTTAAACACAAACTTATTGTACGATGCCGATATTGTTGATCCTACCGATGGAAAAGCCAAAATACAGTTTAAAGAGATTTTAGGCGTAGGTTTTTCGTATAAATTTTAAAAAATTGGCAGAGTAAGTTCTCTGCCAATTTTTTTAATATGAATCTTTCTCATAAAGTTATTTTAATAAAGCAGCTGCCGCTTCGTCCAAATATATTTCCGCTTCTCCATTTTTATTCCCCATATATGATGCCGGATATTTTTCAGCTTCAGTTTTCCCTTCAACGATCTGACTGATAATATCTGCTTTATTGTTTCCAGTTATCAAAAAAATAACCTTTTCTGCATTTCGGATTGTGTTTCCGGTTAATGTAATCCGCTTCTGTCCGCTTACCGGATGAGAAGCAACATCAACCGACTTTACAGAATTATTAAGTTGGAATTGATTGGGAAAAATTGATGCAGTGTGTCCATCGTCGCCTATGCCAAGCAGAACCAAATCGAAAACCGGGAAACCATTTTTCGAAGGCAATTCCGACGATAAAATCCGGCTGTATCTTTTGGCTTCAACTTCAGGATTTTCCTCGCCTTTCATTCTAAAGATATTTACATTAGGAATTTCAACCTTAGATAGAAGCGCGTCATGGGTCATTTTGAAATTACTATCGGAATGCGAAGGTTCTACGCAGCGTTCGTCAACCCAGAAAAAGCGAACTGCTTTCCACGAAATTTCTTTTCCAAACTCATCGGCAAGAATTTCAAAAAGTATCTTTGGTGTATTTCCTCCTGAAACTGCAATATTCAGAGCGTTACAATTTTCAGCTTTTAAATTTATCTCTTTTGCAATTAATTCAGCCACTTCGTAAGCTGTATCGTGAGGATTTTTGGATATAAATAATTTGTAGTTCATTGTTTGGTGACAGTTACGAGTTATAAGTTACATGTAAACAAGTGAATAGTTTATAAAGTTCATCAGGTTAAATGTTTAAGAATTCAGGTTTCTTAAATACTTAATTTCCTATTTTCTTAATTTCAAATCTTACTGTCTATCGTAAGAACTATCAATTAAACCTGTTTATTTATGTATTTAACAGGATAAAGTACAGCCAGCCAACCCATTAAAATTACGGTAAAAAACACAAGAATTGTGTCAGTAAAGCTTGTAACAACCGGATAAGCGTCAACAATATAACCGGAACCCAGTTTTAAGATTCCAAAATGTTGTTGAATAAGGCTGATAATCGTACCTAAAATAATTCCTACCGCAGCGCCTACCACAGAAATCATCCAACCTTCGAACAGGAAAATTCTTTTTATCAAAGCATTGTCGGCGCCAACACTACGCAAGGTCGAAATATCAGCTTTTTTCTCAATAATCAGCATCGACAAAGAACCAATTATATTGAAAACCGCAATCAGCAAAATAAAACACAGAATCAGGAAAGTAATCCATTTTTCAATGAGCATAATTTTAAAGAAACTTTCCTGTTGTTCATAGCGGTTTTTAACTGTATATTTTTTGCCAAGCGTTTCAGCAATAACTTTCTGAACGTGTTTCGGGTTTACATTCGGTTTTAATTTTAATTCGACAAATGAAACCATAGTTGAATCGTATTCGAACAACTCACGCGCCAACCCGATAGAAACCAACAGATATTGATTGTCATACTGCAATTGATTTACCGAAAAAATACCCGAAACAAAAGTGGCCGACTGATTAAACGATTTCTCAGGACGCAAAATATTAATTCGCGAAGTTCGTTTCGGAGCATAAATGTATAACGGGTCGATAAAATGAGCGCCTAAACCAAGCGTAGTGGCAACTCCAACACCCGGAACGGCTCTTTCAAAAGCGCCATCGTAAAGTTAAAACTTGCCATCGTACATTATACTGTTAATCTGCGTGAGTTGAGAAAAATTATCGGTAACGCCCATAACGGTTGCCGGCATTTGCTTTTCTTTAAACCGCAGCAAAGCGTTTTCCTGAACTACTTCAGTAAACACTGCAATTTCAGGCATTTTTTTAACTTTTTGAATTACAGAATCCTGCAAGTCAAAATTTTTGCCATCAACAATTTCAATTTTCAAATCGGGATCGAAAGCAGAAAACATACCTTCGACAAGCGACTCAAATCCATTGAAAACAGACAAAACCACTACAAGCGCCATTGTTCCCACAGCAACTCCAAAAGAAGAAATTCCCGAGATTATATTAATAGCGTTATGCGACTTTTTCGAAAAAAGATATCTCCATGCTATTCTCATTGAGAACAACATGGAGCTGTATTTTTTTTCACCTTTTTTGCTTTTACCTGAATTCATCTTAAGCCGGATACAAATTCACAAAATTGTTTGAAGTTTTATTCCTCAGTTGATTCTTCAGTCAATGGCGATGGCGGATCGCTTTTAAGCAAATTGTCGATATTTTCGATGTAGTCCAATGAATCGTCGATATGAAAATAAAGCTCAGGCACAATGCGTAATTGGTATCTAACTCGTTTTCCAAGATTGAAACGAATCGATTTGGTATCGGAATTAACCTTAGCAAGCACTGAATTAACATTCTGATTTGGGAAAATGCTTAAATGCACGTGTGCAACACCTAAATCAGGACTAATTTTCACATTGGTAACTGTAATAATAACCCCGTGAATTTCGCGGGCATAAAGTAAAAAGAGTTCTCCCAGTTCCTTCTGAAGCATACGGGATATTTTTTGTTGTCGTGTAGTTTCCATTATTAAAAAAAATAATTTGATAATATTCGCGCATCAATACAAAAGTAAGAAAATAAAACAGTTCAAAGAAAAACTGAAATCTCAGACAAATTTGTTTATCTCAAATTAAAAAATTAATCCATATCATTTCTTCTTCCAAACTGTCACTTCCGAAAGTTTCATTTCGCTGGTTCTGGAATTTTTCCACAATGAGATTGGCAGATTCACCGGTTCTTTTTCAAGTATAAAATTTGGATTCAGCAAATCTTTAATACCTTCAAATGAGGTAACCGGTTCGCCATCTTTTTTAAATCCTCCGGGCCAGTGTTCACGCTTGATATCATTCAATTCCCAATCGTAAGTAGAAGCAAGCACCAAAGTTCCTCCTTCATTCAATCGGTCATGAATATTTTGCAGAAATATTATCGGACAAGTCAGTTCTTCCAACAAGTTAGGAACAATTATCAAATCGTAACCTGAATATATTGGTTTCAGGTTATTTGCATTGTCCTGCATAAACTGGATTTTTTCTTTGCCTTCACCTAAGCCTGTTTCCTGCAAAACCAACTCACGATAAAACACCAGTTCACCTTCGTCTTTAACTATATATCGGATAAACCCTTTTTCCTGTAGTTGAATCGGCATGCGTATAAAACGGGCAGAAAAATCAATAGCTGTAATCTCATTAAAATAAGGAGCCAGTTCAAAAGCCAACCTTCCTGTATCTGCATTCAGGTCAAGTACATTATTTATACTTTTTCCTTTAGCGGCTTCCAGAACCAATTTAGCAAGTTCTTTATGGAAATTTTGATTTTTACCCGAAAAATCACCCCAGTTATTTTCACATGAATTGGCAACTTCCGTATCTGTTTCGTATTCGTCGTTATGAATTACAAGCGGATATGCCGATTCCACTACACGAAATCCGGCATGTTGATAAAAATGCCTGCGGAAAGCATAACGTGCATTGTATGTTACTTCATTTCCTGTTGAAATCCACGAACCGCCTTTTATCAGATTATGTTTGCCATCGAAAGTCGGCGTGGAGAAATCATCATACATTGGATGAACTTTGAAACCCGGAAAACCGGTTATCGGCGTTTCTGTCCATTGCCAAACATTACCAATAACATCATAAAAATCACCGTTTTGAAATTTATCGACCGGACAAGGCGAACAAAAATGTTCCATGTTAATATTTCCCGGTGCAACTTCCCATTCTGTAACATCGGAAACATTACAAACTTCTGCTAACCTGTACCATTCAGCTTCAGTTGGTAGCCGGAATGTTTTTTCTTTCTTTCCCGAAAGCCAGTTACAATACGCTTTTGCTTCGAGATAATTCACTTCCACAGGCCAGTTCCACGGCATTTCAATCTCTTCAGCCACTAATCGTAATTTATATCCCGATTCAGTCTTTCGCCAGAAAAGCGGCATTTGTGCCTGTTTGAAATTCCGCCAGTTCCATCCTTCTTCGGTCCAGAATTTTTCAGTATTATATCCGTTCTCGTTCACAAAACTCAAAAACTCACCGTTTGAAATCAGAAATTTTGTAGTTTTAAAATCTTCAACTTTTTCAGTATAACTTCCGTATTCATTATCCCAACCGTATAAAGCGTGATCATTTGATTTTCCGAGTTTCATTTCAGCGCCTGTAACCGGCAAAAATTCGTTTTCGGGCGCTTCACCACGTTCAGCACAAATTGCTCCGAAACGACCTGCAACTACTTTTTCCAAAGGCAACTGACGAATCAACACCGATGAAGTTTCCAGATGAATACGTTCATGCTCAATTCCCATCATTATAATCCAAAACGGATTTTCCCAATTAATCGGCAGTGTGAGCGGCGATTTGTCAATTACATTCAGAATTACTTCTTTGGCTTTATTGCGATAATCACGTACATCAGGCACAGCGGGCCAGTTATAATGCCTTTCATCCAAATCGTCCCAACTCATTTCATCCACGCCAATTGCAAAAATCGATTCGTAAGCCGGATTTATTCTTTCATCGATAATTTTAGCCAGAAACAATTTATTAATAAAAAACACAGCCGTGTGACCCAGATAAAACAAAATCACATGCCGCAAAGAATCACCTCGTCGATAGAAAGTTTCATCATCTATCAGTTGTGTATAAAGCTTTTCGTCCACTTCCCAGGTTTTCATAAAATACTCCCGGATTTCTTTTCTTTTTACTTCGGAATTTCCCGATTTTAAATCAATTGTTTTAGTAATCAGCTCTTTCATTGATTTCTATTTTTAATACTTTAATAAATATATTTTCATACTGATATTTACGAACTCGCTTAGGCACATACTTATAATGGCATCTTTTCTTGGGGCGTTGCCCCAAGTTATTGTATTTTAGGCTTTCAGCCTAAAGAATTTACTTTCTAAAACATAGTGCCAGCCTGAAATGCTGCAAGAATATCTATTAAACAAACTATATTCTCTATGTCGGATATAAAAAATAACATTTGTCGCCTTATTACCGGTTCACTTGTAACTCGTAACTCGTAACTTTTTTGTGCATATATATTTTTTTCATTTGAAATGTTCCCGATAAATCTGCTTTGGTTTTGGTTTGAAAAATTGAAGCAATTTCTTCAAAACCGATTTTCCTGTACAAATTCAATGCTGCATAATTTTCATCCCAAACCCGGATAATAACATCCTTTATTTCCGAAAGTTCGGCATTTTTGAAAAATTCATTCAACAATTCTTTTCCCAATCCTTTCGCTCTGTGGTCTTCTGTAATCATTAGCTCTGCAATATACCAGGTCTTGTTTGAATCATAATTTTTCCTCAAATTTTCAGGAAATAATTTATCATAACTTAAAGGTAAAGCCAACAAAGCTCCTACTAATTTTTCCTGATCCTGAATCGATAAAATTGCTCCATGCAGGTAAAAACTTTTCAAATATTTTTTCAATTCAACAGAATCAATAAATTGCTCCGAAGTGCCTGTAGAAAAACATTCCAAATACAATTGTATCAGATCTTCCTCTTTAACCGAATCAGGATTGCTTTCAATTTTCATCTCTAAATCCAAGTTGTAGTTTTATTGAATCTTATAATAACATAAAAAGTACTTTTCAATTTTCTTTGTAAGCACCTGAATGTTTAACATATCCGATGCATCGGCTATATCTTTTACAGTCCCGTCTCTGAATAAAATATTGATATTCTCATCCTTCGGACTGTATGTGTCAGTGGTTACAATTTCGACACCCATTAAATACTGAGCTTCATTTTCAGGGATATTAAAGTGCGAACAATACTGACTGATTAGCTCGTTTGTTTTTTCAGGATTAATCGGTTCGTTAAGAATTTCCACCTTAAATAACCTGCGATGTGTGAACGATTTACATAATTCTGCCAAAACAAGATCAGAATGCGAAGACCAAACTTTGATTGCAGAAATCAGATCCGAATCGTCGAGCATTGCGAAGTTTTCCAGCGCTTCGCTGCCAGCAGTGAAATTTTCACTATTTACTTCCTTGTATAAGAAATACTCCAACGCCGGCGATGCGAAAAGTTTCACACCCGAGGCAGCCAATTCTTTAGCGCGCGTTAAAATATTTACAAGCATTTTTTCGGCAGCTACCGAAGTTTTATGCAGATAAACCTGCCAATACATCAACCTTCGGGCAACCAAAAATTTTTCAATAGAATAAATTCCTTTTGCTTCAACAACCAGTTTGTCATTTTCAACATTCAGCATTTTTATTATTCGTGCCGCACCAATAATTCCTTCGCTCACACCTGAGAAAAAACTATCTCGACTCAAATAATCGAGCCTGTCCATATCCAACTGTCCTGAAACGAGCTGATGCAGAAAACGTTTCGGATATTTATCGGTAAAAATGCTGATAGCCATATCCAGTTTTCCATCAAAGTCTTTATTTATTTGTTGCATCATTAGCAACGAAATTTGCTCATGATGAACGCCTTTTACCAAACTATTTTCCAGTGTATGCGAAAATGGTCCGTGTCCTATATCGTGCAACAAAATACTGACGCGAACAGCTTCAGCTTCATGAGTTGTAATATCATGTCCCTGTTTCCGAAGTTGTGCAATGGCTTCACCCATTAAATGCATAGCGCCCAGCGAATGTTGCATTCGGGTGTGCTGTGCTCCGGGATAAACCACAGATGACAATCCCAACTGTTTGATCCTGTGAAGTCTTTGAAAATAGGGATGTTGAATTATATCGTAAATAAAATCGTTCGGGATATCAATAAATCCAAAAACAGGATCGTTGATAATTTTTCGTTTGTTCGGTTTTTTCATTTAAATTGAAAATAAACTTTGATGGTGTCACAAAATAACGAATTATTTTTTTAGAAACATGACTTTTTATCATCAATTTATTTTATTATCAAAATAACACTTGTTTTGAGCTTGAGCCATTAGCATTTAATCTTTTTTTAGAATATCATCATTAATTCTGTCGTTATTTTATGTTATAAAACATACTTATGTAAATATAATATCGTATATTTGCAGAATATTGATATTAGATTAGGTATAATAACAGATTTTTGTTTAGTTGAGATTTATTTATGGAGTCATTTTGCAGATATAACGACCCAGAATGTTATGGGGCAAAAGAACTTGAAGTTTTACTAGAGTTAAGTTCTTTGTTGGATAACAAAGAAGTTGATTTGGATATTGTAATTCAGATTTTAGCTCAGCATTTGAAAGCTGAGAGAATTCTTCTTACCATTTTGAACAGGGAATCTTCAGAAATTACAATTGAAGGAACTTACGGTGTCTCCGAAAATGAAAAAAAACAAGCCATTTACAAAAAAGGGAAAGGAATTATCGGACGGGTAATAGAAAAAGGGGAAACAGTTATTTTACCCAGAATTGCCGA
>Ga0116152_10001278_pt1 | contig 20886 bp, 16 predicted proteins | sample AD_UKC119_MetaG_FD_89894 | JGI IMG/M metagenome (GOLD analysis project Ga0116152, IMG submission 89894) | Active sludge microbial communities of municipal wastewater-treating anaerobic digesters from Hong Kong - AD_UKC119_MetaG | ecosystem: Engineered > Bioreactor > Anaerobic > Digestate...
ATATCCGACAAGCTGAACGCGAAGACCGTCATGATCACCGTGGGCAACCGCCCCGCATCGGAGAACAGGGCGCCCAGTCCTTTAGGTCCGAAGGCTACCAGGAAAGTTTGCTTCAGTTCCCCCAAAGACTGCAGGATCCCTCGGGTAAAAGACAGTTCCGGCACATTCGTGATGCCGGCAAAGATGCTCAATGCCGTCGTGACGAGGATCGCCAACAGAATAGCGGCTCGGAACTTCCGAAGCAAAAATACCGTAAGGAGAACAAATCCCGTCAACGCCAGCAACGTTTCGGGATTGCCCAGCGTGGCCAAAGCAGGCACCGCGGAACCGTTTCCTACGGCATTGCCATCCAGGAGCTCATAAGTGCCCGGACTCATGGTAAACGTCAGGAAACCGGCGTTTTTGATGCCCACATAAGCAATAAAAACACCGATCCCGCCGCCGATAGCAATCTGCAGCTCCTGGGGAATCGCAAGCAGGATGGCCTTCCGAATATTGGTGATCGTGATGAATAGATTGATCAACCCGCAGAGAAACACCATGGCAAAGGCTTCCTGCCATGAAAAGCCCAGCGTTCCGCAAACAGTAAAGACCAGAAATGAAGAAAGACCGATGCCCGGCGCCAGCGCATAAGGCACATTCGCATAGAGACCCATGATCAGAGTCGCTGCGGCAGAAGAAAGGATGACGGCAAGAAAGACGCCGCCGTAAGGCAGCGGATTATCCGGTGTACCGGCCTGCACCAGCGTGGATGGGATCACGAAGATCGCATACGCCATCGCAAAGAATGTGGTTAAGCCGGCTACCACTTCCCGGGATACTGTCGTCCCGTTCTTCTTCAGTTGAAATCGTTTTTCCATCTTCTGCTCTTATTTGCCCTTGATCTTGTCGATCAGAAAGATCAGCAGACAAGCGCCTGCAACAGCAACGATTATCGTGGCCACAGGACTATTCGCCGAAAATCCCAAAAGGCCAAACAAAAGGCTGCCGAAAAAGCCTCCCAGAATACCGATAATGATGTAAAACAGCACTCCCGCCGATTTATTCATCAGTCTGCCGGCGATCCAGCCGGCCAAACCGCCGATCAGAATCGTAATGATTGTGTTGATGATATTACCCATTGCTTCCCTCGTTTCCGTTCATTCGCTCCTGATTATTATACGAAGGGACGGAACCCCTGTCAAACTACAGCAGCTTTTCCGTCCGGTCCAGGATCGGCGGCATGCCGTTGTTCAGGTCTGCCAGCAGCCCGGCCACCTGTTCGTGATACTCGGTTTCATACTGCAGTGTCACATCCACTGCCTGCGCATACACGATACGCTCGACAGTGAAAGGCCGATCCTGTTCCAAATTTTGAATCTTGCCCAGGATCGTGTAGGGTAGCCGAACCTGCAGCACTGTCATATCCCGTACCGGATGGATCCCTGCTGCGGCCAGCGCCTGTCTTGCAGTCTCCGTGTAGGCACGCACCAGACCTCCGGTTCCCAGCTTCGTTCCCCCGTAGTAGCGGGTGACGACGCAGACCAGATTCGTGAGACCCTCCCGAACCAGCATTTGAAGTATGGGAGGCCCGGCGGTGCCTTGGGGTTCTCCGTCGTCGGAAGTCCATTGCAGTTCCATCTGTTCTCCTGCGATGAACGCCGGAACATGATGGGTCGCCGTCCGGTGCAGATCCCGGATCTTCCGAATGTAGGCCTCGGCTTCTTCCCTGGAGAGGATCGGTGCAATATATCCGATAAACCTGGAGCGGTGGAACACCTCTTCGGCCGTCGCTTCTTTTTTTACCGTCGTGTACCGGATCAATGGGAACCTCTCCTTCTATGATACGATGAATGCTTCGAACCGCTTCCGGTCGGCCCGATCCAAGGCCACGGTAAGGAATGTGCCTTCTTCCCGATGGGTCAGGATTCGGGGATGCGTCTGCTTGCAGAGATAAGAGACCAGGTCGCCCCTGCTGTAAGGGATGAGCACGTCGACCTCTGTGCTGTCGACAAACAGCAGTTCTTTGATACGGGCCAGCAGTTCATCGTACCCCTGACCGGTCTTCGTGGAAATCGCCAGCGCATTTTTCCCGTAGGCAGGCAGTGAGTACCCCGGCATCAAATCGATTTTGTTGAAGAGCAGAAGCTTGGGTTTGTCTCCGGCGCCCAGTTCCCGAAGCACCTTATCGGTGACTTCGATGTGAAAATCCGCCTCCGGGAAATTGGCATCCACCACATGAAGCAGCAGATCTGCTTCCACCACTTCTTCCAGGGTAGAGCGAAACGCCTTGACCAGCGTATGAGGCAACTTGCTCACAAACCCCACGGTGTCGATCAGGAGAAACCGATGACGATCTTCCGTGGTGATCAGGCGACGGGAAGCATCCAGCGTGGCGAAGAGCATGTCTTTTTCCAGCACCTGCTTGTCCGGTCTGTTTTCCATGGCCAGCATGCGGTTCATGATCGACGACTTTCCGGAATTGGTATAACCCACGAGAGCCACAACAGGGAGGTCGGATCGTTCGCTTTGCGCCCGCTGGATTTTTCGATGGCCTTGGTGTTCTTCCGTTTCCCTTCGGATCTCATCGATCCTCTTTTGGATATGCCTGCGGTCGGTCTCCAGTTTCTTTTCGCCCGGACCTCGGGTGCCGATGCCGCCACCCAGACGAGACAAAGATTTTCCCAGTCCCGTCAGCCGAGGCAGCCGGTACTGAAGCTGTGCCGTTTCCACCTGTAATTTCCCCTCTCGGGACGTGGCGCGGGCGGCAAAAATATCCAAAATAAGCAGCGTACGGTCAATGACCGATACAGAAGCGATCTCTTCCATATTCCGAAGCTGGATCCCGGTCAATTCATCGTTGGCGATGACCAGATCCGCCTCCATGGTATGGCATAACTCTGCCAGTTCTTGCAGTTTCCCTTTCCCCACATAGGTACGGGGGTGGATTTTTTCTAAGTTTTGGATCAGTTCTCCGAGAATTCGAACGCCGGCGGCTTCCGCAAGACCGGCCAGTTCTTCCATGGAATAGGAAATATCCTCGCCGGTCTGAACGCCGACGAGGATCGCCCGATACTCTTCTTTCTTGATGACCCGGTTTTCTGCGTCAAATCGAAGCATACACTCTCCTTACAATATAAACCGGTCGATATCATCTGCGTGGATCCGGTCGGCAAACTTATCCCGAACATAGGCCGCATCGATGGTGATGGATTCCTCTTCCATTTCCGGAATGTTGAACGAAATATCCTCCAGCAGCTTTTCCATGATGGTGTGCAGTCGCCGAGCGCCGATGTTTTCCGTCTGATCGTTGATCAGGGAAGCCATGGACGCGATCTCTTCCACCGCATCGTCCGCAAAGTCCACCTTGACGCCTTCCGTTTCAAGCAGGAGTTTATGCTGCTTCAGGAGCGCATTGTCCGGCTCTGTCAGGATTCTGACAAAATCCTCTTGGGTGAGGTTTTCCAGTTCCACCCGAATGGGAAATCGTCCCTGGAGTTCCGGGATCAGATCCGTCGGCTTTGAAATATGAAATGCTCCGGCCCCGATAAAAAGCACGTGGTCGGTCTTGACAGGTCCGTGCTTCGTATTGACCACACTGCCTTCTATGATCGGAAGGATATCGCGCTGGACTCCTTCTCTGGAGACGTCGGCTCCGCTCCTGTACCCGGACCCCGATGCGATTTTATCGATCTCGTCGATAAAGATGATGCCGTTCTGTTCACAGTTTTCCACGGCTTCCGTCGTCACTTGATCCATGTCGATCAGATTTTGAGCTTCCTGTTCCGTGAGGATTTTACGCGCATCCTTCACTTTCAGGTTCTTCTTTTTCTTCTTTTGAGGCATCATATCCCCGAATATGCTGCCCAAAGAGATGCTGCCGCCGCCCTGGCTCATGTCCAGGGCATTGTTGTCCTTGGGGGCTTCCGCCACCTCGATTTCGATATATTGTTCTTCCAGAAGACCGTCCTTCAACTGCTGACGGACCTGTTCCCTGGCCAGCTCTACTTCGCTCTCGGGCACTTCCTTCTCGCTGTCCGCAGATGTGGAGCGACCGGCTTGCTGCCCGGTATAAGCATTGCCGATGATAAAGTCGAAGGGTCCGCGGACGCCTTGTCCCGCGGGTTTCTTCTTTTTCCCGGGAATGATGGCTTCGATGATTTTTTCATCGGCCAACTCCTGTGCGACCGCGTATTTTTCATCCATATGCTTTTGCTTGGTCACACGGATCGATGCTTCCATCAGATCACGCACCATGGAATCCACATCTCTGCCCACATAGCCCACTTCTGTGAATTTTGTGGCTTCGACTTTTACAAAAGGCGCATCCATCAATCGCGCAAGCCTCCTGGCGATCTCCGTCTTTCCCACCCCTGTAGGGCCGATCATCAATATATTCTTCGGTGAAACCTCTTCTTTCATCTCTTCGGACAGCTTGCTTCTGCGGTAACGGTTCCGGAGCGCCACGGCTACAGACTTCTTGGCCTGCTCCTGCCCGATGATATATTTATCCAGTTCGGCGACGATTTCTTTCGGCGTCATATTGTACAATGTATTCATGAGACACCTTCCTCTCTACAGCTTTTCCACGGAGATGTGGTCGTTGGTGTAGACGCAGATGCCGGCGGCGATGCGCAAGGCCTCCCGAACGATCTCCTCTGCTGTCATATCTGTATGTTCGTACAGCGCATGGGCTGCGGCATGGGCATAATTCCCGCCCGATCCGATGGCGACAAAGTTGGAATCCGGTTCGATCACTTCTCCGTTGCCGGAGATCAGCAGGATCGTCTCCCGATCCGCGGCGATCATCAGGGCTTCCAGATTGCGCATGACCTTATCGGAACGCCACAGCTGGGCCAGCGCCACAGCTGCCCGCTTCAGATTGCCACCGTGCTCTTCCAGCTTCTTTTCGAATTTATCCGTCAAAGAAAAAGCGTCGGAAACCGATCCGGCAAAACCGGTGATGACCGTATTTTTGTAGATTTTTCTTACTTTTTTTGCAGTATGTTTCATCACTGCGTTCTGCCCCATGGTCACCTGTCCGTCTCCGCCGATACAGATATCCTGCTCGTTTCTCCGGACCACGACGATGGTCGTTGCATGAAATTGTTCCATTGTTCTCTCCCTGTCCATAGTATACCCTATTCCGAATAGGTGCAGTCCGGATTTGAGCATTTCAGTTTTTTTGTTTTGCCGGAATTCTTTTCCGTCAGCAGGCTGCCGCATTCCGGACAGATTTTGTCCACCGGTTTATCCCAGTACACCTGTTTGCAGTCGGGATATCCGCTGCACCCGTAAAACACTTTTCCCTTTTTGCTCCTTCGCAGGATCAGATCTTTGCCGCAGGACGGACAAGCTACGCCGACTTTGTGCAGGATCGGCTTCGTGTTTTTGCAGTCCGGAAATCCCGTACAGGCCAGAAACGTCCCATAGCGCCCTTCTTTGACGGCCATGGGTTTTCCGCACAGTTCACAGGTTTCATTGCTCAAGACCGGCGGTATACGGACCTTCTCGATCTGGCTCTCCGCTGCTTCCAGCTCTGCTTTCAGGCTTCCGTGATACAGATCTCCCACCACGGACTGCCAGGGCACGGATTTGGTCTCCACATCGTCCAGCTTTCCTTCCATATCGGCAGTAAAATTCACATCGACAATCTCTTTGAAATAGTCTTCCATGATCCGGGTAACCACAAATCCAAGATCTGTGGGGACCAGACTTTTCTTCTCCCGGGTCACATAGCGTCTGTCCACCAGCGTGGATACGATAGGCGCGTAGGTGCTGGGCCGTCCGATATCCTTCTCTTCCAGTTCTTTGATCAGACTGGCTTCCGTAAATCTTGAAGGAGGCTGCGTAAAGTTTTGTTCGCCGCCGATATCCAGAAGTGTTAGCGCTTCGCCCTGCCGCAAGAGCGGAAGATTCTTATCTTTATCCTCTTTGTCGTTGTCGTTGTAGATTTTCAGGTAGCCGTCAAACCGTAGATGTGACCCCTGCGCCTTTAGGCCGTATTCACCGTTCCGCACTTCCACGTTGGTCAGATCGAAGACAGCGGGCGCCATCCGGCTGGCCACAAACCTGGACCAAATCAAGCGGTAGAGTTTCCATTGGTCTCCCGTAAGTGAGTCCTTCGCTTCGTCCGGAGTGATGTCCACGTAACTGGGACGGATCGCTTCGTGGGCGTCCTGTACTTCTTTTTTCTTGTTGGCGAATCGATTGTGTCCGATATACTCAGATGAATACTTCTCTTTGATATACGCTTTGCACGAGGCGTCGGCTTCCGAAGAAATGCGGACGGAGTCGGTACGGATATAGGAAACCAGACCGACGGTTCCGTGCCCTTTGACTTCGCATCCTTCGTACAGCTGCTGGGCGACAAGCATGGTCTTTTTCGGAGTAAAGCCCAACTTGATCGAAGCGTCTTGCTGCAGACTGCTGGTCGTATAAGGCGCCCAGGGTTTCTTGGTTCGTTCTTTCGTTTCCACCGAAGCTACGTCAAAATGGCCGCTTTTGAGTTCTGCCAGGATTTTCTCGGCCTGATCCCGGTCATGGATGGTCAATTTTTTGCCTTTGTATTCAGAGAGCTTGACAGAAAACTGATTTTTTCTGCTTTCTGTCTCCTTTCCGGTCCCTCGGGCAAGCTCCGCCGCTATCACCCAGTATTCTCTCGGAACAAAATCCCGGATCAAACGCTCCCGATCGCAGATAATCTTGAGCGCGGCAGACTGGACTCTGCCGGCAGACAGACCCCGCTTGACCTTGCTCCACAGTATGGGGCTGATCTTATATCCTACGATGCGGTCCAGCACCCTTCTGGCTTGCTGTGCGTTAACCAGATTCATATCGATGGGGCGCGGATTCTGAACAGCTTCCCGGATGGCCGGTTTCGTGATCTCGTTGAAAACGATTCGGTTCGGTTTGGTCTCGTCCATCCCCAGCAAGTTGGAAATATGCCAGGATATGGCCTCTCCCTCCCGATCAGGGTCGGTTGCCAGAAATACCTGTTCCGCTTTCGATGCTTCCTTTTTGATCTCTTTGATGATATCGGCCCGCCCCCGAACATTGATGTATTCCGGTTTGAAATTGTTTTCGATATCCACTGCCAATCTGCTCTTCGGCAGATCGATAATGTGCCCTGCCGAAGCGATGACTTTATATTTATTCCCCAAAAATTTTCCGATCGTCCTGGCTTTCGACGGTGATTCCACGATCACCAGTGTTTTTGCAGGTGCCATACAGTCCCTTTCTGTTTCAAGTGAAGGCATTGCTTTCAGTTCGCATGTCTGTTTGTTTCCTCGTAAAATCTTCATATTATAATGTAGATTTTCGTCAATGCACGATTATAAGGCCATTTCCACTATTTTGCAACTGTTATTTTCGGGCCCTGCGTGTGAACGAGTCCTTTCAGCTCCAGGATCGTCACCATCGACGCCACCGATGCGGCAGTGCTTCCGTAGCGTTCACAGAGAAATTCCCTGGAGATCGTTCCGTCCCGTTCTATGATCTCCATCATACGACTTTCTTCCGGAGAAAGGGATGTCCGGAGACTGTGGGTCTTGCGGGAAGCGAGCCCCAGTGCCGCTGCCACGGTATCCAGATTCGTGAGGGGGAACGCACCGTCATAAATCAGGCGATTGACCCCTGCGCTGTTGGGCTGATTGATGTTGCCCGGCACGGCGAAAACATCTCTTCCTTGTTCGGCAGCGAGACCTGCTGTAATCATGGAACCGCTCTTTTCTGCGCCTTCCACCACCACCGTCGCCTTCGACAAACCGCTGATCACCCGGTTTCGGAGCGGAAAGTAGGATGCATATCCTCTCTCTTCCGGCTTGAACTCGGAGAGAACCAGTCCTTCTTCCCGTATCCGCCGGTAGAGCTTCCGATTAGAGGCGGGAAAACAGTGTTCGATCCCGGTTCCGAGCACCGCGATCGTACCGGTTCCTTTGGACAGACATCCGGCATGCGCCTCCGCATCGATCCCCTCTGCCATGCCGCTGATCACCGGCGTATCGCATTCCGCAATGCGGACCCCGATTTGGAATGCTGCCCACCGACCGTAGGAAGATGCGCGCCGGGTTCCCACGACAGCGATCCCCTCGGCAGAAAGCAATGCAGCATCACCGAGTCCGTAGAGAACCATGGGCGGGTCTGGGATCTCTCTGAGCAACGCAGGATATGCCGGGCTATTGTAATGGACCGTCCATGCGCCCATGGCTTTTGCTCTCTTGATACAATCTTCTGCCTCTGCAAGACTTCGATCCAATCGAAATCCCCGCTTTTTGCGCTGCTGCAGATGATCTCCGTAGACTTCCAGACAACCCGCCAATTCAGAGTCGGATGCTTCGTAGATCTTTTCCGCACCGTCGTAAAGCTCCGCTAAAAACTTCTTGCTTCGACGATTCAGATCCTTGTTGCAGGCCAGCCACACGTATGTCAGCGTGTTCTCCATCTTCCCCTCATTTCTTTCCCATGTCGGGCATTCGATATCCCAAGGCTTCCAGGAGGTGTTCTTCCCGAATGTCTTCCCGTCCGGCAAGGTCCGCAACGGTCCTCGCAACGCGAAGAAGCCTATGATAGCCTCTTGCGGAAAGGGACCAACGCGAAAATGCCTCCTTCACCAAATTTCTGCAGGACGTGTTCAATCGACAGTACGTACCGAGTTTATCCGGAGGAATACCGGCATTAAACCCTATCGATAAAGACCGAAAGCGATGCTTCTGCCGCAGATTGGCTTCTTCCACTTCGCTGTGCAGCTCCGATGATGTTTTGCCGCTGTTCTTACTGTTGTCCGCGTCGATTTCGGCATACACCATCCGCTCCATGCCGATGTGAAGATCGATTCTGTCCAACAGAGGACCGGACACTCTTCCGATATATTTCATGCGGTCCGTTTCCGAGCAGGTACACGGTTTGACCGGATCGCCGTAATATCCGCATCTACAGGGGTTCATGGCAGCGACCAAGACAAATTTCGCCGGAAACGTAACTGCGTCCCGCACCCTGGATATCGTGACACAACCTTCTTCCATCGGCTGCCGCAGGGTATCCAGCGTCCGACGGTCGAATTCGGGCAATTCATCCAAGAACAGTACGCCGTGATGGGCAAGGGATATTTCTCCGGGACGCGGCCGACTGCCGCCGCCGGTCATGGCGGCTGCGGAAAGACTGTGATGCGGAGCGCGAAAAGGCCGTCGGACAATGAACGGCCGTGCCGAATCAAGAAGACCTGAAATGCTGTACAGTTGACTGATTTCAAGCTGTTCCCGGTTCGTCAGGGAAGGCATGATTCCGGGGATCCTCTTCCCGATCATGGTTTTTCCCACACCGGGCGGGCCGACCATCAGCATCCCATGCGCACCGGCCGCTGCAATGACAGCCGCGCGTTTGACCATTTCCTGGCCGCGAATATCGGAAAAATCCGGAAGATGCTCCTGCGAAGCCGTCCCATTGCCTCTCGATGCCACCACCGGTGCGATTCGACGGAATCCCGAGATATGCTCTCCGGCTTGCAACAATGTTTCTGCAGGATACAGCTGTACGCCTTTCACCAGCTCTGCTTCCCGACAATTCCCCGACGGGAGGATCATTTTTCGAACGCCCCTTTTATACATGCCGATCACCAGAGGAAGGGCTCCTTCCACCGGTTCCAGACGTCCGTCCAGCGTCAGTTCTCCGATCAGTGCGGTGTCCGAGAGATCATCTCCCTCCGGAGCGATCTGCCCGGTGCTCATCAACAACCCCACGGCGATGGGCAGGTCAAAATGGCTCCCCTCTTTTTTTCGATTCGCCGGGGATAAATTCACGGTGATCCGCTTTTGAGGAAATTGATATCCGCAGTGTCCGATCGCCGAACGGATCCGTTCTTTGGCTTCACGGATCGATTGATTGGCCAGCCCTACCACCGAAAACGCCGGCAGACCGTTTCCCACATCCACCTCCACGTGGACTGCCCGACTTTCCAAGCCGTAGAGACTCGCTGTGTTCACTCTGGCATACATTGCATCCTCCTGTTAAAATGCACCCGTCACGTGGCGAATATAAGGCCCCTGGGGCAGGCACAACAACTCGATCACGTCCATACGAAGCGCATACGCCTCGTAGACCGGATTGCGCTGCAGAAAAGCAAGCGCCACCCTTCTGATTCGATCTTGCTTTTTGCGTCCGACGGCCTGGCAGGGCAGGCCGAATGCAAGGGAGGTCCTCGTCTTCACCTCTATGAAGCAAAGAAGTGCGTCTCCGGCGGCAATGATATCGATCTCTCCCGCCCGGCATCTGAAATTCTGCGCTACGATGGTATATCCTGCCGCCTTCAGATACCCGACAGCTTTTTGTTCGCCCCAGAGACCGAGTTCGTTCTTTTCCATGCTTCACCTCATTGACCGTATATATAATACCATTTATGCCATTATTTGTAAATTACGGACAACAAAAAAACGGCCGCAGCCGTTTTTCTTGTCGCTATGGATTTGAACTGTTTTTCTTTCCGTTCTGAATCATCTTATAAATGACGAATCCCGCTGCCCCCCAAGTGAGAGACAAACAGATGATCATGGATAGGATCCAACTCATTGTACGACCTCCTTATCTGTACTCTTCCGGAATCTCGGGAAAGTCTTTTCCATTGAAATACTTGTTTTGAATGGAACGCGCGATTTTTCGATTGGTGCCCCACAGAAGAAGGAGAAGCAGGACCGTCTGAAGAACCACCGTAGCCAGTCCGTCAAGATTCGCCGGATTCCACCAGTCATCGGGGAACCAGGCAATCGACTGGGCCATCCACCAGAGGATCATGATCGCCGTCATGATCGGAGCGACCCACCCTGCGCATACGTTCCACCAGCGCCCCATTTTCCATTCGTTCTCCGCCTGATTCAGAAATGTGATCCGCACTTTTTCCAGGCCGTACCGATTCATGGCAAAGCCCAGGAATATGGTGGAGAGCAGCAGCGCAACCCCCCATACCCAATCCTGGTTGTTGAAGATGCGCAGGCTCAACGCAGAGGGAGTGCCCACTGCCAGAATAAAGGCGACCGTACCGATCACCGCTTTTTTTCGGCTCCAGCCGAAATCCATGAGAAACGTCTGTCCCACGTTGCACATGCCGATGGCCGATGTGAACGCCGCAAAAGCCAGTCCCGTGAAAAACAGCACGGATAATACCCGCCCGCCGGGCATCTCCTGGAACATGCCCGTCAACGTGATGAAGGTAAGGCCCTGATTGCCGGAAGCGCATGCCGCATAAGCTTCTTCCGTCGAAGGCGCCATGGCGAACACCGCCGGCAGGACCATGAGTCCTGCCATGATTGCGAAAGACTGGTTCCCGAATACCTGCAGGGAAGTGTTCAGCGAGAGATCCGACTTTGGCTGCGTATAGACCGCATAGGCCAGTGTCAGGCAGAAGCCAGGGCCGATGGACCAGGAACACTGAGACAACGCATTCAGCCAGGTGGTAGGCACAGTCAGGTAATGCCAGTCTATATTGAAAAAGTATTTGACTCCTTCCAATGCGCCGGGAAGCGTCACAGCGCGAATCGCCAGGATCGTACAGATCAGAAACAAAGCCGGGATCATCACCGTGTTGACCTTTTCGATGCTGCCGATTCCTTTATACAGCACCACGGCCAGCACGAGCACCGGGATCACGAAACAGATGTATGTCAGCACATTGCCGTTGACGGTCCGGTCGAACACCAGCGCCAGATCTTTTCCCAGGTAGCTCCCGGTGAGAGACATGCCGATGTAGCGAAACACCCACCCCAGGATCGCCATGTAGTACGCCGTGATCAACATGCATACGGACACCATGAATGTGCCCATCCATGTATATTTCTCGCCGATGAAATCCCGGAAAGCGCCGGCGCCCGAATGACGGGTCGCACGGCCCAGAAGCATCTCCGCATTGAGGATCGGCAACGCTACGACGAAGCTGGCGATGATCAGGGCAATGACAAAGGCGCCTCCCCCGTTCAGGGCTGCCATACGGGGAAAACGCCATATGTTTCCCGTTCCCACAGATCCTCCTATCAGCGTCATCATCAAGCCCAAACGACTGTTGAAACCGGCAGACTTTTTCTCGGGCATGATTGAATTCTCCTTCCTTTCACCGGTCAACGGTGCTATCCTGTTATTGTACCGACTGGTACAATAGTATCACTTCCAGTCATTCTTTTCTACAAGGAGGAACCAATGGGTAAGAAAATTTTATTCGTCGGCGGCGGCCAGATGGCCGAAGGGATCATCGGCGGCCTTCTCCGTCAAAACGTATTTGCTCCGGAAGATGTCTTTGTGAACGATGTGGTCCCGCAACGTTTGACGCATCTTCACGATACCTATTCTGTGGTGACCGTAACCGACATCTCCGATGCCGCCAAGTTGGCAGACGTGATTTTCCTGGCCGTTCGGCCCCAGGACATCGCCGGTGCCTGTGCGGGGATCTCAAATATACTAGCGGAACGAACAGACACGCTCATCGCATCGATCGTAGCCGGCGTAGATCTGAAAACACTGGCTGCGCATACCCGGCCGGGGCAGAAGATCGTCCGAATCATGCCCAATACCCTGATCAAGGCGCAGAACGGATTCTCTGCGGCCTGCGTCAACGAACACGTGAATGCCGATGACCGGCAGGTGATCCGTACCATGCTGGAATCCTTGGGACAAGTGATGTTCATGAACGAAGACAAATACGATCTGTTCACGGCCTACAGCTGTGTCGGGCCCATGTACATCTATCTGTTGATGCACGCTCTGATCCAGGCCGGTGTGCGGACCGGATTTTCCAGAGAGGAATCCTATGCCATCACCATTAAGAATACCCTGGGCTCTGCCCAGATGCTGGAGCTCACCGGCGATCACCCGCTGCAAAGGATCGATACCATGACCTCTCCCGGCGGAGTGACCATCGATGCCCTGGCCAGTCTGGAAGAAGACGCTTTCGTAGGCGAGATCATGAAGTCGGTAAAAGCATCGGTGGACAAAACCTTGTCCTTTAAATAAAGTTGCACTTCATCTGTAATGAACGAAAAGAGGAGATTCTTATGCTGACAAAAGATGAACTCGCCGGATACGCTCCGGAAACGGTCCAGCTGTATTCCGGCATGGAATGCCCTCCGGATCTGCACCCCGAAGCGGCGCCCCTGTTCCTGACCACGGCATTTATTTTACCCGGAGATTTGGAAGACGTAGAGCAAACCTACAAAGATAAGAAGTTTACGTACATCCGCACCCGGAATCCCAACAGGAGAATGCTGGAAGATGCAGTTTCGTCGCTGGAGCACAGTGAAAAGAGTCTGATTTTCTCTTCCGGGATGGCGGCTATCCACACCCCTCTGATGGCCTGTCTGAAAACGGGAGACCACCTGCTGGCCGGGGAAACACTCTACGGCGAAAGCATCGAGCTGTTCGCCCACTATCACACGCAATTCGGCATCGAAGTGGATTTTGTGGATTTCACCGATGCGGAGGCGGTCCGAAAGGCTGTTAAGCCCAACACCAAAGTGCTGTACACCGAAACCATCAGCAACCCGAAGATCACCCTGGTGGATGTGGAAGCCATCGCGGAAACAGCCCACGAGGCCGGCGCGCTGCTCATCGTGGACAACACCTTTGCGACACCCTATCTGATCCACTGCATCGACAAAGGCGCCGATCTGGTCATCGAAAGTTTAACGAAATTCATGAACGGTCACTCCGATGCCCTTCTGGGATCCGTGAGCGGAAAGGCCGAACTGGTGGATCGGATCGAACTGCTCCAGCACCTGTACGGAGGCAGCGGCGGCACGTTCAATTCCTGGCTGGTGCTGCGCAGCCTGCGGACGCTGGATCTCAGGATGGACCGCCACACTTCCAATGCGGACAAGCTGGCCAATGCCCTGGCGAAACACCCAAAAGTCAAAAAAGTGAACTACCCCACCGTCCCCGGATATCCGCAGACCGAAACCGCAAAGAAGCTGTTTGAAGGGAAAGGCTGCGGCGGCATGCTCAGCTTCGAGTTGGCTCCCGACTGCAAGCCGGAAATGAGCCGCATGCTCAAAAACCTGAAACTGGCCCAATACGCCCCGACCCTGGGCGGCTTCCGGACCACTTTATCCCACCCGGCCACCTCCTCCCATTCGGAGCTGACCCGGGAAGAACGCATGGCTCTGGGGATCCACGACGGCGTGATGCGCGTCTCCGTCGGACTGGAAAATCCCGACGATCTGATCGCGGATTTCTATCAGGCTCTGGATAAAGCCTTCGCCTAGCGGCCTCTCTTGCTCCAAGCAAACGATCCCCCGTCACGGGGGATCGTTTTTGACTGGCCCGATTGCGGGCCCATACGTAGAGATCCTTAATAATTACTGCTGTAGATCCGATACAGGAAGACCGCAGTCTCGGCTCTCGTGGCCTCACCCCGAGGGTTCATCTCGCCGTTGCCTCCTTCGATCAAACCCTCTTTCACCAAAGCGGCGATGCTGTTGACCGCATATCCGGCGATTTGGGCCCGGTCCGAAAAGCGGTCCAGATCAGAGGCGGCGCCTTCCACTGCCGAGCCGTTCAGCACACCCAGCGCCCGTTCGGTCATCACCATCATGTCCTGTCTTGATATGGCCACATCCGGATCGAACCGGTCGTTTCCGATTCCGCTCACGATCCCCAGTTCCTTGGCAATACCGGTCTCTCTCCAATAGTATGCATCCTCCGCCACATCGCTGAAAGATCCTTCGGGCTCACCTTCCCATCCCAAGGTACGGACGAGTAGGCACAGAAAGTCTGCCCGGGTAATCGCCGCCTCCGGCGCAAAAGTAGTTTGGGACACTCCTTTGACGATTCCTTTGGAAGCGAGGACCTCGATCTGCTTCTTTCCCCAGAGAACGGCCTCCAGATCTTCGAAAGTCCTGTGGACATAGGCCACCGCATAATGGCTGAAATGGGTGGTGGTGAAGGTGACAGTTCCGGTCTCCGCATCGTATCGTCCGTTGGGCACGGAATGCAGATTTCCGGCACCGTCCACATACACGACCACGATGTGTTCCGGGTCTTCCAGTTCCGCTGTCGTCGGCGCATAGGGAATGGATACCCTCACCGGTGCTTGGGAGTTGTTCCAATCCAGCTGTCTGCCGTCAATGGACATCCGAAGCTGCAGCAACGGCCTGTCTCCGATGATCTCTGCTGCGTCCTCCGGCAAGTCGGACCGATCGACCGACCCGATGGTGATGCGCGCTTGATTGCCGTCTGTCTGCCCCGTACCTGTGAGCATGTTGGAAGGAACAACGACGCTTCCCTGATCGGTGCTGATTTCCAGCATTCCTTGCGCATCCGGTGTTGACAGATCCGTGACCGGTATGCTCAACGCGTATGCATCCACTCCGGGGATCGATGGCATCGTAACCGCCAGTTCCCCTTGGGGCATCCCGTGCCAGGGATCCTCTTCGATAGAAGCGATGCCGCCGTCCCTGTTGACGAGGACTGCGACCGCCGTTTCCGTGCCGTCTTCTGCCCTGATACTCGCTTGATAAACGGGTATTTGCGCCGTGCGCCTCCCGTTGCTGCCGCCTGCCGGCGCTGTAGGCACATATCCCTGCCAGCGCAGGAAAGGATAGCCGCCGTTGTCGGTGCTGTTGATTCCCCACACAGTTGTAAAATCCCAGTCTGTGAATGTCGCCTGCTGCTTCATCTCGGCAGTGGTTTTTCCTGTACCGCCGACTGATGTGTTCTTTCCTGAGGTTTCGGTATTCCAGAAGCTGTCGGTAACCACTCCAATTGCAGTGGTGTAGCCTGCAAGGCCACCTGTGTTGGCCGAAGCAGCAGGAGTTACTACCGCTCCGCTGGAATAGCAATCGGTAATCGATTTACCGTTTCCGCCTACAAGCCCTCCCACATAATCATTTCCGGTCACTGAACCGGTCGCATAAGAATTCACGATCGCTCCGCCGGGGCTATAGTTGAATCCTACCAACCCTCCCACATAATCATTTCCGGTGACCGCCCCTAAAGCATAGCAGCCGTCGATTTCACCGTCGTTGTTGCCCACCAGACCGCCTGTCTGGGTGCTGTTGAGATTCAAGGCTGTCACCGTGCATTCCGAATGGGATCCTCTTATGATGCCGCTTACTTTGTATCCAACCAAGCCGCCGACCTCATCATCCCCTCTCACGGTGCCTGTGGTATGACAATCTATGATTGTTCCCTCGTCCCAACCGACCAGACCTCCGCAATAGTCGTCCTCGCCTTCTACTGTTCCGTCGAAAGAACAGTTGGTAATCATACCATGGTTTTCACCTATTAGACCGCCTACCGGATAATACCAGCCGTTTATCGAAACAGTACCTGAAACACTGCAATTATCAATCAGGCCGTTGTTTCTTCCTGCCAAGCCGCCCACATAATAAGCGCTGCTTGTTATGTCAACAGGATTCAACTCTAAATCAGAGACATTCCCACCGGCCGCAATATATCCAAACAAGCCGATATACTCGTCATCACGCTCGGTGAAAAGGTTATTGATACTGAGTTCATTGCCGTCATAAGTACCCGTGAATGGGGTGCTGTTATCGCCGATCGGCTCCCAGCCCTCACCGCCACTATAACCGCTGAGATTTATATCATGGGTTTGCAGAAAATGTTTATCAAGGTGATTGCGGACATTATTGAGCTGATCCGCATCGGCAACAAGGAAAGGATTCTCCGCACTGCCGTCACCTCCGGCAAACTCAGCATCAAATTGCCATCTTAAAAACGGATAACGATTGTTGTCGACGGTGTTGATTCCCCAAATCGTATCAAAATTCCAGCCCTCATTGACGTAAGTCGCCTGCTGCATCATCGTTACAGAGCCTTCACTGATTCCCCAGTCGGAGGAAACATGCCCGGAGGTATTGTTGTTCCAGAAGCTGCCGATGATATCTTCAGAGCTTAAAAGGTTGAGACGACCTATAAGAGGTCCGACAAAGCTGCCCTCATTGCCGTCTACCGCACCGATCTCATAACAATTGATAATTGTGGCATCAGGACCTTCATTATAACCGACCAGACCGCCAACATACTCATGTCCGGATACGTCGCCCCAGGCATAGGAAATGCTGATCGGGCCGATATTGCTTCCAACCAAGCCGCCGACATAGGTACTGCCCGTACCGGCTTCCTCGACACCTGTTACAACGCCCTTCGCGTAGGATGCTGAAATATCAACTTCATTGCTGCCTGCCAGCCCGCCGATGTGAGAATGCCCTGTCACCGCACTCGCAGAATACGAAGCATCGATCACATCTGAGTAGAAGCTTCTATAGCTTTCCCCGATCAATCCGCCCACATAACTCCCGCCGGTGACGGTGCCGGTGGCATAAGAGAAGCTTGCCCCCCGGCTACAACCTGCAAGACCGCCCACATAATCCGCTGTGCTGATCACAGTAGCGTCCGCATGACAGTCTCTGATCGAGCCGCTGCTTTCCCCTACAAGCCCTCCCGAATAATCGCCGGAAGCTGTCACTGTTCCCGTGAAATAAGAATCGGTGATGGGGAATTCATTGAAGCCGGTTAAGCCCCCCACACGTGAACTCCCTGTTACATCGCCATCTGCATAGGAATTGTCGATCGTACCGATATTGTTTTCCCCTACAAGCCCACCGACTGTATCATTCCCCGTCACAGAACAGATGGCATGGGAGTCGTTAATCGGACCGCTGTTTGCTCCCACCAAACCACCGGTCCCATATCCCACTTCGCTTGTTACCGTTGAGATTGCATAGCAGTCGGTAATGCTGCCGTTATCATAGTTTACTCCTATCAGACCGCCTGCTAAATCTCCGCTTGCGTTTCCTGCCACGGTTGTGACGGTTCCATCAAAATATGAACCGGTGACCGTACCGTCGTTTGTACCGATTAAACCCCCTACAGCGTCACCGTCACCGTTCACTGCACCGGTGGCATACGTATTCTCTACGAGGCCGTTATTCCATCCTGCCAGAGCGCCTACGGAATCCTCACCGGTGACATCCGTGTCGATCAGTTCGACATTTCGGATAATACTACCCATTCCGATAGCAGCGAATAATCCTATATTATCGCTGTCCCCATGGTTCACAAAGAGATTGCTGATGGTATGGCTATCGCCGTCATTGGTGCCGATAAAAGGAACTTCACCGTTGCCGATCGGTTCCCAACCCTGACCGAGGCTGAAATACCCCCCAAGATCGATGTCGGCAATTTGCTTAAAGTGTTTCCCGTCAAAAGCATATTCATCTATGTTATATAACTGCGTTCCGCGGGAAATCAGGTAAGGGTCTTCCGCAGTGCCGCTGCCGCCGGCGAACATCGCCACATACACAAAACTTTCATAATCTTCTGTGTAGTATCTGTTGTCCCCTCTCATATCGGTATCAACACGCCCCTCTTCAAAAGTATGTTCGTACTCGTCTTCCCCGGTATCGATAAACACGTACTTCTCTGCATCAATTCCACCTTTAATGGTTATCGCCGAAGTATGCCCTGCTTCCGTCAGGAGAAACGCCCCGGCACAGTCGCTTCCACTAACGGTTACATCTCCCTCAACCGTTGCGTCTGCGTCCTCACAAGCCCTGACACCGATGCTGTCGGTGCCGTTTACCACGACGTTTCCTTTTACTGTAACAGATGAAAGGGTATCGGCATTGACGCCGATGCTCCTTTCTCCGTTGGCATAGACGTCTCCTTCCACTGTCACCTCTGCGTTTTCATAAGAAGCCCATACCCCGTTGTAGGTTGAGCCGTTGGACGTGGCATCCTCCTGAACAGTAACCTTTCCCCCTTGGGCGGCTACTCCGTCGCGTCCGTTTCCTGTAGCATTGGTAACGGTTACTTCGAGGGTCTCTCCGCTGTCGCATTCTGCAAAGACTCCGTACCAACTGCCGGTAACATTTAATTCACCGACACCTTCTAAAGTGACAGCAGCATTTCCTTGTACGAAAAGGCCGCTCATTTCTTCGAAAGTGTCTTCCAACGCACTGTTGACAACATTAAGGGTGCACCCGTTCATATCAAACGTGATGTGTTTATCAACAATGGAAATGCCGCTATTATAAACAATATTCTGCAATAGTTTGATCGTTTCTCCGTCCTGGACTGCATCCAGTGCCCCGTCCAGTGTTGAATATGACGGTCCCCCTACGATTTCGCATACATCCCCGTCAACGGCCGAAACCGAACAGGGCAAAAGTGCAGTTATGAGGAATAACACCAGCAGCATGGACAATAATTTCCTAAGCACTGTTTTCATAAAGCAACCTCACTTTCTTTCTTTTTTTTGTAACCTCTCGATTACATAGAAAATTAATTTATGTTCTTTACGGCATAAACACGATGACTCCGTAGGCGGCCTTCCGGTCTCCCTCCGGGATGGGAAAGATCACGATCGTTCCGAACCGATCCCGCTCTGGTTTCTCTTGATGAGGGACCCCCGAAAACATGGAAAATACCTCCTCGACCTCGTCGAAGGAGAAGGAATTTCCCTTGAAAACCTGTTTGACGGCTTCCGCCATTCGGCTGTCTTTAATTTTGTATTGAAGAATGTGCACACTCTTTGGATCCGGACTTCCGGGAGGAACGCCGATGGCCTTTTGAAATGCGTCGTTCATCGCAGCCAACATGTGATTCGGCGTAAAAATGACTACGGGATAGGGAAAGGAATCGATGATACGTGCCCTCAATCCTTCGTTGGCGGGAAATGACCCGGAAAGTTCCCGCAAGAGCTGCTCATTGGTTGTTTCGCTCATAAAAGGCCGCCTTTCCGCTTACGTCGGAAGCATGCAGCCTCCGGTATGCTTATTGTATTAATCTTCCGATTGGAAGGATAGGTCCAATCGGATCATGAATAGTAGGAAAAGTGCCATAAAAAAACCGAGCTTCATCATCGTACAAAGCTCGATTTCGCAATTCCTATGGACCTGTGCCTGTGATTCTATCGAGATATGCGACGGTACCTTGAAGGGGATACACCGACTTTCTCTTGAAAGAGTCTTGCGGAATAGCCGTTGTAGTTCATGTTGCAGGCAGAAAAAGCCTCGGAAACGGAAAGGTTTGGATCCAGAAGTTTCTCTTTGACTCTGCCGATTCTGTAGTTGATGTAGTATCCGTGGGGCGTCTGTCCGGTATGCTTCTTAAAGAGCCTGTTGAAGTGGGATTTGCTGAGGCATGCCGCTTTCGCTGCTTCGTCGGCTTTATAGGGTTCCAGCCAATGGGTTTCGAGATACTCTTTTGCCCTTTCGATTTCGTCTCTGCCGCGATAGATTCTGCGATTCATCATCAAGGCTACCACACAGCCCACTTCCCCGGCTTCGTTCGGAATGGGAAAAACCGTAATATCCTGATAAATCGCTTCCACATCGAAATCCGTGATGCTATAGCGCTTCGAAATGTCCTCCAGGGGAACTTTGATATCATGAAAGAAGACGGTCTCTCCGCGAAACGCTCGTTTCAGCTGGTCGATCCCCCCCAAGGCAATAATGGAAGGATCCTCGAATATGTTATACTTCCCCACGACCAGTTCCGGGCCGGGAATGTGGTATTCCCGGATCATCGCCCGATTCATCATCACCGAAGTGCCCTCCGGGGAATAAACCTGGATGGGATACGGAAAGAATTCGATGACCTTGGCCAGCAGGTCCTCCCTTCCGGATGTCATTTGAAAAGAACCGGTGATATCACTGTGTCTGTTGTCCATCGAATTCTTTGCTCCTCGTCCGGAAAGCGCCGAACACGCAGAAGATCAATCCTTTGTCTTTTATTGTACTATTCTTTTCGCTGGTTTCCAACCGATTGCACAAAAATCTGCCTGTATCGTATCTTTTCACGATAGATTTGCTATAATCAAGGTAAATCATCCGTTTGCGGTGGCACCGTCGGCGAACTGTCCCGAAGGAGAACGATCGAAATGAAATGGAAAGGCAGGATCCGAAGCGC
>Ga0116152_10001280_pt1 | contig 20873 bp, 23 predicted proteins | sample AD_UKC119_MetaG_FD_89894 | JGI IMG/M metagenome (GOLD analysis project Ga0116152, IMG submission 89894) | Active sludge microbial communities of municipal wastewater-treating anaerobic digesters from Hong Kong - AD_UKC119_MetaG | ecosystem: Engineered > Bioreactor > Anaerobic > Digestate...
GACCTGATGCGGGAAATTTGCACTCAGGGCCTGGCGAAGAAAACCGTGACTGTTCGTTTCCCACTACCAGAGCAGGAACGCCCGAAGTTGACCTAACCCGCTATAGAGCGCGTGAACGGGTACGCAGCAACCTGGGCAAACCCCAGGCCGGCAGGACTCCGGTGGTGATCTGAAACCGGGTCTTATACCCGGATCGGCAGAGTCTGCAACCGCAGCAGGACTTGCCGAACAAGGCCTGCCAGGGTAACTTTCCATCAAGGCCACGCGCACGCGGCGTACACTCAGGGTGATCCTGGCGCCGAGTTTGAGCAGCCGTTCGCGGAGGTGCGGTCGGCAAACAGGTCCAGTTGTTGTTCCTTGATGCGATTCTCCATCTCACCGCGCGCGCAGTAAAGCTGTTCATACAGGTACTGGGCGCGGTATTGCCGCCGGGTCAGGGAGGTGACTACGAAACGCGGGTTGTCGCCCTTATCGAGGTACTCGGCCTTGCCGACCACGCGCCGTTCCCGTGACCCGGTGGTGCGGGTCTGGTAACGGAAATCCTTGAAAGCGCGGGCCGGCAGGTCTTTCAGGTCGTGGATCAGTTTGGCCAGGGCGCGTTCCAGCTTCAGTGCTTCGCACAGGCGGCTATTCTTCGCCAGGCCGAACAGGTAATCGACCCGGTTCTGTTCACACCAGACCATCAGGTCTTCCCGGCAGAAACCGCTGTCGCCCCGCACCAGGATGCGCACGTCGGGCCAGCGTTGGCGGATTTGCGCGACAATCCGGGTGATTTCTTCCGTTGTGCCGGCTGCCCCGTCCTGGTCTGCTGTGCGCAAGCGGGCGCACAGCAACTCATCCCCACAGAAAATGTACAACGGCAGGTAGCAGTAGTCCCCGTAGTAGCCGTGGAAGAAGCGCCCCTCCTGGTTACCATGCACCCGGTCATCAGTGGCGTCCACATCCAGCGTGATCCGTTTCGGCGGTTTGGGGGTGGGCTTCCAGGAACAACCCCACCAGCAAGGCGTCCAGCGCGGCGGGGTCGGCGGCAATCTTTTTGTAACGGTCTTTCAGGTTGGCGTCCTGCGGCGTCAGCTCCAGACGGTTCAGGGTGCGCTTGCCCGCCAGCGCCTTGCCCCGGTCCTGTTCCCGCAGGCGCTCCTGGCCGCCGGGGTCAGCCTTGTCGCACAACACCGCCAGCAGTGGGTCATGCCGTAGCCGGTCAGGGTCGTTCAGGTCTTCGTAACCCAACGCTATCCCATAAATCCGTTGTTTGATCAGCGCCTCGACCGGGTGTTCAATCAACTCCGGATGACGGTAGTCCGTGAAGCAGCCCGCCACCCGCGCCAGGATGCCGGTGCGTTGTTCCAGTTCCCGCAGCAGCAGTGCGCCGCCATCGGAACTGATGAAACCACCGTCAAACCGGGCTTGCACCCGACGGCGATTCAAGGGCTGAAAGGACGGTAGATCCAGTGTACACTGTGTGTTCATAAGGCCGTTTCCTTTGATGGGCATAACTATTTGATTAGACTCTAATAATTATACCGGAAACGGCCTTTTCTTTGGGAGGGGTGAGAAATCCGGGCTAATGACGCACTAAGTTTTTCGGCTTATCCTGCAATGATTGTGACAGCGAATCATTGACAGGATGACGCATGCGTATTTTGCTGGTGGAAGATGACTCCCTGATCGGTACGGCAATCGGGCAGGCATTGAAGGATGAAGCCTACGCACTGGACTGGGTAACCGATGGTGCACAGGCACTCACTGCCATCCAGACCCAGGACTACGGCCTCATCCTGCTGGACCTGGGGCTGCCCCGGCACGACGGCTTCGAGGTTCTGCAGCAGTTACGTCAGGGCAGAAAGCCAGTTCCGGTAATCATCATTACTGCCCGTGATGCGGTGGAAGAACGGATCAGGGGGCTGGACTTCGGGGCCGACGACTACCTGGTCAAACCCTTTGCGATTGATGAGCTGCTGGCGCGCATGCGTGCCATCATCCGCCGCTATCAGGGCAATACCCACCCCGTTCTCAGCAATGGGGTGCTCAGCCTCGATCCGGCCACACGTGAAGCCTGGCGCGAGACTGGCGACCATATCCAGCTGTCGGCACGGGAATATGCCCTGCTGCATACCCTGATGCTGCGTCCCGGTGCCATCCTGTCGCGCAGTGAGCTGGAGGAACGCATCTATGGCTGGAACGAGGAGGTGGAAAGCAATGCGGTGGAGTTCATCATTCACTCCCTGCGCCGCAAACTGGGCCGGGATGCCATCAAGAATGTGCGCGGGCTGGGCTGGCTGGTCAGCAGAACAGCATGAAACAGCAGCACTCCCTGCAGAAATCCCTTAACCGCTGGATTCTGCTCTCCACCCTGGCATTCGCCCTGCTCGCCGGAGTGACTGCCGGCCTGAATGCCTATCATGAGGCCCGCGAATATCAGGACATGCACCTGCAACAGATGGGTGAACTGCTGCAGACCGGTAGTGTCAGGCCGGAAACCGGCCTGGTACTCGAAACGGAGTCAACGGAAAAGCAGCGCCGGGACGAGCGGGATGACATCCTGATGATCCTGCAGCTCGACCGGGCACCTGAGCGCTACCGGCACATGACCGCAGCACTGGCCGATGGCCTGCACACCCTGGACTGGGACGGTCATGCATGGCGCACCCTGCTGATCACACAGCCCCCCACCAGCACCACTTCGGCCTTACCCGGACGTTTCGCGGTGGCCCAGCTCACCGAAGTCCGCAATGAGCTGGCTCTGGAAAGCGCCCTGCGCTCGGGCATCCCGATGCTGCTGCTGACACCGGTTCTGCTGCTGCTGGTGCACCGGGTGATCCGCTACCACCTGAGCCCGGTGGCGGAGCTGGCCCGCAAAGTGGATGCACGTCACGAGCATGACCTGACCCCGCTGGAGGGACAGCGGATTCCACAGGAGCTGTCACCGTTCCTGCATTCCATCAATCACCTGCTGATACGGGTCGAACAAAACATGGCCCAACAGCGGCGCTTTGTGGCTGACGCAGCACATGAACTGCGCACACCGCTGACCGCCCTGTCGCTGCTGACCGAAAATGTGGCGCGTGCACCAGACCTGCAGTCCGTGCGGGAACGGCTGCAGCCCCTGCAGGAAAGCCAGCAACGCATGCAGACACTGGTGACACAGCTGCTGGGGCTGGCACGCCTGCAGGGCCACAGGCCCGACACCTTCAAACCGGCCAGCCTGTCGGCTTGTGTGCAAGGTGTCGTGGCAGACCTGTATCCGCTGGCAGAAGCGCGCCGGATTGATCTGGGCGTGAGCCGGCAAACCGACCTGATGGTGACAGATACTGAGGGCGGACTGGCCCTGCTGGTGCGCAATGCCCTGGAAAATGCGCTGCACTATACCCCGATGCAGGGGCAGGTGGACATTGAACTTTACCGGGAGGGTGGTGACGCCGTATTGCGCATCTGTGACAATGGCCCCGGCATTCCCGACTCCGAGCTGGAACGGGTGTTTGAGCCCTTTCATCGTGCAGCGGTGAACACTGCCCCCGGCTCCGGCCTGGGCCTCACCATCAGCCGCGAAATTGCCCTGCGTCTGGGCGGGCATATCCGGCTGCAGAATCGGCCTGCCGGCGGCTTGTGCTTCTGCTACCGCCAGCCGATTGTCGATCCGTCCGGCAGTGTCACCCCAAGCACATCGTGAGCACCCCGGTGGTCTTTTATGGTATGGTCGGGTGCGTTATTCATGCTGACCCTGAAGTGAGAGTGCCATGCCATTGAGCGCCAAATCGTCAGCCCCGCCGCCTGAACGGTGTCAGGGTGCATCCAGCAACAGCCTCGCCTTCATCGAAGGCCTGAAACCCGATACCCGCCTGGCCGAGCCGGTTTACCGCCAGTTACAGCGCCAGATTATCGGCATGATACAGTCCGGTGAACTGGATGATGGTTCCAGCCTGCCGTCCGAGCGCACACTGGCCGAAGCGCTCAATCTCAGCCGCACCACAATCCGGCGCTGTTACAACGAACTGCGTGAGCAGGACTACATCAGTACCCACGGGCGGGCGGGCGTCATGGTGAATGCCCCTCCGCGCATCAACCCCGAAATCGGCCGCCTCAAGGGCTTCACCGAAGAAATGGGCGAACTGGGCATCGCGCCTTCCACCCGGCTGCTGGAGCGTGAAACCGGATGCAACCGCACCATTGCCTCCATTTTCCAGCGCCCATCCAATGCCCCGTTTCTGAAACTGGTACGGCTGCGCCTTGGCGATGGCAGTCCGATGACCCGGGAAGTGGCCTGGTATGACCTGACCCTGGCCCCGGCGCTGGCAGACTGGGATGTTTCCGGCTCAGTCTACCGGTTTCTGGCCGGGCACTGCGGTATAACGCTGGCCAGCGGCGAGCAGACCATCGAGGCGGCCATGAGCAATGCCAGTGAGATGGAAGCATTCGGTTTTGTCGAACCCGGCCCCTGCCTGCTGCTCAAACGCAAAACCTACACCACAACCGGGCAGATGGTGGAATACGTGGAAGGGACGTTCCGGGGCGATGCTTACACCTACCGCATCAACCTGCAGATGCTGCCCCCTCTCGTGCAGCCATGAAATCCCGTACTTCGACCTGATTCGGCAGGGCATCCCAAACACCGGACCGGGATACGGTCAGCGCACCACAGGCATTGGCAAAACGCAGCGCTGCCAACAACCCGCAGCGATGCAGCAACGCACAGGCCAGTCCGGCACTGAAAGCATCGCCTGCCCCGGTCGCATCCCGCACCGCCACAGTCCAGGCGGGTACGTGCAACGGTGCCTGACCCCGTTGTAAAGCCACGCAGCCCTGTCCGGCCAGTGTCACCACCAATAACTCCCCGGCCCAGCCCGGTAATGGCAGGCGTTGCAGCCAGTCCTGTGGTGTCGCCTGCTGTACCGGCTCAATACCAAACAGCACCACCGCTTCGGGTTCATTCAGCACCAGAATATCCGTCAACGCCAGCAGGCCGGCAGCGGGCGTGCGCCAGGGCGAGGGGTTGAGCAGGGTGCGTATGCCCTGCTGTCGGGCACGCCGGAAGGCTTCCAGAATGGGCGCATCCGGAATCTCGAACTGGGCACAGACCAAACGGCTTGCGGCCAGTCCGGCACTGGCCGCCTGCACGTGATCCGCCGTCAGGCAGGCATTGGCTCCCGGATACACCGTAATACTATTGGCACCATCCCGGGCAACCAGGCCAACACCGAAACCGGACTTTGCATCGACCCTCACAGTGTAGCCGGTATCCATGCCCTCGGCCTGCAGACAGCGCAGCAGGTCCGTGCCCGCCGCATCCTGTCCCACGGCCAGCAACAGGGCGGTTTGCAGGCCCAGGCGCTGCAGGCCCAATGCCAGATTCAGCCCCTTGCCCCCATGCTCGCTCCAGCACGTTTCCGCGATAATGGATTCACCGCGCTGCGGCAGCCGCTGAACCTGCAGGCTATGGGCGCTGACGTGACTGCCCAGCACAAAGACATCCATAAATGTAAGCTCCTGTGTGGAGTCCAGGTAAACAAGGTTATCCGGTGCTCAGATCGCCTTCGGGCGCGCTCCGGCTTCCGCGTCTGATGGCTGCCCCGACAGCTGCAGGAATGCTTCCAGCAGGCTGGCCTGCCCGGATGCCTGCACCAGCGCCTGTGGCGTACCCAGTGCCAGCAAGCGGCCCCGATGCAGGATCACTACCTGATCCGCACGCTCGGCTTCATCAATCAGGTGTGTGGCCCACAGCACCCCCATGCCGCGCTCCCGGCATAACTGATGCACATAATCCAGCAGCATTTCCCGCGAAGCCGGGTCCAGCCCCACGGTCGCCTCATCCATCAGCAGCAGGCGTGGACGGGTTAGCAAAGCACGTGCCAGTTCCACCTTGCGCCGGTTACCGCCACTCAAGGCCCGACAGGGCTTTCCGGCCACATCACTGAGGCCCATTCTGTCCAGCTCGGTTGCCGAGCGCTCACGAATCTCGGTCGGGGCCAGCCCGTGCAAACGCGCATAAAAGTTCAGGTTGGCCTGCACCGTCAGGTCCAGGTCCAGTGATGGCTGCTGAAACACCACGCCCATGCGCGCCAGCGCCCGGACCAGATCGGTACGCAGGTTGTCACCCGCCACCATCACCTCGCCCTGATCCGCCACAAACAGACCGGTCAGTATCTGGAACAGCGTGCTCTTGCCCGCACCATTCGGTCCCAGCAGGGCATAAAACCCCTGTGTCAGGGTAAAGCTCACACCATCCAGCGCCCGAACCTCCCCATAGGACTTACCGACACCGGCAATGGACAGGATTGCCGGGGTAGTTGATTCATTCATGCAAGCACTCCACTCAACAGTTCGGGATATTGATGCAGCAGCAGCTGCTCCAGTGCGCCCATCTGCACCATGGTGCGCGGGCGGGCTGCCGTCACCGGCTGTTCCAGAATCAGGTGTGCAGGCCGAGCCGACAGGAACAGCACCCGATCCGCCAGCATCAGGGCCTCACGCAGATGATGGGTCACAAACAGAATGGTCGAGCCGGTCTGCTGCCACAGGGCCAGCAACTGCTGGCGCAGCTGCTCGGCAGTCGGCTCATCCAGTGACAGAAATGGCTCATCCATCAGCAGCAGCTCCGGCTGGATCACAAAGGCACGCACCAGTGCCAACCGCCGCTGCATGCCGCCGGACAGGGCACCGGGATAGGCGGTACGAAAATCCTGCAGGCCCACCTGTGCCAGCAATGCCTGCAGGTGCGCCCGCCGTTCCTGACGCTGTGTTGGTGGCAACGGATTCAGCACCAGCTCGATATTCTGCTCCACGGTCAGCCAGGGTAGCAGGCGCGGTTCCTGAAACATGAAACCGAGTCGAGCCGCCGTTGCCCGCTGCACCTGCCCTTCAAACCGGGTATCCAGCCCGGCTACGATATTCAGCACCGTGGTCTTGCCGCTGCCGGACGGGCCGACCAGAGCCACAAACTCACCCGGAGCGGCGGCAAAATGCAGCCCCTTGAGGGTACACAGGCCATTGGCATAGACCTTGCGGTCGATTGTCACCTGCACCCCTGACGGGCTGTCAGTCCGCCTGTCCATCAGCCGCGCCACCGGTTCAGGCGCTGCTCCAGCGGACGCAGCAACAAGGCTTCGATGGCAACCACCACCAGCACAAAAGCCAGGGTGTACGCCAGAATACCGGCAATATCAAAAAACTGGAAAAAGATGCCAAGCTGAAAACCGACACCGTTACTGCGCCCCAGCAGCTCCACCACCAGCACAATCTTCCAGATCAGCGCCAGCCCGTTGCGGGCGGCCCCGAACAGATAAGGGTAAAGCTGCGGCAGGTACACTTTCAGCAGGGTATCACGCCGCGACACCCGGTAGACCTGTGCCACCTGCATCAGGCCCTGATCCACGGCCCGTGCACCCTCGCGCACCATGACGGTGACACTGGGAATCTTGTTCAGCGCCACCGCCAGTACGGCTGCCACCTCGTTCAGGCCGAACCAGATGTAGCACAGAATGATCGTTACCAGCGCCGGAATGTTCAGCCCCACAATCAGCAACGCATCCAGCCAGCGGTCCCAGCGTGGACGGCTGCCCATCAGGATGCCGAGCGCTACACCCAGCAACAGGGCCAGCACAAAGCTGAACAGCACCCGTAACAGGGTCATGCCCAGATGAAACAACAGGCTGCCATCCAGCAGGTAAGTCCGGAAGGTGCTGACGACCTGCCCCGGTCCCGGCAGCTCGCGGCTGTCCAGCCATTCGGCCAGTAACTGCCAGACCAGTACCAGGGCCATGAAGGACAGCAGCCGGACAATGGCATTCCGGTACGACCACGCCCACCCCGGCAGGGTGAACTGCTTTATGGCTTCGCCTCGCATGCGCCCAGCTCAAAACCGTTCCAGAACACGCCCTCATCCCAGCCACTCACATTACCAACCAGGTCCTTGCCGCCCAGCTCGGTGAGAATCGTGAGTGTGGTTCTGGCCGCTTCCATTTCTTCAGGGCCGAGACAATGGGGAATGCCCGCCCGGTAGGCATCGCGCAGGGCAATGAAAATGCCCTCATCCTCGGCTTTCATCAGCGGTTTGAGACGCTCCCATTCGGTATCGGACTCCGCCAGCCGCTGCTTGGCATCCCGTGACGCCTGCAGAAAGCCCTTGATGGCATCGGCATGCTTTTCCGCCCAGCCCTGCCGGAATACCCAGCCAATCAGCGGCACCGCATGCTCAATACCCAGCCCCTGGAGAACTTCCGGCATCTCCAGCAGGGGCTTCATCCCGGCCGCCTTGAGACGGGCGGCAAAATGCCAGAAGTTCACCACGCCGTCCAGATCACCCTTGAGTGCCAGTGCGTTCAGCAGCGGCGGTGCGGCAAACTGTGGCTCCAGCATGTCCTTGATATCCTTGCCCAGAACTTTCTGGCTGTAGGCACGCAGCAGCAGCCAGGTCTTGTCCACCGGCCCGCCGGCCACCCCCAGCTTCCGGCCTTCCATATCCGCCAGGCTCTCAATGCCCTGATCCGCCGCGACCATGACCGAACCCACAGCATTGGAATACGGTACGAAGGTGAAATCCTCTTTTTCCGCACGCTGACGTGCCACCCATATCCAGTCGGTCACAATGACATCCACCGCCCCGCCCTGCAGGGCAACGTGGCTGGAATCCTTGCCGGCCAGCGGTATCACTTCCAGATTGACGCCGTACTTCCGGTCCAGTTTGCCGGTCTTGATGACATCCAGCTCCCAGTTCACGGTACCGAACTGCAATACCCCGACCCGTACCGTCTGTAACTCTGCACCCAGCGCGGTACTCAGTGTTACCGCACCCAGCACCAGTGTTGCCATCAGGCAACTGAAAAAGTGTCTCATCATCCCCTCCCGGATTTCTTGACCAGACCGCGCTGTGGATCGTAGCCCCACACCGCCAGCATGAAAAATACCAGCAAGGCACCCAGTACCACACTGAATGCCAGGCCGTTGAACTGCCCGTACAGTGCAAACCGGATCAGCTCCACCGCATGGGTGAAAGGGTTGATCCGTGCCAGCCAGTAAACGGCTGTTGCACCGGATTCCTCCAGTTTCCACAGCGGATACAGGGCAGTCGACATGAAAAACATGGGAAAAATCACGAAATTCATGGTTCCGGCAAAATTCTCCAGTTGCTTTACGGACACTGACAGCAGCAGCCCCAGCGCCCCCAGCATCATTCCGCCCAGCAGCATCGCCGGCAGGGCATACAGATAACCGATCAGGGGCAGGTCAACCCGAAACACCAGACACAGCAGCAGAAAGGCATAAGCCTGCAACACCGAGAGCAGCGTACCCGCCACCAGCTTGCTGAACAGCAGAAACCAGCGCGGCTGCGGTGCGGTCAGCAACAACCGCATCAGCCCCATCTCGCGGTCGTAGACCATGGCCAGAGAAGACTGCATGCCATTAAAGAGCAACACCATGCCCACCAGGCCGGGGGCAATATAGACCTGGTACTCGATATAGGTTTCATAAGGCGGGATGATGGAAACGCCGAACACATTCTGGAACCCGGCGGCAAAAACCAGCAGCCACAACACCGGGCGCACCAGTGCAGACAACAGGCGTCCGCGCTGGTGCCAGAACTTGACGGTTTCGCGCAGGCTGATGGCATAAAGGGCACGAAGGCGCATGCGCCATGCTGGCCGGGGCAATGACAAAGCTGACATGATGGCGTTATCCCGCAGGTGGACTGACCCGGTCACACTAATACAAGCCACCCGGACTGACAAGGACTGACGACCCAACCTTTTGCCAACCGCCCGGAACAGGCTTTTCAAGATGAGTAGATTGCCGCAGCAGACCCGTCGGGCCTGGACGGTTGATGTGCCGCACTTGGTCAGCCGGTTTGGTGGATCGGTGGAGATGCTTTGAGGCGTGCTGCGACAGGTTGACAATAAAAAAAGATAAGTTGACAAAATTCAACTGCCAGGTTGACAATGAGGCTGTTCAAGCAGGAGTGGTCTATGTCAACCATCAGAAGACGCGGTGAAGAAATCAGCAAATTTATTGTAGACAATGTTGCTGACAACCCGGCTGGCATAGCCGCACTGGTATCAGTAAAGTTTGAAATATCCCGGCAGGCAGCTAATAAACACCTGAAACGCATGGTAGAACAAGGCGTGTTGTGTGCAACCGGCGACACCCGCAACCGTCAGTACAGCTTTTGTGCCTTAAAGACCTGGGAAAAAACCTACCTGTTAGGTGGTAGCCTGACTGAGGATGTCGTCTGGCGTGAGTTACAGGAGCAAATTGGTGATTTACCAGATAACGTAATCGACATATGGCATTACGGTATTACTGAAATGTTCAATAACGTTATTGATCACTCAGGTGGCAAAAAAGCCGTAGTCACTTTTGAGAAAACAGCTGGATTCTCGACAGTTCTCATCAGCGATGATGGTGTTGGAATTTTCAGGAAAATACAAGCCGCTTTAAAATTTCATGACGAGCGTCATTCGGTGCTGGAGTTGGCAAAGGGGAAGCTGACAACCGACCCGGATAATCACACTGGTGAAGGAATTTTTTTCTCATCCCGCACATTTGACCAGTTTCGGATTTTTTCAGGAGCAGTATTTTTTGCCCATGATTTTGAAGAGCCTGAGGACTGGATCATCAACCGAATCGATGGCAAACGGGGAACCGGTGTGTTTATGCGCCTGCAGAATAATACAGCTCGCACACTAAAACAGGTGTTTGACCGCTTTACCGATGATGACTACAGTTTTTCAAAGACCATCGTTCCGGTAAGGTTGGCAGAGTACGGTGATGATAAGTTGGTATCCCGATCACAAGCCAAACGTGTTCTTTCCGGATTGAATAAATTCAGTATGGTTTTACTGGATTTTGCTGGTGTTGAAACCATTGGGCAGGCTTTCGCTGATGAGGTTTTTCGTGTCTATGCCCGACATCATCCGGAGATTGAACTGTCAACCATAAATGTCTCGGAGCAGGTAGAAAGGATGATCAACAGGGCAAAAAATCACGACTGACAGATAACTGCAGGACAAGCCGGCACAACCCGGATTTCCACTCACCCGGTCATTCACCGGGAACCTGGATTCCCGCCTGCCTCCCATGGAAAAGGAGGGATTCCGATGCATCCTTTCCGCACACTCCTGCCATGGACGCCCGTGCCAACAGAGCAGCCCGGCACTCCTCCCCAAACCTGCTTCAGCGAGCTACCCAACCTTTTGCCAACCGCCAATCCCTACAGTGAGGGTGGAATATCAGCCACAAGACCCGTTCGGGTACTACAATCGACAAAACCGATTCTGGAGGAGTCATGAGGAAAACCCTGCTTGCACTGCTGGTCAGCAGTCTGCCCTTATCCGCAACCCTGTCCCCTGCAATGGCGAAAGATACCGGCTATCTGTTCATCAGCAGCGAGAAAGACAACAGCGTCATGGTCATGGACAGCAAAGATTTCAGCGTGATCAAGGTCATTCCCACTGCCGACCGTCCACGCCACATGGCCTTCAATGCGGATCACAGCCTGATTTATGCCGCTTGTGGTGATGGCGAGTCCATTGATGTCATTGACATTGCCAAACTGGAAGTAACCGACCGGATTGAGGATATTGATGACCCGGAAGCCTTTGACCTGAGCCCGGACGGCAAGATGATGTACCTGTCACTGGAAGATGATGGTGCACTGGGCTTCATTGATCTGGGCAGCAAGGAACTGGTTGCCGAAGTTGAAGTCGGTGAAGAGCCCGAAGGCGTGCTGACCAGCCCCGATGGCAAAACCGTATACGTCACCTCGGAAGTCGCCAATACTGTCCATCTGGTGAATGCTGAAAGCCGGGAGCTCACGGCCAATATCGTGGTCGGCAAACGCCCGCGCCGCTTCGCCCTCACGCCGGACAACCTGGAGCTTTGGGTCACAAGCGAGCTGGATGCCTCAGTCAGCATCATCAACCTGGCCGATAACAGCATCAAGGAGGTCATCCACTTCGAGCCCACCGGCTTCCGCCGTGAACAGGTCACACCGGTCGGTATCGTCATGACGGCGGATGGCAAGGGTGCCTGGGTCGCGCTGGGTCGCTCCAATCATGTCGCCTATGTGGACGTGGCCAGCCGCAGGATTGAAGACTATGTTCTGGTCGGCAACCGTGCCTGGAATGTGACCCTGAACCGGGATGAATCCCGCCTTTATGTAGTCAACGGCCTCAGTGATGACCTGTCCGTTATCGATACCGCCAGCCGCAAAGTGATCAAGTCGGTCCCTGCCGGACGTGTCCCCTATATGGCCCTGATTGATGACTAGACACCCCCTGACCGGAGTGACCATGCCTGCCCTGCTGAAACCCAAAGCCCTGTTTCTGCTGCTTGCCCTGTTTCATGCCGGTGCTGCCTGTGCTGAAGACACCTTCACCATCGGCTATCTGGAACTCAAGGGTGATGCGCGTTACAAGGATAAACGCCTGTTTTCCCAATACCCGGGCCAGCCATTGGGACGCCCCCATGCCGGGGCCGAAGTCGCCATCAGGGAAGTCAGATTTCATGGCGTTGAACTGGGACTGAGCTTTGCGCTGGAAAAGGTGGAAGCCAAAACTCCGGCAGACCTGCAACCGGCCCTGGAAGCCATGCAGGCCAGAGGCATCCGTTTTGTGGCTGTGGACCTCGCGGCGGAACAGCTGCTGCCACTGGCCCGGAGTCAGCGTGGCAGGGAAATGGTGCTCTTCAATGTTTCCGCACCGGAAGACAGCCTGCGGGCGGACGGCTGCCAGCCCAACCTCTACCATACCCTGCCCAGCCAGGCCATGCTCTACGATGCATTGGCACAGTACCTGGTTTCCAAAAAATGGCGCAATATTCTGGAGCTGACAGGCCCCAACCCCGAAGATCAGGCGCTGTCTGAGGCATTTGCGCGCTCAGCCAAAAAGTTCGGCCTCAAAATCAGTGAGAAACGCCCGTTTGAACTCGGCAATGATCCGCGTGACCGCAGCAAAAACAATATCGCACTGCTCACCGGCGGTGATCATGACGCCATTTTTGTCGCCGATGCTCATGGCGAGTTTGCACGCTCGGTACCCTACCAGACCCGGAACCCCGACCTGATTGTAGGGTCGGAAGGCCTGGTACCGGTTGCCTGGCACTGGTCCTGGGAGCGTTACGGTGCGCCTCAGCTGGAAAAACGCTTCGAAAAAATGCATAACCGGCCCATGACCGGTACCGACTGGGCAGCCTGGATCGCCATCAAGTCAGTCGCGGAAAGCGTGCAGGCTACCAAAAGCACCGACTTTGCCACCATCAGTGCCAAAATGACCGCATCCGATACCCTTTACGACAACTTCAAGGGCACCGCCGGCGGCTTCCGGGCTTGGGATCATCAACTGCGCCAGCCCGTGCTGCTTGCCACCCACAACTGGGTAGTGGAACGCACCCCGCTGGACGGCTTCCTGCACCAGAGTAATACCCTGGACAGTATCGGCGTGGATGAGCGTGAGAGCCAGTGCCGGTTCTGAAAGACCGTCCCGGCAGCCTGCAGAGACAAATGCCGAATATCCCGGAGAATCTTATCCCGGCTATGCGTCCCGGTTGCTTTACAGTTACAATCGCTGTCCTGAACTACAAGCCATCAGGTACCAACCACCATGTCACACCAGAAGCCCGAACCCGGCGTCCCGTTGCGTCGTGCCGATAAAGTCTCCCGTATCCCGATCAAGGTTGTGCCCAAGGATGAGCCACTGAAAAAACCGGCCTGGCTCAAGGTCCGCCTGCCCAGCGCCTCACAGGCAGCCAAGGTGCGCGACATGCTGCGCGGCAACCAGCTGTTTACCGTCTGTGAGGAAGCCTCCTGCCCCAACCTGCCGGAATGCTTTGGCCATGGTACCGCCACCTTCATGATTCTGGGTCAGGTCTGCACCCGGCGCTGCCCGTTCTGCGATGTCGGGCATGGCCGTCCGCTGCCGGTGGATGAACAGGAACCGGCCCATCTGGCTGATGCCATCCGCAATATGCGCCTGAACTATGTGGTCATTACCTCCGTTGACCGTGATGACCTGCGCGACGGCGGGGCCAGACACTTTGCCGACTGCGTGCGTGCAGCCCGCGAGGCCAAACCCGGTATCAAGGTGGAAATCCTGACGCCGGATTTTCGGGGCCGCATGGACATTGCCCTGGACGCACTGGCGGTTGCGCCCCCGGATGTGTTCAACCACAATATGGAAACCGTGCCACGCCTTTACAAACAGGCTCGCCCCGGCTCCGATTACCAGTGGTCACTGGACCTGATCCGGAAATTCGGTGAAGCGCATCCGGATATTCCCACCAAATCCGGCCTGATGGTCGGTCTGGGCGAGGACATGGAAGAACTTAAGGAAACCCTGCGCGACCTGCGTGCCCATGGCTGCCGCATGCTGACCATCGGCCAGTATCTGGCCCCCTCTGACTCCCACCTGCCGGTCGAACGCTATTACACCCCGGAAGAGTTTGAGGAACTGCGCCAGTATGCGGAGGAAATCGGCTTTGAAGCCGTCGCTAGCGGCCCGCTGGTGCGCTCCTCCTATCATGCGGATCAGCAGGCCAAAGAATTGGTCAGCCACTGAACTGACACGGCCACTGCCGATATCAGCCCATAAAAAAACCGGGAAGCAGCCAGAGCCACTTCCCGGCGGACCTGACCCGACAGGCGGAGGAGTCAGCCTTGCCTGTCGGGCAGGAAACCCTGACGGTTATTTATAGCGCTTGATCTCCCCGCTTTTCAGCTTGCGGGTATAGGATTGCATTTCCCGCTTCACAACCGGCATCAGCAGGTACAGCCCGATGATATTGGGCAGTGCCATGGCAAAGATGGCGGCATCGGAGAAGTCGATCACCGCCCCCAGGTTCATCGCTGCCCCGATCACCACAAAAACGCAGAACAGCACTTTGTAGCTGATTTCAGTGGTTTTTCCTTCCCCGAACAGATAGGTCCAGGACTTAAGGCCATAGTAGGACCAGGAAATCATGGTGGAGAAGGCAAACAGCACAACGGCAATTGCCAGCACATAGGGGAAGAAGCTGAAGGAAGACCCGAAGGCTGCCGAAGTCAGCTCGACACCGGTGAGACTGCCTTCGGTGGCAATGCGGCCCGCTTCACTGTCCCAGACATACATCCCGGTCGCCGGATCAACATTCAGCATGCCGGTGATGACAATCACCAGCGCGGTCATGGTGCAGATCACCACGGTATCGATGAAAGGCTCCAGCAGGGAAACATAGCCCTCGGTGATCGGTTCCTTGGTGCGTACTGCAGAGTGCGCAATGGCGGCAGAACCCACACCGGCCTCATTGGAGAAGGCAGCACGCTTGAAACCCTGCATCAGGGCACCGACCATGCCGCCGGCAATGCCAAGACCGGTGAAAGCACCTGCAAATATCTGGCCGAAGGCCCAGCCGATCTTGTCAGCATTCATGAGAATGATGATCAGGGCGGTGCCGACATACATGATGGCCATGATGGGTACCACTTTTTCCGTGACCTGGGCGATGGACTTCAACCCGCCGATAATGACGGCAAAAACGATACCGGCCAGAATCAGGCCGGTGATCCAGCCATTACCGCTCAGGAAGCTGTCCGCACCGCCGGTGATGTTGACCAGCTGGGCATGGGCCTGATTGGCCTGGAACATGTTGCCGCCACCCCAAGAACCCAGAATGCAGAAGATGGCAAACAGGATCGCCAGTATCTTGCCCAGTACGGCACGGTTCTGCTCTGCCAGCCCCTTGGTGAGGTAGTACATGGGACCGCCGGAAACGGTACCATCCGCATATTCATTGCGGTACTTGACCCCCAGGGTACATTCGGTGAACTTGGATGCCATGCCCAGCAGGCCGGCCATGATCATCCAGAAGGTCGCACCGGGCCCGCCAATGGAAACCGCCACAGCCACCCCGGCAATATTGCCCAGCCCCACGGTGCCGGACAGGGCAGTCGCCAGTGCCTGGAAATGGCTGACCTCACCGGCATCATTCGGGTCGGAGTATTTACCACTGACCAGCGCAATCGAGTGTCCGAAGGCCCGGAACTGGATAAAGCCGAAGTAAATGGTAAAGACACTGGCAGCAACCACCAGCCACAAAACAATCAGCGGAAAGCTGGTCCCGAAAACAGGTATGGAATAAAAAATGGCATTCACAAACGGGGCAACAACCGGGCCGACCACGTTATTGATGGTGGCATCCAGACCGGTTGCCTCCTGGGCCAGTGCAGCCTGACTGAACAGCAGGCTCACCAGAACCAGCAGCAAAGTGGAAAAAGCAGAAAGTGTGTTGGCTCGCTTCATCATAAAATCAACCTCCCTGATCATGGAATGATGGTGCAGGGAATCGGAGCCCCCTGGGCCAGTGCACTGGCAACGGAACCGAAGATACGTGCCACCACACCGGCGTCACCAGTGCGCCCGATGATGATCTGGGCAGCCTGTTTGTCACCGGCAATTTCGCACAGGGTATCGGCGATATTGCCGTAACGGATCACGGGATCAACCGTGATGCCTTTATCGGCCAGCTGTTCCACCACCGGCTTGATCACGACACTTTCAGCCCGCTCCAGCTCCTCCTGACGACGGACATGGCGCTCGGCCAGCTCCTCCTGGGTCAGGAATGAATAAGGCGACCAGGCCAGCACGTGAGCCAGCACGATGCTGCCACCACTTTCAGCGGCCAGTTCCAGGGTGAAATCCAGCGCACGCCGGCTTGATGGACTGCCGTCATAACCAACGACATAGACTTGGGACATAGTAAGTACCTCCTCGATGAAAGATCAGGACATGGCAGCAGACAGACTGTGAGTCCATCAGCCGGCATGCATGCTTCCCCCTGTTGTCAAACCGGACCAGCCTCCATAACCGGTCCGTCGCCAGCACTCTCCTCCGTAGCAGAGCCCTGTTGTTATAAAGCTTATTATATCCCTGGAAGGTCCAGAAAATTTCCTATATATTCAAGGCATATCGATTTTTTTGGAAAAATTTCCCATGCAGGAACCAAATAACGGGAAAAAAAGCAGGGCCCTGGAAAAGCAGGACCGCCAGATACTCGAACGCCTGCAGCAGAACTGCCGCCAGCCCATTGCCGAAATCGGCGAGCAGATCGGCATGTCCACTTCCGCCTGCCATCGCCGTATCAAGCTGCTGGAGGACAGCGGCTTTATCGAAGGCTACAATGCACGCCTCAATCCCAAGAAGCTGGGTTACAGCATTATCGTCATGGTCGAGATCACGCTGTCATCCCAGTCCAAGCCGGCCTTGATCCGCTTTGAAAAGGCGGTGGAACAGGCCAGTGAAATTCTGGAGTGCTACCTGATGGCCGGAGACGCTGACTATCAGCTGACCGTGGCAGCACGCGGACTGGAGGATTTCGAGCGCCTGCACCGGGAGGTGATCGGTCGCCTTCCCGGCGTTTCAGGGGTGAAGTCCAACATGATCCTGCGCACCGTCAAGGACTGGAACGGGTTTAACCTGTAGTGTGCCGATAACGGTAAAACCGAAACCAGCCCGCAGTCAGCACAGCTGTTTTGCCCAGTCCTGATAATTGAGCACGGTCCCGCTCTGGCGCACCGCCCGCATTCGGGTCATATCCAGCGAGGCATAAATCCAGCCCGACTGATCCATCTCGCCCTGCACCAGCACGCCATCTGCCGGAAAGCCCTGATCCACCGGAGTATAAACCCCGGCCCGTCCCCGGCTCACATCCACGGCAGGCGACCAGAGCGCCTCCCCCACCAGCGGGGCATGGACCACATAACACTGATTTTCCAGTGCCCGTGCCTGACTGCCGATACGGACCCGGTAATAACCGGCCACAGTCTCAGTCACACTCGGCACCAGCAGAATTTCCGCCCCCAGCTCCACCTGCCGGCGCGCAATCAGTGGAAACTCGGCATCATAACAGATACTGATGCCCACCTTGCCGACTGCCGTATCAATCACGCGCACACCACAATCCGTACCCGGACTGATCAGCCACGCTTCGCGCTCGAAGCGGGTCATGATCTGCTTGTCCTGATAGTCGATGCCCCCGTCCGGGTGAATCACGTGGGCACGGTTGACATACCGGCCACCCGCCAACCGTACCGGAAAGCTGCCAGCCACCAGTGTCACCCGATACTGCCGGGCCAGCGCCTGGTGTGATGCCAGAAACAGGGGCAGAAATGCCTGCAGCTGCTCCAGCTGTCGGTGCAGGTCACCCTGTACCGCCGTGGGCAGCAGTGAACACAGTTCCAGTGCCGCATATTCAGGAAACAGCAGCAATTCAGCCTGAGGGGCAGCTTCGGCTACCCAGGCAGCCAGTTTGGCATGAAAATCCTGTTCTGAACCGAAATAATCAATCGGGTACTGGGCGGCGGCAATACGGATCAGCTGCTGACTCATGCGGGCAGCACCTTGAGCCAGAAGGTCATGGTTTTATCGGTTTCCAGCGACTGATCAATGTCCTTCCAGCGAAATACAGCCTGTAACGACGGGTATTTTCGATACCCGCGCTTTTCCCAGAACCGGTCCAGCGCCACATAATCCACCGGGCGCAGTGGATGATCCGGTGCACGGTCCACGGCACAAAAACCGGCATGACTGAAGCCGCCCAGCCGGGCCGCATGGGCCTCACGCTCACGGAAAAAAGCGACACCCAGCCCGCGTCCCCGGTAACGTAGATCCAGCACCGACTCGGCACAGTAAAACAGCCGCTCCAGGGTGAAGTCCGCCCCCAGCAGTGCCTTGCCCTGCTCCCGGAACGGCTGCTGGAATGCCGCATCCTCATCACGCATCGGAATGCAGCTGGCGGCACCAACCACCTGTCCGTCATCCAGTGCCAGTACAATGGCGGCCTCCGGGCTTTGCAGGTAGGTCTGCAAGTAACGCTGCTCATATTCCAGGTTGCCGTCATACAGATAGGGAAACGCCCGGAATACCTGAATGCGCAAGTGCGCCAGGGCATCCAGGTACGGCTCCAGCTGTGCGCCGGTAACGGTTTTGAGGCTGATTGCAGACATGTACTTTCCTGTTTAAAGACGTGATGAATGTGATCCGGATACAACGCCACCTTACCACCCCAACCCGCATGATACTGCACTTTGTCACCGGTTTGCGCTATGCTGCCGGTGATGGATTGATTAAATATCACACAGAAGGAGCTACTCACCCCTGATCGTACCCGAGGAAAACATGAATAAAATCCCCTTTTCGCTTGCCTTGCTGACCCTGCTCCTGATTGCCGGAGAGATTCTGCTGTTCCTGCACGCATCCAGTCCATCAGGCTGATACAAAAGCCGACCATACCCCACCTGTATCCTGCGGTAATACGCCCGTTCCCGCGCCAGGAATTTCCTGACGCCCGGACCGCTTTACGGTAGAATCGCTTTCCTTTCGATTAACCAGATCAGGACAGCGGGAATCCCAGAGTCATGAAAAGTTACAAAATTGCCATTCTGGCCGGTGATGGCATCGGCCCGGAAATTACAGCGGAAGCGGTCAAAATCCTCAAAGTTGTGGAAGAACGCAATGCGGTGCAGTTTGAACTGCTGCACACACCGTTCGGTGCCTCCGCCTATTTCGAGTGTGGCCACCCCTACCCGGATGCGTCCAAGGCTGTCACCGATGCTGCCGACGCCATCCTGAAAGGGCCGATCGGGCTGAATCATGAAGACTCCAAGAAGATTCCCGTTGATCTGCAGCCCGAGCGCGGTGCCCTGCTGCCCATGCGCGCCCGCTACAATACCTATGCCAATATCCGTCCGGTTTCCCTGCCCAGGGGACTGGCTCACTTCTCCCCCCTGAAGCCGGAAATCATCGGTAACGGTATTGACATTATCATCATGCGCGAGCTGGTCGGCGGCCTGTACTTCGGTAACAAGGAGCTGGGCAGGGATGCCAGTGGCAAGCGCTATGTGAAGGAAACCCTGGAATATACTGAAGACCAGATCCGCCAGATTCTGCAGGCCGCCTTTCAGGTCGCCATGCGGCGCAAGAAACGCCTGCACAATATCCACAAGAGCAATGTGCTCAAGTCCAGCGTACTCTGGAACGAGATTCTGGAAGAAGTGGCCCCGGATTATCCGGAAGTGGAAGTCATCCACATGCTGGTGGACGCTGCAGCCACCCACCTGTGCCTGAATCCGGGCCAGTTTGATGTCATGGTGATGGAAAACATGTTCGGGGACATCCTGAGTGATCAGGGCGGCGGCATTCTGGGCTCCCTCGGCCTGATGCCTTCCGCCTGTCTGGGACCGGAAAAAGCCTATTACGAACCCTCCCATGGCTCTGCCCCGGACATTGCCGGCAAGAACATGGCCAACCCCTACTCCATGATCGGTTCCGTGGCCATGATGCTGGAGTACAGCTTCAATATGCTGGAAGAATCCCGCAATGTCTGGGATGCCATGCAGGGCGTCTTTAATGACGGCTACTCCACCCCGGACCTGTCCCGTGGCAATACCAACGTGAAGCTGATCAGCACCCAGGCTTTCGGTGACCGTGTTGCGGAGAAACTGCGGGCGATGCCAAAACCGAAGGTCTGAGCTCCCCCGCTGCAAGCCCTGAACGCCACCCCTTCCTGATCAGGAAGGGGTTTCATCCTTCAGCATAAAACCCGTTTCCGTGCACCTTTGGATCAGGACAGGCTGATTCACCGGGCGGAAGTGATGCGGTACTGGTCAGCCATCGGATGCCCCGGCCAGGCCAGCCGTATCCAGTTGCGATGTACGTCAATCTGCATCTGCATTTTGCGACTGTCGTCACCCAGATACACCGACCACTGATCACGATGGGTTTCCCTGAAGCGTAGGCGTTCACGCTTTCCGTTAGGCATTGCAGCGATTTTGTAGTAAATTCCCCCCATCCCAAGTACGAGCCACTTTCACCTTGTTAGCCCCAGCCTCCCCACTGCCGACCACCCTGGATGAA
>Ga0116152_10001281_pt1 | contig 20867 bp, 15 predicted proteins | sample AD_UKC119_MetaG_FD_89894 | JGI IMG/M metagenome (GOLD analysis project Ga0116152, IMG submission 89894) | Active sludge microbial communities of municipal wastewater-treating anaerobic digesters from Hong Kong - AD_UKC119_MetaG | ecosystem: Engineered > Bioreactor > Anaerobic > Digestate...
AACCTTTTTGGGAAAGAAACAAGCCAATATCACTTCCCATAATAGATTTACGCGGAAATATCTGATAAATCACACCAATCTGATAACCTGTTAAATTTTCGGTACTGAATCCTTCAATAATATCTGCTTTCCGAAACGAACGAATCTGGTTAGCCATATTCACACCACCACGAATGCCAATCTGCGAAAACGCAGCGACAGACAAGATGGTAAAAACTAACAGTATATAAATTCGTTTAATGTACATGTCGAAATTGATGAAAATATTTACGACAAAAAGAAAAATCTACTACAAAGTTAGTAAATAAGGTCTGATTAACAACAAGTTATTTTTTTGTCATACGCTTGCGTTCGTTTTCGTCGAGATAAATTTTGCGAAGTCTGATTTTTGTAGGTGTTAATTCCACATATTCATCTTCTTTAATGTATTCGAGCGCTTCTTCAAGACTGAAAACGATAGGTGGAATTAATCTTGCTTTATCATCAGCACCTGAAGCACGCATATTGGTCAGCTTTTTCGATTTGGTAACATTCACCACCATATCGCCTTCTTTGGCATTTTCACCTACAACCTGACCAGCATAAATTTCATCCTGAGGGAAAATAAAAAATCTGCCCCTGTCCTGAAGTTTATCTATTGCATACGCGTAAGCAGTCCCACTTTCCATTGCAATAATTGAGCCATTTGTACGCTTTTCAATATCGCCTTTATAAGGTTGATATTCAAGAAAACGGTGCGACATAATAGCTTCGCCTGCAGACGCAGTTAAGACACCGTTTCGCAAACCGATAATTCCGCGTGAAGGAATCTGAAATTCGAGTTGAACGCGGTCGTTAACAATTTCCATGCTGAGCATTTCTCCTTTTCGCATGGCAACCATCTCAATAATTTTACCGGAACAATCTTCAGGAAGATTTATTGTAAGTTGCTCAACGGGTTCACAACGAACGCCATCAATTTCTTTAAAGATAACCTGTGGCTGCCCTACCTGAAGTTCATAACCTTCGCGACGCATAGTTTCAATCAAAACCGACAAGTGAAGAACGCCACGGCCATACACATTCCAAACATCTGAATCAAGACTTTTTTCAACTCTTAAAGCGAGATTTTTATCCAATTCTTTCATCAAACGTTCATGAATATGCCTTGATGTAACGAATTTTCCTTCTTTACCAAAAAACGGAGAATTGTTTATGGTGAAAACCATACTCATTGTAGGTTCATCAATAGCAATCGGTTTTAATGGTTCAGGATTCAAAATATCACAAATTGAATCGCCAATTTCAAATCCTTCAATCCCTACCAAAGCACATATATCGCCTGATTTAACTTCATTGGTTTTTGTACGTCCAAGTCCGGTAAAAGTATGGATTTCCTTAATACGTGATTTCACAATCGCACCATCACGTTTTGAAAGGCTTACATCCATTCCTTCTTTAAGAATTCCTCTGTGAATACGACCAACTGCAATACGTCCAACATAATTGGAATAATCGAGCGAAGTAATCAGCATTTGCGGAGTTCCTTCCAGATATTCGGGTTCAGGAATATGTTTAATAATTGCATCAAGTAACGGTAAAATATTGTCAGTTGGAGTTTTCCAGTCTTCCGACATCCAGTTTTGTTTAGCCGAACCGTAAACAGTATGAAAATCGAGCTGCTCTTCGGTGGCATCGAGATTAAACATCAAATCGAAAACCATTTCATGTACTTCATCGGGACGGCAATTAGGTTTGTCAACCTTATTAATAACTACAATTGGTTTAAGTCCGATTTGAAGTGCTTTTTGCAACACAAAACGGGTTTGTGGCATTGGACCTTCGAAAGCATCAACCAACAGCAAAACGCCATCAGCCATATTTAGCACACGTTCAACCTCGCCTCCAAAATCGGCGTGTCCCGGAGTGTCAATAATATTAATTTTATAACCCTGATAATCGATAGAAACGTTTTTCGCAAGAATTGTTATTCCTCTTTCACGTTCAAGGTCGTTATTATCCATTATAAGTTCACCGGTATTTTCGTTATCGCGAAATAAGTTCCCGGCAATCAGCATTTTGTCAACCAGCGTAGTTTTACCGTGATCGACGTGAGCAATAATAGCAATGTTTCTGATTTTCTGCATTTACACAATCATTTTTTATGGGTTGCAAAATTACTAAAAAAAACGCGAACAGATTGTTAACTCCTGTATCAATCTTTAATTTTCCTGTAAATTATCAGGTTTGAAGTATTGCAGATTCAATAAAATATAGTAATTTTGCAGTCCATTTTAAGCGTAATCTCTGACAGAATAAAGAGAAGTCTGTGAATATTGCGCATTAATTCATTAAAAATCAAGATCATGGACTTAATTAAAGTAGCTGAACAGGCATTTCTAGTAGAAAAAAGTCATCCGGCATTTAAAAGCGGAGATACTATCACAGTAGCCTATCGTATTAAAGAAGGAAACAAGGAACGTATTCAGGAATTTCGCGGTGATGTTATCCGTATTTCCGGACATGGCGACAAAAAGCGTTTTACAGTTCGTAAAATTTCAAGCAATGTAGGTGTTGAAAGAATTTTCCCAATGGATTCACCATTTATCGAAAGCATTACTGTTAACAAACGCGGTAAAGTTCGTCGCGCAAAACTGTATTATTTAAGAGCGCTTACCGGTAAAAAAGCAAAAATCAAAGAAAGACGCGTTTGATAAAAATCGTTTTAAAGAAATTAATAAAAAGAGAAATCCAATTGTGGATTTCTCTTTTTGCTTTATGACAGTGGGGCAAATTCAACTCGATAAAAAAGATTATATTTGCAGAACATTTTAAAGGCTGAATCATTTGTAATTATAACGGTTTATTTATAAAACCGAAATTAAAATTTCAATCACAGAAAGAATTTATATGAATATATTTCATGACACAGGGAAGTACATTTTACTTATGCGGAAAGTTTTAACAAACCCCGACCGATGGAAAATGTTTTTCCGCCAATTTCCCAAAGAACTTGAAAAGCTTGGGCTTCAATCATTGCCCATTGTAATAATTATTTCTGTGTTTATAGGGGCAATTCTTACAATTCAGACCAAGTTAAACACCGAAAACCCATTATTACCAACTTATAGCACAGGTTTGGTTACCCGCGATACTTTATTGCTTGAATTCTCTTCCACCATTTTATGTCTGATTCTTGCAGGAAAAATCGGGTCGAATATTGCTTCTGAAATAGGCACAATGCGTATAACAGAACAAATTGATGCACTGGAAATTATGGGCGTAAATTCAGCCAATTATCTGATTTTACCAAAAATTATTGCTTTCGTTGTTATGATGCCGTTCCTTGTTATTTTTAGTATGGCTGTAGGACTTGTAGGCGGATATTTTGTAGGCATGTTTAGCGATGTAATAACCGTGGCGGATTATCTGTTAGGAATTCAGTATGCTTTTATACCATATTATGTTTTTTATTCATTGGTAAAATCCGTTGTATTTGCGTTTCTTATTTCATCGGTGGCTTCATATTATGGTTATTACGCTTATGGAGGAGCTTTGGATGTTGGTAAAGCCAGCACAAACGCGGTAGTAAACAGCAGTATTCTGATTTTGTTTTTCAATTTATTGATTACAAATTTGATGTTGAATTGATGTGCTGATGTGACGATGTGTTGATGTGCTGATGTGTTGATGTGCTGATGTGCTGATGTGTTGATGTGTTGATGTGTTGATGTGCTGATGTGTTGATGTGTTGATGTGTTGATGTGCTGATGTGCTGATGTGTTGATGTGACAATTTGAAGATTAGAAAGTAGTTAATCGGTTAATCAGTTTGTTAAAAATATCGGGAAAACATAATGAACTAATTAACATTATAAACTTTCTAAACCCTATGAACTAGTAAAAAAAATGATAGAAGTAAAAAATATATATAAATCTTTTGACGGGAATCAGGTTCTGAAGGACATTTCAGCAACGTTTGAAGCCGGAAAAACGAACATGATTATTGGTCAGAGTGGTTCCGGTAAAACCGTGTTAATGAAAAGTATCATCGGGCTTCATCGCATCGACAAAGGAAGGATAGAATATGACGAAAGAAATCTGCCTGATATGACAATGAGAGACATCCGGGTTTTACGTCGGGAAGTTGGCATGTTATTTCAGGGTTCTGCTCTTTTCGATTCACTTTCAGTCCTCGAAAACGTAATGTATCCGCTTGAAATGTTCTCAAGGACAAGTAAGGAAGAAATGACTGAAAGGGCTTATTTTTGCCTGAAACATGTAAATCTTGAGGAAAAGTCATATAAACTTTATCCAGGAGAAATTAGTGGCGGTATGCAAAAACGTGTTGCGATAGCACGAGCAATAGCTTTGCAACCCAAATATTTATTTTGCGATGAACCAAATTCAGGCCTCGATCCTAAAACATCGCTGATTATCGACAGGTTGATACATGAAATTACCGTAGAATTTGACATAACCACCATTATTAATTCGCATGACATGAACTCGGTAATGGAAATTGGGGAAAACATAATTTTTATAGAAAAAGGTGAAAAAGAATGGCAGGGAAGTAAAGAAGAAATTGCAAGCTCCAACAATGAAGCACTGGATAATTTTGTATTTGCGTCAGAATTATACAAGAAAATTAAAAATGCTGTAAAATGAAAATAATATCGTATAATGTAAATGGTATAAGAGCCGCCCTGACAAAAAACTTCGGAGAATGGCTATCAGGTGAAAACCCGGATGTTTTAAGCTTACAGGAAACCAAAGCGCAACCGGAACAGTTTGACACAATGTTTGTTGCCGAAATGGGCTATACTTCGTACCTGCATTCAGCTGAGAAAAAAGGTTATAGCGGAGTTGCCATACTCACAAAAATTGCTCCTGACAATATAGTAGTTGGAATGGGAAATCCAAAATTCGACTCGGAAGGCCGGGTTTTAAGAGCTGACTTTGGTGATTTGTCGGTAATCAGTGTTTACATTCCTTCCGGGTCTTCAGGCGATGAACGTCAGGCTTTTAAAATGGAATTTCTGGAAGCATTTCTTCCGTTTATAACCGAACTTAAAAAGACAAGACCAAATTTGGTGGTCTGCGGTGATTATAATATTTGTCATAAACCTATTGATATTAATCATCCAGAAAGACAAAACGGAGTTTCAGGGTTTCTGCCCGAAGAAAGACAGTGGTTGGATCGTTATGAAAGTTCGGGAATGGTGGATTCGTTCAGAATTTTTGACCAAAGCGCTGAAAAATACAGTTGGTGGAGTTACCGTGGCGGTGCACGTTTTAGAAATGCCGGTTGGCGTATCGATTATCATTGGGTAAGCGACCCACTGAAACCAAAACTAAAAAATGCTTCAATTCTTGCAGATGCAGTTCATTCCGACCATTGTCCGGTAGTTGTTGAACTGGTTTAGTTTGTAAATAACTCAATCTGTATTATAAAAAATAATAAAACTTTCAATGCCAGTTTCTTTAACACTAAATTGTATTTAACTTTGCCCTTCATTTTACAAAATTCTAATGAAATTACATACTTTTAATTTATTATTAATATTCTCTCTTTCGCTTCTACTAACTTCGTGCGATTGGTTGAATACAGATGATGCTGAAATTTCCACCAATCCATGTTTTGTCTCTTTATCATTTGGGGAAAATGACAGCATTCCAAACATTGAAGATGCTGATTTTTCGCTTGAATGGGATGACTTGTTAAATGATTCTGTTATAGTTAATCTTGACTCACTTCCTTATCAAACCCGCATCGATAGTGTTTTTCCCTATTTCAGTTTCTATAGTTCATCATCAGCTTACTTATTGTTGACAGATTCATTAGGCACAGGTTTAGACACTATTTATATAACCGGTACCGACACCATAGATTTTACAAGAGTTATAAGCATAACTAATATTGCAGAAGATGATACGACTCATATAACTTACCCGATTAAAGTAAATGTACATAAGGTTGAACCGGAATTATATGTTTGGCAAAAAACGGTTGATCAGATTTACAGCCAGACTGCGAGTATGCAAAAAGCTGTCAGTCGCAATGGAATAATCTATTTTTATGCCAGCAGCGGTATAAAAAATTACCTTTATACAAAAAAATCCGGTGAAGATTGGAAAGAAGAAACGGTTACAGGACTTCCTATTTATTGTAACCTGCAAACCATTGCCGAATTCAATGATAAATTATATCTGATTGATGATAGCACCAATATCTATTCCACGGCAGATGGATTAAACTGGCAAAAAGAACTGAATTCCGATAATTATAAATTTATCAGCTTTTTGTACGTGCTGAATGGAAAATTCTGGGCTGTAACTCATTCAACATCAGAAAACATCTATCGCTTTGCATACACAACTACAGGCGATAAATGGTATATAACCAATGAAATTCCCACTAACTTCCCGGTTGGAGGTTTTACCTCTCTATCGTTTTTAACACGTAACAACAATACAAAAGGTCTCGTTTTAGGAGGTTATACAGCATCAGGAAAACTTCTAAACAATGTCTGGAGCACAGAAAATGGCACATTTTGGGTTGATTTTACGGTTGAAAATGTTACTCTCGATTCACTTACCGGAGCTTCTATTATTCAGTACGATGATAGATTAATGCTCTTCGGAGGTATTGATGGTTATGGTAAAATTGCAACTACACAATATATGGAATCAAAAGATGAGGGTCTGAGCTGGAGTTTACCTGACACTACATATAACCAGATAAGGGAGCAAATTATTAATGTTGATACAACTTATAGCTATTACGGTTCAAGAAGTTACCAAAGCGTAATTTATTTAAAAGAACCAACCAGTGTTCCCGGATCTTATAATCATAATATATATCTTATTGGGGGAAGGGATGAAAAAGCCAAAGTTTACAGCGATGTTTGGGTAGGAAAGTTAAACCGGTTAAGTTTTTTGATACAATAACAAATAAAAGATATAAACACTGAAAATGAAGTTTTGAAACTATTCAAAACTTCATTTTTTTTTAAAATATGGTTTCTGCTATAAATCGATTAACTTTGTGATTCCAAAATTCAAATAAATAATAAATGAAAATAAAACTTCAACTGATAAGTCTTCTTTTATTAACTGTTCCGGTTATTATATTTTCACAACCTGCAGCCGGTTATTATGATGCTGCAGTAGGCAAATCGGGAGCTGCATTAAAAACCCAGTTAAGCAATATAATCTCATCTGGCGCTATTGATGTTGGATATGATGGTTTATACACGGTTTACAAAACCAGTGACTTGTTGCCAAACGGTAAAATCTGGGATATGTATTCCATGAAGGTTGATGGAACAGCAAATTACTATTTTACACCCGGATCAAGTGAATGTGGATCGTACAATTCTGAAGGCGACTGTTATAACCGCGAACACACTTTTTGTGATTCATGGTTGGGAGAAGCATCTCCACAGCGCTCCGATGCTCATCATCTTATTCCTACTGATGGTTATGTAAATAACCGCCGGAGTTCATATCCACACGGAAAGGTAGGTTCTGCTACATGGACATCGAGCAATGGATCGAAATTAGGAAGTTCAGATGCTTCTACAGGTTATTCAGGAACGGTATTTGAGCCTATCGATCAGTTTAAAGGTGATTTTGCACGTATGTATTTTTACGTGGCTACACGCTACGAATCGAAGATTGCCGGTTGGGTTAGTAACGGTTCTGCAAGTGAATTACTTGCCGGAAATTCATATCCTGCCTATAAAGAATGGTTTTACAAGTTGATGGTGCAATGGAATGCACTCGACCCTGTAAGTCAAAAAGAAATTGACCGAAATAACGCTGTTTACGCTGTCCAGAAAAACAGAAATCCGTTTATCGATTATCCTGAACTGGTTGATTATATCTGGGGCAGTAAAACTACTGTTGCACGGTCATATAATTCCTCAACAACTCCATGGCTGAATTATCCTTCAAATGCAAGCCTTGTCGATTTCGGAAATGTTTATTTTTCGCAAACCGATACTGCATCTGTTTATATCAAAGGTATAAACCTGACAGGAGACTTAACTCTGACACTTACAGGCACAAGTGCATCTAAATTCAGTCTGCCACAAAGCATAGTTTCAGTTGCAGAAGCTACATCCGGATATAAATTGGTTATTAATTATACTGCTTCAGCCATTGAAACCAGCACAGCACAATTGAATATTTCAGGAGGCGGAATTACCGCTGTACAGGTAAATCTTACTGCAAAATCCACCGATCAGTTTATGTCTTTGGCGGCAACAAATGTGACTGAAAGTTCATTTACCGCAAACTGGTCATCTTCCGCACTTGCAATCGGTTATTCGTTGGATGTATATAATCTCACAGGTACAGCAACAGGAAATGTGACTTTGCTCGAAGATGATTTTCTTTCCGGCCTGCCTACAGGTTGGTCCTCTTTGGGATATTATGACAATGCAACGAGTAGCACACTCAAAATGGGTTCCGGAAGTCAAAACTGTATTATTACCACTCCAACTGTAGATTTAAGTCAGGCTACGGTATTAACGGTAAAATCGAAACAATATAACAACGACACAGGAGCAAAACTTTGGGTAGTTGCAGGCACAAACGATACGCTTGCAACACTGACAAATGCAGTGGATTATCAAACATTCACAATTAATATTCCTGCAAAACAGGCAAACACCACGCTAAACTTTAGTGTAATTAAAGGTGCTCGTGTTTATTTTGATTACACGAAACTTGTAACAACAGGAACAACTCAAACTCCGGTTAGTATTTCCGGATACCCGAAAAGTGTTGGCAATGTTTTGAGTTATGATGTTACAAATCTGGAAAACAATACCGATTATTATTACACAGTAACACCGGAGGGAAACAGTACAGGAAAATCATCTCCGGTATCAGTAAAAACTCTTGTAGCGAACAATTTAAATTATACAAATCCGCTAAATGTTTATTGGTATAAAAATAATAATGATATTGTTTTGCAGAATGCACCTGCCGGAAGCGTAATTTCAGTATTTAATTCTTTTGGTCAGAGGATTTATGAAACAGCTAATACAGGAGATAAAACTGCATTTAAATTGAACGAAAAAGGTATTTATATTGTTAAAATTAAATTTGATAATTCTACAATTACTGAGAAAGTAATTTACTGATAATTTAGGTTGTCAAGTCAGGTGACTGGTAATTTGTGATTAGTTTATAAAGTTTATAGTGTTTATTGGTTTATTTAGTTTTTCCAATTAATTGGAAGTGTTTATATTTTGATTAACTGATAAACTATTTCCCAAATTATTAATTGTAAAACATGACAGAAATTCGCACAACATTGAATAGAATTCTATTTCTACTAATTGCAGTAGTGTTTTTTGTTAATAATATTTCTGCAACCATTCCTGCAGGATATTATTATCAGGTAAAAAATAAAAAAGGCGCTGCATTAAAAACAGCCCTGTCGGAAAATTGCCAACCGATTTATGAACTTGATTACGGTTCAGGTCTTGGTTTTACATGGGAAGGCTTTTACTACACCGACCGGAATGCTGATAATTCTGTCATAGACATGTATTCCGATTCGGTTCGGTATTTCAACGGATTCAGTTCGATAAGTGATATGCATATTGAGCATTCCTTCCCGAAAAGCTGGTGGGGCGGACATGTAAACGCAGCCTATAAAGACTTATTTCATCTTTATCCTGCTGATGGAATTACCAATTCAGCGAAAAACAACTGGCCTTTAGGTGAAGTAACCGGAGAACCCTGGTTTTACAATGGAAAATCATCAATTGGTACAAATGGTTTTGGAAGTGAATATATGGGAAACTGCTTTGAACCTGCGGATGAATTTAAAGGCGATTTTGCGCGGTCGTATTTTTACATCTCCACCATTTATGAAAATTTATATCCGCTGTTCGATTCTCCCATGCTTGACAACAACAAATATCCTCTTTGGAAACCATGGGCTATCGATTTATTAATGAAATGGAATAATCAGGATCCGGTAAGTGATAAAGAAAAGACAAGAATTGAAGCTGTTTACAACATCCAGGGAAACCGTAATCCGTTCATCGACTATCCCGAACTTGCAAATTATATCTGGGGAAGTGACACAGCAAAGGTTTTTACTTTCCCAGAAGAAACCGAACCTTTTTTGATTACGCCTAAAAGAGGTGTAAAAATAGATATGGGTGTTATTCTGACACAAAACACAACAACACAACAGTTGCAAATTAAAGGAGCAAATTTAAATGCCAATCTTCAGCTTTCATTTCTTCATAATCAGCCAACGTTTAAAATTTCTTCAAATGAAATTCCGTTTACATCAGGAATTACTGAAGCAGAAGTAACCCTGAGTTTTTCACCAACCGCAGGTGGCACAATGCGTGATACGCTTTTAATAACTGGCGGTGGTTTATCCGACACTTTACGAATTCCGGTTAAAGCAATGGCTTCAACCGATTTTATATTGCTTGAGCCTACGGAAGTTACACCAGTTGGTGGTGTGCTTCATTGGATTGCCGATCCGTTTGCAACGCAATACAGACTTAATTTTTATCAGGGCGATTTGGCAGCAGGCGATTTAATAATTTCTACTTACGTGGAAGGTTCAAGCTGGAATAAAGCGATTGAAATTTATAACGGAACTGGAAAAACCATCGACTTGTCGAAGTATTCCGTACGAAGACAATCAAACGGTGCTGGCAGTTTTAAATCGAATGTACCGTTGAGCGGTCAGTTAGAATCAGGCAAAAGTTACGTTGCTGTGGCAAAATCGTGTACAACTCAGGCTTTGATTGACAAAGCGCAAATATTGAGTGATTCTATCGTCAGTTTTAACGGCAACGATGCAGTGGCTTTACTTCGAAACGGAATTATTATTGATATGGTGGGAATTGAAAATGGCGGCGAAAGTGTTTATTGGGGGCAGGATCTTACATTTGTCCGTAAAACTTCCGTTACACACCCTTGCACGGTTTTCAATGAAAATGAATGGGTGAAATATCCGGTTGATACTTACGATATGCTTGGCAGCCATACTATGGATTTCGTTGCCGAAAAGAAATATATTCTGGAAAATGTATTTACCGGCACTTCAAACAGCTATGACATTACAGGTCTTGAGCCATCAAATACTTATACTTATAGCGTGGAATCCATGCGTTCGGGAGTGATAGTTCCATCAGTTAACACCATGCAACTGAAAACTGCCGCGTTGGAACCTCCGATAGTTTTAGACCCCGCTGAAATCGGGACGACAAGCTTCAAAGCCATTTGGGAACAATCGCCTTATGCAGACAGTTATCTGCTCAATGTATTTGAATTAACTGGACAAGCTGACACCACCGAAACCGAAACCTTTGCAAGCGTGGGTACAAGCGGAACGCCACTGCCTGATGGTTGGGCAGGAAATGCAAGCGGGAATTATACTTCCACCACGAGTTCAGGAATTGCGCCACCGTCAATCGGACTAAAAACAACAAGGAGTGGCTACAAACAAAAACTTATCCGCAACCTGTTACCAAATTTACATGTATGTACAAATGGGCATCTGCAGGAACAGGTTCTTCCATGAGTATTTATGGTATAAATAATAACATACCTTTGCGGATTGACAGCATTGTTTATCAAAATACATCTAAAGCGTATCCTGTTTATAATTTCACAAAAGATCAAAATTTTACTGCTTTCAGATTTATTTACTATAAAACATCCGGAAATATGTCCATTGACGACGTAAGCTCAACCTATGGAAGTCAGGATACAACCTATATTCTGAAGAACCAACCCGTAACCGGAGAAGAATATAAAGTGGAGAACCTGACTGAAAACAGCACTTACTATTATAATGTCAGATCAGTGTTAAATAATTCGGTATCTGTGTTATCTGAAAACATGCATGTAAGAACATTGATTGAATCAGGAGTAAAAACACTTTCAAACAGTTCATACAAGATAGCTCCGTTTGTAAATTCAGTAAAAATCACCGGACTTCAGGGCAACGAAAACATTTCAGTTTATAATATTTCAGGTTTGTGCATCCACAGGCAAAAAGCGAACTCCAATGAAATAACTATCCCGGTTCAGGGAAAAGGAGTTTATATTTTAAATATCCGAAACTCAAGCAACAATATCTCATCAAAAGTGTTGCTTTTTTGAAAAGCTTCTCTCATCAGAAGTTTAACAGAATTCATATTGTTATTCTTGTATTTAATTTGATTTTTATAAAAGTATCTGTTATATTTGCCTGAGGAGCCTTTTTATTAACAATCTTCATTGTTATCTGAAATTTTTTTTAGTGTTCTGAATTCTCATTTTAATTCATCAATAAAATAATTAATTATGATTACAGATCAAATTGTATCAAAAGCAACAGAAATTGTAGTGGAGTATGGTCCAAAACTGATTGGCGCCATTGTAGTTTGGATTATCGGTAGCTGGATCATTAAGTTACTTTTAGCCGGATTTATTAAATTATTGGATAAAAGCAAGACAGAAGCTTCGTTAAAACCTTTCCTTAGAGGTATTGTAAGTGCACTTTTAAAGATCATGCTACTTATCAGCGTACTCGGAATGGTTGGTATTCAAATGACTTCTTTTATTGCTATTTTAGGAGCTGTAGGTTTAGCAGTAGGTATGGCGCTTTCAGGAACTTTACAGAATTTTGCTGGTGGTGTTATGATTTTGCTTTTCAAACCCTTTAAAGCCGGTGATTTTATCGAAGCACAGGGACATATAGGAATTGTGAGTGAGATCCAGATTTTCAATACTATTTTGAAATCACTTGACAATAAAACAATTATTATTCCTAATGGGGGTCTTTCTACCAGCTCCATGACTAATTACTCCACGGAACCCAAAAGAAGAGTTGACTGGACTTTTGGCATCAGTTATGGTGATAGCGCTACGAAAGCTGAACAGGTGATTAAAAAATTGTGCGATGATGACACCCGGATTTTAAAAGACCCTGAAGTTTTTATCGCAATTTCCGAATTAGCTGACAGCTCGGTAAATTTCGTGGTGCGTGCATGGGTAAATTCTGCAGACTATTGGGGAGTATTTTTTGATATGAATAAGAAGGTTTATGAAGTATTTGCCAAAGAAGGACTTCATATTCCTTTCCCGCAAATGGATGTTCATGTGCATAAATAATGGGTTAGAACAGAAATTTTTAGACAATGGCACGGATTTTAAATTCGTGCCATTTTGTTATTATAATTTATTGTAATAAGACTACAATAAATTATAGGAAAAACATATATTTGCAGAGATTAAAATTATAAGATAATGCAATCTCACATTAACTAAATTATAAATTTATGAAAATTAAATTAGCTATTTTGATAAACATACTATTAGTATCCCTTTTTGCAAAAGGTCAGGCAATAGTATATTATGATGCAGAGAATAATATTACTAAAAATATGACTTCTGCAATAGAGTATTCAATAACAGAAAAAAGTCTGGCAGGCAAAGATTCGTTATTTAAAAAGACATATTATTATTTTTCAGGTCAAAAAAAATCAGAAGATTCTTATCTATGTAAGTATAAGAAAAGGGCTATTATATCAAAAATATCTATTGGTGATAAATTGAAATGGTTTGAGAATGGCGGTCTTCAATTAAAAGCGTTTTACAAAGATGGTCAGTTAAATGGTGAATTTATAACATACTGGCCTAATGGCAAGCTACGAAGAAAAGATGTTTATGATAACGGGAAACTTGTTACAGGGAATTGCTTCGACTCCATTGGAAATAATTTAAATGAATATTTCCCTTACGAAACTATGCCTATGTTCCCGGGAGGTGACAAGAAACTTTTTGCTTATTTATTAAACGAAGTAAAATATCCAGAAGGAGCCTTAGAATCTGATATTCGGGGTAGAGTAATAACACAATTTTATGTTGATACCGATGGAAGTGTTACAGATATCAGAATTGTAGAAAGCTTGAATTATTATCTTGATTTGGAAGCATACCGTGTGATTAGTTCCATGCCAATATGGATACCTGGAACAATAGAAGGAGAAAAAGTTAGAGTAAAATTTATACTACCAATTAGTTTTCAACTATATTAGCATTGATTTGATTTCTGAATCCTTAAAATTCAGCTTAAATTTAACATAGTGAAACTTATACTGAAAACTTGATAAGTTTAGAACTTATATTCAGATAAAAACTGAATTGGCTTCGAGTCCAGGTTACTAATCTGAACGATGCAGTATGTGTAAACTTGAAATAATAATGTTTTATGTAATTGATATAGCGCAAATAATTTGATTTATGATGATAGAAACAAAGAAACATATGAAAATAAAACTCAGGAAAATATATAAACCGATAATAATATTGATAATTCTATCCATCATTTCAGCTTTTTGGGCAAATTCCGTAATAACAAAACAGACAAAAAACAGAATTTATACAGAAATAGATGCGATACCTGAGAATAATGCCGGATTACTTTTAGGAACTTCAAAATTCCTGAAAAACGGGAAATCAAACCAATATTTTGAAAACAGAATTACTGCAACCGTCCGGCTATACAAAGCAGGCAAAATAAAAAATATCGTTATTAGTGGCGACAACAGCAGAAAGGAATATAACGAACCTGAAGATATTAAAAAGGAATTGATAAAACGTGGAATTCCAGAGAATAGAATTTATTTGGACTTTGCCGGATTCAGGACTTACGATTCTGTTTACAGAATGAACGAGACTTTCGGGCAAAGGAATTTCACAATTATATCGCAGGAATTCCATAATCAAAGAGCTGTATATATAGCAAACGCATTGAAATTAAATGCAATTGGCTATAATGCCAAAGATATAGACGCATACAATGGATTCAAAACAAAACTCAGAGAAAAGTTTGCCCGGGTAAAAGTTTTTATTGATTTGATGTTTCACAAAAAACCAAAATTTCTCGGCGAAAAAATTATAATTCATGATGTTGATTTGTATGAATGGGGGGATTTGAATCTTCAAAATTTAAACGATAGTGTTGTTATCAATAAAGTTGGTAAACCATTAAAAGAAGACACTCTTACTATTCGAGAAAGGAAAAACTTAAATCCTTTATATCGACCATTGGTCAGATTTATTCCTAAAGGGTTTGATAAAGTTGACGTTAAAGAATATTATTGGGAAGAAACTCCGTATATCATGTATGTATGGTTTATAAAAAATAAAGATAAATGGATCGCGGTAGATGGTATAAAATACAACCCGGACAACGTGAGATTTTAAGATTATTTCCATTTGGAGGATTAATAATCAGCCTCAAGTGAAAGACTTAAAAGCTTTGCCGCCGATGCGGCAGCTCTACTACAAATAAAAAATGATGTATCTTTGAAACATCGATACTAATTTATTTCTTCAACCCCAAATTTATGGCAAATAAAACTTCACAACATATTTTAAATACTTCAGCAACGCTGTTGGGGTTTTGTCTTTTTGTTATTACCTCCATGCACTTTTCGCTGAAAGTAGAAAATACCTTCATTGACGAATTGACTTCTGTTGTTGCTTTATTACTCACAGTATCTTCAATCTTATCATTTACGTCCATCAGAACCGAAAACAAAACAAAAAATTTTAATTATGAACGTTTAGCTGACTATTTCTTTATTGTTTCACTGATAGGTATTTTTGGAATCATAATTTTTATTACAATTCATTTTTGGGGACGATAGCTCAATCCTTTCCCGGCAAAGGTTAAACAACACTTTCCCTGCATATTTTACAATTATTCTTTTGAAATACGATGATTTTGAGAAGTGAAATTATTTTCATTACAACTATCGCGAATACACACTAACCATTTTTTGCAAAAACATCCCGAATAAATGTAAATTTTTGCTTGTTAGACGATTTTTGGCTACTTTTACACTTTATTTCAGCAAACAAATATTTACCGTATGGCACAGTATTTAAACGACATTTCAAGAACTTTCAATGAGTTTCTGCTTATCCCGGGTTTAACCACAAAAGAATGTACTCCATCAAACATTTCGTTACAAACACCACTTGTTAAATTTAAAAAGGGAGAAAAAGCACCCATACATTTGAACGTTCCGTTCGTGTCTGCTATCATGCAATCGGTTTCCGATCACAAAATGGCTATTGCATTGGCACGCAATGGAGGTCTTTCATTTATTTTCGGCTCACAGGGTATAGACACACAGGCAGAAATGGTTTTCAAGGTTAAAACTTATAAAGCCGGCTTTGTAGTCAGCAATGCAAATCTTACACCTGAACACACACTTGCTGATGTTGTTGCACTGAAAGAACGTTCAGGTCACGGGACAATTGGTATCACCGAAGATGGAAGTTCTCAGGGCAAACTGTTGGGAATTGTTACAGGTCGTGATTTTCGTGTAACGCGCGATGATCCTGCCAAAAAAGTAAAGGATTTTATGACACCTTTTGAAAAACTGGTGACCGGCAATTTTGGAATTTCAATTACTGAAGCCAACGATATTATCTGGGAACATAAGCTAAATTGTTTGCCTGTTATTGATAAAGATCAAAACCTGAAATATTTTGTTTTCCGTAAAGACTACGAAAACCATAAGGCAAACCCGAATGAACTTTCGGATGACAATATGAAATTATTGGTTGGTGCAGGTATAAATACCCGTGATTACAAAGAACGTGTACCTGCGCTTATAAATGCCGGTGTTGATGTTATGTGTATAGACTCTTCTGATGGATTTTCTGTTTATCAAAAAGAAACAATTGAATATATCAAATCCACTTTCGGTGAACATATAAAAGTTGGCGCCGGAAATGTGGTTGACAGAGATGGATTTTTATACCTTGCAGAGGCAGGTGCCGATTTTGTTAAAGTTGGTGTAGGTGGTGGTTCAATCTGCATCACACGTGAACAAAAAGGTATAGGACGTGGACAGGCTTCAGCTCTAATTGAAGTTTCTGAAGCCAGAGATGAGTATTTTGAAAAAACGGGAATTTATGTTCCTATCTGTTCCGATGGGGGTATTGTTCAGGATTACCACATGATGCTTGCTTTGGCCATGGGCGCTGATTTTATCATGATGGGGCGTTATTTTGCCCGTTTCGATGAAAGTCCGACCCGCAAACTTTTGGTAAACGGCAATTACATGAAAGAATATTGGGGCGAAGGTTCAAACCGTGCACGTAACTGGCAGCGTTATGATATGGGCGGTTCAGAAAACCTGAAATTCGAGGAAGGCGTTGACAGTTTCGTTCCTTACGCCGGCAAGCTGAAAGACAATCTCGACATAACAATTGGTAAAATCAAATCAACAATGAGCAGCTGCGGAGTTGTGGATTTGGATGATTTAAAGAAAAATTCCAAAATCACACTTGTATCTTCTACAAGTATTATTGAAGGTGGCGCTCATGACGTGGTAGTAAAAGATACACGCAGCACAAACGGATAAAATTTCAGGGATATTTAAACTCTAATTTTAAAAAATCAAAAGATTTAAATGTCATTACTTTTAATTTAATATAAAGCAAAACCAATAATCAGCATTTTGTCAGGAGATTTATTAAAATACAATTATATTGATAGAATTTAGGTTTAAAGAAAAATATATTCACAGCTAAACCTCCTTTTAATATCAATTAGATACAACAATATCACTATATTTGTAAAATATTTAACCAAATTATCGAAATATAAAATGAACGCGAAATCACTCTCGCGTTCATTTTTTTTAAATTAAAACAATGCAATCAGACAATCAGGTAAAAAAAGGACATCCAACAGGCTTATACATTTTGTTTGCCACCGAAATGTGGGAACGTTTCAATTATTACGGCATGCGCGCCGTTTTGATATTATTCATGACAAAGGCATTGCTTTTTGACAAAGCATTTGCTTCAGGCTTATACGGAAGCTACACAAGTCTTGTTTATTTAACACCACTAATCGGAGGTTTCATTGCCGATAAATACTGGGGAAATCAGCGTTCGATTATTGCCGGAGGATTGGTTATGGCTTTGGGTGAAATTATGCTTTTTTTATGCGGGCATTTTTATGTTTCATCTCCATCCATTTCAATGCCTTTGTTCTTTATAGGACTTGGATTTATGATAGCCGGGAACGGATTTTTCAAACCAAACATTTCTTCATTGGTAGGACAGTTATATCCGAAAAGCGATCGCAGAGTTGACTCGGCTTATACTATTTTTTACATGGGAATAAATGTTGGAGGCGCTTTAGGTCCGTTTATTTGCGGTTTAGTAGGCGACACCGGAAATCCTGTTGATTTTAAATGGGCATTTCTTGCAGGTGCAATAGGAATGTTATTAAGTGTGGTTGTTCAGTTGGCTTTTGCAAAACAATACGTGGTTGACGCAGACAACAAACCATTGGGACAAGCTCCCGAGGGAACACATCATGCATGGTCGAAGCCAATTTTGATTATTCTTGGCTTGGCAGCTTTTGCTACATTAGCCATAGGGATGTTATATGTTGATGCAAAAATTTTCACTTATCTGCCTTACCTTTTAGTCATCGCAACACTAACATTATTGTTTGTAATCATCTCTGATAAATCCTTATCAAAAATAGAAAAGCAAAGGGTTTCTGTCATCTTCATTGTTGCATTCTTCGTTGTTTTTTTCTGGAGTGCATTTGAACAGGCAGGTGCTTCGCTCACTTTCTTTGCCGATGAACAAACCAACAGACATTTAGGATTATCAATTCCTTCATGGTTTATTTATCCAATCGGAGCAGCATTTTTAATCGGAATCGGGAAATTATTCAAACAAACACAAATGTCGTTTGGCGATAAGAAAGATGCCCGAATAAGAATTACAATCTTTTCTTTATTGGCTGTATTTACAGTCGCGATTGTATTTTTCATTGTAAACACAGCTCTTTCAGCAAAATCTGTATTTTCATTAGATGAATTACCTGCAAGTACTTTCCAATCGTTGAACTCGATTTTTGTAGTTTCATTTGCACCTCTTTTTGCATGGTTCTGGATAAAATTAGGCAAATTCGAACCGGCTGCGCCCACCAAAATGGCAATCGGTTTATTGTTATTATCGATTGGTTATTTGTGGATCGCCTTTGGCGTAAAAGATGTAGCTCCTGGCGTAAAAGTCAGCATGATATGGTTAGTCGGCATGTATCTTTTACATACCTGGGGTGAATTGTCACTTTCACCGATTGGTTTATCACTTGTAAATAAATTATCGCCTATTAAATATGGTTCATTATTGATGGCAGTTTGGTTTTTGGCAAATGCTTTTGCTAATTATCTGGCAGGAACTTTAAGTACACTTTATCCTGACAATAAAACCACTTCGTTCCTTGGCTACCAAATGACAAACTTGTACGACTTCTTTATCTTGTTTGTGGTTATGTCCGGTGTAGCTTCAATTATCCTGTTTGCTTTGTCAGGTAAATTACAAAAGCTGATGCATGGAGTGAAATAAATTTAGATTCATCCTGTTATAAAAAACTCCTCCATCATATTAAATTGAGTGAGGAGTTTTTTTATATGCAAAGTTGAGAATGTGAAATGTATATTAAGAATTTTACAACTTCACTTCCATATATTTTATCCGCTGTCTTCTCCATGTATAAACTATGTGAATTCGTCCATCACGACTCTGAATAATGCTTGGATAAGAATATTGCGAGACAGGAGAATCTTCGAGCGTCATTACCATTTTCCAGTGAATACCATCATCAGAAACTGCCACATTTAATGGCGTACGAATACCTTTTTTAGCTCTCGGCGGTGTAGCAACAGCATTATATACCAACACCTGACGTCCATCCTGCAAAGTCACAGCATCTGTTCCCGAATTATTGTTGGGCAACTCAGTTAGCGAGAGCGGAGTCCAGGTTTCACCTTTGTCTGAACTCCATGCTGTGGCTATTCTTCCGTTTCGTGTGCGACAAAGTATTTGCAAACGACCATCTTTATGCGTTAAAATACTTGGTTGAATCGCTTGTATAGTATTTTGTTTTGAATTATCTCCTCCTTCAATCTCCGCCTTTGCCTTTGCCTCAGCCTTTCCATTTACCATATCCTGTGTCATTAAAGCGCTGTCTGCAGCCAAAGGCCCGACTATATGTGTTTTTTTTCCTCCATCTTCGGCAATTTCCATATATACTTTCCATCCTCCGGTTTCACGGCTCGATGGTGCTATCGCTTTACCATCTACATCCACAATCTTATTCTTTATCGGCCCTAAGTAGCCTTCAGGAATTGGGAATGCTTTGCTCCATGATTTTCCGGCGTCATTACTTACTTTTAAATATCCTTTCCAGTCGGCAACATTTTTACCAATCTTATAAAACAAATACAACGGTCCATTTGGTTGCTGATACAAAACCGGATTGTAACATGCTTTACGTTCGGTTGCACTCAGAATTCCATCGGCAGCCAAAGCTGGTTTTGTCCAGACATCACTTCCTTTTTCTTTACGGCAAACATAAATACAAACATCAGGCGCTCCTTCACGTGTTCCGCCAAAGAATGCAGAAACCAAATCTCCGTTTGCAGCTTCGCAAATAGTTGCTGAATGACATTGTGGGAAGTCCGCTTTTTCATACAAAAATTCATTTTTCAAAATGCTTTTTGTTTGTGGGATTGCCACATCGAAAGTATATGAGCCGGAACCAACTTTACTGATCTTTCCATTCGGCAAATGAATTTCAGCAGTTGTATTTACAGGAATAGAAACTTCCCAATGAAGATTCATTAAAGATTTTTTCCAGTTACTTACAACCTTTCCATAAGGCGTTTCGTAAGTAGCATTTATAAATTCCAGATCGGGAATAGAAAAATCAGGCTTTAAAATAATATGTTTAAATGCTGTTTTATTATAGTCGGATTTTATACCTCCCAATTTTTCATAAGCCCAGATTACCAAATCTCC
>Ga0116152_10001283_pt1 | contig 20851 bp, 16 predicted proteins | sample AD_UKC119_MetaG_FD_89894 | JGI IMG/M metagenome (GOLD analysis project Ga0116152, IMG submission 89894) | Active sludge microbial communities of municipal wastewater-treating anaerobic digesters from Hong Kong - AD_UKC119_MetaG | ecosystem: Engineered > Bioreactor > Anaerobic > Digestate...
AAGAGACCCGCGGGTGGCCTTTTTATCCCCCGCCTCAACTATGGCGGAATAGAAAAAAGCCCCCGAAAGGGGGCTTTTTCTAAAAGACTTTTCCGATGAGCTTCGAGACAGAGATGGAAAGCATGGAGATCTCTTCCATCTTTTGGTAAATGGAACTGAGAGAGACATTCCAGGGTTTGTAGAGAAGATCCACTCCGATGGTGATCGAATTGAAGGTGGGGATGTCTGCCGAGTAGGTGCCGAAATCACTTTCGGATGATGATGTGCCGCTGGAGGTCTTGGCCAGCCCGTAGGGGGAGAAGATAAACTTGCTGAAGGGGATATTGGCCTGAATGCCGCCGGTAAGGGAATAGATGCTGCTTGTCGTGGTAATATCCATGGACGACCCCGGCATGACTTCCATACTCATGGAGGAATAGATCACATCTCCGCCGATTCCCGCCAACAGGATAAACTGAAGTGAGGGGCTGTTGACAAGAAGATACTGGCCATTGGCTGTAAAGGACATCTGCATCATAGTGGTGTCAAAAGCATCTCCTACAAGAGCGGAGAGGCCGAAACTGGCATCGGTCCCCAGGCGTGAGGAGTAGGTCCTTCGGTAGGTGCCGTGGATCCCGGCTCCGGTGATGCTCATGAAATCGGAATCGATGGTTACAAAATTGGCTCCGATCCGGTAATCGGTATGTCCCTTCTCAAAGACGGGATAACCTGCGGGAGGAGGGGCGATGGTAAACGAGACAGATGTGTCCTGAGCTGAAAGATCGGGGATACAGCAGAAAAGAATAAGGACTGCAAGAGAAATGAAGAGAACACGCGCTTTCATAAGACGCCTCCTTAGTTAATAATGAAGTATACAGCCGATATTCACTTCGTCAAATATAAAGAGAAGAATCCCGATTAGGTATAAATGGACAGTTTCAGACTGGGAAAAAGAGTTGAAATGATAAAATAAAGAAGTATATGCCGGCTATCTTGAATATGCTCAAGTATATAGCAAAAAGAACTCTTCAGGATTTTGTAAAAAAGAGGGAGGCAGTATCGAAGACTTCAGAAAAAAAGGATTCTACCGCCGGATCTTTTCTCGTGATCCCTTCGGAGAAAGGCTTGATATGGGAATAGGGGTAGGGGGGGTCTTTTATGTCCACGGGAAGAGGGATCTCTCTGTCATTCCCCCGGAGCAGATTGACCGTCTCATAGGGGGGGACCACGGTGTCCTGTTTCAGGACCAGGGCACGTATCCGTCCGGAAAGAGTGCGGAGTTTTAATTCGCGGATATCGGACATCCTGTTCTGGTGAAGCATCATACGGAAAGCATGCCCCGGTGAGCGGGGATCGTTGAAATAACGGGACAGCTGCGGATCATTTTCCAACTCCTTTTCCAGGTGTTCTATGAAAAAGGAGTAGACGGCGATATTGGCTTCACTGTCTACGATCTCCCGGGAGACAGGGTTCATCCGGTTGAAGGCGGCTCCGCCGCAGAAGATAAAGAGACGGGATTTTTCCTCCATGCGGGGTTCTTCTGTAAGGAAAAGGACCTGGGCCAGGTAGGCTCCCACAGAATAGGCAAAAAAATGAACAGGAGCGTCCCGGCGGATCCCTGGCACTTCTCCTTTGCGAAGGGAGGAGATAAGACAGGTGATGTCATAGAAGGTCGCCAGGCCGGACCAGAAGAAGCGTTGCGGCAGCTGGTGAAGACGTGTGCTGATGGCTGCATTGGCCAGTGACGAGTCGACGACGTTGGGAAAGAGTTTCTGGCGGTCCTTACTGACGCGGTTCATCAACCTCGGGTCGCTCCACTCCCCGGGGGAGCGGTTCATATGAAAGGCAATAGGAAAGAGGAGAACCGCATATCCCGTCTGCCTGGAGAGGGTATAAGCCCAGGGGAGATACTTATCCCACTGTTTCTCGTTAAGGCCGTGAAGAAGTAAGATGACTCCCGGGGCTTCTGCCCTTAACGGGAGAAAAAGGGGATAACGGAAAGTAGTATTCTCCCTGACCTTTGAATCATCCATATGGAGGATGCGGTCGATCTCTTTGTAAAAGAGTCGTTCTTTAACGGCATCAAAGCCGGCACTGATCTTCTCCAGGACTGTCCCCCGGCTTCCGTCAGGCAGAAGGGACCTGCCCCGGGACGTGAAAGAGCGGAATGTGAGCTGTGTCTTGCCGTCGGGAAGGGAGAGGGTGGGGGTTTGCCCCCCTCTGATATTACGGAAGAACTCTGCGGCCTTATAATAGGACAGGATATCTTTCATACTCTACGGCCCGGGATTCAGCCAAAAAAGCTTGTTAGGGAGCCGGCTCTTCAACGGTAAAGACGGCGATGATCCTTGCAAACTCACCCAGCTCTTCTCCCCCCAGGGCCGGCATACTCTCTCCCTCGCCGAACAGGTGGAGGACCACCCGGGGAAGATCCACATCTACGATGGACCAGCCGCCTCTGAAATTTTCCAGCCCCGGAATACGATAGATCTTTTTAAGGGCCATGGTCTCTTTATCAAAGGCGAAGAGTTCCACCGGATACTCCTGAAGATAGGGCTCATTATTTTTTATGTCTAAACGGGCGCCAAGATGGGGGGCATAAAGCATCTCTTCATCTGCAAAGAGGGAGGTGACGGTAAGGTCTCCCATAATGTTGGGCCCCTGACGCACGATGGCATCGTTGTATCTGCCTTCAAGGCTGTAATGGAAAGCCCCTGTTTTCTCCAGTTTCTCGTTGTAACGGTCGATCACATAGGGACGGCTTGCATGTCCGATATAGACAGCATCTTCATAGGGGTCGGCATAGATGCACCCCCCCTGCAGGGGCTTGTTCAGTTCGGGGACGGATTCCACAGGATGGGGAAGAGAGGCGATGGTTTCTCCCTCTTCCAGGGAGAAGATTCCCAGCCAGGTTTTGTTCATGCTGTGATAGTACATCTTGTCGTCTTTCATGGAAAAACCGATGATAGTGCCTGTGTCAGGGCCGAAGGAGGTGCTGTCCAGGAATTCCCCGTCCAGCGAAAAGATCGAGATCCTCCTGAGGACGAAATCGTTGAAATAGACCTTGTCATTGTAGACGGTGACACCCAGGGTGTGCCGGGCTTCTCCCGGGCCCTGTCCGTTGGGGATGATGAAGCGGTTTGTCTCCTCCCCCTTGAGATTTACAAAACGTATGGCAAACTCATCGGCATAGGCTTGTGCGTAGTAGATATCATCTTGATAAAGGCCGATGCAGAACATGGTATTGTTGGGTGTGATATGATCTGCGGGAATGACCGATTCGAGGTTCAAAGTCACTGTTTCCGGGGCTTGTGATGAAGAGCAGCCGGCAAAAAGGATGAGAGCAGCAGTGAGGATGAGATAAAGATATTTCATAGGTCCTCCTTTACGATGACGGTTTATAGACAACGACTTTGTTGCGTCCGTATTTTTTCCCCTGGTAAAGGGCTTCGTCTGCTTCCTTGATACTCTGGTCCGCCGAGGGGGAACGGTCAAAGACTGAGACCCCGATAGTCACCGTGACAAAGATCTTTTCCCCGCAGGAGGCCACAGGGGCTTTCTCCACTACAGAACGGATCTTTTCGGCCAGGTTTGCGGCGCCCTCTTTGTCTGTCCGGGGAAGAAGGGCCAGAAACTCTTCTCCGCCCCACCGGCTGATGACGTCGATCTTTCTCATATGCTTGGTCAGAATGGCTGCCAGGGAGACAAGGACCCTGTCTCCGCAGTCGTGGCCGTATGTATCGTTTATGGATTTGAAATGGTCGATGTCGATGAGAAGGAAGGAGAAGGGCTCTCCGCTGCGCTGGGCCCGGTAGGTTTCCAGTTTGATCTTTTCCATGATATTGCGCCGGTTGGAAAGGCCGGTCAGAGGGTCGGTCTGAGCCAGCTGTTCCATGCGGAGATAGGCTGCCTGAAGCTCTTCGTTCTGGCTTTTGATGATATCATTGGCTTTTTGGAGGTCGATATTCTTCAAACGATAGATCTCAAGCTCTTTTTCCTTCTTATCGATCTCATGACGGGCTTCAATATCGGTGATCTTCTTGGAAAGGGTTTGACTGAAGATCATATCCCGGAGATGATAGGCCTGGATAAGGCGTGAATAGGCCTCCTCAAACTGCCCTTTCTGAGAATGAAGTTCGGAGAGGTTGACAAGGTATTTCAGCTCCGTCATCCGGGAAGCCGATTGTTTGGCATGCTCGTATCCGTCTTTGAGAAAGGTCTCCGCCTCTTCGTGGAGGCCCTCTTTCATAAAGACTTCTCCGATGTTATTCATGACGGTAATGATCCCCATGGGGTAATCCAGGTAGTTATAGACTTGCATGGCTTCGAAAAAGTACTTGAGGGCATCCTCAAAGTTGAAGAGTTTGGAATGGATCTCTCCGAGTTTGTTGTTCACATCGCCGATGAGGATCTGATAGAGACGGCTTTCGGACTCTTTTTTCAGTTCATCGGCTTTCAGCAGGAATTCGAGGGCCTTGTGGAGATCACCGTTGTTGAAATACATGGACCCCACATGATAGGAGCAGAGGGCTACTCCGTTGGAATCGCCGGCCTGCTCGAAAAGGCCTCCGGCTTGTGTGAAATTCGTTTCGGCGTTGGAGAAATCCATGGTGGCTTCGTAGAGCTTTCCGATCTTGATGAGGACCGTTGCCGCGCGGGGAAGAGAGCCGGTCTCCCGGAAGATATCGTAGGCTTTCTGCCAGTGGTTAAGGGCGCTGTTGAAATTCTCGATGTCGAAAAAGGCATCTCCGGCGGTCTCATACAGCTCTGCGATGACCCCTTCATTGTCACAGGGTAGCGTCAGCCCGAGGTTACAGTATTCGATGACCTTCTGAGGAGAGCCTTCTCTTTCAAGACGGGCCATCTTCAAATAGTTCTGCGGGGTGTTCGGTCTTTTTTCTTCGTCTCTATTTTCGGTTTCCGACATAGTCTTACAGCCTTTTCTTAATACTATAACGGGAAATAAGCAAAAATCTATAAAAAAATGAATAATACGGAGAGCGAAATATTACTTTCTTTTTTCCTTCTTTTTGCTAAACTGGAGGAAATGAAGGAGGAGGTATGAAAAAGAGATTGCTATCGGTTTTTCTGATGACTCTTTTGGCAGTTGGCGTGGGTTTCAGCCAGGAAGAAACGGAGGATCACTGGGTCGACCGACAGGTGAGGCTCCAGTATTCCTCAAAGGTAGAGGCGCCCGGACGGGTCCCCGCCGATTTTTCATTTTGCCGGGAAGAGCTGAGACGTTTTGAACAGGAAAAAGAGTTTCTATACCGCTCGTTTCTCAAAGGGCGTGATGCTCATGATATCATGGCTCTTTACAGATACGGCCTCTACCGGCCGTCCCTTCTTATAAATTTCATGTCCCGGGCCTCTCTTCCGGCCCTCCTTAAGGGAATGCCCTCTGAGCCTGTCTCGGTGAGGGATATCGTCCTCTTTTACCTCCTTCAGATGAAGAGATCCCAGGAGGCGGGGATGAATATTATCCTTTCGGTGAATTCATCAGCTCTCGAAGAAGCCGATGCCCTGGATAAAAAGAAGGCACAGAATGAAGACTACCCTCTCTTCGGAATACCGGTGGCCCTGAAAGCCAATATCGGAACAGCAGACAATCAGCCTACTTCTGCAGGGGCTAAAGCTCTGGAGAAGAGTTATTGCATCCAGGATGCCTTTCTGGTCAAAAGGATCAAAGAAGCGGGCGGGATCATCCTGGCCAAGACAAACCTGAGTGAGTGGGCTAATTATATGGCGGAAGAATCGTCCAACGGTTTTTCGGCCCTGGGAGGCCAGACCCGGAACCCCTACGGGCGCTTTGATGTGGGCGGATCCAGCTCCGGATCGGCCGCCGCTGTGGCGGCAGGCCTTGTCCCTTTGGCTGTGGGTACGGAGACCTCCGGATCTATCATCTACCCGTCAAGTCAGAATTCAGTGGTGGGGCTGAAGCCCACTGTGGGTCTGGTAAGCCGCAACTGCATTATTCCTATCGCTGAAGCCCAGGACACAGCGGGGCCGATGACCAGGTCTGTCCGGGATGCTGCCCTTCTTCTTTCGGTCATGGCCGGTAAAGACCCCGGGGACCCGGCCACCGGAAAGGCACCGAAAGCTCCCCGCTTAAAAGGGCTCTTTTCAGAAAAGGAGAGGCCCCTGGAAGGATTGCGATTCGGCCTGGTGAGTAACCGGGCTATGCGCCGCTACTATTACAGAGGCGATGAAGGGGCCATCCAGCTCAGAATCGCAGGCGAACTGGCCCGGGCAGGGGCTGAAGTCGTTTTTATCGAGATGGATGAAGCTATTTACGAGAAATTGGATGTCAGTACGGTCTTTCAATACCAGTTCAAAGAAGGGGTCAATGAGTATCTGGAGAAGTGGGTTTCAGGAGAGGGGCCACGGACTCTGGCTGAGATCATTGCCTTCAATGCTGAAAAGCCCTCTGAGAGGATGCCTTTGGGGCAGGAACTTCTCATAGCCGCTCAGGATAATTCCCATACGGCTGACAAGGTCCTGGAGACGGTGAGGTCCAATGCCCGTTTCGCAGGGGAGTGTATCGATAAGTTACTTAAAGAACACCGGGCGGATATCCTCTTCAGCCTCTCCAACCATATGTCCTATGTCTACGCTGCTGCCGGATATCCGGCTTTGTGTGTCCCCGCAGGATATAAATCCGGCGGAGAACCCATAGGCGTGACCTTTGTAGCTTCAGCCGGAGAAGAGGGACTCCTCCTGAAAGCCGCCTACGGCTATGAGCAGGCCACCGGACATCACACTCCCCCGGCAGCTGTGACAGGAGAGTGAGGGAGAGATGGATAAGAGGGCCGGCTAAAGGGAAATGGAACTCAGGGATTTTCGCATCTTACGGGTATGAAGCGATCCAAAAAGCCCTTTATCACTCCATGGATCTTTTTTCAAAGCGGGGCGAAAAGTCTTTGGTCCTTACGGCCTCCCCTGGACTGAACATATCTGCAAGGGAGCTAAGCGGTTGGTTGAGGCCTGTTTTAGAAAGAAGGAGTCTTAAGAGCCGAAAAGAGGGAGACCTTTTGATTTTTCGATAAAAAATTTCGTTTTAAGAAACAAAAAGGCTCTCTGGTTATTCTAATAAGAAAGCAATTTTGAGGAGGATCTTATGATGAAAAAACGTTTACTTCTGTTTGCCGTCTTCTTGTCGGCCCTTGTCTCCCTGGCCCGGGGTGATATTTTGCTGGGGAAACTGGAAAAGGGAGATACCCTGGGCGGGTTTACTACAGAAGCTCTCTATCTGAACGGGGACAATATCCCCGTGGGAGTCCGGTTCCGTCACGAGACCGGAGCCGTAATGGACTATTTCCGGATCCAGACTGTCCCTCAGGCCTATATCTGGTTTAACACGCCGCCGGAGAGTGACGGTGGTGAGCCCCATACTCTGGAGCATGTGGTCTTAAGCAAAGGTAACAAAGGTAAATATGCTGCAGCCCTTGAAGAGATGTCATTGGGAATGAGCAGCGCCTTTACCCAGCAGTTCCGGACTTCCTATTCGATGAATACTTCAGCGGGAGTCGATGTTTTTTACCGTCTTCTGGAAGTCAAGATCGATTCTCTCATCGTTCCCGATTACAGCCGGGAGGAGCTAAGGCGGGAGGTGATGAACATCGGCGTCAAGGAGAATCCCGACGGGACCTTGACTGTTGAAGAGAAGGGGACCATCTATGCGGAGATGTCCAGCGCCTTTGAAAAACCAAACAGCCTGGCCTTTTTCAGACTTACCCGGAACCTCTTCGGGCAGGATGACCCCAGAGGCCGTTCTTCAGGGGGATACCCCCCGGCTATCAGAAAAGCCGTTCCTGATGATATCATAAGTTTTCAGAAAAAGTATTACAGAACGGACAATATGGGGCTTATCCTGGTTATGCCCTCGGAGGTATCTCTGGGAGAAGCCCTGAGCAAGACAGATGCCATTCTGAAAAAAAACTCTCTCAGCCCTGTTACTGATATCCATCCTGAAGAGCGGCTCAGCCCCCTGGCAGAGATCGACAGGGAATGGGAACCGATATGGGAGAAGGTGCCCTATCCCGCGGTCAATGCCAATACCCCCGGCATCGTGATCTATGCCTGGCGGGTGCCGGTGAAGAGCGCTGAAGAGGAGATCATGGTCGACCTTTTCATGAGCGGGATGTTTTCAGGGGAGAATTCCAGGATGTGGGAACGGTTCATCGACCCGGAGAAGAGAGAAGCGGATACCGGAGCGAACTGGGTCGGCGGCTGGTATGACCCGGTGACCAGGACCTGTTACTTCATGATTAACAATGTCCGTGCCGACTACGAGCCTGAAAAGGGAATGGAGTCTCTCTACAGGATCCTGGCCGGGGACTGGGAAGAATTCGCCGCCCTGGAAAAGGGGAGCGCAGGACTTCAGGAATTCAACAGTCTTATAAGGGTCCTCATCCAGGAGCAGATAAAAAACGGGAAGGCGATCCTTGAAAACCCTCCGCGCTTCGGTTATCGCTCCATAGGATCCGGATGGATGAATCATCTTTCCCTGCTGCACCGCAACGGGGGATTTAAGCGTGAGCTGAGCATGGAATCCCTGTTAAGACGTATTGAAGAGAGGCTCTCAGCCGACCCGGCTCTCTTTCAGGACGCCCTCAGAACGTGGGGCCTGATGGCACAGCGTCCCTTTGCCGTCCGCACGGTTCCGGATCCCGGCTATACAGCCAGAATGGAAGAGGAGAAGAAGAAGCGTATCAGAAAATATGAAGAGGATTTAAAGAAGCGCTACGGGACTGATGATCTTCAGGAGGCCCTGAAAGAGTACCGGGCTGAATATGACCGGAAGACAGCTGAGATCGAAGAGGCTGAGAAGAAGATCAGGATGCCCGCTTTTCTTTCTGAGCCGCCGCTTGAGCTGGACCGCTCACTGCGCTATGACGACAAAAGGCTTCCCGGAGGAGGGCGGCTCTTCACCGCTTACTTTGACCAGATGGAGAGTGTGACTACAGCCCTCTATTTCGACCTCAAAACCGTTTCTGAAGAAGATTACCTCTATCTTTCCGGATTGCCTGAAATCCTCTATTATGCGGGGCTCTCCATTGACGGGAAGGAATATCCCTACGAAGAGATCGAAAAAAGGCTGAAAAAAGAAGTCCTCTCTCTGGACGTCGATTTTTCAGGAAATTCACGGACCGGGCGTGTGGAACTTAAAGTCTCCGCCTCCGGGCGGAAAGGGGAGGAAGCTCTGCGTTCAGTGAAGTGGATCAGGCAGATTACAGAGGATACCTGGCTCTCAGTAAAGAATGCTCCCCGCCTTGCCGACGTGATCTCCAGAAGCCTCTCCGGAGCCCTCGACCTCATGAGACAGCCCAAGGAAGAGATGTGGGTCAATGACCCCTCCACAGCTTTCCATACACAGGAAAATCGTCTCTATCTTGCCTGCCACAGCACTCTGACCCGTCAATTCAACCTTCTGAGGCTGAAATGGAGGTTGAAAGATTTCAGAGATGAAAAGGACTCTTTTTTCAGGGAGATGGACGGGGCCCGAAAAGCTTTGAGCAAAATGGGCCGCGAAGAGTTTCTCAAGAAGCTGCAGCTGATGAAGGCAGAACAGGGCGAAAGCGATTTTTCAGAGGCTGCCGACGACCTGCTGGCTCTGATCCCGTCTCTGCCGCCGGATTCCTGGAGAAAGGATTCAGAGATGCTTATCGCGACCATCGGGGAGGAGCTCTCCGTTTCTCCGGAAAAAGCCGTAAGAGATCTGAAGGAGTTGATGAACGGATTAAGGAACAGACATACTGTACGGGCCGTTGTAGCCGGCCATACCGGAAGTGTCAGGGAGTCTTCTGAAGCGGTGCTGGATCTTCTGGACCGTTATGACACCAAAAAGATAACGATGAAGGCTCGTGACTCGGCTCCCCTCGTCTGGTCCAATATCGAACGCCGTCTGGGGCCGGTGGAAGAAAGGCGGTTTGTTGCTCTTGTCAACCCTGACAGCACTACGGGAGTTCATATGAACCGGGCGAAGATCCATAATATCCACACTTTTACAGATGAGGATATCTACAGGACACTGGCGTCCAAACTCCTGGGCGGAAGCGGCCCCCGAAGCCTCTTCATGCAGACCTGGCGTGCCGGGTTGGCCTATTCCAACGGGTTTAATGCTTCTCTGGAAGCAGGGGTGGTCAACTATTATGCAGAACGTTGCCCCGACCTCTCCCAGACCATGGCTTTCGTCCGGGATACGCTGTCTGAGACTCCCCGGGACCCCGAATTGCTCAAAGGAGTACTTCCTTCCTTCTTCTACACCATCGAGGCAGGGGGGTTCGTGGAGAGGGCACAGACCATGGCAGGCCTTCTCGTAGACGGTTCGACACCGGGCCTCTACAGAAAATTCAGAAAACGGGTGCTGGACCTCTCGGGCAGAGATGACTTCCGGGAGAAAACCTTCAGCTATATCAATGACTGGGCCGCCCTGGTCGTGCCGGGCCTTCGCCCCGAGACCCCATTCGGTGGGACGGTCTATCTTATAGCTAATGATGACCAGATAGAACGGTATGAAGACTATCTCAGAAAGAATGCCGGAGCCCCCGGGATCATAAGGATCTATCCGCGGGACTACTGGATCTGCTTTTAAACAAATGAAATCGGGGCCCCTTACTCATAGGGGCCCTCTCTTTAAATCAAAAGTTCGGAATAGAGGCTCACGGCAGCTGGATCCAGGCTCATATTCTGTTCCTTTCATAAAACAAAATAAAATAAAATGAGGAAAAGAGTTGACAGTGATATTAATGTAAGTATAATAATACCATTAAAGGTTAGTAAGCAATAACTAACAGGAGGGTTTATGAAGATCGTCAATTTTCAGACCGGGGAAAAACTCGGTTCAGGAGGAAGCTGGGAAGCTGTCCGTCTCTCCCGTCGTGACGGATTAGCTCTCATTTCCATGATCCTTCCTCCCGGCGGGGTTGTGGACTCCCACGCTGTAGAGGAGGTCTTTTACCTCTATGTGGTCAGGGGGAGTGTCCATTTCCATTCAGGCGGGGAGTCCCGGGCCCTCCGTCCGGGGGACCTCGCTGTAGACGAACCCGGGTCTCTCCACGGGATAGAGAACCGGGGAGAGGAGGAAGCGGTGCTTCTTTTGATGCGGCAATCTGTCACTTGAAGATCATAAGGTGTGTTCGTATAGTAAAAAAGTAAAGGAGGTTTTTATGTCGATGTTCTGCTATCAATGTCAGGAGACCGCGGGAAACAAAGGGTGCAAGGTACGTGGTGTCTGCGGCAAACCCGAAAAAACTGCCGTCCTCATGGATGCTCTGATGGAGGCTCTCAAAGGGCTGGCTGTGGCTCTGAGGGAGAAAGGGGAGGCCGGGGAGACGAAGCTCCAGGGGCCTTTTATCGCCCGGGCGCTTTTCGCCACCATCACCAATGCCAATTTTGATGATGAGAGGATTGCAAGCCTGGCACGTGAAGCCCTGAAAAGGAGGGACAGTGTCGCGTCTGGCATGAAGGGGAAGGAGAAATTCGGTTCGCTTCTCACCTGGACAGCATCCACTGAAGAAGAGTTTCTCAAGAGAGGGTACGGACATGGAGTCCTTGCTACAGAACATGAGGATATACGGTCCCTCCGGGAACTTACCGTCTACGGTTTGAAAGGGATCGCAGCTTATGTCGATCATGCCCATGTCCTGGGATATGAAGATCCGAAGATCTACGATTTCTTTGTCGAAGCTCTGAGTCAGGTCGCCCTGGAAGAGGATCCCGATAAGCTGACGGCTCTTGTCCTGAAGACAGGGGAGACCGCTGTAGCAGGGATGGCTCTTCTGGATAAAGCAAATACGGGGACTTACGGGCATCCCGAGATCACTGAAGTCAATATCGGTGTCGGGAAAAACCCCGGAATCCTTATTTCGGGCCATGACCTGAAAGATATGGAAGAACTCCTGAAGCAGACAGAAGGGACAGGGGTCGATGTCTATACCCATGGAGAAATGCTTCCCGCCAACTACTATCCGGCTTTTAAAAAGTACTCCCACTTTGTGGGGAACTACGGGAACGCCTGGTGGAAACAGAATGAAGAATTCGAGGCGTTTAACGGCCCAATTCTCATGACGACCAACTGTATCATTCCCGTTAAAGAGAGCTACAAAGACCGTATATTTACCACAGGGATGACTGGTTATCCCGGGGTGAAACATATCCCCGACAGGGAAGAGGGAAAAGAGAAGGATTTCAGCGCTCTTATCTCTCTGGCCAAAAAGTGTTCTCCTCCCCGTGAGATAGAAAAGGGGACGATCGTAGGAGGATTCGCGCATAACCAGGTGCTGGCCTTAGCCGACAAGGTTGTAGAGGCTGTGAAGTCCGGAGCGATCAAGCGCTTTGTGGTCATGGCGGGGTGTGACGGGCGTTTCACATCACGTCAATACTATACCGATGTGGCAAAAGCCCTTCCCGAAGATGCCGTGATTTTGACAGCGGGATGCGCCAAATACCGTTATAATAAGCTTGATCTGGGGGATATCGGCGGGATCCCCCGGGTCCTGGATGCCGGGCAGTGCAACGATTCCTATTCGCTGGCGGTTATCGCGTTGAAGCTTAAAGAGGTCTTCGGGCTTGACGATATCAATAAACTGCCGCTCTCCTTTGATATCGCCTGGTACGAGCAGAAAGCCGTGGCTGTTCTGCTGGCGCTTCTCTTTTTAGGCGTCAAGGGAATCCGCCTGGGGCCCACACTTCCTGCTTTTCTTTCTCCCAATGTGGCTAAGGTCCTTGTGGAGAAGTTTGACATCAAACCCATCGGAGAAGTCGAGTCTGATGTCGAAATGATCATGCAGGGAAAATAGAACGTTCACGGGAGGGGGGTCTCTCCTCCCGTTTCAGGTCAAGGTCTCACAATATTTATAGAGGTGCCTGACAAAGCCGGGGGGAACAGGGTGCTCTCTGAGGAGGGGTACCCAGCTGAGGGCGTCGTCACTGCCCCACAGGTCAAAAGCTGCCCCGTCGGCGTGGATATCCACACGGTATAGGGAAAATGACCCGAACTCCAGGATAAAGAACTCTTTCATCTCCTCCTGGGTCAAAAAAATCCGGTTAAACATAAAACATCCTTTTTTCAAGTATAGAGCCGCAAGAGAGTTGTTTCAAGGCTTCCCGGGAATTGAAATATTGCAAATCCCGGAAAGTGTGTTATAGTAGCCCCTGATTACGGGGGAGGTTATTCATGATTCAGTCGTTAAGAGGAATGCGGGACATCGCCGGACGCGAAGCCCGGATCTTCCAGTGGATCGAAGAGAGGGCCCGCTATTTTTTTGAACTCTACGGTTATCGAGAGATCAAGCTCCCCGTGATGGAACGGACAGAACTCTTTTCCAGGGGCATCGGAGACGAATCCGATATCGTCCAGAAAGAGATGTATACGTTTGAGGACCGAAAGGGGAGAAGCGTCACACTTCGACCGGAAGGGACCGCCGGTGTGGTCCGTCACTATATTGAGAACGGTTATGACAAAAGAGATCCTTTGAAAAAGTTTTACTATTCCGGAGCCATGTTTCGTTACGAGCGCCCTCAGAAGGGGCGATACCGTCAGTTTTACCAGTTCGGAGTCGAGGCTTTTGGCATGGAGTCACCTCTTATCGATGCGGATACCATCACCATGCTTGTGGACTACTTCAGGGATATAGGGGTAGAGTCTCCTCTTGTTAAGGTGAATAATATCGGATGTCCGGTCTGTCGCCCGGATTATAACAGGGCCTTGCAGGGGTATCTCCGCAATCACGAAGAGCGCCTCTGTCCCGACTGCCGGAAACGCATCGAGACCAATCCTCTGCGCGTTCTGGACTGCAAAAGAGAGTCCTGCCGGAAAGTGGTGGCGGATTCTCCTGATATAGCCGATTTCCTGTGTGACTCCTGCCGCAGCTATGGTGAAGAGGTTCAGACGCTTCTTTCAGCCAGGAAGATCCCTTTTGAGAGAGACCGGTTTCTCGTCAGAGGGCTGGATTATTATGTCAAAACCGTCTTTGAGATCCACGGTGGTGAAGGGGCTCAGAACGCTCTCATGGGCGGCGGGCGGTATGACGGCCTTGTCGAAGCTCTGGGGGGACAGCCCGTTCCCGGGTTCGGATTTGCCATCGGTGTGGACCGACTGGTCTCCCTTCTCATGGAGACATCCCTTTTTGAGGAAGACCCGGGAAAACTCTTTATGGTCTGGAGTCTGGAAGAGCAGGCTCTTCTTTTGGAGAAATGTGATATTCTGAGAAAATGCGGCGTTTCCGTTGATTTTCTGCCGGATAAAAGATCATTTTCCAGTCAGTTGAAATATGCTCACCGGCAGGGATACCGGCATGTGGTTATTTTGGGAGAAGAGGAAGCTCAGTCGGAACAGATCCACCTGAAAAATATGGAGACGGGAGACGAGACCTACGTATCACCTTATGATATCCGAGAACATCTCATCTAAGGGAGGCTGATGGCTATGCTGCTCAAGCGAACTCATTTTTGCGGACATCTGGATCTGACCTGTCAGGGCCGGGAAGTGACCGTCAACGGTTGGATCAGAAAGATCAGAGACTTCGGAAAGTTTGCCTTTGTGGACCTCTGGGACCATACCGGAATCGCTCAGATGGTATTTTCTCTGGAAGACGGGGAGCTGGCCGGGATCAGGCAATGCATCGTGGGCGACTCAATAGGGGCCAAAGGGAAAGTCGTGGAACGTAAGGATAAGAACCCCAACCTTCCCACAGGCGATATCGAGGTCAATGTACTGAGCTGGGAGCGGTACTCTGTCTCTGAACCCTTTCCTGTCTCAGAAAACCCTTCAGAAGAGACACGGCTGAAATACAGATACCTTGACCTGAGAACGGAAAAGATGCAGAGGAACCTGAGGTTTCGTCATGAGGTGATCAAAGAGATCCGGGACCACTTGTCTGAAAAGGGCTTTATCGAAGTCGAGACACCCATTTTGTCCAAGAGCACCCCTGAAGGAGCCCGTGACTATCTTGTTCCGTCACGTCTTCAACCCGGATTTTTTTATGCTTTGCCCCAGTCTCCTCAGATCTACAAGCAGCTTCTGATGATCGGCGGAGTAGACAGATATTTTCAGATCTCACGATGTTTCCGCGATGAAGACCTCCGGGCTAACCGTCAGCCTGAATTTACCCAGCTGGATGTGGAGATGGCTTATGCCGATGAAGAAGATATCTTCAGTATGACGGAAGCCCTCTTCAAAGATGTTGTCAGGAAAGTCACAGGAAAGGAGATCTCCGCTTCTTTTCCCAGGATGACTTATCAGGAGGCTATGTCCAGGTACGGGTCCGACAAGCCGGACACCCGCTTCGGGATGTTGATCAGCGATGTGACCGGGCAGTGCCGCCCTGAAGGATTCACTCTTCTGGAAGAGGCTCTGGGACGCGGGGATAAGGTAAAAGGCCTTGTCATCCCTGAGAAAGAGCCCAGCCGGAAAGAGATCGACGCCATGACAGACCTGGCTAAAGAGAGAGGCGCCGGGGGGCTGATGTGGTTTAAGATGAAAGAGGGCGCGATCCAATCCCCGGTATCCAAATTTCTCAAAGACGGCGGCAAAAGCATCACCGAAGCGTTGGGGCTCCGGGAGGGAGACACGGCCTTTGTCGTGGCTTCCGCCGATTCTGTGGCCTCCAAAGCCCTGGGGGCTGTGCGTCTCTATCTGCGCGATCTTTACGGGCTTGTAGAAAAAGTCAAAGAGCTTCATTTTTTATGGGTCACCGATTTTCCCATGTTCTTCTATAATGAGGATGAAGGACGCTATGAGACCGAGCACCATCCCTTTACCATGCCCGATCCGGACGATATGGACCGCTATCTGGACAAAGACCCCGAAAAGATCCGTTCCCGGTCGTATGACCTGGTCCTCAACGGAGAAGAGATCGCCAGTGGAAGCGTGCGAAACCATATCCGTTCTCTCCAGGAGAAGGTGTTTCAAAAGATCGGCCTGACTTCCGAAGAACTTCAGAAGCGGTTCTCCTTTTTCCTCAAAGCCCTTCAGTATGGGACGCCTCCCCATGCGGGGATAGCGCCGGGGCTGGACCGGTTTATTCAGATCCTTCTGGGAGAGGAGTCCATCAGGGATGTCATCGCATTTCCCAAGACAACAAATGCTGCCTGCCTGATGACCGAATCTCCGTCAGAAGTAGATCAAGTTCAGCTTGACGAATTAAGAATTATGGTGAATAATAAAAATTGATTGACACTATTAAACTTTTTTTTTATACTTGTCAAAGGATGTTTATTTTGGATAACCTGAGGAGGTGAGTGAGTTGAAAAAAGGATTATTACTATTCCTGGTCGTTGCTCTGTTGCTTGTGGCAGGTACCGGCTGTGTTAAGCGTGTAGAAACCATGGATCACGATAAGATGGTTGTGATTCCCGAAAAAGCTGTGCCCGCTAAGGATGCCGCTGTAGCTGCCGAAGTGAAGGTCGAAGAGATGGAACAGACCATCGATGAAAACCAGCAGCAGCTGAACGAAACAGAGAAAGCGTTGGAAGAGGCGAAACAGAACGAAGCTGATCCCGAAGAATACAGCCTGATCAAAGAGTCTCAGGGCAAGCTTTGGTAAACCGGAGGGAAGTCTATGAAAAAATTATTACTTATTCTCGTTGTTGTTGCTTTCATAGTTCCTGTCATGGCACAGGAAATCGCTGCTCCTCCCGAGAAAGCTTCTGCTGAAGAGTATATTCAGTATTATCAGCAGAGAGAAGCCTTGGCCAATCAGCAGCTGACTGAACTGGAACAGCAGAACCAGGAGCTGGAAGCGCAATTAGCTGCTCTGCAGCAGCAGTTGAACTCTATTGACACATGGACCGAAGAAGAGAAAGCTCTCCTCGACGAGTTCAATGCGAAAGTCAAAGAGTATACCGTTAAAAAAGGGGACTGGCTCTCTAAATTGGCCGAGTATCCCGAAATCTACGGGAAGGGCAATTACTGGAAATGGCCTGTGATCTACAGGGCTAACAGAGATCAGATCAAGAATCCCGACCTGATCTACCCCGGCCAGATCTTTACCATTCCGCGTGTCCTCGCTTCTGAGTGGACGGTCTATCAGGGAGAGACCCTGCGCAAGATCGCCAGCTACTATGAAGTCTACTACAAAGACGGCGCCAAGAGATGGAAGGAAATCTACGAAGCCAATAAAGATGAGATTTCCAATCCGAATGTCATCGATGCCGGTGATGTTCTGACTATCCCCAGGCCCTGACGTTATTCGAAGGGCCTTCGGGCCCTTCCTTCTTTCCCCATGACTGAGGTGATATCACAAGTGGAGAATAGTTTAGACAACGAACATCGAATACCGGTTCCTGATGATATCGACCTCCGTCTTCTCTATGGGAGCAATAACAGGTTTGTCAATCAGATCAGGCGTTCTCTGGAAACGGATCTCTGGGTCAGAGAGCGGGAGATCGGGTTTCAGTCCCCTCCCGGGAAAGCCCGTGCTCTGGAGACAGTATTCAAGGAACTCATTGCTCTGATCCGTAAAGGGATTTCTCCGGGCGAAGGAGAGCTTCGTTATATCATTTCTCTTGCCCGGCAGGGTGAAGAAGCTCATCTTTCGGAGCTCGTGGATAAAAAGATAGTCCTCGCAGCCAAAAACAAGACGATTACGCCCAAGACGCTTCATCAGAAAGAGTACGTGGAAGCCATCGACAAGTTTGATGTAGTTTTCGGGATCGGCCCGGCGGGGACGGGAAAGACATACCTGGCTGTGGCCAAAGCTGTGGATTTTTATCATAAAAACCTCATCGACAGGATTGTGCTTGTGCGGCCTGCTGTGGAAGCCGGAGAAAAATTAGGATTCCTTCCCGGTGACCTTCAGCAAAAAGTAGACCCCTATCTGAGGCCCCTGTATGATGCCCTCTACGATATGATGGCTCCCGCCAAGGTGGAACTTCTGATCTCCAAAGGAGTCATCGAAGTGATCCCCCTGGCTTTCATGAGGGGAAGGACTCTGAACAATGCGTTCATCATCATGGATGAAGCTCAAAACTCGACTCCGGAACAGATGAAAATGTTTTTGACGCGGACCGGTTTCGGATCCAAAGTGGTCGTGACCGGCGACATTACCCAGATCGACCTTCCTGAGCATAAAAAAAGCGGACTTATCCATGCCGAAGGGGTCTTGGAAAAGATCGGAGAGATCGCCTTCGTATATTTTTCCCATGTGGATGTCGTTCGCCACAAACTGGTTCAAGAGATCATCAAGGCTTATCAGTATGAAAAAGAAAATTCAGAGCGACAAACGTCTTCATAGGCTGAAAAACAGACTCATCCCGGAAGAAGAGTCGGCTCGCCGGTTAAGGCTCATCGTCGTCTTTTCTCTTCTGGCCATTTTCGTAAGTCTGGCTCTCTTCTATCAGGAGAATACTTATCCGGTGGAAGATGTCGCATTGCGGGAGGTCATCAGAGAGGATATACCTGCACGGATCGATTTCCAGTGGGTGGACCGTGACCAGATGGAGGCGAGGCTCCGGGAGCGGTTGGATAATGCCCCCAAGGTCTATCTTTTGGATGAGAATATCGGTGAAAGTGAGCAAAAAAGACTCATGGCCGATATCGCCAAAGTGAAAAAGATTTTAACATCCGGAGCTTCAGTTGACGAAAAAGAAGCCGCCGTGAAAGATATCTGGGGGAAGGAGAGCCCTGATCTGCTAAAGAGGATGACCGCCGATCAGCTGAATACTCTCTCCCTCATCTTCCTTAACATCCTGGACGCCATCTATCAGAAAGGGATCATCAACGACCGGTTTTTCCTGGAGAGCCCTACGATCCCTGTAGAGATAAGACGGAAAAATGACAATTTCCTTGTGGAGAAGGAGTCCCTGATCTTCAGAAACCAGGCCGAAGAATTTCTGCACTCCCTGATAAGGCGTTACCTGGAAGGGGAGAGGATGTATTCCGAATTTACCTTCTATGTCCTGAAAAACTATCTCAGAGAGAATGTCTATTTCAGTGAAGAACTCACGGTCCGGCGGGCTGAATCCATCAAGCTCGATTATGTTCCGGAGACGGTGACCATCAGAAAGGGAGAGATCATCGCCCGGAAGGGCGAGATCGTCGATGAGACCGTCGCGGATAAAATCGAAAAGATGAAGGAAAAACTGAGTAAAGTGGTGTTTTTGCGTTTAGCAGGTTTTTTCCTGACTCTTATCTTCCTCATGGCTGTGGTTTTCCTCCTTCTGAGACAGGAGGGGTATTGGCATAATATCCAGAAGGTCTTTTTCTGGTCCGTCATCAACTTCTTTTTTATGGTTTCCTTTACGGTGTTCTACCTTTTTTCCGGCCTTCCCCTCTATGCTTTTCCCTTTCTGGCCTTTATTATCATGGCCTATTTCCTCATCGACCTGAAAGCCGCTCTCTTTTCCCTGGCCTTCTGGACCCTTCTTCTCTCTGTCTTTGTCCCTGATTTCAGGTTTAGCGCTCTTTGGTTTCTCTCCTCACTTCTTTTCCTGGCTGAACCCGGCCGTTTCAGGCTTCGTATTCCTACACTGAGCACCCTGCTCAAGTACCTGGCTGTTATCATGGTATCTCTCTTTTTTATAGAGCTTTCCATAGCCCATTCAGGCAGAGAAGCCCTGTCCGCCCTGATCTGGGTCCCTCTCTATGTCCTTCTCTCCTTTGCGGGAGGATATCTTTTCGTCTATCTCTTCGAGCGGGCCCATAATATCACTACCGAAGTGAGCTTGAACAGTCTCCAGGATTGGGAGAACCCCCTTCTCCGCCAGCTGATGTCTGTGGCTCCCGGAACCTACAGGCATAGCCTCATCGTCTCGGAATTGTCGGGAGAAGCGGCAAAAGCCATCGGGGGAGATGTCCTGCTGGCCCAAGTCGGAGGCCTGTATCACGATATCGGAAAGGTCAAGCGCCCTGATTATTTTATTGAAAACCAGATGTACGGCCCTAACAGGCATGATAACCTTCTTCCCCTGATGTCCGTGAGGATATTGAAAAATCATGTGGAGGAGGGGGCACTCATGGCTCGAAAATACGGTTTGGGGAGAAGACTCATCGCAATTATCCGTGAGCATCACGGGACAAGCCTGATCAAGTACTTCTACCTGAAAAACCTTAAAGATGAAAAACATAAGAATATCGATGAAAAGTATTTCCGTTACGACGGCCCGAAACCCTCGACGAAGGAGTCAGCTATCATATTCCTGGCGGACAAGGTGGAAGCTGTCACCCGTTTACTTTTTAATTCCCCTTTCCATCATGTCCAGGAGAGGATCAGTAAGATCTTTGAAGATGCCCTTTTCGACAGACAGCTGGAGAACTGTGACCTGACTCTCAGAGACCTCAATACAGTCAAAGAGGCTTTTGTGGAGTATGTCCGGGGAAGTAGGCATAAACGGATCGAATACCCCAAAGAGACGGGAGGAAAAGAGTAATGCTTCACGTGACAGTGAAAGAGTCTTTGGGAGAAATCCCCTTTGAGATGAGGCAACTGGAAGAGATGGAACAGCGTATGCTGGACTATTTCGGCCTTACGGGAAGCGATGTAGACCTCTACTTCACCGATGATGAAGAGATCAGAAGCCTGAATAAAAGATACCGGGAACGGGACAAAGCCACCGACGTCCTCTCCTTTCCCCTGAAAGACCGCTGGGACAGCTCTCTTGGTGAGATCATTATCTCTCTTGAGACGGCTGACAGACAGAAGGAAGGACAGCCTCTGAGCGACGAGGTCCTGCAGCTCTTTGTCCATGGGCTTCTCCATCTTCTGGGTTACGACCATGAGACCGAAGAGGATTCCGGTAAGATGAGGCCCCTGGAAAGGATGTTCTTATACGATGATGAAGAATAGAAGCGTCTGGGAGAGCCTGAACAATGCCCTCGGGGGGATCATCCTCTCTCTTCGGTATGAGCGGAATATCCGGTTTCACTTTGTCA
>Ga0116152_10001287_pt1 | contig 20799 bp, 15 predicted proteins | sample AD_UKC119_MetaG_FD_89894 | JGI IMG/M metagenome (GOLD analysis project Ga0116152, IMG submission 89894) | Active sludge microbial communities of municipal wastewater-treating anaerobic digesters from Hong Kong - AD_UKC119_MetaG | ecosystem: Engineered > Bioreactor > Anaerobic > Digestate...
ACCCGACGGAGAGATCAGGAGATACAGCTGGCGCCCGTCCGAGCGCTTGTAGGCTTTCGGCTCGATCGCGAGCGCTTCTATTTCGGTATCGGTGAGTTTCATGGCCAGCCCCATTTGGCAGGAGTGAAGGGGCCGGGAGGGTATCAGGGGGCGTCAGGAGGAGGCAATCCGCATGGTATCGAGAATCACAAAAAGTGTAGTAAAATCAAGGTACTGGTGCCCAGAAGAGGACTCGAACCTCCACGCCTTGCGGCACACGGACCTGAACCGTGCGCGTCTACCAATTCCGCCATCTGGGCACAGGATTGGAAGGCGGGGAGATACTTCGCGAGATCGGTGGCGTCAACGGCAAAAGGCGGATCGCTGCGATTCGGGACTGCGTTAGGCGGCAGAGACGAAAGGCGCTAGGGTTGCGGCGATGGCAGATCGCGTAACGCCCGGAACGCGCAGCCGGATCATGGCTGCCGTGAAGCAGAAGGACACGTCCGTCGAACTCAGGATTCGGCGGGAGCTTCACCGACGCGGATACCGGTATCGGCTGCACGCGAAGAATCTGCCCGGACGACCCGACATCGTCTTTCCGGCGCGGCGGAAAGTCATATTCGTGCACGGTTGTTTCTGGCACGGACACGACTGCTCGAAGGGAGCGCTTCCGAAGTCGCGGATCGACTACTGGTCGGAAAAAATCTCTGGCAATCGCGCGCGGGATATGAGAACAATTGGGGAACTTTCGCGCATGGGCTGGACCTCGCTCGTGGTCTGGCAATGCGAATTGCAGGAATGGGATATGCTGTGGGGCAGAATCCTTACATTCCTCGAATCTTGAGGGGAACATGGTTTTGAAGCGCGCTGGCCGTCCTAAAGTCGTCGATCTGTTTGCCGGTGCCGGCGGGCTCAGTCTCGGGTTCGAGCAGGCGGGTTTCGACGTCGTGGCCGCAGTCGAAATCGATCCCGTTCATGCAGCGATTCACAAGTACAACTTTCCCGACTGCGAGGTGTTTCCGGTTTCCGTCACGGACCTGAGCGGTCGCGACATTCTCCGGGCAACCGGCCTCAAGGCGGGAGAGGTCGACGTGGTTTGCGGCGGTGCGCCGTGCCAGGGCTTCTCCCTGATCGGCCAGCGAGCGCTGGACGATCCGCGGAATTCGCTCGTGAAGGACTTCGTTCGGATCGTGTCCGAACTTCGCCCGCGTTACTTTCTGTTCGAGAACGTGAAGGGCCTGACGGTCGGCAAACACAAGAAGTTCCTCGACGAGATCATCGGCTCCTTCGACGCCATCGGCTACGATATCCTGCTTCCCTGGAAGGTGTTGAATGCGGCCGACTACGGCGTGCCGCAGGATCGGCAGCGCTTGATCCTGCTAGGCGCCCTGAAGGGCACGCGCTTGCCGCAATATCCCGAGCGCACGACCCATCCCGCGGGAACGACGAATTGCGGTACGCCGGAAAGTCCGAGCTGCCGGGACGCTCTGGACGACATTCCCGACGCCGAGCGCTTTGCCGAACTGAACGAGACCGATCAGGTCAGGGTGAAGAAATGGGGCAAGGCGTCCGAGTATGCCCGGAAGATGCGCTGTCTCGACAACGACAGCTGGGCATTCGGACATCCGCGCGAGTGGGACCCGTCCCTCCTGACGTCGAGCGCACAGACACAGCACACGGATATCTCGAGAAACAGGTTCGAAGAGACGCCGCCGGGATCGGTCGAGCCGGTCTCGCGCTTCTTCAAGCTGCCCCCCGACGGCGTCTGCAACACGCTGCGCGCCGGAACGGATTCGGCTCGCGGCGCCTTCACCAGCCCGCGGCCGATCCATTATCGATACCCGCGCTGTATCACGGTTCGGGAAATGGCGAGACTGCACAGTTTCCCGGACTGGTTCCGGTTTCACGAAACCAAATGGCACGGGGCGAGGCAGATCGGCAATGCGGTGCCGCCCTTGCTGGCCAAGGCCGTTGCGGAATCCATCGCCGAAGCGATGGGATACGAACCGCAACCGTCGGATCTGGTTCTTTCGCTGGGCGAGGACGGGCTTCTGAGAATGAGCGTTTCGCAGGCCGCCGAGTTCTGGGGCGTCGAGAACCCCATCGGGCGTCGCGACAAGAAGAGCGGCGCAAGGAAGCGGAAGCAGCACGAGATCGAGGCCGAGCGCCTGAGCCTTTAGGCTGCACGCGCGCGACTTTGGATTGCTACCCGTCAGGGACTCACCTCATAAGGCCCCATGAATGGGGAGTCCGAACGTGTCGGAGAAGAATCTCGTTTTCGAAAAGCTGTTTCGCGACAGATGGAACGCCGCCGAGGGAATTCTCGAAAGGCCCCTGGTCGAACTGGACGAGGTTTCGGAAGCGATCAGGTCGCTGAACCAGCAGGACCTGATTTCGCTGTCCGACAGGAATCCGGCCAACTTCATCAAGGACTATCTCAGATCGGCGCGGCGAAACGAGAACTGGCCGGAAAGCATTCGCAATGCGGGCTATACGGCCCGCCAGCGAACGGGCGACGGTCAGTGCTTCGAATTCGTTACCCTGGTTCCGGGCGAAGAACCCTTCCCGGACGATTTCATGCCGACGGGCGCGGAAATCGATCACGTCGCCCAGACTCTCAGCCTGCCGATCGCCACGCGGGAAATTCTGAGGGTCGACGAGCAGTCGCTCGCGCAGATCGCCGTCAAGCTGTTTCTCGTGGAACAGCTGTTCGCGACCTCCCAGACGGCCGTCGGTTGGGGACTCCAGGAGATCGAGCACCTTCAGAACAACGTGAAGCTTCGGAGCACCGAGATTGACGCGATCTACCAGGCGACAATTGCCGGGGAAGAGGGGCTCGAGACGGGCGCCATCGCCGTCGAAGTCAAGATCGGCGACCCGATCATTTCCGAGCAGATCGAGAAGCAGGTTCAGGCGATCCTGTCGGATCAGTCGTTTGCGTTCTGCATACCCACGATACTGAAGCGCTTCTCGAAGGGCGAGATCATTGCAATGCATCTCGGCGTTGTCCGGAGATCGGATCTGACCGAAAGTGGCGAGGTCGTCCTGGGCGACCGCGTTCATTCCTTGCGGTTCAGGTTCCAGCCGGAACTGCCGAAGATCTGATTTGTCGCCTTGTCGGAATGGTGGATTTGGATGCCGTCGATTAATGAAGGGTCGGTGTCACACCCCATGCACCTTCGATGCTGACAGTCCGCATGGCGGACACGTCCAGAACACCCACAGTCAAAGGGAAGCGGCTCGGAAATGCCCGTGTACACTATCCGCATACGGCGATTACAGGAGATTGCCGGAATGCCCGTGGCGACTGTCCCATCGCCCGTGTACGCTAGAGTTCTCGTTCCGCTTCGCGCCCGCTGGACTTTTGGCGGAGGTCGATCTGCAGCCCCTGCATGCTTGAAGCCGACCGGGATGCGAGCGCGATGATGCCGATCAGGCGCTGGGCCGAAGGCAGGATGCGGGACGCGGTTCCTGTGCGGACTGGATAGTTTGCTTGGGTTAGGGGTCGGGCCTGTGCGCCGCTGTGTGCCGCCAGCTGGCGCGATTTTGCAAGGTCGAACCCGAGCGATTTCGCTTCGGCCTGCCAGGCCTGGAACAGGGCTTCGCGCTCGCGCGGTCGTTTGGCCTGCCGGGTGCGAAGTGCGGCCATTTCCATGCCCTTGGGAGTTCGGTAGCCGTGGGTCTCGGCGGCCTGCTCGATGGCCTGCCGACGCTTGGAGAAGGCACGCTCGATTTCGCGCGGGATCGCCTTGAGCAGGAAGCTTGTACTGCGGCGCTCGACGGCATGACCGTCGCGTTCGAGCTGGTTGGCCAGGTGCTCGCGGTAGACAGCGCCGGCTTCCTTCTGGGCCTTGTAGAGGTCGCGGCTGACAAGGCTGCCCCAGCTCCCGTCCCGGCGCGGGGCGAGGTTGAAGACGAAGGCATGGGTATGAAGCTGGGGGTCGAGGTCGCGGCTCGTGTGGTGATGGAAGCGGGCGATGGTCAGCCCGGCGACCGGCTCGCGGATGGCGCCGCCCTTGCCGCGGCGGGTGAAGGCGTGATGCTCTTCGAGGTGGGTTGTGGCGGCGCGGACGGCGGCGCGGTGGGCGGCTTCGATCCGGACCCGCTCGGCAGGGGAGGAGAGCGCCCACGTGACCGAGACCGATTTCGGGGCGGAGAATGTCATGTCCCAGCCCGGCGCATGCGACCTTCCGATCTGGGTGAGGCGCGTGCCGGTCCGCGGATCGAGCCCGTTCAGGGCCGCTTCGAAGTCCGCCTTCGAAACCGGGCCTTCCAGGGCAAGGCGTTCTGCGCCCCGTCCGTCCCATTCGCCGTCGGCCTCGGCCTCGCCCTTGCCCGTGTAGTACTCGTCCTGGGCCATGTGCTTGAAATAGGCGACTGCGGCACCGACGGACTTCCGGGCCGAGATCGAGGCAACCATCAGGTCGCGTCTCCCGTGTTCGCCTGCCGAATGCGCGCGACGGCGCCGGCCGAGAGAAGTCCCGCATGAGGGGCGAGCTGCGGTGGCGAAGCTTGTGTGGGCGTCGATGAAGCTGGAACGGCAGACGAAGAACCGGGCAGGGTCCACGCGGCCGGCACGTTCGCGGGTCGCTGGGGAGAAAGGACTGTGATCGGCAGGTCGATCTCGCAGACGTCTTCCCCGAAACCCAGCACCAGCATCCGCACCGTGCGTCCCTTCCGGCCGAGACGGGACGAAAGTTCGCTCGGCGTCATGACGGGACGCAGGGATCGTTCCGTGGAGACATTGACGGCGCTGTTGCCGGCGGAATGCGTCCTGCTGCGTACCTCGCGCTCGATTTCCTGCATACCGATAGCGCGGCTGATGTCCTCGGCCCCTTCGCCGGGATTCATGCGGCCGATGATATGTGTGCCGATCATCGACAGCCAGGCATTGGTGCGGTCACGTCCGTACCTGATCCGGATCTGGGACGTGTCCTGCGCAGCCAGCACCACGCAGACGCCCTTGGAACGACCGAGGTCCAGGAGGGATGCGAGGTCGTCCATCGCTTCGAGTTGCGGGAACTCGTCGAGGAACAGCCAGATCCGTCGTTCGGCACTCTCGCCCAGGGCCGGACTGCAGACGTGCGAGGAGAGAAGGCTGACCAGTCCGCCGATCCAGGCATTGGTGAGCTGGGGATAGCGTCCGTCCCGCTGCAGGATCACCGGCTCGATCGCGAGCGGATCCTTCAGCCAGTTCGCGACGCTGAACTTCTGGCGATCGCCGGGGCCCCAGGCCTCCGCCATGGCTTCGAGGACGTGGATATGTGCCTTGAAGGTCGTCAGGATCGACATGGCCGTCCTGGTTTCGGGATCACCGATCATCTGGGCCGCAGCAGGATGATGGGCGAGGGCGAGGTCCTTGAGATCGGCCGCACCGAGCAGGGCCCGTGCATGCAGGTCGCTCCAGGTCCAGGCCGCGCCCCTTTCGCGTTGCAGGCTGACAATGCAGGCGACCAGCAGCTCGCGCGCCGCCTCCGACCACATGGGATCGCTGCTTTTCGGAATGAACCGGGCTGCCAGTTCCCGCGCATCCTGCTTGGTGGTGCAATCGGCGGCGATGTCCCAGACCGCCGACCGGCTGTCCTGCGGCGCGACCAGCGTGACGGCACCTGGAAGGCGTTCGGTCATGTCGCCCTTGGTGTCCAGGATCAGCATGCGGTCGCCCCAGCTCATGGCTTCCAGGATCATGTGCTGGATCGTCTGCGTCTTGCCGGACCCCACGGACCCCGAGATCAGGAAATGCCGCGATTCCCGGTCCCGGCTCATCGCGATGTCTCGCGGAAAGTCGATGCCGGCGCCGGTCTGCCGGATTTCCGACTTGCTGATCTTCCGCATCGCGGTGCGGGATTTCCCGCAGGTCAGACGAACGGGACCCCGCACCACCTTGGGGGGCGGCTTTTCGAAGCGAAGGGCGAGGAGGGCGGAACCGAACAAGAGGAGTGACCCGAGGCACCCGGCTGCAAGGACCATCCATCGCAGCTGGATCGCACCTCGCAGGCCGGCGGGGTCAATCACGCGATCACATAGGTTCTTGGCGTCATCGGCACCGTCTGCGCCGAGATACGCGAAGATTTCCGCCTTGGCACATCCGGTCATGTAGGAGGCAGGCAGTGCAAAGGTTTCGCCGGACGGAACCCGGTAAGTGGGCGTGGCCTTGACGAAGGCGAGTTCGTAAAAGCCCCAGGTCGCAAGGGCCAGACCGAGGCCTGCACCGGCAAGCACTTTTCTGAGCTTAGGCATGAGGCGCCTCCCGTTCGGCGTGCGCGCCGCTGAGAGCGTGCAGCAGCTCGTCGAACATGGCCTCGATTCGGCCGAGCGAGCCTGACTGCCTGTCGACGGTCGTGAAGGTCGCGGCCAGGTCCTGCGAAAGGGCGGCGAGCCTTCGCTCGATCTTCAGAAGGCGCTCGGCTTGGGTGTACGGGTCTCCATCACTGAGGCCCGACAGGATCAGCTCCCGAGCAACGCCGGTTGGCGTTCCCGACATCCGGCGAGCGCGGAATGTCAGTTGCTCGATGTCCGACTCGGCAAGACGGATCGACAGGGGGCGCGTCTTGTCGCTCATTGAGACCTCCCCTTCGGCGGGTTCTGGTCCTGCTCGCAGTCCGCGAGCCAGCGGAGCACGGTACGTCGCCGGTAGCGGACGGCCGTGCCGAGCTTCAGGAAGGGCGGGCCGCCGCCGCGGCAACGCCAGGTGGCGAGCGTGCAGACCGGGACGCCGGTCAGCTGCGACACCGATGGCGTGTCGATGGCTTCATCGAGCCAGCCGGGATTGTGCTGGAGGATTTCCTCGATTTCTGGGAGGGAATGATCGGAACTGGACATGGGACTCTACTCCTCTCTTGGCGAGCAGGACCCAGCCCAGCACATCTCGCGCAGGCAAAAAAGAGCAATGATTTCATCTTATTCGGAATGCAGCCACCGAACGTCCCGCAAGTTCCGGAGTGTTCACGCAAGTGCACGGAATTCCATTTTACCACACAGAAGAATTATTGTGCGATAAGCGTGTTGAGTCCATTACCACACAATGGTATTTATGTGTGGTAAGAGATATTTGGAGCAAGCGCCTTGGCATTTCGCAGGCACACACAGGTTGCTCAGGCTGCCTATCACGACTTGGTTTCGCTCCTGCTGGACGAGACGGTGACGGACCTTCGCGGGGCACCGACCGCTAGGCAGATCAATGGCAGGACCTACTGGTATGATCGCTACCGTATCGGGTCCGCGATACACGAGACATATCTCGGAGAGGAAACCCCGGATCTCCTGGACCGGCTCGCGCGCTACGAGGCCCTGCAGGCAGAGCGCACCGGCCGGAGACAGGAACGGGCGCGCCTTGTCCGGCTCCTGCGAAGCGAGCGATTTCTCGGTCTCGACGGAGCGAGCGGCAGCCTGATCTCCGCGCTCGCAAAGGCGGGCACGTTCAGGCTGGGCGGCGTGCTCGTCGGAACAACCGCATTCCGGCTCTACGAAGGCGAGCTGGGGCTTCGTCTGAGCCTGGACCAGACCGCGATGACCAACGACATCGACATTGCGAGCTTCGAGAAACTGTCGCTGGCGCTCGGCGATACGGTCGAACCGTCACTGAATGAGGTTCTGGGCAAGTTCGGTTTTGCGCCCGTTCCCACGACCGACAGGAACCGTGTCTGGCGCTGGCGCCAGGCGAAGACCGAAACCATGGTCGAGTTCCTGACGCCGTCCTTCGAGGAAGAGGAGGGGATCAGGGATCTGCCGGCGCTCGGCGTCAGTGCGCAGTCGCTGCATCACCTCAACTACCTGATCGCCGACCCCCTGCATGCTGCTGCAGTCTACCGGGAAGGTATCCTGCTGAAACTTCCGCGGCCGGAGCGATACGCCATTCACAAGCTGATCGTTTCCGGCCGTCGAAAGGACGGGCCGGACAGCCTGAAGGCCAGGAAGGACCTGCTGCAGGCCGAGCTACTTATCGAGATCCTTTCGGAAGATCGGCCGGCGGACCTCGCCGATGCCTATTCGGATGCGATGTCCAGAGGTCCGCGCTGGCGCGAATTGATCGAGCGCAGCTTGGTACGGTCGCCGGCTGCGAGGGAAGGGATTGAGCGCTCGGTGGCAGGCTAAGCAGAGGGCCCCCAGCCATTGTTGGCGGAGTCTGGAATGGAGCAGAAGTATGCCATTCTCCGCGATCACGCGTTCGTCAGGAATTCGCCGAAAGACGACATTTAACACCAGCTTTTTGTGGGTGCCACTCGCAGCTGGAACTGGCCATTTAGTCAACCCTGCACGAATAATGGGGATGCACAGCTAGAGTTACGTCATGCCGAGTCGAAAAAATCGAGATAGCGAATTCGCCGCGTTCTCTTCTGGGGATGTACGAACTTTGGAAACGAAGAAACTCAAGGTGCTGACAATGTCGAATCTGCCCGAGTCTCCCCGGCAACCTCGCCGATAACCGCATAGTGTTCGTTTCGAAGTCCGGTCGTACCGGGATAATGCGAACCTTAAAGAGAGGCCGCGCAGGAGCGATCCGTTGAGGCGGGTGCGTCGAGACGTTCCTGCATTACCTGCAGTGTATCAGCTAAACACTCTGCCGTCCGGAGCAACAGTGGCAACAGCCGGTCACGGCCCGCTCCGGTGTTTGCTTCCGTTTCCATCGAGGCGCAGAGTTCGGCGAGTTGACTGGCGGCTGAACTCAGCGACATGGATTTCAGGGCATGCGCCAGCCGGGCCACATCCGTTCCTGGAGCGCCGGTCTGAACGGCTGAAACGAGGGCCGCCATCTGTTCGGGGGCCTTCAGTCGGAACAGCTCCCAAACACGGGCCTGCAGCCGGTTGCTGGAGCCACCCCCCAGCGCTGCCATATCTCCCAGGGTCGTGTCGTCGAGCAGTGCAGTACGGTCATCGGGAGCTGGCGTTTCAGACGGATGCTCAGGTGCAGTGTTGGATGGCTCGATGCCGGACAGGGCTGCGACCAGGCGGTCCAGCGTGAACGGCTTGGTGATGTGACCATCTGCGCCGGCCTCCGACCAGAGACTGGCGCTTGTGCCCGCGACTTGTGCCGTCAGGGCGTAGAGCGGCGTCCGGCCTTGTCCGGTCTTCTGTTCGGTTTCGCGGATGCGGCGGGTTGCCTCGAAACCGTCCATCACCGGCATCGATCCGTCCATGAAGATCGCATCGAAGCGTTCGGCGAACGCGCGCTCGACAGCCGACTGACCGTCTTCGGCAAATACCACCTCAACCTTCAGGGTGGAAAGAGCTTCGCGCAAAACCTCGCGGTTGACTGCATTGTCGTCGGCAGCGAGGACACGCAAGCCCTCGAACGTCGGGCGCGGCACAGCCGCAGAACTATCGGTAAGCGCCTGCCTGCCGCGGAACGTGCCCGTCCGTGCCTTGTCGATCAGAGCGAGGATATCGTTGCGCGTGTAGGGATTGGGCAACAAGTCGGCCGCGGCGCCTGAATGGATCAGCTCGTCAACGCGCGTGTCGCCGATATCGCTAAGAATGATGAAGGGCGAAGCGGCCCCCGGCGGCACGGAGCCGGAGGAGCCGATGATCATGTCTTCGCCTTCCTCGACAATCGTGCATCCGTAGGCGGACAGGATATGGCTCAGAGCATCGCGCTGTAGTTTGCTGTCCAGCGCGATCATTATTGGTAGATAGGAAACTGTGGGCAACGAAGCATCCACTTCAATCGGCAAGCTCAGCTCGACGCGGAACACGCTGCCTTCACCGACCTTGCTCCGTACCGAGATTTCGCCACCCATGGCGGTTACCAGGCGCCGACACACGGTCAGGCCGAGGCCGGTGCCGCCGAAGCGGCGTGTGGTGGTCTGGTCGGCCTGTGAAAAGGCCTCGAAGATGTGGTCAATCTTGTCTTCCGGGATACCGATGCCGGTGTCGCGCACTTCGATGACAAGGGCTGCTTGGTCGGGATCCTCGGAATCGCCTCTGTCTACTGAAATCGTCACGCCACCGGTTTCGGTGAATTTGAGGGCATTGTTCACGAGGTTGGTGATGACCTGATTGAGGCGAGTCGGATCAGCTACAATGCGGGCTGGAACCGAAGGGGCTATGTAGGTCGCGATTTCGAGACGCTTTTCTCTTGCCCTTTCCCAGAACAGACTCGCCACGTCGGCCACAAGGGCATCGAGTTCAACCGGCGTGGTTTCAAGGTCAAGCTTGCCGGACTCGATCTTCGACAAGTCCAGTATGTCGTTGATGATCGTTAATAGGCTTTTTCCGGAGCGCGCGATGATGTCCGCATAGCGCCGATGACGTTGCGAAAGGTCGGCCGCCGACAGCATATCCGCCATCACCAGCATGCCGTTCATCGGCGTACGGATTTCGTGGCTCATTGTGGCTAGAAAGTCGGATTTAGCTGCATTCGCCGCCTCTGCCTCGTCCCGCGCGATGCGGAGATCGTGCGTGCGTTCTTCCACTTGGTCCTCAAGTGTTTCGAGGTGTCTAGCGATGCGCGCATCCCGTTCGCGGATGCTTCCGATCATCGTGTTGAACGTGTTGGCAAGAAGTCCTGTTTCGTCCTCACCCGCTTCTACACTGTCCAACTGGGCGGCTTGGTCATGCCCGAAAGCAGCCATCATGGCCGTGAGCTTGCGCAGGGGGCGGGTCATTCTGGAAATCAACAACTGCGCGGCGGCCATTGCGGCCAGCATGGCAAAAAGGGTCATAAGCGCCGTCGTGATAAGGCTGTCGAATACATTCCGCCGCATATCGGAAATATCTGCCAGCAGGCCGAAGGTTCCTATTTGCTCTCCTCCGGAAAGGATCGGCATGTCTATACGCAACTGCCTGGCCGCCCACAGCTGCGCAACGGTCATATTGTCTGGATTTCCGTCCCTGCCCAGAAGGATGGCACCAGAACCAATCTGCGCAAACATGCGACCGTCAGCGAGTCGAATATCGGTTTGGACCACGCCTGGAATTTCTCGGACACCACGCAGTGTCGCAATGGCGTCAGCCCGAGATCCGGCCGCAACGGGATCGGAAAGGGCTGCTGCGTAGGCTGAAGCAGCGCCGGAGAGCAGGGAGCGCTTCGTTTCAAGTTCTCGCGTGAAACCGCGCCATTCACCGGCGCCAGCCAGTCCCATGACCGTCACAAAGATCACCAATGCGATCACGGCAGACAGCCGGAATCGCAACGTCCGGTGAAATGGCAATCTGGAAACTGCAGTTGGGACTGGCAAGGCGGCTCTCTTGTTTTTCCGTTGTGCTTTCATGACACAATAGGGTCAAAGATGGCCTCGCCGGAGCCGTGAGATTTCTTTGAAATTCAATGTATCGCCCATCAAAAATTTTAGGACTGATCGTCTATCCTGCGACAGTTGAATGGAAGAGATGCACGCGTGTTTTCGTTGCACAGACTATGGATGGAAAAAGCCGGCAATGTTGCCTTGACGGCATCAGTTGCTTTTGGCGCCATGATGCTTGTCGCAGGCATCGCGGTCGACTTCGCACGCGTTGATAACGAAAAGAAGATCGCTCAGTCAGTGGCTGACAATGCCGCCCTCAGCGCGGCGCTGGAATTTGCCATCAGCAACAATAATGCTGATATGATCAAAGCAGTTGCAGAGGCATATGTGGATACATCCAGCCTCGGCTCCGAAGCCAGTGCAAAGGTCGTTGTCGACACGACAGCCAACACCGTCAAAGTTCAGGTCGAGGCGCCCTTTTCGGCTCTGTTTCCCGGTCAGTTTTCTTCCACAAAGGCTGTCAGTGCCAGCGCAACAGCACAGTTGACGGGCCAGGCCGGCAATGTCTGCATGATCGGCCTTTCGAATGGTATCAAGCGCACGCTAACCATGAATAAGGAGGCCCGCCTCACAGCGAATTCCTGCGCGATCTACTCCAATTCCATCGACAAACAGTCGATGTATGTCCAGGACAAGGCAGATATTGTCGCCGACGAAATTTACCTGGCTGGCGGCTTCCAGGGCAAACCGACCGGCACCCTGAAAGAACCGGTGACTGACGCACCGCCAATCAGAGATCCTCTTGAAAGCCGTCCTTTCCCCTATGTGGGTATGTGCGATGCCAACAATAAAGTGGTGACTGACACTCAATCTCTGACGCCGGGCGTCTATTGTGGTGGACTCTCCGTAGAGGGCGGCACGGTCACGCTGGAAAAGGGGGTTTATATTATCAAGGATGGCCCCCTTCTGGTCACGGATGGCGGCAGCGTGGCGGGTGACTATGTCGGTTTCTTTCTCACGGGGACTGACGCCAAGATCAATTTTGACACGGACGCGACGATTGACCTGTCAGCCCCCAAAACCGGCACAATGACCAGCCTGCTTTTCTACGCCGACCCTGACAACCCGACCAGTGACAAGGAAAAAGACGGCAAGAAGCTCAAGGGGGGGCACGTCATTCGCAGCGACAATGCACGGCGCCTGGTCGGCACCATCTACCTGCCCGACGACAAATTGACCGTGGACGGCAATCAGCCGGTTGCCGACCAGTCGGAATACACCGTGATTATCGCCAAGGCTTTTGAGCTCTTTAATGGACCAAACCTGGTTCTGAATACAGATTATTCCGCCTCGGACATTCCGGTTCCAGAAGGCGTCGGTCCCGTCGATAACCAGACGCCAAGATTGGTGAATTGAAACGGTTCTTGTCGATTTGAAAAGCAAGCTTAACCACGTTTACATGTGTTTGTGGTTGTGTTGATCCGAATTGAACTCGGATCCTGCTGTGGAAATCAAAGCTGCAATAGCAATTGATGACGACCCCATCTTCTGCCTCGTTGCGGAAGAGGCGCTCCTGTCATTGGGCGCAAAGGAAGTTCAGACTGCCCAGAATGGAGCTGAGGGTCTGTCACGCCTCCAGGCAGACCCCGACAAGTTCGATCTTGTTCTGTGCGATTTGCAAATGCCGAACATGGATGGCGTGGACGTCATACGAGCCCTTGGCCGAACCGGATTCAAGGGGGCCGTAGCAATCGTCAGCAGCGAGCATGGCAGTGTCCGGCGCGCTGTGCACGCGATGGCTCAAATGGTCGGCATTAGAATTCTCGGGACTCTGTCAAAACCTCTCGATACAAGCCAGCTGAAAGCGTTGATTTTATCCTACGAGGCCGCCGCCCCGAGGGTGCAGGATGCTCTGATGAGCCCTCATGAACTCGTGAGCGCCATGATGGAATGCCGTGTGCTTCCGTATTACCAGCCGAAGTTCAATGTCCGCGACCGCAAAGTCTCCAGCGTCGAAGTGTTAGCAAGACACAAGGACAAAACGGGACAGTTGCACGGGCCCGCAAACCTTCTGGCATCTGCTGAACGTAACAAGCAAATGTTTGAAATGACCTTTGTCCTGATTGAACAGGTGGTTGCTGATTATTCTCGGTGGCGTAAAGCCGGCATAGATATCGGCCTCGCCCTCAATATCAGTCCGCTGCTGCTCAATCGTCTCGAGTTGCCAGACATTCTGCTCAATCGGTTTGCGGAAGCAGGTATTGATGCCCGCAAAGTCACACTCGAAATCACTGAGGACAAGCTATTGTCCTTCTCCGCAGACGTGCTGGATATCCTGGCACGCCTCAGAATTCATGGTTTCAGGCTGAGCATTGATGACTTCGGAACCGGGGCGACAAGCTTTGAGCAGCTGCAACGCTTCCCATTCAATGAGCTCAAGATTGACCAGTCCTTCATACGCGCGCCGGCAAGTGATCCGTTTGCGCGCACAACGGTCGAGACCAGCGCCCGTCTTGCCGCGATGCTGGACATGACGGTCGTTGCAGAAGGCGTGGAAACCGAAGACCAGCTTGCCCGTGCCGTTTCTGCAGGTGCCGCAATAATCCAAGGCTACCTGCTTGCGAAGCCAATGGCTTCCGCTGAGCTGATCCGTTTCCTCACCGAGAGCAAGAAATCGACCAGCGAAGCCGCCTGAAATCTGACTTGTCGGTGATGGGTCGCAGACGCCAACTGCAAGTCTGAACATTATTCCAGACAGAAACAATTCTCTGAATCATGTCGCTTTTCAGCGATACTGAGCGGTTGGTTGTTCGACAACCCCGGCGCCTCGCGAAGGTCGACATGTGCATGCATCGAGCGGTATGCTCCTGTATCCTCATTCGAGGCAGAAAAAGAAGAAGGGAGAGCGGCACATGAGGCGTGTCCGGCTGGGTTGGATTTCTATCGGCGCTGGATTGGCTCTTATGGCATGCGGCGGCACTGCCGATGAACCGCCTGAAACGGCGACTGCAACGCCCGCTGCCGACGGACCCTCCGATACGGCGCCACCTCCCGCCACTTCTGATGCGGCGGATGTGGTGGTTGATGAGGATGTAGATGTGGCTGTGGCCGAGGACTTGGCTGCAGATGCGGCGGAAGATTTGACTGCAGAAGTGGCCACGCCCGTCCAGGACTTCAGCGTCGATGCACAGGGAGAGCCGATCGACTTCCTGACCTATGGCGCCGGGGCATTCCCAATCCGTTTCGATCGGGATAGTCAGGGAACCGCCGCTGCCGCCGTGCTGGACGGCCGGTTGGGCTACGCCTCGATTTCCAGAAGCCCGACAGGGCCGGAACAGCCAATCATGTTCCATGTCGAACTGCCGGCGGACACCACTTTCACCGTGTTCGGTATTCCGCCCCAATCCAGCTTCGGCTGTTGCTCCGGCGCCCATATCGGGACCGTCACCGTGGAAGGGTCGGCGACGTCGCCCGATGACGGCTATGTGCAGCTCGCGCGCTTCGAGGTCGAACCGGACATCTATAAAGAGAAGCAGTTGTTCCCTGCCGAAACACAGACGCCCGTGCGATGGGTCCGCATCACGCTGGATGGCCGGCAGGTCCCCGACCCGCACGATTACCGGGGCACGTCATTCACCGAACTGTTCGGCTACGGCTCTCAGGAGCCCATTCAACTGGGCGAGAACGCGTTCGCAGGCCGCTGGCTCACCGGCGGCGGCGGTGGCGGCGAAAACGGCAACCGCATCGAGCTGATCCAGGACGGCGCGCTCGTCACGGGCTGTGGGCTCAGCGGGGGCAGCAGCTTCACCGTCTCAGGCGGCGTTGAGAACGGTCTCCTGAAGTATGTCGTGGGCGCCGACACCGTGCCCATCGTCGCGGTGATCAATTCGGAGAACCAGCTGTCCGGCGCGATGATCGGGCGATCGTTCGGCCGGGTGATCGGCGAGCCAGGCGGGGCACCGACAAGTTGCACGCCGGGTGAGGCGCCGCCTCCCAACCCCGTCGCAACCGCGCTTGACCAGTGCCGCGCGGCAATCGTTTACGGGATCAATTTCGATGTCGACTCAGATGCGATCCGGCAGGACGCGGAGCCGGCGCTGACCCAGATCTTAAGCGCGCTTTCCGAACGCCCGGACATGGCAGTCGTCATTGAGGGGCACACGGACTCTGACGCATCCGACGCGTACAATCTCGATCTGTCCGGTCGGCGGGCGGAAGCTGTCGTGGCATGGCTGGCCGGACATGGCGTCAGCCCGGACAAGCTGTCCGCTTCCGGCAAGGGTGAGGCCGAACCCATCGCTGACAACGAAACATCCGCCGGCAAGGCCTCAAACCGGCGGGTCGAGATTGAGCCTCAGTGCGGTTAGAGGTGAAGTCTGAGCGCGGGACTACCTGTTGGCCATTCCTGTCACGCCTCGAATGACATTCCAGCGAATTCTCGCCCTTCGAGATCTACCCTATGAATGTCTGCTCTCGAGATCGCGCTATCGTTCTGTTCGATGCCATCGACCGGCAGAATGGGGCCAAACTATGCCCCCGTGTCGAATTTCCGCAATGGCCGGGTCGGCTTAAACCTGCCGTTCGGGCCTGGAACCAGCTAAGACTGAAACTCGCCGATAGTGGTCATAGCGCAAGAGTCGTCGAGCGTCCGACTTGAGGCGAGTTTAGGATTCTTGGAAGATCATGGCTTGGACCCTCCGGTTCGTTCATCCACCCCAGTGGCGGTAATCTCGTCAACGAGCGCTTTCTGCTGCAATGATACATAGTGATCATACCAGCTTATCGCCGAGAGCGTATTGGCGAGTTCGATCCGAAAGCTCGCGTCTTCCTGCATGGCTGAAAAATCACACTCAAATTCCTGATTGAGTGTTTCAGCTTCAGTTTCAACAAGACGAACTGTGAAATACGCGGGAAATCGACTGGGGAGCCGTGTCCGGCCTAATCCATTGGCCCCGCTCGCGACCTCTTCAGACTTTCCAAGCAACAGGGAGTATTGGGCGAGTGCTCTGCGCACCCGATCTTCACGGACAAGGGCCGTTTGTCCAGTTTCGACTAGTTCTTCGAAGGAGGCGATGCCGTAGTCCAATCCAGCCCAATTATGGAGGTTGGCCAGTGCGTTGCAGTGTTCTGGTGTTGGGTCGACCGCTGTCGATTGCCCTTCCATGAACGCGACTATCTCGCTCCCGAGTGCCACACGTCTCTTATTGGAGTTTATCAACCCACCTGCGAGGTCACGGGCCGAATTGATATCCTCAACGATGCGCTCCATCATCAAGTCCGCTTGGACACGTTCTTGCCGTGCCTCATTCCAGTTCGCCACTTGAATACCAATAAACACACCGCAAACGACAATGAGGAAGTCGAGCGCAATTGCGGTCCAGTTCTGATCTTTTACGTGTTGTGAAATGCGCCGCAGTAGCATTCTGGTCACCAATTCCCAGCCAAACGGACCATGAAACAAACTCAATTAAATGCAAAGCCTTGTGGCGAAATACAGCTTGCATCCCTCATCGCGTGCGTCTTGGTTCAAGCCGAGTAAGAAGCTCTCCGATCCATTTACAAACGACGATTATGGCCAATTCCAGCCTATCGACCCACCTTAGCTGTCCGGCTGCCAATCGCCGAATGCGGTCGCTCGGTTTGCCGTGTCGGACAATCTCCAAGAAGACACAGAAACCAAAGAGCTCATTGCCCGCGCCAACTTGGGCATTGCTATTTGCATCCCCTTCGCTGAAACCGACTTCCCGTCTGCCATTTTCAGGAGGTCCGTAATGAAACCCGCTATGGCTCTGGCAACAATCGGCGCATTGTTGTCCGCAGCGCTGCCTTCCTGGGCCGAAGAGCAGGAAGACCGGCTCGAAACAGTTGTCGTGCATGGGCGCGGACTCGAACTGATCGGCGAGGCAGGCGCAGCAAGTGAAGGCGTAGTGGGTTATGCCGATTTCGAAGATCGCCCGCTCTCTCGCGTCGGCGAGTTGGTGGAGGTGATCCCTGGCGCGGTGGCCACCCAGCATTCGGGCGAAGGCAAGGCCAATCAGTATTTTCTGCGCGGCTTCAATCTCGATCACGGCACCGATTTCTCTGCCAGCGTCGATGGTGTCCCAGTCAACCTTCGCACCCATGGACATGGTCAAGGCTATCTCGACCTCAATTTCGTCATCCCTGAAATCGTCGAGCGAGTGGACTATTGGAAGGGCCCTTACCGGGCCTTCAATGGCGATTTTTCTGCCGCCGGTTCCGCAAGCTACAAGACTTATGACGCACTGGAGCATTCCTTTGCTCAGGTATCAGCCGGAGAGAACAACTACCTGCGAGCGGTAACGGCAGGCAGCTTCAAAACAGGACCGAATACCCATCTCCTCCTCGCGGCCGAAGCGCAGACCTATGATGGTCCGTGGGACCTGTCTCAGGACCTCGAGAAGCTGAACGGATTTGCCAAGCTCGTGCATGAGTCGGGACCCTGGCGGTTGGAAGTCTCCGGCTCCGGTTACGACAGTTCATGGACTGCGACAGACCAGGTGCCCTTGCGCGCCATCCAGACCGGCTTCATTGGCCGGTTCGGCGCGATCGACCCGGACCTTGGCGGCGAAACCCACCGCTACGGCTTGACCGGCCACGCCACCTTTGCCCACGGTGATGGTGCAGAGACAAACCTCACCGCCTATTTGGCTGACTACGAGCTCTCGCTGTTCTCCGATTTCACCTACTTCCTCGAAGACCCTGTAAACGGCGATGAGTTCGAGCAGCATGACGAGCGCACCTACTACGGCGCCAGCTTGAAGCACGAACGCCGCCTTTCAGACCGAGTGAAACTCCGCCTCGGTGCCGACATTCGTCAGGACGATATTTCCGACGTCGGATTGTTCCGCACAGTCGCCCGCCAGCGCCTCTCGACCGTCCGAGATGACAGCGTAACCGAGACCAGCCTTGCCGCCTGGGGCGAAGCTGAGGTCGATCTCACCGACCGGGTCCGTGCGACCCTTGGCTTGCGTGGCGACTATTACGAAGCGGATGTTGACGCCCATAGCTTGCCGGTGAACGGTGGCACCGCTGACGACTCGAAACTCTCACCCAGCCTCGCTCTGGCTTGGCGCCCAGCGGACGGGTTTGAGATTTACGCCAACTACGGTCAGGGCTTCCATTCAAATGATGTGCGTGGGGCGGCCATCACGATAGACCCTGCGAGCGGCGATCCGGCTGACCGGGTGCCGATCCTGGTGCGGGCCGAAGGGGCCGAGATCGGGGCGCGGATGGAGCGGGGCTCTGTCAAAGCTTCGGTGGCCCTGTTCACGCTCGACCTCGATTCCGAACTGGTCTTCGTTGGAGATGCAGGCACGACCGAGGCGAACGATGCTTCGCACCGCACAGGTGTCGAGACGACCCTCTTCTGGCAACCGGCGGACTGGTTGGTGGCTGACCTCAGTGCAGCCTGGACAGATGCCAAGTTCGACATCTCAGGCAATGCGACCGAGATACCTGGAGCCGTGAAGCAGGTGATCGGAGGCGGCTTCGTTGCCCGGTTTGATCCGTGGACCTTCAGCGGACGCCTGAGACACTTCGGCGGGGCGCCGCTAATCGAGGATGGTTCTCTGGAAGCTGGCGACACGACCCTCGTGAATTTCGCGGCCACCGTTGACTGGCAGCACCTGACCCTGGGCCTGGAACTTTTGAATGCCTTCGACTCTGAGGATGCCGACATCACCTATTTCTATGAGTCTCAGCTCTCCGGCGAAGCAGCACCCGTGGAAGACATCCACTTCCATCCAGTGGAACCTCGCCAGGTGCGCTTCAGCCTACGCTACCGTTTCTGAGAGACAGGCGGCGGATATCGGAGTTCTTTTGATCTGGCTCGACCGGCAGCAAAGGGCCAACATCCGCCAAGGTGACCTTTTTTCCCGAACGGTAAAGTTGATTCAAACCTGCCGTTAGGCGTCATCGCCAATATTAAACAGAAACCCGCCGCTCGGCGATCGCTCTTTCCCAATGTGCGATTCCGAATTCTGGCGCTTTAGGAGTTGTCGAGCAGACTAGAGAGGCGCCGGAGGATTGTGGATTCGCTGGGCACCTCGCCAGCTCCGAATTCGCTTTTTGCCATTTCATGGAGCCTGCCCGCCAGTTCCTTTCGCGGCATGTCCGGAAAGTCTGCGTCCAGCTGCAAGGCCCATGTGGTTATCCTTTCCCATGCGGCGAGGGTAGGGCGGCCTCGCTTTCCTTGTTCGGGGTGCGATGAATGGTCATTGGCAGCGCGGGAGGCGGGACGGTCGTCTCCAGACCGGTCCGGGCAGAAGACGCCTGCGAACTGGGACGAGCGCAAGTCCAGCCAGCGCTGGAGCATGACGCGTGGGATGAACAGCCGGCTCAAATAGATTTGCGCTTCCTCCGAATAGGCGCTCAGCGGCAATTGCGCCAGGGCGGCAAGCGCGTCCTTCTTGCCATGCAGGTACATATTTCCATTACCGTGATCGAGCAGGTCATCCCAGGCTTTCTGCGCGCCCGGCAGGTGCGCCGCGCAATACATGACGCTTAGAAGAGTATGGGAGCTGCCCTCGAAGATCTCGAACGGCCGTGGACGAAGGGCGACCTGGCCCTGAGTGAGTCTGAAACGCGGTGCTTCGATCGGGATGTGCAGCCAATCTTCCGGGCTGTTGAAATCTGAGCCCCTGAAGTTGGGGTCGACGTCGAAGCCAGGTGGATTGAAGTCGCCGCGCCAGGTTGCATGCACCAGCATCTCCAGGAAAGCTCCGGCGGTTGCAAACGGGTTGTGTCTCGCCATAACGGCAGCTGCTGCATCGAATCGGATCAGCGCGTCGTCCAGAGGAGAGATCGACAGTACCATTGGGAACGCCCCCACAATTCAGCTCAGCCGAGCAGGATGCGTGCCAGGTTTTCATCAGAGGGGGAAACGCGTTTCTGCATAGGTTGCTGTGAACGACGTGGTTGGATACCCGAGCCTTTCGCGCGATGCGTTCAAGCAGGGCGCGAGCCAGGCAAATCCGTAGCGGTCTGTACACTGCCTTTTGACACAAATGTTACAATGTCCGCACACGGCAAAAGGGGCGATTCCGTGGTAACCGTGGTAACTTTTTTCAACTTGACCCAGCAAAGCGTATCAAATAGAGACAAATCCGATACGGTTTTTATTGAAGTTTTTCAAAGTCTATCAACCCCAAACCACCCCTGATTCCGATTCCTAATCTGTAGGTCGCACGTTCGAATCGCGCCGGGATCGCCAGGGTTCCTGATGATTCAGTACTGGGTTCGCACCTGCCGGTAGGCGTCCAGCACGGTGTCGAGGTCGCCAGCCATTTTGACCTGTCCGCGGTCCATCCAGATTGCCCGGTTGCAGAAGCTTTCGGCGAGTTCCAGCCAATGCGTTGAAAACACCGTAATTCCCGCCTTGCTGGAAATTTCGACGATGCGCCGGGAGGCCCTGTCGAAGAAGTCCATGTCGCCAGCGCCAAAGATTTCGTCGAGCAGCAGGATATCCGGCTGGAAAAGGGTCGCCACCGCGAAGGCGAGGCGCACGCGCATGCCGGCTGAATAGGTGCCGAGCGGCTGGTCGACAAAGTCGCCAAGCCCGGAGAAGCTGCGGATCTCGTCCATGTTGTCGGCCAGCAGGGACTGGCTGGCACCG
>Ga0116152_10001288_pt1 | contig 20792 bp, 23 predicted proteins | sample AD_UKC119_MetaG_FD_89894 | JGI IMG/M metagenome (GOLD analysis project Ga0116152, IMG submission 89894) | Active sludge microbial communities of municipal wastewater-treating anaerobic digesters from Hong Kong - AD_UKC119_MetaG | ecosystem: Engineered > Bioreactor > Anaerobic > Digestate...
ACCTCGGGTTTGCCCTTGTTTGTCATCCAGAGGCCGGTATCATGGCCGAAGGATCTCGGTTTTGATTCTGGAGAGACCCAGCCCCGAGATCCCTCGCGTTCGCTCGGGATGACAAAGGCTGAAAGGCCGGCTTTGGAACGAATAGGCATTAAACCGCCGGCCTTCGGGACCACACCATTTCTCCTGTCCTACGTACTCATAATGAGAAGAGAAAAAGCCCGAACTCTTTCGAGTCCGGGCTTTTTGGGATTTGATTTCGATAAATGCTACTTCTTCGCTTCCTCGGCGGATTTCAGCAGTTCTTCAACAACGGCGTCCCCTACATTTTTGCGGATCAGCTTTTCCGTTTCCGCTGCGGCCTTTTTCAGTTCCGCCTGAAGAGCAGGATCCGGATCGATGATGGTCATGCCGGTTTTCTTGAGAGAAGCCAGCATGGCATCATTTTTGGCTTTCGCGAGATCGAAGAGGTAATCCGCAGCCTCTTTCATGCTTTCGTTGATGATGGCCTTGTATTCAGCAGGCATTCCTTCGTAAATGCCCTTGTTGATGTTGATGCTCAGTATGAACGCGATATGGTGGGTATTGATAAGATACTTCTGGACTTCGTAGAATTTGCTCGACCAGATGATTTCATAGGGGTTTTCCTGGGCGTCCACGGTTCCCTGCTGCAGGGCGACGTAGAGTTCTGCGAAGCTCAGCGGAGTCGGATTGGCCCCCAGGGCTTTCCAGAAGGCCATGTGGTATTCGTTTTCCATGGTCCTGATCTTCAGGCCGCTGAAGTCAGCGACTTTATTGATCGGCCTGCTGGTGGTCGATTCGCGGTAATAGATCGGTTCAAAAAGGAGCAGTTTGAGCCCGGCCCTGTCATACCATTCCTCGAGCTTTGCCCGGAACGGACCGGACAGGGCTTTTCTCGCAATATCGAGATTTTCATACAGCATGGGGATGTCAAAAATGGCAAGTTCCGGAATAAATCCCACCTGGGGAGCAGTTGTCTGGGAAACCATGGCAATGTCGCCCAGCTGGCATCCTTCGAGTATTTCCCGGTCCCCGCCGAGCTGGTTATCAAGGTAGATCTGCACCTTGATTTTGCCGTTCGATTTCTTCTCGATGAGTTCCTTAATCTTCTCCGTAGCCAGAGCCCTTGGTGTTTCCCCGGTGGAAGGATAGGCTCCCGCCAGCTGAAGGGTGTATTCCTGGGCCGCTGCGGGGCCTGCGAATGGGAACATCACCGACGCAAGGAATGCGACTCCCAAAAGTAGAGAAAACAACCTGACCTGCTTCATTTCATACCCCTCCTTCTTCGATTGTGTTTCCGGTCCTTCTTTTCAAAACCACCTGAAGACCGTTTCAAGAACTGGATGTACGTTGTCGCTGTCCACTTTCACCTCCCTTGAGGACGAGGAACGTCACTTCGTCCCGGATTTTAAAAGACTCCCGCACTTACAGGAACAGCAGGCTCATCTGCGGAATAAAGGTGATCAAAAGGAGTGCGAAGATAAAGGCTATGATAAAAGGAATAGCTTTCATGCCGACCTTCATTACCTGGTCCTTTATGAGCGGCGCCGCAACGAAAAGATCGACTCCAAAAGGAGGTGTCGCCATGCCGATGGCAAGGTTGACCACCATGATGACGCCCAGATGAACAGGACTTATGTCAAGGGCCGTGGCGGAGGCGAGCATCATGGGGGCGAGAATGGCGATGGCGGGTCCTACGTCCATGAACATTCCAAGGACGAGGAGAATGGCGTTCAGAGCGATGAGGAAAATATACCTGTTCCCTGCGAAATAGCTTACGATAAAGTCGCGCAGGGCCACGGGCGCCTGGAGAAGAGCCAGTACCCGTCCAAAGACAATTGCCAGGGACAGCAGCACGACGATGGGAGCGTATGATCTGACGGTGTCGGTCAGGACGGCTCCCAGTTCTCTGAATGACAGGCTCCTGTAGACGAAAAGGCATACCAGCAGGGCGTAAAAGACTGATACGGCGGCTGCCTCGGTGGGGGTCACAATCCCGCTGTAGATACCCCCCAGAATGATTACCGGGGCAAGGAGCGCCCAGAAACTCTCCCTGAAGAGAGACAGCAGGCCACCAGAGCGGAGAGCCTTTACCTTTTCCGAGATGAGTCGTCTGTCCTCCCCGTGGACTTTCGCGTAGAAAAAGGCGTAGCCCATGAGACTCGCCCCGATGACGAGTCCCGGTATGATCCCTGCGATGAAGAGGCTTCCGATGGAAACTCCGGTGACAACACCGTAGGTGACGAAGGGAATGCTGGGCGGGATGATGACCCCGAGACTTCCGGCGGTTGCCACCAGTGCGGCGCTGTAAACCTTGTCATATCCAAGGGAAACCAAAAAGGGAATGGCCATGCCGCCTACAGCGGCGGTCGTTGCTACGCCCGAGCCTGAAATTGCTCCGTAAAACAGGCAGGTGACGATTGCGGTCATGGGAATCCCGGCGGGAAAATTCCCGATAAAGTAAGCGAAGAAATTGAACAGTTTGTCCGAAATTTTCCCCTTTGTCATGATGTTTCCCGAAAGTATGAAAAGAGGAATGGCGAGCATGGGAGTGCTGTCAAGAGCGCTTACGATGTTTCGGACGACATAGGCAAGAGAAGCAGGGAAACCGGGGGTCGTCAGGCCCGGAAAGATTGTGGCAAATCCCAGGGCGACGGCGATTGGTACACCAAGGGCAAGACCGCCGAGGAGAATAAGGAACAAAGTCAGAACCATGGTTACACTCCCTTCTTCCTGATCGTGAATCCCAGGTCCTGTCCCGTTTTCTGGATGGACCGGACCGTTGCCAGGAAAAAGCCGGCCACGGCCGCAAAATAGATCCAGCCCAGGGGGATTTTCAGGGCGGGACTTGTCTGGCCGGTCATGATGACCCTTTGGACCGCGGGAATGGAGTTTATGAGGAGGTAGCCGAAAAATAAGGTCACTGAAAGGTTGATCAGCGTGATCAGAAGATGCTTCAATCCGGCGGGAAGGGCTTCAACAAGAGTGTCAACTTTCAGAATACTGTTTTCTTTGATGGAGTAGCCGATGCTCACAAGGGCGGACCACACGAAAGCGTACCTGGAAGCTTCTTCGGCCCACGACAGGGATGCGTTGAATACGTATCGCATGATGACCTGCAGCATCATGACGACGGCAATGACAACGAGCAGACCGCTCAGGACATACTCTTCGAAATGTTCATCCAGCCATTTCAGTAATTTCAAAACCTTCACCTCCGGCCTGGTTTCCGGGGATTCATGCCGCAAGGGCAATGAATCCCTCATTCAGGGGCTGGTTTTACTTCTTCGTCAGGTGTTCCAGCATCGTTTTCGTCATGACCTCCACGTCGGGTTCCTTTCCGCCGGTCCATTTTCGGAAAGCTTCAACCCCCTGCCATATGGTCATCCAGTAGCCGTAGAGAGTCCGTGCCCCCTTCTCTTCGGCCTGCCGCAGCAGCAGCGTGTCATGGGGGACATACACGAGGTCGCAGACCATGTGCTCCGTTCCGAGCAGGGAAGTATCGAAAGGTGTGGAGTCCGTATTCGGAGCCATGCCCAGGGGGGTGGAGTTAATTATCAGTTCGTTTTCTTTGAGAAGACCGGGGATGTCGGCGGGATCGCTGGACTGAATCCTGCAGACCCCGTCACGGTAGGCATTGAGATCGCTTGCGAGTTTTCTGAGCTTTTCGTCTCCCGACGCTCTCTTCCAGAGTGCTATGCTGCCGATTCCAGCTTCAGCGAGAGCGAAAGCCACTCCCCGGGCAGCGCCGCCGGCGCCGAAAATGAGACACTGTTTTCCCTTAAGGTCGTATCCGCCCTGTTCTTTCAGTCCCCGGACGAATCCCAGACCGTCCGTGTTCGAACCGCACAGTCTGCCGTTCTTCCAGTAGACCGTGTTTACGGCGTTGCAGAGGGACGCGATTTCGTCAAGTTCGTCAAGGTATTGGATGATCTTCTGCTTCAGCGGCATGGTGATGTTGAGGCCCCTGAAACGCAGTGCTTCCAGTGCGGGGATGACTGTCCCGACGGTTGATTCGGTTACCTCGTAGGGGGTATAGACGGCATTCATCCCGAGGGCCTGGAAATTCGCGTTATGCATGGCGGGGGAGAGGGATTTTCTGACGGGATTCCCGAGAAGTCCGAAAAACTCGGTATCCGCCCAAAAGGTCTTTTCTTTCAACATGAAAGGCACGCTCCTTTTTCTTCGGCCGATTTGGATTTTTCTGGTCCTTCCTGTCCTGTGGTGCGGTTGTCCCGGTGCCGGGGTTCCATTTACTGACTCGAAAAATACCGTGATCTGGTTCTTTTTTCTGCTCTGCGGTAACTCTTACCATTAAGCGGGTTTTGTCTATACATATCAGACCCGAAGCTCCATGTCAAGCATTAATCAGCATCATTAATCAGCATCAATCAGGAACATTTCCGGGAAAATTCCATTGTACCGGCTTCGACAGGACTTTGCCGGGCATGGTCAGGAAAGATGCAGCTTCCTGTTTTTCGTGGTGCCAGGGATGGTCCCCGCAAGTAAAGACCCTGAAAAAGGCAGACGGATGTTATTCTTTTTCAGTTTCCGGGGCTCCCAGCACAAGGGGAGGATTTTCCGCAAGGATACTTCCGGCCCCTGCGGCTACGAGAAAAGGAAGCAGCCTGGCTCCTTTTGCCGTAGATTCCACGGCCGTACCGACTTCCATCCAGTCCGGAGCGGCGCACCGCAGCAGGGCCACATCCCGTATGGTGGGGAATCCGAAAACCCCCGTTCCCCCGATGACACGGTCCGCCCGGGCCATTTCCGCCGACCGGACCGCTGAAATGATTTTTTCATCATCAAGCATCGGCGTTTCCACGTAAAAAGACAGGACCGCTCCCTCAGCAGCCTCCCTGATATTTTCCATTTCAGCCCGCAATCCTGACTTATCTCCGGCCGCAAGCCTGTAGACAGGAAGAACGACATTGATATCAACGTTTTCCCCCATCCTGGCCGACATGGTTTCCAGAACCTTCGCCTCCTGCGGTGAGGTCCCAAGAGGGAAGGAAACAGCTGTGGATACCCGGACAGGTGCCGAATGAAGCAAAGAGGCCGCTTCGGCCGCCCATGGAAGGGGTAGGCTGATGCACCTGTAGCCGCGAAGTAGCGCTTCATCGCACATTTCCCGGATGTCGTCTCCGGTGAAGAATGGGCGAAGCCGTACCCATTCGATTCTTCCCGCCGGATCAGCCTCCCGTGGCAGATCGGCCAGGCCGGCCTCGGCGAGGGCCGCCTGTCGTCCGGCCTTTTTTGAGAGAAGTTCGATGTCGGTCGTCATTAGTCTCCGTCAGTCCTTTGACAGGAGACAGTCGCAGATATCCTCGTTGTTCCCTGTTCCCTGCCCTATGCGCACCGATTCGACGGAGATTTCCCCGGTCCTTTGAAGGAACAGAAGAAGAGAGAGAAGGGAAGACGGAGAAATGCCGATCATCCCTGCTGTCCCGGCCAGGGGAAGATCCTTTCCCGGTTCGGCCATTCGCTTGACCTCCCGGGCTACCAGGGAAAGCCACTGGCGGAAAAGATCCTGGATCTCGGGAACGGTGGAGGCTGTCAACTGGGAAGTTTTGGTGACGGATTCCACCAGCCGGGCTGTTACCAGTCCTTCAGAATCAAGAAGCTTCTTCATTTCTTCAAAAATGTCATGTTCGTTCATGCCTTCGCTTCCTTTCATTCAAATAGATGCGTTTCCACCCCGAATGGGGAAATGGTACAATACAGGAAAAACAGCACAGGGTCGTTCCATTATTGTATCTCAGTCTCCCTCCAGGGAACAGGGAAAAGGGAGGTCCGGAGGAGAATGAACGGAAGGCTTGGCGTCATATCCGATACCCACGGCCACGAAGAAGCCTGGAAGAAAGCCCTCTCCCGATGGGGATCCGTGGATGGCGTGCTTCACTGCGGTGATGTCCTTGCTGACATCGCCACAGGATTGGAAGAGATGATTCGCGGTGCTCCCTTTCCTGTTATAATTTCACGGGGAAACTGTGACCGTCCCGAAGACGAGGCTCTACTCGGATGGCCGGTGATGGCTCCTTATGCCACCGTCTGGTGGCATTCGAGGCTCATCCTGGTGGGGCATGGAGCCCCCTTTCAGCCCTTGCGGGAGCTTGGCCTTCGATGCAGGGCGGATCTTGTAATCTACGGCCATACCCACGTGGGCTCCATTGTCCGGGAGGAAGGGACCATCTTTCTCAATCCCGGTTCCGCCGCCCTTCCAAAAGGCCGTGACCCGGCAAGCGCGGCGGTTCTCGATGGTGACGGCATACGGATTTTCGTCCTGGAAAACGGGGAGACCCTGCACCAGGAGCCATGGATCTGACCTGCTCTTTTCACTCAGAAACACCGGGAGGTAAAACGGATGCAAACGCTGAAAAATGACGGCAATCTGCAGCAAAAGGACCTGGAAAGCAGGGGGAGGGAGCACATTACCCTTGTTTTCTCTCTCCGGGACGAGGCTTTCGGTCTCGACGTGAACTATGTCCGGGAAATCGTGCGGGTTCCTCCCTTCATCACCAGGGTCCCCAATTCTCCCGGCTACATCCGCGGAGTCATCAACCTCAGGGGGTCTATAGTCCCCGTTTTCGACATGGAACTGAAAATCGGCATGGTGCAGAAAGAACTCACTGACGAGGCCCGTATCGTGGTAGTGTCGTGGAACGAGATTCTCTTCGGCATCATTGTGGATTCCGTCCGCGAGGTCTGCACAATTTACGACGCCCAGATCGAATCCGCCGCCCAGATCAACACGTCCATGGACAGGAAATACATTCTCGGCGTGGCCAAGCACGAAGATGGACGCCTCATCGTTCTCCTCGACCTCGCCGTTCTGTTCGAGATCGACTCAATTCTCGATGAAGAGGCCTCCGGAAGCTGACGATCCTGTATGATTCTTGTCGATCTCCATCTTCACAGCACCTTTTCCGATGGATCCCTGACCCCCGAACAGCTCGCTGACCAGGGGAAACACAGGGGCCTTTCCGTTATGAGCCTCACGGATCATGACACTACCGCGGGGCTCCCTTCGTTCATGGCCGCCTGTTCACGGCTTAACGTCAGGGCCGTTGCGGGAATAGAGCTTTCTGCCGACTACCCCTCTACTATGCACATCCTCGGTTACCGGCTGGATTTTTCCCACCCCAGTCTTGAGAAGACCCTTGAGTCGATCCGGAAAGCCCGGGACTGGAGAAACAGTGAAATGTGCCGAAATCTCCGGAAAATCGGTTTCGACATCACCCTCGAGGAAGTGGAAGCGGAAGCTGCGGGAGATGTGGTGGCCCGTCCTCACATGGCGAAGGTTATGGTGCGGAAGGGGTACGTACAGGATGTAGCATCCGCCTTTTCTCGATACCTTGGGAACTCAGGCCCCGTATATGTGAACAGGGAGCGCCTTTCCCCGGAGGATTGCATTTCTCTCATCCGGGAGGCCGGCGGAATAGCTGTTCTAGCCCATCCGGTCCAGACTGCGGACAGCTATGCGGAGATTCGCATTATAGCCGGGAAGCTGAAAGAGTGGGGGCTTTGGGGACTGGAATGCATTTCGGCAAAGCATTCTGCCGAGCAGATTTTCCAGTATCTTTCCATCGCTTCAGAACTCGGGCTATTTCCCACAGCGGGAAGCGATTATCACGGAAGCGGTTTTTTATCCGCCATGGGTATCCCTGTTCCGGAGGACTTGCTGCCATGGGCGCGCCTCGGGGTTTCATTGTAGAATCTCGCCGAAAAGATTTTGAATTTGCAGGAGAAAAGGCGATTTCCGGAGTGAATTGCCCTCCAGAAATCGTTTTTTTGATGTTATCATATTCTGATGGAACGAACCAACATCGTATTTTAAGGAGGAGTTTGCCATGTTTCCCATAGATCTGAAGAGCGATACGGTAACCCGTCCGTCGAAAGCCATGCGCCAGGCCATGGCCGAAGCCGAAGTGGGGGATGATGTTTACTGCGAGGATCCCTCGATCAACAGGCTGCAGGAAAAGGCGTCGGCCATGACCGGCAAGGAAGCGGCCCTGTTCCTTCCTTCCGGTACCATGGGGAACCTCGTGGCAGTGCTTACCCACTGCGGGCGAGGGGATGGAGCCATTCTCGGCCTCAACAGCCACATCTACCATTACGAGGGAGGCGGACTCGCCGCCCTCGGAGGGGTGTTCCCTCTCACCGCCGATGATTCTTCCGGTCTGATCCCCTCTTGCGAAGTCGAGAGGAACTGCCGTCCCGTCAACGTTCATTTTGCCCCGGCGAAACTGCTCTGCGTGGAAAATACCCACAACAAATGCGGAGGACTCGCCCTTTCGCCTGCCCAGATGAAGGAAACCACCGACGCAGCCAGGAACAGGGGCCTCGCGGTCCACATCGACGGCGCCCGCATCTTCAATGCCGCCGTGGCCTGGAAATGCGACGTCAAAGAATATACCGCCCTTGTTGACTCCATACAGTTCTGTCTCTCCAAGGGCCTTGGCGCTCCCATCGGCAGTATGCTCTGCGGGAGCGCGGAGTTCATCGACAGGGCCCGCCACTGGAGGAAAAAAGTCGGAGGAGGGCTCCGGCAGGCGGGAATCATCGCCGCCGCCGGGCTCTATGCCCTGGAAAACAATATCGGGCGTCTCGCGGATGACCACGGGAACGCTGCCATGCTGGCTTCCGCGCTCTCCGCCGGAGGGCTGGAAGTGGAGAAGAATCCCATGCCCACAAACATGGTGTATTTCCATGTTCCGGAAAAGGCAGGGCACGATCTCCATGAACGCTGTGCCGCCAGGGGCGTCCTTTTTAACGGTGCCGCCGGAGGCCGCATCAGGCTCGTCACTCATATCGACGTAACCCGGGAACAGGTTGCCCGGGCTGCGGAGATCATCCTTGAGGAGATTTCAGCTTCGTGATGCAGGTTCCTGCCCGGGACGCCGTTGAAGAAGCTTCCGCATTTCTGGTCAATGAAGTCCTCTCCAGGGGAGCTGCGGGAGCGGATGTTGTCTGCAGTTTTGGGCAGGGAAGCTCTCTGTCTCTCAGGGATGGTGTTCCAGAGAAAAATTCATCGGGCACTTCTTTCGGCATCGGGCTGAGAACCCTTGACAGGGAGGGACGGCAGGGGGTCGCCCACGTCAACTCCCTGGAGAGGCGCCACCTTGAGGAACTGGCGGCATGGAGCCTGAACAACTGCTCTTCTTCCGAACCGGATCCCCACCTCAGGCTTGCTCGGCAGGGCAGGGATGTCCGCCCCGATCTCGAGCTCTTCGACGAGGCGGTTTTGCGTGTCACACCGGAGTACCGCATGGCTGTCTGCAGGGAAATGTGGGAAATCGCCAGGGACGCCGATCCTCGGGTGGTGTCCGTCAGGAGCGCGTCATGGGGTGAGGGGAGCGGTGAGTATCACTACCGTTCCTCCGAAGGAGTCTCCGGATGGTACTCGGGAACCAGCGCCGGCTGCGGCGTCTCGGTGATTCTCTCCGGCGGAGATGTTATGGAGATGGGAGGGTACGGGGACGACAGCCGGTTTCTTTCAGGGCTCGATCCCCGGAAGGTTGCCGCGGAAGCGGTCCGGCGAACCGCCCTGGTCCTCGCGGGAAAATCTCTCCCCACGGGACGCTACGACCTCGTCCTTGACGGCGAAGCTGCGGCTTCCCTGGTGGATGTTCTCGGAGAACTCTTTCTGGCGTCCAACATACACAAGAATAAATCCTTCCTCAGGGACAAGCTGGGTGAAAAAGTGGCATCCCCTGCTCTTTCCCTGGTGGACGACGGCCTTCTCGTGCGTGGAATGGGCTCATCTCCCTTCGACGGGGAAGGAGTGTCCTGCACAACGACCCGCCTTCTTTCGGATGGAGTCGTCACGGCATGGCTTTATAATCTCAAGTACGCCCTTCTCGACGGCGTGGCATCCACAGGAAATGCGGGCCGTTCCATCTCCGGCACTCCTGACGTGGACTGCTCCAACCTTCTTCTTCTTCCGGGCCAGTGGACTCCGGAAGACCTTCTTCTCCAGGTGGGCAGCGGCATTTACGTCACGGAGTTTCTGGGGCTTCACACCATCAACCCCGTGAGCGGGGAGTTTTCCCTCGGAATCAAGGGCGCTTCGATTTCGGGAGGCGCACTGGGAGGTGCAGTTTCAGGAATGACCATTGCCGGAAACCTTAAAGATATACTGAACACCATTGACCTCATCGGCAACGATTTTCGTTTTTACGGGAGTACCGGGGCCTGTTCCCTGGTGGTGCGGGATGTTGCGGCAGCGGGTTCGTAGTTTCGCCGCAGCCCTCTGCCTCCTGGCATTGATCGTCCTCCCGGCGGCAGGGGCGGACGTGATGGATCTTTACTCAGGTTCCTCCAGGGCCGGACAGGTGGCCTCGGAAAAAAGAGGTTCCGGCATCATGGTATCCGCCCGTGATATGGCCGGCGTTCTCGGTCTTGAAACCTCGGAAAAAGGAGACACTCTCATCGTAACCGCCGGGCGGAGCAAGCTCCAGCTTGTAGCCGGCGCTGCGGCGGCATGGCTGGATGCCGAACTTGTTCCGCTGGCCGCCTCCACCGTCCAGGAGGGGAAGGAATGGCTCGTGGAAAGCCGTTCGGCCCTCAAGGTCTTTGAGGGGCTCCTCCTGCGTTCGGGAAAACCGGGGAACCTCCGATGGGAGGGAACTCCCCATGCGGGAACACCTTCTTCATCTCCTTCCTCCCCAGTCCCCAGCCACCGGAAGCCCGGGTTTCCGCCCCGCAGCCTTCCCTGCCAGCGGGGCCCGTTATCTCTGCTGTCCGGTGGGGAAGCGACGACGACAAAATACGGGCCGTCCTGGACTACGAAGGTCCGAACGCACCCGAAATCCAGCAGGGCGCCGGTTCAGTGAAGGTTGCCTTTCTCCTCGGGAAATCCGGAGTCCCGGACCTCAATTCTCCCCACGGCGAAGTGAAGGTGTCCTCGGTCAACTTCGGTGACCGTGTGGTTATTGAGTTCTCCTCTTCCCTTCCCCTGAAGGAGATCATTCCCCTGGAAGGTCCTCCGAGAATCGTCATCGACTTTTCCAGGACGGGGACTCCTGTTTCGGTGAAAAACCCGAAGCCCTCAAAAACGCCACCCGCTATACAAACGGTTCCCCCTGCGGTTCAGGTCAGGGACCCAAACAGGAAAAAGGGACCGAAAGTCGTCGTCATCGATCCGGGGCATGGCGGAAAAGATCCGGGGGCCGTAGCCAACGGCATCCGTGAAAAGGACGTTAATCTCTCCATTTCCCGCCTTCTCGCCCAGAAGCTGAAAAAGGCCGGATACGACGCCCGGCTTACCAGGGACAAGGATATCTACCTCACCCTCCAGCAAAGAACTGACCTGGCCAACAAATGGAATGCCGACGTTTTCGTCAGTATCCATGCAAACGCTCTTCCACCGGGCAAACATGCCACGGGAATGGAAATCTATCTCATGGCCCTTCCCACCGACAAGGACGCCATGCAGCTCGCCCTTATCGAAAACAGGGAAATCGCCGAGGGCAGCAATGGAGAGTCGGCGAAGGCTGCAGACAAAAAAACGCGGCTGCTCCTGAGCATCCTCGGCGATATGCAGCAGAACGCGAAGATAAACGAAAGCACCGGCTTTGCCGAATACCTCTTCAAGGAGGGATCCCAGGGCGGCCTCAAGATGCGCCGGGTGGCCCAGGCTCCCTTCTTCGTCCTTCGTGGAGCCGCTATGCCTGCGGTGCTCATTGAGACCGGGTTTCTCACGGAAAAATCCGAAGCCCGGATGCTGAACGACACAAAATACCAGCAAAAAATGGCATCCTCCCTTGCCGGAGGAATCGCCGATTACCTTACACGCAACTGACCCTGACGGGAACCCTGACCGAGGGAGGAGAATGCAGCCATGCCCCGGAAATACGATGACTATGACGATGGTTTTGAAGTGAGACGGAGGGAACCGGAAGAGGAACCCTTCCCCTTGCGGGAAGAAAGGCGGCCGGTGAGAAGGAGGAGGACCGAGGAGCCGGAAACGAAAAAGGCTCCCCTCCTTATACGTATCATTGCCTGGCTGGCCGTCGTGGCCTTTTGTTTCGTGGCCGGCTATGTCGGAACGTCTTTCGCCCTGCGGATGCTCAACAAAAAAGATATTCTCATGCGGAAGGACGTGGTCTCCGACCGGCAGGAAGCCAAGGGAGTCCTCGAGGACGGAAGCGCTGAAATCCGGGTCAATGCACGGAAAGTAGCCTTTACGGTGTATTTCCCCAGGGAAGGTGCCATCGCTTCGGAAAAAACGGACATCCTCTCGGGTATCATGGAGGATGACATTCGCCATGTGTTCGGCAAGATTCTCTCCCTTGTTCCGGGCAGTTTTTCCCCCGACATGAAAGTGCTCAATGTCTTCCGGAGCGGCGATACCCTCTTTCTCAACCTAAACGGGCCTTTCATCTCCTCTCTTACGAAACTCGGTGCAAAGGAGAGTACCCTGTTCATAACCACCGTGGTGAGGACCATAACGGAAAACTTTCCCCCTCTAACCAAGGTGCGTTTCCTGGTCAACGGCAAGGTTGCCGGGGAAGGGACCCCCGTGGACCTTACGGTTCCATGGCAGCTCCCCCAATGAGCCGGGATTCCATGGTGCTGCGGGTTGACGGACGGCGGAACGATGAACTGCGTCCCGTCACCTTCCAGAGGAACTTTACCCGTTATGCGGAGGGGGCTGTCCTGGCGTCTTTCGGCGAAACCCGGGTTCTTTGCACCGCCACTGTGGAGGAGAAAGTTCCTTCCTTTCTCCGGGGATCGGGAAGGGGCTGGGTAACCGCCGAGTATTCCATGCTTCCGAGGTCCACGTCCGTCCGGGTTTCCCGCTCGACTTCCAGGGGCGGACCCGACGGAAGAAGCACCGAGATCCAGCGCCTTGTCGGCCGTTCTCTGCGGGCCTGTGTTGATATGGAATCCCTTGGTGAAAGAACCATCATTCTCGACTGCGACGTCCTCCAGGCGGATGGCGGAACGAGAACCGCCGCCGTCTCGGGAGGATTTGTCGCTCTCTTTGATGCACTCCGGCACCTTAAAAAACAGGGAGTCTTCCCTGTCCTGCCCCTCAGGTTTTTCCTTTCCGCAGTCAGTGTGGGCCTGGTTGCAGGCTCGCCCCTTCTGGACCTCTGCTACCGTGAGGACAGTGCCGCCGAGGTGGATATGAACGTAGTGATGAACCATCGGGGGGAGTACGTGGAAATACAGGGGACAGGAGAAGGTTCCGTTTTCACCGGGTCTGACTTGTCTGGCCTGCTCCTCCTTGCCGCCGTGGGAACCCTTGAAATCATTGAATTCCAGAAGGAGGCACTCGGGATTGAAGACGGTGAAACCGCTTTTTCCTGAGGGACTTCTTTTCGCCAGCGGCAACCGGGGAAAGTTCGTCGAGGTGGCGGACATGTTCTCACCCATTGGAGTGGACATCCTCTTCGGTCCGGACCATGCCTCCCTCGAAGTGGAGGAGACAGGCACCACCTATGGTGCGAACGCTCGGCTCAAGGCACGGGCCTGGGCCCTTCACACCGGTCTCCCGTCTCTTGCCGACGACAGCGGAGTGGAGGTGCGGGCCCTTGGCTGGAAACCCGGCATTCATTCAGCCCGCATGGCGGAAAACGACCGGGCGCGGATACAATGGCTGCTCGATGCCCTTGGCGACGAAGAAGACCGGTATGCCAGGTATGTGGCGGCCTTCGCCCTCTATTTTCCGACAGACGGGATCTGCCTCCTCACCGAGGGGGAGTGTCAGGGAAGAATCGTCCGGAGTCCCCGGGGAACGAATGGTTTCGGATATGACCCTGTGTTTTGCCCTTGGGGGTATGAGGAGACCTTCGGGGATATACCCGACAGGGAAAAAAGAAAAATTTCCCATAGGGCCGTGGCCGGATATCGATTGCTGGATATCCTTTCCTGTACATCTATGATAGAATAACCACTTGTCTGGAATTGGTTCCTATTTTTAGGAGGTGCGCAACGTGAAGACCTTTCTTGGTATTATCCACATCCTGCTCTGCATCGCCCTTTCCGGCGTGGTGCTCCTGCAGCAGAGAAAGCAGGGCGGTTTCTCCGGAATATTCGGCGGAGGCACCCAGGCCGATATGGGGGGAAGCCAGTGGCAGCGTTTCACCGGCCTCACGAAGATCACCGTGGTTCTGACCGGTCTCTTCATGGTCACATCCATCATTCTTGTTCTCTACTAGGCTGACATGAACTCCGGAAACCGCTGCGGCACTTCCGGGTCTCTTGACTCCTTCGAGGATGTCCGGAAGTATGCTGTCGAGGGAATACGACTTCACTCCGCCACCCACGAAGAAATCATGGGTGGCTTTACAACTGATGTATACTTTGTAAAGACCCGGGATGTCCTCCGGGATGCGGGGCGTCTTTCAGCCCCGGTTACCGCTGAAGTTTTTGCACGGAAAAACGGAGTATTCGCAGGCCTTGAAGAAGTAATGGCCCTGCTTGGCGGCAGCAGCGTGGAGATTGAAGCCCTCAGGGAAGGCGACTCCTTCTCCCCCAAAGAAGTCCTTGTCCGGATCTGCGGTCCCTACGGTGAATTCGGCCTCTACGAGACGGTACTTCTTGGAATGCTTGCCAGTGCGAGTTCATGGGCCACTGCCGCGAGGGCATGTGTGGAGGCCGCTGAAGGAAAGCCCGTGCTCTGCTTTGGTGCCAGGCATGTCCACCCGGCCGTGGCGCCGGTAATGGAACGGACTGCCGTTCGTGTCGGAGGCTGCAGCGGTGCAAGCTGTATCCTGGGCGCCCGACTGGCGGGGATAGATCCCATGGGTACGGTGCCTCACGCCGCAGTACTTCTTGTCGGGGATACGGTTGCCCTGGCAAAACATTATGATGCGGTCATGCCTTCAGGCGACCAGAGAATCGTTCTCGTTGACACCTTCAAGGATGAAGCGGAGGAAACCCTTCGGGTTGCCGAAGCTCTCGGAGACAAGCTCTCCGCCGTCAGGCTCGATACTCCGGGCGAACGGGGCGGCGTTTCGCCGGATCTTGTCCGGGAAATACGGTACCGTCTCGACCTTGCCGGATTCAGGCACGTTCGCATTATCGCCTCCGGGGGGCTCTATCCCGACCGGATACGGGAACTCTCGGCCGCCGGAGCCGACTCCTTCGGTGTCGGAAGCTACATTTCCCACGCGAACCCCATTGATATGACCATGGACATCAAGGAGATCGACGGGCGTCCCGTGGCAAAACGAGGAAGATTGCCGGGAAGGATTGAAAATCCCCGGCTTATTCGTGTAAAATAAAAGGCCGGAGTCGGAACATGCATCATTTCGCCGCGTCGGCGGAGAAAGCAAGCCCCGGGGACCCCTGCCACGTTCCCGAGATGCTTGGGGCGGCGCTTCCACCATCGGCGTTCGTGTGATCTTTGACTATAGAAAAATGAAACAGGAAAGAGAATAAGGAGGAAATTCCATGTCGGACAGTCGTTCCTTTATGGCCGTAAAAGAAAAGGTCGAGCACCAGTGGTACATAGTCGACGCCACGGACAAGCCCCTTGGCCGTATTGCTTCCCAGGTCGCCAAGATTCTCATGGGGAAGAACAAGCCTACCTACACCCCCCACGTTGACTGCGGCGATTTCGTCATAATCATCAACGCCGAGAAAGCGAAGCTCACGGGCAACAAAAGGCTCAAGAGCACCGTCCATTACTACACCGGGTATCTTGGAGGATTCCGTTCCGCAACCTACGGAGAGATGATGGACAAGAAACCTGTGCAGCTCATGGAGCGGGTCGTCAAGGGAATGCTTCCCAGGACAAGGCTCAAGCTCCACCGGAAGCTCAAAGTGTATGCGGGACCGGAGCATCCTCACGCGGCGCAGCGGCCCGTTGCCATAGAAGTGTAATTTTGAGGAGGGGGAAAAGACTCGATGCAGAATACAGCATACTGCTGGGGAACCGGAAGAAGAAAATGCGCCCTGGCTCGCGTGCGGGTTCGCCCCGGCGACGGGACAATTAAAGTCAACGAAAGAACAGTGGAGGATTACTTCCCGCGGGTTGCATGGCAGCTCAGCGCTCTGCAGCCGCTGAAGTCCGCCGGACTCGAGGGAAAGGTCGATGTTTTCGTCCGCGCCACCGGCGGCGGCCTTACCGGCCAGGCCGGAGCAGTCAGGCTCGGAATCGCCAGGGCTCTTTTGAAGCTCAATCCAGAACTACGTCCTGTTCTGAAGAAGAACGGATTCCTTACCAGGGACTCACGCATGGTGGAGCGGAAAAAGTTCGGCCAGAAGGGTGCCCGGGGACTTCGGCAGTTCTCCAAGCGCTAATCGGACAATCATTGCAGTGTTTTTTCGGACAGGCCTCGGCCTGTCCTTTTTTTATCTCCTTTCTTGACCGACCATTCGGTATAGAGTAGAGTGATCTCGAATGAATAGTCGGGAGGGATAATAGTGGCTGAAGAAACAAGAGAATCGAGAAAAGCCATCCTCAGGGCGGCCCGGGAGGGCTTTGCCGCCAGGGGATTTTACGGTACCAGCATGGAGTACATCACCAGGAACGCCGGAGTCAGCAAGGGAGCGGTTTACTGGTATTTCCCCGGCAAGTGGGAAGTGTACAAGGCCGTGGTGGCTGAAGAGGCGGAGAAACTCAAGGAAATTGTTCTTCCTCCCGGACTCGAATTTCCGACAGGGGAAGCTATGGATTTTTTTCTCACCCGCGGCGAGCGCCTTATTGATCTCTTCGCGGAAGACCCTGTATGCAGGCTGCTCTTTATCCACCTGCAGCTTGAAGCGATGCGGGGCCGGGAGAAAATGATAGAGCTTGTCACCGCTCTTCGGGCCTCCATTACCGATGACGTGATCTCGGTCATCGAAGCCGTTTTTCCCGGTGATTCTCTCTCGCGCCTCGGAATCAGCCACCGCGACCTGGTCAATATGTTCGTCGGCATCCTGAACGGCATCATTCTCAACATCGAGCTTACGATTACAAGGGAAGAAGCCGGGCGGAACTGGCGGTTCCTTATCCAGTCGGTTCTGGGAGGGATAAGCAATGAACCGTAGAGTCCTCTTCCTGTTCTACCTTCTCTTCCTGGTTCTCCCCCGGGGGCAATGGGCCAGCGGTGCGGAGCCTCTCTCCCTGGAAAAGACCCTTTCCCTGGCCGCTGAAAACAACCCGATTCTGGCAGCAGGCCGCCAGAGGATCGTACAGGCACGGGAACGCATACACCAGGCGACCGCCGCTTCGCTGCCCCAGCTTGGTGTCTCCCTTCTCTATCAGACTGCCGACAAGGATCCGTTTAATCCTGTCTTTATTGAAGGACAACAGGTCGGGTACGCCCAGGCCGGCTTCCGGACCACCTGGAAGGCTGCCCTGACGCTGAGCCAGCTCATATACAGCGGCGGTGCCGTCCGGTATTCCGTGGATTCCCGCCGGCTTGCCCTTGAAGGCGTCGAGGCGGCAGAGAAGCGCACCGCCCAGGGAGTGGAATGGGCGGCGACGTCAGCATGGTACGACCTGCGGCGGGCGGCGGGAAGGCTTTCTGTGGCGGAAGATACCCTCGCTCTGACAAAAGAGCACCTCCGGCACGTGCAGGCTCTCTTCCGGAACGGCGTGGTGGCGAAAAACGACGTCCTCCGGGTGGAAGTTTCCGTCTCAGAGGCGGAGCTGGGACGCATCCGGGCGATGAACGCCGTGGACGTGGCATGGCACGGCCTTTCCAGGGCAGTCGGAACATCTCTCCGCCCCGCATTCACCCTTCCGGCGGAGGACACTCCAGGGGAGTTTTCTCCCCTGCCTTCCGATCCTGTGGCAGAAGGCATCTCTTCCCGGCCGGAAATGCGTGCCCTTGACAGGGCCATGCATTCGGCCCTCCTTGCCGCCAAGGCGGCCGTTGCTTCCGGAGGGCCCCGGGTCGTTCTTTTCGGTGAGGTCTATCGGGCGGATGAAAGCTTTTTCCCTTCAAAAATGGATGACTGGAAGTTAACCCTCCAGGCTTCCTGGACTTTCTTCGACGGGGGGGAGTCGTCCTCCCGGGCCAGGGAAGCGAAGGCCGCTGCGGAAGAGCTTCTCCATCAGGCCGAAGATCTCAGGCGGCAGATCGAGCTCGAAATCTCGGTCGCACGGACGAATTTCGAGTCCTCCTTCAGGAGGATCGATGTGGGAAAGGCCCTGGTGGCTGCTGCCGAAGAGGATTACCGAATGGCCCTGAAACGGTACGTGGCCCAGGTTGGGACCAACATCGACGTGCTTGACGCTGCCGTAGCCCTGGCGAATGCCAGGAACCAGCTTGTGGAGGCGGTGTACGACTCCCGAAAAGCAAGGGCTGAAATAGACTGGGCTATGGGAAGAACAGGAAAAGCTTTTTTCACGGAGGCGGCGGAATGAAAAAAATACTCGCTCTTCTACTGTTTATCTTCCTTTTCGGTGGGCTCATCATCTACCGATGGCACGAAAAGGAAAACGCGGGAAGCGGCTCGCCCACCCGGGAGATTCTCCCGGTGAAAACGGTTTTTCTCAAAAACGTGATCTTCGAAGACAAAGTGTCTTTTGCGGCAGGCATCGAACCTGAAGAGAAAGCCGCCGTGGTCTGCAAGGTACCGGGCAAAACGGTTCTTCGTGTCCTGGTTTCCGAAGGTGACTTCGTCAAGAAAGGGGATCCTCTTGCCATTGTGGACGACAGCCTGCTCCGCCAGCAGATACTCCAGGCCGAAGCGGCACTCGGCCGTGCCTCGAGCTTTTCATCCACCGTCGCCGCCGACTTCGGGCGCATATCTGCCCTTTACAAGGAGCAGGTGGTCAGCCGTCAGCAGTTCGACAGATCCCGGGGAGAGAGCCGGATGGCAGCCCGGCAGGTCCAGGAGGCCAGGGCAGCTTTGAACCAGCTGAAAATTATGTTGGGGTACCACACCATCACCGCCCCCATTTCCGGCGTGGTCCTCACCAGGTACATTGACCCGGGTGACACCGTTTCCCAGTCGCCGGCCTTCATACTCGCCCGACGGGAAAAAGTGAAAGTCTCGGGGAGTGTGCCCGAACACCTCTTTCCTCGCCTGAAGGAAGGGCAGAAGGCGCTGGTCACTGTGGACGCCTTCCCCGGGAAGCAGTTTGCGGCAGCTGTTTCCCGGGTTCATCCCTCTCTCGACCCGGTCACCCGCACAGGAAAAGTGGACGTCCTCCTTTCCGCGGAAGACTCCCTCCTTCCGGGCATGTATGCCCGGGTGACGATCCTGACCGGAGTGCGGGAGGGGTACGGCCTCCCCCTTGAGGCAGTGGGCAGAATGGCGGGGACGGGAGAATCGGTCTGCTACGTGGTCTCCGACGGCATGGCTCGGCTGAGAGTCATTGAGACGGGGGCGGAAAAGGATAATTTCCTGGAAGTTCTTTCCGGCCTTGAGAAAAGGGAGGCAGTAATCGCTTCCAGGTCTGAAAAACTCCGGGACGGCACCCCCGTGAAGGCGGCGGAAAAATGAATCTCCCGGAACTTTCCGTCAACCGCAGAGTCTCCATGCTTATGGTCTTTCTTGCGGTCATTCTCGTGGGGGGGATAGTCTTCTTCGGACTCAAGCTCGACCTTCTGCCGAATATCGAGCCGCCCGTAGTGAACGTGCTTGTCACCTGGCCCGGGGCTTCCGCCAGCGACGTGGAGCAGCGGGTCACCAAAGTCTTGGAGGACAAGGTCTCTCTCATCGAGGGAGTTGATACTATTTTTTCCAAGTCCATGGACAATATCTCCGTAGTGTCCGTCAAGTTCAAATGGGGCGTTGACCTGGATGTGAAGATGGGGGACATCCGGGATTCCGTCAACTTCGCCCGGAGAGACCTCCCCGGCGATGCGGAGGAACCGATACTCCTCCGCATAACCTCCGGCACCATCCCCTTCCTTACACTTTCCTTCACAGCGGAACGGTCCTGGGAAGGTCTCCATCATTTTGTCGAAAAGACGGTGGTGGAGAACCTCTCCAGGATTCCCGGCGTGGGGCAGGTCCTGGTCTACGGAGGAGAGCAGCGGGAAATCCAGGTGCGGATCGACGCGGAAAAAGTGGAGGCCTTCGGCATTCCAATTGGGTCTGTCATCGCCGCCGTGGAGCGTGAAAACCTCAATATACCCGCTGGATCGCTGAAGCAGGGCCGGACGGAATATTATGTCCGCGTTCCCGGCCGGTTCACCTCTGTGGAGGAAATCGGGCGGACCGTAGTCGGAGTTTCCGGCGGGCGCCCGGTCCACCTCGAAGACGTGGCGGAGGTGGACGATACATACAAGGACCGGGATCTCAGGGGCTATCATTTCGACCGGGAGGCGGTCATCATGGCCGTCCTCAAAACCAGCGACGCCAATACAGTTGAGGTCTCCCGTTCGGTGCTCGGCCGGCTGCAGGAGCTCAAAGAGAAAGAATTCCCCTCGGACGTTGACTACCACATCGGAATGAACACCTCCGAATTCATCCTTAATTCCATCAATAACCTGACTCGGTCCCTCCTCGCGGGGATAATCCTGGTCTTCGCCGTTACATGGATCTTTCTCAAGCGCCTTTCCGCTTCCCTCATCGTCTGCGGCGCCATCCCCTTCTCCCTGGTCATTACCTTCATATTCATGGGAGAGCTGGACTACACCATCAACATCTTCACCCTCTCAGCCCTGGCCATGGCCAGCGGCATGGTAGTGGACAACTGCATCGTCTCCACCGACCAGGTGGTCTATCATATTGAAAAAGGGGCCCGAAGATCCGTCGCCTGTGTCATCGGCACGGCGGAAGTCCAGTCCGCTCTCGTGTCCTCCACCCTCACCACGGTGGTGGTGCTCCTTCCTCTTGCCTTCATCCGGGGACTCGTGGGCGTCTTCTTTTCA
>Ga0116152_10001291_pt1 | contig 20753 bp, 35 predicted proteins | sample AD_UKC119_MetaG_FD_89894 | JGI IMG/M metagenome (GOLD analysis project Ga0116152, IMG submission 89894) | Active sludge microbial communities of municipal wastewater-treating anaerobic digesters from Hong Kong - AD_UKC119_MetaG | ecosystem: Engineered > Bioreactor > Anaerobic > Digestate...
ACGCTGGGATAAGGTCGTAGCGCGGTGACGGGTCTCTGTACGCGGGGGAGGACAGAACCTTCAACGGGGTGTAGTCCACGCAGGATGACTCAAAGGTTTCTTCACGATCTAGCAGCTCCAGGATCCCAGCCGCAGCCGCGATCAGGTGCGGAGACCCTGATGCTGGGTCTTCGTTGTTGCCAATCCAGAACGCGTTCAGGTGCTCCTCGACATAGTTGAATATCGGTTCCCATGATTCGGTCTGCGCGAAGTCCACGACACCTGTCCCGTAGAACCGCGCGAGGAGATTGACGGGTCCAGACGGGATAAGGTCGAACGCCTCCGGCTTCACACCTTTCGCAGCGCCTGTGCTGGACACGGTGCGAACTTCACCTTTTGCGGATACCGTCCCCTTTGAGGGGTCTTCCCAATCTACGAACTCCACAGCGGAATCAGGGTCTCCTGCTCTGCTGGCAATCTCTTCGAGGTTAATGTCGGACACGTAAAACTCCTGGTACAGGTAAAGGGACGTGATGTAGGTTGCTTACCAGTCTACCGCTGATGTCGTTGAATCAGCCCTCATCGCGCACTTCCCTTTTCCAGTCACGGGTTTCCTGCGCGCGGGACTTCCCTAAAGGAATGACGCATTCGCAGAAACGGCACCCGCACAGCGTCCATTGACCTGTGCGGTCCTTGATCCGCTGCGCGTGACGCTGGCATGTTTGGCGGTACTTAGCGCCGGAATCCCGCATCATCTTTGGCATGGGTCTAGCTTATCGGAAATCCCAGCGCAAAATAAAGAAGTTCGGTGAATGCGAAGTCGATATCCAGTTCGGTGTTCCCGCTTCGCGTTTTCACAACAACTCGAAATGTTGGCGCAGTCAGTTCGGAACCGTATGTTGGATCGTAATTGTCTCCGTCACTCCATTCAACGTGAACATCGAGAATGTCCTGCGGTTCTACTCCAAGTTTCTCCGCGAATCGTTCCCGCAGCGCGTTGGCTCATGAACGGTCCTCTCCTGTATGTTAAGATAATCTTAACATACAGGAGGATGAGATTCAATCACTGCGCCGCAGGATGTCCTCATCATTGTCCAGCCAATCAATCGACGGCAATCCACTGTAGGACTTGTCCCAGTGAAACCAGGCATACACCATCATACCTGTCCGATACTTTCCGTCCTCCCGCAGCGCGTCCCCAAGCATCGGGTAGCGCGTGAACACGTACACGGTTTTCAAGTTGTTGTAGTGCCTAAACACGGTGTCATGCCGCTGTTTCCCGTGCAGGTAGCTGAGCGGTAGAAGGAGGAATATGTGCTTCTGTGCCACGCGCTGCGCGGTGTCGATGAACTCTTTGGCGAGAGAAAACGGCGGATTGGTCAGCACCGTGTCAAATGTTTGTGTTTCATTCAGGAAGTCTACGCCGTGAGACAGGTCGTAAGACGTTACAGAAGCATGTCCCCTGTCCTTCAGAACGCGAACGATAGCGCCTTGTCCAGCAGCTGGTTCCAGAAGTGTGCCAAGGTCTAGATCAGTTACCGCATCCAACAGCTTCTCTGTCACCGAGTACGGCGTTTCGTAGAAGTCACCTTTTCGCCGCTGTCCGAGATTGTTCGCGGAGAAGTTCTTTCCAGTCATGCGATTCGTGCGCCGTTAGCGATTCGTGCCGCAGCCACAGAGACAGGTTCGTACGCGGTGCGCAGTCGTTCCGGGGAGGAATAGTGCTCGCATCCTGGGTTATCGCCCTGGATGACGACAACCAGAAGCTTGCGCCTCGGATTTCCCATCGCAGCCGCTGGATCGGCGGTCACCCGCACTACCTTTCCTGTTTCCGTTCTCCGCCACACCGACTCTCTGAAGTCGATGTCGTAGCGCATCCCCGTGCGGGTATCACGAAGAGGAATTGGGGACGTGTTTGACGTTGTCTCTTCTGGCGATATTGCCATCTTCGCGGCGCGTGCCTGACTATTGACAGGTGTCGAGTTCTTCACCAGTTTGAGTGGTGTCGTCAACTTATCCTCGTATGTTCCAAGGGGAACGTTGGGATTCCCTTCACGAATGAATATCGTGCGCCCGAGACTCCCCTTCATATGGTAAAGGTCTCCGGTCACGACGATCTTGTTTCCATTGTCGTTTCTGATCCACACAGTCCCGTACAAGTTGACGACGTATCGCATGGGCTGATTATCGCACACTCGTCCGTTAACTTGTGGGACGCGTCTCATCACCTCGATAGTTTAAGGAATGCCACGTGTGATAGCGGAATGTTAACAACCATTGAACATGTTGAACCAACTAGAACATAAACCGAACACGACAAAGAAGTGATCCCAGTGAAGTACCTACTCGTTTCCCTATTGACCACCGCGTCCATGATATTTGGCGGGGCAGTCGCTCACGCAGACGCGTGTGACACAGCCGCGTCAACCGATGGGGCTTTTCCGGTGACAGCCCCACAAGCGTCCTCTATGACAACAGGCAGTCAGCGTGACCGCTACTATTGCCGCAACCAGACGTTTTGCCCGAAGCACCCCTACCAAGACGCGGGTCAGTCATCTTCCCCGACGAGTTCCAAAAGGTAGTATTCCGTGATGGGATCTTTTTTCCCCTTCTTGCGGGGGATTTTGACTACCATGTAGACGCCGCCCTCCGCCCACACATGGAGGGAGGCGTTTGCGTACGCAGCGGCGATGAGAAACTCCCCGTTTCGATCCGTGTGGAGAAGTTCGACAATACGCCACCCGTCCCCGATAAGGTCAAAGGCGTCCTGGTCCTTTTCAAGAACAGCACCGTCCTTTAGCGGGGGCATTTCCACAAGGATGTCGTCCAAAACATCCCATACTTCTACACCGTACGGATTCGGGTTGCTGAGTATAGACCCATCATCTGTGATGGCGATGATGTTCTCCAGTAGAACAGCGGCGGTAGTGTCCAAGATGCCTTGTTCAGGGACGATAGGGGTGTACGTCATTTTCAAAATTCCTGTTCTATGGCGGATGGTTCGGTGATTCTTAGGTATTCTTTGACGGCATCCAGTCCTGTCCAGGTGATATGTTGGTTAAGGGAACGCGCTGCGGGACTGTTCATCCACAATTCGCGTGTGACGGCAAATTTATGCGACTCAGCATGCTTCCCGCGAACAACACGATCCTCTGTTTCCACATGAACATAACCCAACTTACGGGTGACACCGAGAGACGCGGAGTTGTACGTATACGCAGCGGTTCTAGCCTCTCGCACCCCAAATCCATCGAACGCTAGCTTCAAGACGGCGGCGCGTGCCTGTGTGCCGTACCCTTTTCCGTGCGTATGTCGAAGTAGCCAGGATCCTGTTCCTACTTCGTCACGCACGCCCGCATGCTGTCGGAGATCCATCACGCCAATTGGTTTTCCATGCAGACGGATAACGAACTTCAACATCCACGGATCCACACTACGCGCGGCTAGGACGTTGGTGAAAACAGACCGCGCAACCGTCAACGGGTCCGCGTCTGTCCATGGTGTTGAAAATGGACTGTAACTCGGATCGTGAATACCGTGTTCAAGAACGGCGTTAGCTAGATCCACCGCGCACGTTTCATCAGCTGGCTGTAGAACGAGGTCCGGTGTTCGGATGATCAAGCCGAGAGGAGGATACAGATCGCCTGCGCCTATCACCGACCGTCCATCACTTCCAACGAGGAAATGCATCCGCACATGATGTTGCCCTCATGGTTCTTGACGCGAAGGTCCACCACGGCACGACACCCATAGAAACGGTCCTGGTACGCCAATGGATGACCGCATTCAGGACACAGGGTGTAGTCCGCCACGGGCGGTATCGGAGGCGCGTTCCGTACCTGAATAGAGTAGTTGACACCTACATGGGTTTCCGTCACGGATGAATCCTAACGCCTCGGATAGAGAACAACAGCGGGGAAAGCTTCTTCGCCTCCTGGAGGGAGATCCTCCTCGGTGTAGTCGCCGTCCTCATGGTCTCCGTAATCCTCCAGCTCATCGACGCGCGCAGCGAGTGCGAGGATGAGTTCCCGAGACCCGGCGATGAACTCCGCGAGGGACTTGTCCGTGCCAGTTCCGATGTCGTTTCGAAGTTCACGGAACCGCTCGCAATTTGTGACGCGGTAGGAGTGTGGAACACCATACGCGTAGACGGTGTCCACTTCCCATTCCCCGTCAGCGACACTGGATACCGACGCACGGGCGTGGTCAGTGAGTTCACTCATTTAACACGCAGCTTGACAATCACACGCTCAGCGGTGTCGATGTTCCCGCCGACAATGTCCAGAACTTCCTGAGCACGATCCTTTTCGGACTTTCCGTAATCCCCGTACTCGTACCCATAGGTTCCTCCACTACCGCGCTTGTTTTCATAGACCAAACGCCCGAGATATTCCACAGGGTTTCTGGCGCGAATCGTACGCGCTTCCTCCAACAGTCGAAGGGTTTCAGCGTGAGCAGCCCGCTGCTGTTCCGCCTGAGCTTCGAGGTCAAGGATAGTGTGCACCGTAGTTCCTTTCGTTAGGTGTTACGTGAATATTATCAGGCTCGGGTAGGTTAGAGCAACTGCTCCAGTGCCTTAACCTGATCCTCCAGTTCGCGAACACGGTCCTCCCACGCGGCGGCATTAGCTGTGACAATTTGTCTCCAGCTAGCGCTCCACCTGGCGCAAACTTCCGCCAGTCGCTGAATCTCGGAAACAAGATCCTCGCGACTGGCGGAAGTCACATCGACCCGTACATATTCGTCAGCTCGCATCGGTGCGTTCCTTGAATCCGTTGGTCTCGAAATCCGAACGGTGCCGCCAATCCGCTTCGGTCTGAACATGCCCCGCGCGAACCCACTTCGCCACCCGCAGCGGGAACTCCTCTATCAGGAACGAATCCGCGTCACGAACGACGAAACCCTCGGAAGTGCGCTCGTCCCGCTGATGAGACCAGGTGCGGTACAGGTCGTTCAGCGGCACGTTCCGCCCGAGAACAGGAACAGTAGGCAGCCCCAACAACGCAGCCCACTCCACGGTCTCTTTCCAGGACAGCAGGTGCGTCTGCGTCCAAACTCCGAACACGAGCAGAGCGCCATCCAAGTTGTCGTAGGGGACACTGCGCCGCGCCCACATGGACTCACACGACACGCGCCATCCTTCGGGAATGTCGTGTGCAATACGCGCCCATTCCGATTTGGCGAACTTCTCCCACTTCGGAGTTCCCGAATCCAAGGAGCGGCAGTAGAACGCATCCCGCATCAGGGTGACGTTCCCGCCGTCCATCTTCTCGGTGAGAACGGTGTCCGAGTTACCGAGAATATCCAGACCACGTGCGGAAACCACACGGTCATCATTGGACATCCCCGGAGACCACGGCAAGTGCATGGTGCGCGGGTACTTCACGAGCGGCGCGTTCATGATCCTTCTCCTTTCCGTTTTTCGTGGCGGTGCATCTCCATTTCACGCTCGCGGTGCATTTCATGTGCGCGGCTCATCGGATATCCGCATCGGCAAGTGACTTCCCGACCGTTGACGCGAAGCCATTCGAGTGCTTTCTCGAAATCGCCATCGAACTCAACGAGTGATTTCTTACAGTCGGTCAAGAAGCATCCCGTCCGCTTGCGAAGTTCTTTCACGTCTTCAACGCTGTAATTAGCCATGATCAGTACCCCAGCTCCGTAGCGATGTCATCGAGCAAGCACACCATTTCCGCGATGGTGGAACTCACCGAAACGGTGGTGTAGTCACGGAGACGGTCAGTGTGACGAAAGTCATTGACGCACACCAACTTACCCTGAGCGATGTGGTATTTGTCGTCGTGATCCGCGAAAGTCCCACCGAAGCTCGCGTATTCCTCCTCGTAAACCGTGTTGATCTCGACTTCTCCTTTGCAGGACGGGCACCGTGCTGCGGTCAGGGAGGGAAGGGAGTCAGCGTAGGGATCAACACGGCGGATACCGAACTTCGTGTACGCATCCTTGTTCACCCCGCGACCACCGTAGTAAGACGGTTCGCCTAGGTATCCCAAACGGAGAAGGGCAACGCCCATCATCTTGTTGTATCGTTCGGTGAACGACAGTTCGTGCGACATGGCGGTCTCCTTCAGTTGGGATGGTGAATCCCTGTTGAGGCAACCTTAACACGGTGTCATTCTGACTGCAAGTCAGAATGTTCAGCTACGAGCGCGCTTCGTGCAATCTCCGCATCTTTGCGCTCCTGTACAGCGGCGGTCAACGTAGCCACCGCTGAAGCCACCACGACCCCGTCAAACGGAACACAGGTTAGCGCTTGGGCATATTCGTTCTTCGCACGACGCTCCATAACGAGAGAATCCGCCACACGCTTCGACACCGCCCCGTACCGTGGGTCACTCATAACGCGGCGGCGTGCGTCTCTGGCTAGTTTTCGTGAGTCCGTTCCGTTCAACGCACCGCCACCTCCTTGTCGCAACAGATCAGTCCTGAGGTGATGAACGGAGCTATCCACTTCTCCGGAAACGTTTCCAGAAGGAGCTGTTCCGGAAGTTCAGAACGGAGAACACTGATGAGGTCTCCCGCTACGTCCGTAACGTCATTGGCGACGACCCACGCGGCTGCAGCGTCAAGAGTCTTCGTATCCGTTTCCTCGATAATCAGGCTCAACTCCTGTTTGACGAGGTTCAATTTGTCCGAGTATCCGCTATAGGTGATAGTCCCGTTGTTGTCTATGTGAATATACTGTTTCCCATCTTCGATGACCTCCATAGTGATGCGCCATGATCCCGAGTCCCCCTCTACGGTTGACGAATACGTGCCATTCCACACTTGCTCGTCGGTGAACTCTTTCTTGCGGGCGTTAAAGTCACCTGTGTTGAGGAAAACTCCGGACAGTTCGGCAACGCTATAGGCACTGTCCAGGACGTTAGGAACGTCCTGAAGGATTTTGTACTCCGCACTCACATCGGGGCTAGGGCACGCGGCGGTGACGCAGTGGTTCCAGGTGTCAATATCCGTCATGCGCTGGATTCCCTTCAATACGGTATGTTACACTTACCTTAACACACTGATAGATGGGATGCCAGATGCGCAGCGAGCACAAGCTCGATGTTTTCGAGCAATACGCTTTCGTTGTGCCGAACGAAAAGCACTGGCACCCCGGACAACGTAAACGGATCAAGCGACTCGCGCATCAGCGGGACCGCCGCGCCGCGAAGCAGAATCTCGAAAACGAGGACATTCAGAAATATGCCTAGGTCATGGAAAGCGCACAAGTGATGACTAACCTCACGTTATCTCGCCGCGAGGTGGAGGAGTTTCTCGCCGCGCTGAAAATCATCGAGGAGTCACCTCTCACTCTTCATGACGCACAGAAACAGTTGGCGTATATCACGGCGTGCGAGGAGTGGATTCGTGAGGAGACGAAGTGGAAAAGCAACGTTCAACGGTGGGTGGACGCTGAACTAAAGTTCAACGCACGTCAAGCAATTTTCGATGACCCAACGTACGCCGCCGCGCGGCGGGGATGGGACGCGATGCGGAAATACGTCCCGAACATGGACGGCGGAGGAAGCTTCGACAATCTAGCGGATTCTCTGCAGTTCCGTTATGCGGTGTTCGCCGCCGCCGTGATGGAGTACATGGAGCCCCCGGAAGTGAAATCGAACAAGCAAGTTCTCAAAGAACAAGCGGGCGTATGGAACACTCGCGTGAACGGAAACAGTTAGTCCTTTCCGTCGTCTTTTCTTCCGAACTGAACAGTTTTCGAGCACACAGGTCCGATGCCCCGTTTCACGGATTTCTCGGCTTCCAGAGCACGTCCGCATACGAAACACCGCTTATGTTGGAGACTGAGTTTGGAAATGTCATCCACGGTGGCTTCGCGTCCGTTTTCACGGATAGCGAAGATCACTCCTTTGGCGTACTCCCACTTCCCCACACCATTGTGGCGTTTACGTGCGTACAGGAACCCGCGTTTGCTCATCCGAACCTCGAACGGCGTGTCCCCGACCATGTAGAACTTACCAGGAACAGGATTTGGCACACCTAATTTATGCACAACAGGTGACACCGCCGCGCGTACAGGAGTCCGTTCCAGGTAACCTTCCACGTCTTCGCGGTGAGACAGATCGAACTCAGGACGGTTGTCTCCGTCAATACGGGACACGTGCGGGTCATTCTCCATGAACCCGCGATAGATGAGAAAACTTCGCATCGCAGACACACCTTCACGGACACGTTTCGTATCCGTTTCCCCTTGGAGACGACTTGCGAACGGAGTCAGGTCCAGGCGGTTGTCTTTGAATGTCTTGGAATATTCACGGTACTTTTCACGGAGACTATCCATCACGATTTTATTGATCGCGGTATGGAATCGACGGTCTGCCTGTTCGCGAGTCAACTCACCGTCACAGTAATAATTTTCCGGAGACGTTAACGAGTCCCACACGTCCTCCGTGACTTCTGGCGGTTTCCGCATCATAGTGGGATTTTATCAGAGAAGGGGAAACGCCCCGGCGATGGCTCGCTGGGACGTTTCATTGAATGCGCGGCGGGAATCGAACCCGCGTGTACAGCTTTGCAGGCTGTTACCTCGCCACTCGGTCACGCGCACACGGAACGGGAGGTGTCACCTTCCCGCTGGGGCGAATCCCCTCTTCTCTGGAGGAAGTCCCTTCTTCCACGCCTTGCCGTTCGGGCGATCAGGGTTGCGGATACCCTTCTTGCTTGCCGAAGCCTTCTTGCCCATGGTTATGTTCCTTTCCAGTTAGTAGTTTTGAAGCTCCCACAGGAGGACTCGAACCTCCAACATCCGAGTTAACAGCTCGGCGCTCTGCCAGTTGAGCTATGCGGGAATGGTAGCGACGGCGGGACTCGAACCCGCGACCACATCGTTATGAGTGATGTACTCTTCCAACTGAGTTACGCCGCAATGGTTGCCCTCAACAGGGAAACGTATTCAGGAGCATGGACATCTCCATATTCATCATAGGTTCCACGCTCCTTTCACGGGTCTCAGTTAGTGATAAAGTAACCGTAGCACAGTGTCACGGTGAAGTCAACATGTCTGGAATCAAAAGGGAAGCGGGACTGCCCGAAGACAGTCCCGCTTCCCCTTACAGACGTTCAGGACGCGTAGAAGTAGATATCCTTCTCACGCGGGATGTACGGCTCCCACATTAGCTTCATGCCCGCCTCTTCAGGCGTACGGTCAGCCTTGTGGTGGTTGCATTTCTCGCATGCAGCCACAACGTTCATCCACCCGTTCGACCCGCCGCGTGACTTCGGCAGGACGTGGTCCCAAGTCGTTCCCTTGGCACCGCAGTACGCACAGGTGTGCTTGTCGCGGCGCAGAACATCCTCACGCGAAGCGCGAGCCGGGTCGATCTGCTTGTGCGGGCGCTGTGCGTACTTCTTCAGCACCAGGGACGCCGGGATTTCGAAGATGTCGTTCGGCGACATGACGTGAACCGGAGGATCGTGGTACTCCACAACGTGCACAGCATCACGGAACATCAGTGACACAGCCTCGTCCCATGTCAGGGTGTCGTGAAGGCGGTAGTCGGCGTTGAACAGTTCAACGTTCGGTATTCGAGTCATGATGTGTGCACCTCCTCCTTTTAGTCTATTGTGCTCACTTCAATCGTCATGGACGCTAGCATATTTCACCGTATTTGTCCAGCGTTCAGACGGTTTTGATCAGATGATGTCGCGGATAGCGGAGACTGCACGGAGAAGACTTCGAGCCTTGTCACTGTCCTTTTCGTCCTCACGCCATCCACCCGCCGCGAGAACTTCCCCATCGAACGGGTCACGCACAGCCCACTCGACGCCGCTCCACTCATTCAGGGAGTTGTACCCGACTTCGACCACAACTTTGTTTTTGACGATGGTGACTTCCCACTCCTCGGGGTCGTCACGGTATGCGACGGTTTGAGGAACGTCAAAACGGTTCACGAAGAATACCGCAACGTCGAACGGGTTGTCGTAGTCGAGATCGGTGACGGTCACTGTGTGCTCCTTCGTAGGTGTTACTTGTACATTAACACCTACTGGGCAGAGTGCGCAACATAGAAACGAGAAACCCCCAAGGATATAGCCCTCGGGGGTTTCCTGTAGAAAGCGGGGCTTGCCCGCGTGCGTGTCCTACTTTAGCACAAGCCACAGAACAACGGCGACAAGCGCTAGCCAAAACGGGATCGACAGCCCAACGCCGTATAGAGCGCCGCGTGCCACACTTGCACCTGGGTTCTGTGCGCGCCACCACTCATCCTGCGACCACGGGTCGAACTCTGACATGCCTGACCTCTCTTGTTGAGTGTCCTCGCGTTCAGGGACATTTCACGTAACGCGCCCGATCATCGCCTAGCGCGATATCCCTGATCCTTACCGCGATGTCGGCGAGGATAGTAGCGGTGGCTAGATTTGAACTAGCGATCTCTGGAGCATGAGTCCAGCAGGGACGACCGAGCTCCCCTACACCGCGTCGGATACTTCGTGTTGAACTGTAACAGGATTGGTTCGCGGTGTCAATAATGTTTGTGAAAGTTCAGCAGACCAGAGGTGCCCTGGTCCGCAGCCCGCACACTTTCCGCGTGGGACTATGTTTCCGCGCCTGGCACTAGGAATCAACTAGCGGAAACATGGTAGTCCGTGAGGGACTCGAACCCCCGCCCAATGCCATGTAAAGACATAGCTCTAGCCGCTGAGCTAACGGACCATGTAGAAGGTGAATATTCAACTTCTCGTCGGGATACCGCGATTCGAACGCGGAGTCTCCTGCACCCAAAGCAGGCGGATTGCCAAGTTTTCCTATATCCCGTTGATGATTACGCTACGTTATCACACGTCGGTGTTGTTTGTCAACGGAGAAATGTTGCTTGCACTTGCGCGGCGCGCTGAGCAGCATCGAAGCGCTGGTTGTGCTGTCCCTTACGATCTTCCGGAATCCGAGAGGCTTCTTCCTTCGCGCGCTTCAGTACCGCTCGCATGTCACGTCCCTGTTCCATGCGTCGATGATACACAACACCCGATCCGCCAAAGTACGTCAAGGACGCCACTCTGCGCATCGTCCGTGCGCGTCGCAAGGAACTCGGGCTATCCGTCTAAGCCCAGCAGATTTCCTTGGCGTGCAGTTCCTTCGCCTGCTCAATGACTTCCCGCAGAGCGTTGATGGCGCGGGAGTCGTAGCCAGCGTCGCGCCCACACTCGATGAAAGCGCCGCCGACACCGACGAACCCTTCCATGCTGACGCGCTCCCCACCAACCGTGACCGTTGTGTGATCAGCAACGCCCGAGGTGGGAACAGCCAGCGCCAGGGAGTGCTCGAAATCATCAACCAACATGCTACCGCACAGCTCCTCGTCCATAACACCGATAATGGATAGGATATGGCGCGCATTGGTGTTGGAAAAGTTAGCGGTGATCGGCTCCACACCGACGTACACGGGAGTGGCGAACGCAGCGTACGCGGCGCAGAACTCGTCCGCACATCCATTCTCGCCCGTAGCCGCAGCGGTGTAGTCCGCGTACTCCTCGGAGCGGTACTCGCCGCAGCCGCACTCACGAACCCAGCCGCTGATGATGGGCTCGGCGGTGTGGGAGAAGGTGACGCTCATGGTGGGCTCCTCTTGCGGTGTTTCGGGGCGAACATGGTGAGTGCTCGAATCCCTGTTAATAACAGCGTAACACTAGAATGGGAAGCGTGCAACTCCGTTTTGATCAATGCTGAAACGTGGACACGGACTGATAAGATGGGCGCATGGCTAAGTCCTCAGCATCAGCTCACCCTACCTCTGCTAGCGCGATCAGCAGGTTCCTGGGTTCGAAGGGTATTTCCGTTAACGAGGAATCCAGCAAACTGTTCGTGTCGCAGATAGAAAACCGTGTCGTAGTCCATGTTGCGGCACGCCCCCACAGTGCAGATGGGAGCATCCCGCGTAGCGATGCCGTGTCGCTCTACCAGGTGCGAGACGTACTGAGCCCTAAATATCACTGTGGTGACGTGATTAAGTTCCACGACCCCAACAGACATCCCTGGACCCGAGCTGGATTTGTAGTGGTGGGACGAACTTAGTTATACTCGTCCGCGCCCATCCACCAGCGCAGTTTCGCGTAGTCGGCGCGCTCATGTGCCACTTCACCGTCAGGGAACAGGAACGTGCCGTGTTCGATGACAGGCTCTAGGAACATCAGAGACTCGGGGGACACCATTTCCATCACCTCGCGGCGGGACTTTCCATGTAGCTGCTTGGCGCTGAACTGAGACCGCGCCAGCATCGAGACCCAGTTTCGCTCCCAGTCCTTCTGACGCCACACAAACACATTCGGGGCGTCATCCAGCGGCACGTTGAACGCTCGAGCGTCGAACGTTGCCAGTCCGAATTGCTTTCCCGCGTCTAAGGTCTGCACATGCGCGTTGAAGTGCGCCGTGAACAAGGACGCGGATAGGGAGACAATCTTGGAGGTCTCGTACCCGAACCAGCCTTGGGTCTCTGTACGTTCATAGTCACTGAGCATGAACGTCGCTTCGTCGGACTGCATATACCCGAGAACAAACCCATGCATGTCCTTGGCGGTGTTCCGCGCCGCGTGAATCATCGCCTCGATGAGATCAAAGTCAAACGGCTTGGCACAACCGCGAGTGTAGGTGTGGAACGCGCGTCCATCCACACGAACGAACACCGGCGTGTTCGGGGTTAGAAACCCTTGCGACACAGCCTCGTACCGCTTCATACGGTCACCGATGGCGTCCTTCTTCATGATGAACTCTCAGTCAATCTGCGCGAAAACCAGCGCGCCCTCGTTGCGGGCGAAGAACTGCTTCACGCGCTTGCGCGGCTGAACGTTTCCTTCCCGCCAATGACGGTAATGGGAACGGTCAACGACGTTCATCGCGGAGGTCACCGTTGCCGACAGCGCGCGGTTAGCCACACGCGGCGACATCTCATCACCGAACACGCGCAGGACGTTCTGCGCGGGCAGCGGGAACCAGTACGGGTCCGCACCATTCATGGTTGTCAGCGCGCTGATGTGAACCTGATCGGGGTACGAGCCGCACAGCTTCTCCATCATCGCGCTGTACTCGTCGGTCAGCTCGTAGCCGAACTCGTGTGTGTTTCGATGCGCGTCGATGCGCGCGATCAGGTCACGGTTTTCCGCCGTGTCAGGAACCGCGTACAGGTACAGGTCCGCAGCCATGATCAGTTCCCCTTCTCGACGTAGCGGACAAGAACGTCACCGACAGTTTCCGAGTGTCCGCCAAGGTGTTCCGGCATCTGTCCGTCCAGCGCCACCACCGCGTACACGCCAGGGTTGGCGGTAACGTAGTCCAACATCAGGTCGTTCATGCCCACGATGACGGACACGGGTCCGTACATGCTCAGGCGCGGGTCGAACGGACGGTACGGGTATTCCACCAGTTCCCAGGTTCCCTCGTACTCGTCATCCTCGACCTGAATCTCGTCCGTCTCGTATTCCTGATCCCAGTTCATGAACGGAACCCACACCTGCGGGGCGTCCATGTCCACTTCGCGGAAACTTCCATCCACAAAGGTCTCGACAACGAGACGTTCGCTGTTCAGCGACTCGCGGATGTCCTCACGGGTGTGGTTTACGATTGCAGGCATGGTTCCTCCTTGGTGTTGATACTACATTAACACTATCAGAGAGTGGGCGCAACTACCGTATCCTGCTAGAAAATCTTGTCCAGTTCCTTGACCGCAGCAAGTGCCTCTTCAAGGAACTCGTTCCAATCATCCGGTGACAGATCCTCGCTGACAGACGCGCCACGCCAGGAATGCTTGTACCAGGACACGGTGACGCCGCGTGAGCGCCATTCCAAGTTCGGGGGACATCCGTCAGGATGCGTACTGCCGCCACACCAGCAGTACGTTCGCATGATGAACGCATCGCACTCAAACGTCTCCGCGCCGCCGGAACTTGTCGGAGGGAGGTACTCCTTCTGCGTTCGGTTCCACATCACCCGTTCCATCTCGCGCACAATACGGTCGATGACGGCGGTGCCTAGTTCAGACACCTCGAAACGGTGAATAGCGCCGTTGGAGAACGCCCATTGCCCAGGTTCGGGAACGACTCAGTCACGGGTTTCCTCCAGGATCCGCTTGTGGGTGTTCCGCTTTTCAAGGATGCGGTTCTGTTTGCGGATCATCCGTTTCCCACGGCTCCCCAGCTTGGAGAACCCGTCGTTGCAGCAGAAGCAGTCTTCGGCGTGGATCTTTCCGCAACGGATACGTGCGAGCATGGGCATGGCGTTCCTCCTCGGTGTTGTCTATACGTTAACACGGTTAGAGAGTGGTGTCCAGAGGCAGTCGTGCTGATAAACTTCATCGCATGGGATACGCCACCTACGTCAGCAAAGTCCTCCGCGACTCCCCGCTGCGCGCAAACTTGGACAACAAAACTCTCCGTGTCCACGAGAGCGCGCCAGGGGACGCGTACCCCGCATACATCGAGGTTCCGCGCCGTCCAGACGTTGACACGCAAGCGGTATTGACGGGTGCGGTGACATTCCTCCGCCAGAACAACTTTCCCACTCGACAGTCACAGCGTCCGGGAATTGTCATGGTCGGAGTCCAGATGAAGTCGGCTACACCGGCGGGCACATCGACAGTCGCGGTTCCCCGTGTCCCTCGCGCAGTGGAGGAAGCCGCGTGGAAGATCACGGATCGCGCCACAGAGCTGTATTCAGACGCGGCGTTGTCTCGTGTGAGGGAACTTCTCCGAGAAGACGACCCGGATCCTTTCGCGCTGCGCGCCGCGCAGGACGCGCTCGTGAAGCTGGGTAACGCCGCCGGTGCTGTGAACCAGGAAGTGTACGGGAGGTTGCGCGAAGCGTTCCCCGCCACGTCACCCTCGTATTTTGTGAAGAAGGGATCAGAGGCGTTTCGTCCGGAAACCAAATCCGATAGCAATGCCTTGTTCCTTCTTCTTACTCACGAGCAGGGGACACGGGAACTCATGAACCAGACAAAAGTGTGGATGGAGCGCGCGGGTATCCGCGCGAAGTCCATTCTTGAGGATATGGAAAAGTCCACTGTCCCGTTGTCCACAGAGCGCCGCGCGTCCCTGGACAAGGCACTGGAAGAGGGACGTATCACGGTTAGGGGACACCGCAAACTTAGCGGGAAAACGGAGTCGGTGAGCACGCCGCCGAAACCAAACACCCACGTATCTCGGGATGAGGCGATCACCGCTATCCGCACGTCCCTCAAACAGCGCAGCAGCAAGGCATGGAGTGTGCGCGGCGGTACAGGAACCGCATACGGATGGATCACGATCACCGCCCCGCCAAAACGCATGGACAACTATCTGATGTCCCGCGAGGACGCAAAGGAACTCCACCAACTCCTCGGACTGGACTTCCGTCCAGGACCGGAAACCCGTATCCAGCACATCACGGTTCCCGCGTCCAGCGACTACTACCGCGAGTATGTGGACCGCGCGGCGGGACGCACACCGTCTATCAACGGAAAGCCGTACTGGGATTAGATCAGTCCCTCGGATTCAGCGAGTTTCCTGATTCCGTCCAGCGCCGCGTCCTTGGTTGGTGCCATCCAGGACAAGTATGGTTGCCCGTTCATTCGTCCCGCCCATTCTCCGTCCTCGTTAGAGAACTCCGCCCAAAATTGGTCAGCTAGGTTCTCAATACGAGAGCACAGTTCGTTCAACAATGCGGTATCCGTGTCCACTTGAGTGATTTCGTGACGTTCGCACGTCAAGTCAACGTTGCCCTTGCGCCAGAAACCCTCTTCGCAGAACACGATGAGTTTCCCGCTGTGCGCGTGCAGTCCCAGTTCTAGGAGGCTGATAGGGCTCTTGGAGTCAGCGAGCAGCCGCATGACGATGATGTCGGATGACTCCAGATGGTCCATCTCCCATACCACCTGGCGGACGAACTCAGGATTGTCCGTGGTCGGTGTGCCGAACCATTTCGCGCGACGGGGACTGTAGACGTTCAGCGCCGTGTCAGCGAATTTCTGTTCTAGCTCCTGCGCGAGCTGCGTTTGCCAGTCCACGGAATTGCCCAAGTCGATGGTACCCGCGAGGAACACATTCACGCCATCGGTGTATGGCGTGATGTCGTTGTCCGGAGTGATGAAACGCATCAGTAGTACCTGTAGTTTTCTCGGCATGAGTGACAGTAGACAATGAAATCGTACGGGCTGTCCGCAACGCGCTGCGCCTCAGCATCGCTCAGTTCACGGACAACGTCTCCGCAATCCTGGCACTCCAACACGGGCGGGTCATACATGATGTTAAGAGTACCATAACGTCACAGATATCTGCGAGGTCCGCCACGCGGGACTTTCTTCGCTGCGCGGATGACGGCGCTCGCGGCGGAAGCGAGTTCCCTCACCGCTTGCTGGTTCCCTTTCATGCCGCTGAACAGTTGCCATCCTTGAACAGTCCGTGGAATAGGACCACATCTCCCATCCCAATAAACCTGCTCCAGAAGTCCGTTCATCACTGAGCGGGGTTCGGTGTCGAACGCACCGTTTGCGGACCATCTAACCTGTACGGTGTAGAACCTTTGCAGTGCCACATCCAGTTCAGTTGCCACCAACGTCCCCTCCCTTGAAACACGCCACCGTGTACGGGTAATCGCGGGTCATCGCGTACCTGTAGGTGGTCACTGTTTTCCCGTCCAGTTCAACGTCGGCGTACCCGCCGTGGCACACGTCTAGGTCGCGGGAGTAGATTTCGTTTCCCGCACTGTCACGGTTTCCGGTGATGGGAAACCCGTCCAGAGCAAAACCAATCACCTGATCCGTGTCTGTTCCGGGAAGGCACGGGGAGGGTCCGTGATAGTGGTAGGTTCCATCAGGTTCTGGATGACCATTGCAGTGGTCCTGAACCTCCCAGGCAACGGCGTCACGTCCCTGCGCGTCGAGAGGGGAGAACAGCGCAGCGCCGCGCGTCATCACACCCACCTGGTGTCCGACACATCCTGGCTTGTCGGTCACAATTGGCGCGGCGGGGAGTGTGTATTCGTGTTCGTGCGCTGTTGGAGTGTTCGGGTTCGGGTCAATCTCGAACGCGGGGTCACTTTCCGCGACAGGAAACTGTCCGATGGTGTGCGCGTCGGGTAGGTTGTTCGTGTCGATAACCCGCTTATCACCTTCCACTTTCATGTCGAACCGTCCAGGAACAGGAACGTCACCTTGAACGGATGGTTTCTTGGACGGATCCCATCCAGTGCCATCAGCGGTGAACCAAGGTCCGCGTTTCACCGCGCCGCCAACGTCGTTGTTTCCTAGCGACGCGCCGAACCCAGGACACGTGTAAACGTATCCATCGCGCGGCGCGGAGGAATCAAACATCCCGTCACCCACAGGGAGAATACCATCAGGATACGGCGAGTCACGAACAGGAGTCCCATATGAAAACGTTGTTGACTCCGGCGGCGGGCTGCTCACATTCGAACAGCCAGATATAAGAACGAGCGCCATGAGGGTGATAGGGGCGAGTCTCACGACTTACCCCCGTACTGCGCGTCGATGCGGGAAAGGTGCGTGTCCGTCACCCGTCCCGACGAAAGTGTGCGGCACGGAAAGCCAGGACGAGCGGCGCACCGTGGACACGTCACACGGTACTGCGCGCTCACCGCCTTGCTGGGAACAGGTTTAATGACCATGCGGGGAAGTTTACCAGGGGAATCCCTAGGAGTGCGCCCCGTAGGGGCGTCGGGGCTCGTCCAGTGGACTGAGCTGATGTCCAGGATGCGGCATAGGTATGTCTGCCTGATGGGTGGACTACACAGAGAAACAGCAAAACGTTTTGTGCCAGGAGTCTACCACATTGCCTTTTGTTGAGCGGGGCGTCTGCCGTCCCCGTAGCCACCATGCTGGCTCTCACATGCGCTTTCGCGGCTCATCGGTGACCATGCACCGCGCTTACGCGCCGTGGACACCGATGAACGACTCAACGGTAGTTCTGGTGCCCGTCTATCCGAGCCGTCACCGCGCCGGGTTCGCGGTCTCCCAGGCAGCGCGACTAGTCAGTCCCTGCTCACTACCGCTGAAACGGCAGGCACCACATACTGTACACCGCAGCGCGTGTGTCGTCAACTTGCTGGGCGGATCCAGTTCCAGCTAAGGCTCACGTCCTGTCTGCAGCAGAACTCGCAACGAAATGTCCGCCAACGTGTCCATCGACCGTCACCGTAGGGATTGTCGTCCTCGATGTAGGAGTGCAGACCGTCCGGCGAGCGCCTGCACTCTTTCCCACCTTTGTCGCGTTTGCGGCGGTGCGCCGCGACTTCAGGGTCACCGTGCGTGTGGCGGAAATCCCGCCGCTCCGCCGCCTGTTGCTTGTACTCGCTCATATCTTGAAACTCCCGAACGCTCGACATCCGATGATTTGGTTTGCCGCGTCCCGAACCTCGTCAATGGGGAACAAGAGGTCTGCGCGCGGCGGAATTCCCTGTGCGGTCACCCGTGACACGATGTACTTAACGCCGTCCTGCGGGACGGGAAGGTTCAACACCACGTCCAAGTACCCGAGACAGACAACGGGGATGTCATTGTCCTCGCACCGCAAGGTGGATGTCACGCCGCGCACTTCCACTAGACGCGCGGACTGTTCCTGCGGTACTACGCGAAGAACTTCTACACCATTCTCATCAAGAACAACAACGTCATGCGGTGTCAAGTTGATGAGGGTGGTTTCGGTCATGTCAATAGTGTATGACATCCGCGCTGTTCACGTCAATACCGATGTGCGACAACATGAATAAGTTTTTCGCGGCGCGCTGCCTCAACACTTCACCTACTACCAGGGCGCGCTTTCCCTTGGCGAACACCGAGCGGATGTACGGTCCCATAAGGTGTTCGAGGCTGCGGAATCGAACCGCTCTGCCGCTTGCGGTGGGTACTGGAATCGAACCAGTGGACGCTTTGACACGTCACGACTTTCCAAGCCGCTGCATTACCGCTCTGCCAACCCACCAAGCGCCGATGTTCGCGTCATCGACAAACGCTGCGGAAGCGAGAGGATTTGAACCTCCGTGCCCCTTACGGGACCAACTCCTTAGCAGGGAGTGCCAATAAGCCTGACTCTGGCACGCTTCCAAGTTGTCCCTGATTCGGCGGGACTCCCTAGTGCCTTTCTTATTCGGTCGGCACTCCCTATCCGTTCAAACTATCAGCCCTGAACGACTCCGAGGCTATAGCTGTTGTACACCAGCTAACGCGGCGGGAGGGAGACTCGAACTCCCAGCGGTGTTACCCGTAACTGTTTTCAAGGCAGCGTCCTCACCAATTCGGATTCCCGCCAATTGGTTAAATTTACCGTACCACAACGGATACGGTAAGTCAATGGGGTGACTGACGGGACTCGAACCCGCGACGACCAGGATCACAACCTGGGGCTCTACCAACTGAACTACAGCCACCATGACGAGCGTCCATGCAGGGACACCCGAGCCGCTTTTCTCTTCCAGCCTGCATGCTGTAGGAGAATGGAGCTACCCATGCCCAGTATCTCGAAAGGGCAGTTCCCCTCGGATTATGAGTCACCGGGGTACGCGCGGAGAGAACCTGTGCCGACCAGGATCGCTTTTCAACGACGCACTAGTTTTCGAAACTAGCTGAGGGACCGCCCTCGCTACTCTCCAGTTATAAGTTGGTAGCGCGAGAGGGATTCGAACCCCCGACCTCTAGGTTATGAGCCTAGCGAGCTACCGAGCTGCTCTACCGCGCGAAGCTTTACCGTAACACACCGCGTGAACAATGTCAACGGTCTGACGCTAATCAAGCGCCCCCACCAGGACTTGAACCCGGAACCTACGAGGTAGAAGCTCGCCGCGCTATCCATTGCGCCATGAGGGCTTGTTGCACGTACAGTAACACGAACCAGTGTCTTGTACAAGTACCCGCCGTGGGAATCGAACCCACACGTCCTCACGGACACCGCATTTTGAGCGCGGCGCGTCTGCCAGTTCCGCCAGACGGGCTTAGGCGTTGGAAGTGAGGCGCACCATTCCCTCACGGCATTCGGGTTCTCTCCCCGCCGCTCTTTCGCTAGCAGCTCACGTGACGTTCTAATGAACCCGCTTCCCGAACACGAGAAGCGGTTGCAATTGCGCTGCGCTGGCTTTCCCTGAACCGGTGTCCCGTCGAGCATGCATTCTCAACGAGTCCTGTTCCAGGTACTTCCTGAACTATTCCAAACGTGCTCACGGAGAGATTCGAACTCTCACTGACTACGCCCTAAACGTAGTGCCTCTGCCGTTGGGCTACGTAAGCTTACATAAACACTGTAACACGAAAAGATGTTGTAAGTCAACAACATTTCGGAGATGTGCATCCGAACAGGTTAAGTATAACACACTAGTGCGTGTGATGAATTGATACTGCGCTACTTTCCTCCGCTGGCGAAGAATAATTTATACTACCTCAACGTACCCGGAGCGGGAGTTGAACCCGCACATCCTTTCGGACACTGACACCTGAAGCCAGCGCGTCTGCCATTTCGCCACCCGGGCAAGGAATTTAACGCAGTCCCGAGGGGTGTCGAACCCCCGCTGTCAGATCGAGAATCTGGAGTGCTACCGTTACACCACGGGACCATAGGGTCGAACTGTGGACGGTTTCTTACCGTCCTCCCCCTCGCCGATTTCGCGGGGACTCCTCCCCGTTACTACCTTTGTGGAGTGCCACCTGGTAATTCAGGCTTACACCATCAGCTCTCTTCCAAACTTCACTAGATGAGTAGTCCAGCGTCGTTTCGGAATTGCACTCCCAACGGGGTTCGAACCCGTGCGACCGCCTTGAAAGGGCAGCAGGCTAACCACT